>Ga0302046_10000605_pt1 | contig 35791 bp, 34 predicted proteins | sample RVTome_11_FD_200261 | JGI IMG/M metagenome (GOLD analysis project Ga0302046, IMG submission 200261) | Soil microbial communities from uranium-contaminated site in the Upper Colorado River Basin, Wyoming, United States - RVT147D111 (version 2) ...
TGGCCATTGCGGAGGTGGTGGGTGTCGACGGGCTCGGTTCGAACGGCCTGCTCGTGGCCGGCATCGCACTGCTCGCGGTCGGCTTCGCTTTCAAGACCGCTGCCGTGCCGTTCCACATGTGGACGCCGGACGCTTACGAGGGCGCACCACTTCCCATCACCGGATTCATGGCCGCCGCGGTCAAGGCAGCGGCGTTCGCGGCATTCCTGCGCGTGTTCCTCACCGCGTTCGGCGGCCTGTACGAGACGTGGGATGCGATGGCGATCTGGCTAGCGATCCTCACGATGGTCATCGCGAACCTCGTCGCGCTGGTGGAAGGAAACGTCAAGCGCATGCTCGCGTACTCGAGCATCGCGCACGCCGGGTACCTGCTCGTGGCGCTCGCGGCCGCGAGTCAGCTGGGATCGGCTTCCGTCCTCTTCTATCTCACCGTCTACACGCTCATGACGATGGGCGCGTTCGCCGTCGTGATGGCCGTTGCAGGCAAGGGCGAGGCGCGGCTGAACCTGGATGCATACCGCGGGCTCGGCTGGTCGGCGCCGCTGCCGGCCATCGTGATGACCGTGTTCCTGCTCTCGCTCGCGGGGTTCCCGTTCACGGGCGGATTCATCGGCAAGGTCTTCATCCTGCGCGCTGCAGTGGAGCAGGGGCTCGTGCTGCTGGCGGTCATTCTCGTGCTGGCGTCGCTGGTCTCGTATTTCTACTACCTGCGCGTCGCGTGGTACATGTGGTTCAGCGATCCGGAGCCGGACACGCCGGACACGCAGCGCATCGCGCTCACGCCCGCGCTGAGGATCACGCTGGTGGCCGCCGCCGTGCTGATCGTCCTGCTCGGCGTCTTCCCGGGCGGCATTGGCACGGATTCGTTCCGCATTCCGGGTCTGATCGATGCCGCGGAGATCGGCGGCCGTTCACTCGTGCAGGCTACATCGGCGCTGGGTCTCAGCGCGGGCCGTTGAGCGGCGCCGGCGGGGAGGAACGATGCAGGTCAACGCCCATATCTTCCGCGAATACGACATCCGCGGGATCGTCGCGCGCGATCTGGCAGGTGACGTGCCGGTGCGCATCGGTCGTGCATTCGCGAGCGAACTGCGCGCGCGCGCACCGAAGGACGCGCACCTGAAGGTGGCGATCGGACAGGACAACCGCCCCAGCTCGCCCGGACTCGCTGCCCGCATCATGGACGGCATCCGCGCAGCGGGCGTCAGCGTCATCGATGTCGGCACCGTCCCGACTCCGCTGCTGTACTGGGCCGCCGCGCGCTTCGAGACCGATGGCGCGATGCAGATCACCGGCTCGCACAACCCGCCGGAATACAACGGCTTCAAGATGCTCGCGGGGCAGCGCTCGCTCTACGGCGAAGCGATCCAGGGTCTGCGGCGGCGTATCGTGTCCGGCGACTACGCAGAGGGCGCGGGCGGCCATGAGCGCAGCGAGATCATTGCGCGCTACATCGAGGAAGTGGGCAGCCGCTTCCGCCTCGAGCGGCCGATCCGCGTCGTCGCGGACTGCGGCAACGGCACGGGCAGCCTCGTTGCCGTCGACCTGCTCCGCCGCACGGGCGCCGAGGTCATTCCGCTGTACTGCGAATCGGACGGCACGTTCCCGAATCACCATCCGGACCCGACCGTGGACGCGAATCTCGCGGTGATGATCGAGCGGGTCCGCTCGGAGCGTGCCGACCTGGGCGTCGGGTTCGACGGCGACGCGGACCGGCTCGGTGCAGTCGACGAGAAGGGCACGATCATCCGCGGCGACATGCTCCTGCTGCTGTTCGGCCTCGACCTCATCGCCCGCAGAGGCACACCGCAGAAGCTGATCTACGACGTGAAATGCTCGCGCGCGGTCGACGAAGTGTTCCGCGCCCACGGCGGCGAGCCCATCATGTGGAAGACCGGGCACTCGCTGATCAAGGAGAAGATGAAGGAGACCGGCGCCCTGATCGCGGGCGAGCTGTCCGGCCATATCTGCTTCGGCGAGGACTATGATGGATTCGATGACGCGCTGTACGGCGCCTGCCTGCTGTGCGCGCTGGTCTCGCGCAGCACCGAGCCGCTGTCCAGCCGCGTCGCGGAGTTCCCCGCCTACGTGTCGACGCCGGAGATCCGCATCGATGTCGATGAGGCGGTGAAATTCGACATCGTCGCAAGAGCAGTCGCGGCCTTCCGGCGCACGCATCCCGTGATCGATGTGGACGGCGCGCGGGTACAATTCGAGGACGGTTGGGGCCTGTTGCGTGCGTCGAACACGCAGCCGGTCCTCGTGATGCGCTACGAGGCGCGCGATGCGGACGGCCTGGCCCGCATCCGCGCGACCATGGAAGGCTGGCTCCAGGAGCAGGGAATCCCGGTACAGCAATGAAGCGTCGTTCAATTCGCCTGGTCACCGTGCTGGGCCTGACACTGCTCGGGGTACTCCTCGCGAGCGGAGCGGCGGCGAACCTGTACGCCGATATCCTGTGGTACACGCAGCTCGGCTACGAAGGCCTGCTGTGGACACGGCTCGGTACCACGATCTTCGTGCGCCTCGTGGCGGGACTCGCCGCCGGCGCGGTCGTTCTCGTCAACCTCTGGCTCGTCGTCCGGCATCTCGGGCCGGTGCATCTGCGCCGCCGCTACGGCAATCTCGAGATCGCGGAACAGGTGCCGCGCCGATACATCCTCGGCGGCATGATCGTCGTGGCCGCCGCGGGCGGCTGGTGGCTTTCCGGCCTGCTGTTTCCCGAATCGATGGCGCTCTCGCTGCTCGCGCTGATGCGGCGTGTGCCGTGGGGCCTCCAGGATCCCGTGTTCAACCGCGACGTCTCGTTCTTCGTGTTCGCGCTTCCCGTTTACGCACATCTCGTGCTGTTCCTGCTCCTCGTGACCGTGTGGAGCCTGATCCTCTCGGGCGTCGGCTACACATTGGTCGGAGCACTGCGCGTACGGAACAACCGGGTCGAAGTGGACGAGACGCCGCGCCTGCATCTGGCCGTGCTCGTCGCGACGCTCGTGCTCCTCTTCGGCGTGCACTACTGGCTCGCGCGGTACGGGATCCTGTTCGGCGGCTCCGGCTTCGCGAACGGGACCGGCTATACCGACGTGGTGGCTCGCCTGCCCGCGCAGCGCGTCATCGCTGCGCTCTCGCCCGGTGTCGCGATCGCCATCGTCTACGGCGCCTGGCGAAGGATCCTGTGGCCGCCCATCACCGCGGTGGGGGTCCTGATCGTCGCGACGATCGTGCTCGGCCAGATCTATCCGTCCATCGTCCAGAAGTTCCGCGTAGAGCCGAATCAGCTGGAGCGCGAGACCGAGTACATCCGCTGGAACATCGCGTTCACGCGCCGGGCGTTCGGCCTGGAATCGCTCGAGCGTCGCACAATGCCTTATCGCAGCGCCTCACTCGGGTCCTGGGATGAGCTGGCGCCGACGCTCGAACGGCTCACGCTGTGGGATGCGGAACAGCTGAGGACACAGTTCAACCGCCTCGCGCTCTATCCCTACTATCAGTTTCCGCGCGTGCACGACGATCGCTACGGTCCAGCCGGCGCGGAGCTGCCCGTGGCGCTCTCCGTGCGCGAGTTCGCGCCCGACGGCCTGGATCCCGATGCGGTGACATGGCGCACACTGCATCTGAATGTCGACCAGGTGCGTGGCGCCGGTGTGCTGCTCACCTCGACCGCGGAGAAAGCGAGCAACGGCGATCCCGTGTTCTGGCTCGATGGACTCGCTCCCGTCCTGCGCGATCCGCAGGCGCCCGACGACGTGCGGCTCGATCGTGAGAGCGTGTTCTTCGGGGAGACGCGCCAGGAATACGTCATTGTGGGCCCCGCCGACACGCTCGCTCTCGGGCCGGATGGAACACTGCCGGGCGTGCCCGTATCGTCGTTCCTGCGCAGGCTCGTCTTCGCCTGGCATTTCTCGGAGCAGAATCTGCTGTTCGCCGACGAGCTGAACCGCGACAGCCACCTGATCTTCCGTCGCAGCGTGGCGGAACGGGTCGACCGGCTGGCACCATTCCTGGTCTGGGATCCGGAACCGATGCCCGTCCTTCATGAAGGGCGCGTCGTGTGGCTGGTCGATGGGTACTCCACGACCGCGATGTACCCCGTGGCGCGTGCTACCACGCTGCCCGGCGGACCGGGTGCGGTCGTGCGCTACCTGCGCAACAGCGTGAAAGCCACGGTGGACGGACTCACGGGTGACGTTTCGTTCTATGCCGTGGACGAGGCCGAGCCGATCCTGGAGACGTGGCGCCGTGTGTTCCCGGATCTCATCGAGCCGATCGCCGCGATGCCGGCGTCGCTGCGCGCGCATCTGAAGTATCCGGACATGTACGCGCAGCTGCAGGCGAACCTGCTCACCTCATACCACGTCGATGATCCCGCGGTGTTCTTCGCAGGCCAGAACGAGTGGGCGATTCCCGTGCAGGCGGGTAGCGGCGACAACACGGGTGCGCGACCCGTCCACATGATTTTGCGCCCACCCGGCGAGACGCGTACGGAGTTCTGGCTCATGCTGCCGTTCACCGCGCGGGGCCGACCGACGATGACCGCGATCCTGCTCGTGCGGAACGGGCCGGAGGGCTACGGCGAATCGATGCTGCTTCAGCTGCCGCGCGACCAGCAGGTGCCCGGGCCGACGCAGGTACGCGCGAACATCGAGCAGAATCCGCAGATCTCCCGCGAGCTGTCGCTGCTGCGATCCGTCGGAGGCGGCAGCACAGTCGAGCTCGGCCGCCTGCGCGTCGTGCCGCTCGACAGCGCGTTCATCTACGTGATGCCCGTGTTCCTGGTGGCGCAGGGTGGCGGCGAGGCGCTTCCGCAGCTCGCGAACGTGGTGGTGAGTGATGGTTCGGCCGTGACCATGGCCACTACGCTCCGGCAAGCGGTTGAAGCACTGCACGGCGGAGTCGTTCGTTCGCCGGACGAGCCACCGGCGACGGCGCCATCCGGGACCGGGAGCGAGGACTGGGCCGCCGAGGCGCTGCGCCTGCTCGAGCAGGCCGAGCAGCGTCTGCGCGCGGGCGATTTCGCGGGCTTTGGTGATGCACTGAATCGGCTGCGCGAGGCGCTCCGGCGCGCGACCGGCGGGGGTGTGTGACGGCCGTCCGTCCTGCTTGCCGCCCGCGGAGGGCACCGGTATCATGACCCGGCCTGCGACGGACGCGCAGTCACGAACGATCGTGGTGGCTCTCGGCGGGAATGCCCTGCAGCCGCCGGGCGAGCGCGGCGAAATCCACCAACAGTTTGCGCACACGAGGGAGAGCCTCGGAGCCATCGTCGCACTCGCGGCGGCGGGCTGGCGGATCGCGATCGTACATGGCAACGGCCCGCAGATCGGCGACGAGCTGCTGCGCAACGAACTGGCCCGCACGCGGCGCCCGCCGCTGCCGCTCGGCGTGCTCGTCGCAGCGACGGCCGGCTGGATCGGCTACATGATCCAGCAGTCATTGCAGAATGCGCTCGTGAAGCGCGGCATCGAGCGCAGCGTCGTGACGCTCGTGACCCAGGTCCTCGTCGATCCCGCCGATCCGGCAACGCGCCGGCCGACGAAACCGATCGGCCACGCCATGGACGAGGCGACGGCGAATGCGCTGGCCCGCGAACTCGACTGGACGATCGCACGCGTCGGCGATGCCTGGCGGCGTGTCGTGCCCTCGCCCGTGCCACTCGCGATCGTCGAAGCCGACGAGGTGCGCAACCTGTTCGACGCGGGCACCATCGTGATCGCGGCCGGCGGCGGCGGGACGCCGGTGTATGCCGAACGCGGCACCGGGCTCGAAGGCATGGACGCCGTCATCGACAAGGACCGCGCCGCTGCCGTACTGGGCCGCGCGCTCGACGCCGCAGTGCTCGTCATCCTGACGAACGTCGAGGGTGTGTTTCGCGACTGGGGCACGCCGGCGCAGGAACTGATCCGCATGCTCACGCTCGACGACGCGGATCGAATGCTCGCGTCCGGCACACTGCCAGCCGGCAGCATGGGCCCGAAAGTGGAAGCCGCGGTCGCCTTTGTGCGTGACGGCGGCGAGCGCGCTGGCATCGCGCGGCTGGACCGCGGCCTCGCGGCCGTCGAAGGAACGGAAGGCACCACGATCGTACGCTGATCCTCAATGCCGCATCGGCGGTGCAACGACCGGACGAAGAGGACGATGAACATCCACGAATACCAGGCCCGCGAGCTGCTGCGGGCGCACGGCGTGCCCGTGCCCGACGGCGATGTCGCGGAGAGCGCCGCCGACGCGGAACGGATCGCCACGCGCCACGGCGGCACGGTTGTCGTGAAGGCACAGGTTCACGCGGGAGGGCGCGGCAAGGCGGGCGGCGTCAAGCTCGCGAAGACGCCGGCGGAGGCGCGCGAGCACGCCGGCCGCATCCTGGGCATGACGATCAAGGGGCTCACGGTCGGCAAGGTCCTCATCGCGCCCGCCGAGGACATCGCGACGGAAGCCTACGTGGGCATCATCGTGGACCGCGCATCGAAGCGTCCCGTGTTCATGGTGAGCCGCGAGGGCGGTGTCGACATCGAGGAAGTGGCAGCGCGCGATCCCGGCGCGATCCGCAAGCTCGGCGTGGACCCGCGCTACGGCTTGCTGCCGTTCCAGGCGTACCTCCTCGCGACAGCGCTCTACGACGACGTGAAGCAGCAGCGCGCGTGCGCGAAGATCCTCCAACAGCTCTACCTCGCCTTCATCGACGCGGGCGCCTCGCTGGCCGAGATCAATCCGCTCATCTCGACACCGGCCGGTCAGGTCAGGGCGCTGGATGCAAAGTTCAGCATCGATGACAACGAGCTGTTCCGTCGCCCCGCAATCGCGGCGCTGCGCGACGCATCGGCAGAGCCTGCCGCGGAGACGGCGGCGCGCGAGGCGGGGCTGACCTACATCCAGCTCGATGGTGACATTGGCGCGGTCGTGAACGGCGCCGGCCTCGCCATGGCGACGATGGACCTCATCAAGTACTACGGTGGGGAACCGGCGAACTTCCTGGACATCGGCGGATCATCCAATCCGGGAAAGGTGGTGAACGCGCTTCGCATCATCACGAGCGACGCCCGTGTGCGCGTGATCTGCTTCAACATCTTCGGCGGCATCACGCGCTGCGACGACGTGGCGAACGGCATCGTGGAGGCCGGCCGGCGCATCGACATCGGCGTTCCGCTCGTGATCCGCCTCACCGGCACGAACGAGGAGGAGGCGGTGCGCATCCTCGAAGGGGCAGGCTACACGGCGACGACATCCATGGACGAGGTCGTGCAGCGGGCGGTCGCACTCGCGCAGGAATCCCGGGCAGGAGCCTGAACGCATGGCGATTCTGATTGACGGGTCCACGCGCCTGATCGTGCAGGGAATCACCGGTCGGGACGGCTCGTTCCACACGCGCCAGATGATCGAGTACGGCACGAACGTCGTGGGCGGCGTCACGCCGGGCCGTGGCGGCGACCGCTTCGATGGGCCGCGCGGACCCGTGCCCATCTTCGACACGATGGAGCGCGCGGTCGCCGGGACCGGCGCGAACGCCTCCGTGATCTACGTTCCGCCCGCGTTCGCGGCGGACGCGATCATGGAGGCCGCGGACGCGGGCGTCGCGCTCATCGTCGCCATCACGGAAGGCATCCCCGTGCTCGACATGATGCGCGTGCAGCCGTGGGTGCAGGAGAAGGGGGCGCGCCTGCTCGGGCCGAACTGTCCGGGCGCGCTCTCGCCGGGTCTGTGCAAGGTGGGGATCCTGCCCGGACGGATCACCATGCCCGGGCCGGTCGGCCTCGTGTCCCGCTCCGGTACACTGACCTACGAGGTCGTCCATCAGCTCTCGCAGGCCGGCATCGGCCAGAGCACGTGCGTCGGCATCGGCGGCGACCCGATCAACGGCACGTCGTTCATCGACTGCCTGCGCGCGTTCGAGGCGGACCCCGCGACCGACGCCGTCGTCATGATCGGCGAAATCGGCGGCACGGACGAGCAGGACGCTGCGCACTTCGTCGCCACCCACATGAAGAAGCCCGTCGTCGGCTTCATTGCCGGACAGACGGCGCCGCCGGGGCGGCGCATGGGTCACGCGGGCGCCATCATCTCCGGTTCGGCGGGCACGGCCGCGGAGAAGATCGAGGCATTCGAGCGGGCGGGCATCGGCGTCGCGCAGCGCCCCTCGGACGTGGTCGGCCTGGTCCGCGAGGCGCGCGCTGCCTGAACGGACCACACGGTTCACCCTACCCGATTCGAAGAACGGCAGGAGCGTCGATGGAGAGAACACTCGCGATCGTCAAGCCGGACGCCGTCGCCCGCGGCCATGCCGGCCGGATTCTCGCCCACCTCGAGGCCGAAGGCTTCCGCATCCGCGCGATCCGGATGCTCGAACTCACCCAGCGCCAGGCCGGTGCGTTCTACGAGGTGCACCGCGAGCGACCCTTCTACGACTCGCTCGTCCGCTTCATGACCTCCGGCCCCGCGATCCCCGTGCTCCTCGAGCGGGCCGACGCGGTGACGCACCTGCGTACCGTCATCGGCGCGACGGACCCCGCCCAGGCCGAGCCGGGCACGGTGCGCAAGCTCTACGCGGAGTCGAAGGAACGCAACGCGATCCACGCATCGGACTCCGCGGAAAACGCGGCGCGCGAAGCCGCTTTCTTCTTCGCGCAATCCGATGTGCCGGGGGCCGCAGCAGGCTCGTGAAGCGCCGGCCGGTGCGTTGACAGGCACCGGAAATGCCTGCAAACTGAACGACTATGCTGAAAGTCGATCTGGCCCGCCTCGCGGCGAACCGACGGGTCTCGATCGACGTGGCCGTGCCGGCGGACGATCCCGCCTGGACGGGGACCGAACTCGCACTGGCCGCGCCCGTGGAGGTCCGCCTCGTCGCCGAACGCACCGGATCCGATGCCGTGGTCCGGGGTTCCATTGCCGGCGCCGTGAAGGGGGCATGCCGGCGCTGCCTGAAGCCGGTACGACTCCGCTTCGACGAACCGGTCACGTTCCTGTACCGGTCCGGCATGGATCCGGCTGAAGCGGTGGTCCAGGAAGCGTATCCAGTGCCCGCGCGCGCCCGGGAGATCGACCTTGCCGAGGCGCTGCGGGAACACGTTCTGCTCGCGGTCCCCGCATACGTCCTGTGCACGCCGGACTGTCGTGGACTCTGTCCGATCTGCGGGGTGGACCGGAACGCGGCGGAGTGTGCGTGCGAGGCACCGAAGGGCGACGACCGCTGGGCCGCGCTGCGCGGCATCCGGCTCGAATGAGGAGGCACCGTGGCGGTACCGAAGAAGAAGGTCTCGAAGCAGCGCAAGCGCAAGCGCCGCGGCGCACAGAAGGCAGCGCGTGCGACGGTGAACCCCTGCCCGAAGTGTGGGGATCCCCGCCAGCCGCATCGCGTATGTCCGACGTGCGGCTGGTACGGCAACGAGCAGGTGATCGAAATCGAGGAGATCTAGGCGCGGAGGCGCGCGTGCGCATCGCGCTGGACGCAATGGGCACCGACCGTCATCCGTCCATCGAGGTGGACGGGGCGGTCCAGGCACTGCGCGAGCTGCCGGCCGATTTCGACATCCTCCTGGTGGGTCGTCGCGATTCCATCGAGGAGGAGTTGAAGCGGTGGCCGGACGCCCCGCGCGGTCGTCTCGCGGTAGTGCACGCGCCGGACACGATCCAGCCGAGTGAGGGAGCCGCGACCGTGGTTCGACGCAAGCCGCGCTCGTCCATTGTGGTGGGGCTCCGGCTGCAGCGGGAGGGCAAAGCGGATGCGTTCGTGAGCGCGGGCTCGACGGGCGCGGTCATGGCCGCGTCGCTGTTCCTGCTCAGCCCGCTGCCGGGTGTGGACCGGCCCGCCATCGCGACGATCCTGCCGACGGCCACGCGACCCTGCCTGCTGATCGACAGCGGTGCCAACGTGGACTGCAAGCCCTCGCACCTCATCCAGTTCGCGCGCCTGGGCGGTGTGTATGTGGAAGACGTGTGGCAGCGGCCGCGGCCACGCATTGGTCTGCTGAACATCGGCGAGGAGAAGGGCAAGGGAAACGAGGTCGCTGTCGAGGCGCACCGCCTGTTGCGGGGGAGCGACCTGAATTTCGTCGGGAACGTCGAGGGGCGCGACATCATCCGCGGCGTGTGCGATGTCCTGGTCACGGACGGCTTCACGGGGAACGTGCTGCTGAAATTCTACGAGTCGGTGACCGGCTTCATGCATGGCCTGCTGGGTGCCGAGCTTGCGCGGGCAGGTTCGCCCATTGACCTGGACGCGCTGTTCCGCCCGTTCGACTACACGGAGTACGGCGGCGCTCCGCTGCTGGGAGTGAACGGCGTCTCGATCATCTGCCATGGCGGGTCGCCGGCGCGCGCGATACGGAATGCGATTCGCGTGGCACGCCAGGCCGTGGCGGCGAAGGTGGTCGTTCACATCGAACGGGAAGTCGGGGCGCACGAGGGCGAAGGAGTCGGGCCTCGCGTCACCGCAGGCTGATCGGCATGAGCCGCCGCAGCGGCTCGGAGGAATGATGAAATCACCGGAACCGATCCTCGAGGTCGCAGCACTCGGCCGCTATCTGCCCGATTGCGTCCTGACGAACCAGGACCTCGAGAACCGGATGGATACGACGGACGCGTGGATCCGCGAGCGCACGGGAATCCGCGAACGCCGGATCGCGCCGCTCGAGCTGGGCTGCGCGGAGATGGGCGCGCGCGCGTCCCGCATCGCGATGGAGCGCGCGGGAGTCACGCCCGGCGAGCTGGATTCGATCGTCGTCGCGACCGCGACCCCCGATCGCCTGCTGCCCGCCACTGCATGCGACATGCAGGCACTGCTCGGTGCCAACAATGCGGCGGCCTTCGACATCTCGGCGGCCTGCTCGGGCTTCATCTATGCGCTCACGGTGGCGGAAGGGCTGATCGCCGCCGGCCGTGCCGAGATCGTCCTCGTCGTGTCGACCGAGAAGATGAGCGGGATCGTCGACTGGGAGGATCGCTCGACCTGCGTCCTGTTCGGCGATGGAGCGGGCGCGGCCATCGTGAAGCGCAGCACCAACGGGCGCGGTCTGCTTTCCTCGTACCTGCGATCGGACGGCACGCTCGCCGAGCTGCTGTTCCGGCCGGCCGGCGGCGTGCTCGCGCCCTTCGACGAGACCGTACTGCGTGACAGGACGCACCTCGTCCGCATGGCGGGCCGCGAGGTGTTCCGCGCCGCCGTGCGGTCGATGGCGGAGGCGGCAGACCAGGCGCTGATGCGCGCCGGCCTCACCGCGGAGGACATCGATCTGCTGGTCCCGCACCAGGCGAACGTCCGCATCATCGAGGCGACGGCGCGCTACGCGAACGTGCCGATGGAGAAGGTGTTCGTGAACGTCGATCGCTTCGGCAACATGAGCTCGGCAACGGTCCCCATCGCGCTGGACGAGGCCGTGGAACAGGGTCGCATCAGGCCCGGCTCGAACGTGCTGATGGTCGCGTTCGGCGCCGGCTTCACCTGGGCCTCCGCGGTCCTGCGGTGGTAGGTCTGCTGTTCCCCGGACAGGGGACGCAGTTCGTGGGGATGGGAAAGGATCTGGCCGGCGCGTCGGCGGCAGCCGCGCGCACGTGGGCAGAGGCCGACGACATCCTCGGGTTCGCACTCTCGCGACTCTGCTTCGAAGGCCCGGAGGACGAGCTGCGTGCCACCGCGAATGCACAGCCCGCAATCCTCGTCCACTCCATTGCAGCTCACCGCGTCATGTCGGAGCGGATCGGTCGTGCGGCATTCGCCGCTGGCCATTCGCTGGGCGAGCTTTCGGCGCACGTGGCGGCCGGCACGCTGTGCTTCGCCGATGGTGTGCGCGCCGTGCGCCGGCGAGGCGAGCTGATGCAGCAGAGCGGTCGTGACCGACCCGGCACCATGGCGGCGATCCTGGCCCTCGACGAGTCCGCCGTCGAGCAGGCCTGTCGTGAAGCCTCGACCGCTGCCGAAGTATGCGTGCTGGCCAACTACAACGCACCCGGACAGGTAGTCGTGAGCGGCGACGTCGCGGCGGTCGAACGCGTCATTCTGCTGGTGAAGGCCGCAGGCGCGCGGCGCGCCATTCCGCTCAGCGTGTCGGGTGCGTTCCATTCTCCGCTCATGGCACCCGCGCAACCGGAATTCGCGGCGCTCCTGGACACCATCCCATTCGCCGACCCCGGGATTCCCGTAGTCTCGAACGTGACGGGCCAGCCCGTGCGTGAGGCGCGCCTCGCGGGCGAGCTGCTCGTCCGCCAGCTTACGGCCCCCGTTCGCTGGACGGCTTGCATCGCGACGATGGTCGACGGCGGCGTGCGCAGCTTCTTCGAGCTGGGTCCGGGCAAGGTGCTGACCGGTCTGCTGCGCCGGATCGCCGCAGACGTGGAAGGCCGCGCGATCGGCACGGCGGCGGACGCGCGGGCCGCGTGACGGCGCCGCGCGAGCTGGCCGGGCAGGTCGCCATCGTGACCGGCGGGAACCGCGGCATCGGCAGGGACATCGCCCGTCACCTCGCCGAAGCGGGCGCACGCGTCGTCGTGGTCGCGCGCACGGAGGAACGGGCGAATGCGGCAGCCGCGGACCTCCCCGGCGAGGGCCACCGGGGCGCAGGCTGCGACGTCGTCGATGGCGCAGCGGTCGAGGCTCTGGTCCGCGACGTGGAGCATGGGGCCGGCGGCATCGACATCGTCGTGAACAATGCGGGCGTCACGAACGACAACGTGATCGTACGCATGCCGGATGAAGCGTGGGATGCCGTCGTCGACACGAATCTGAAGGGCGCGTTCCACGTGATCCGCGCGGTGGCACGCGGCATGATGCGCCGGCGCAGGGGCCGCATCATCAACATCACGAGCGTCGTGGGGATCACGGGCAACCGCGGTCAGGCGAACTACGCGGCGTCGAAGGCGGGACTGATCGGACTCACGAAGTCGGTCGCGCGCGAACTCGCGTCGCGGGGGATCTTGTGCAACGCCGTCGCACCCGGTTTCATTGAGACCGAGATGACCGCCGCGCTCGGCCAGCAGGCCCGTGAAGCGCTGGCGGGCCGGGTCGCGCTCGGTCGCCTGGGGACGGGTGACGATGTGGCGTCCGTCGTGCGGTTCCTCGCAGGACCGGGCGCAGGCTACATCACCGGGCAGGTCATCGTGGTCGATGGCGGAATGGTCGTCTGATAATAACGCAACCGAGGGGGGATGAATGGCGGACACCACGGAGGACAAGGTCAAGGAGATCATCATCAATGAGCTCGGCGTCGAGCCCGAGAAGGTGACTCCGGAGGCCTCGTTCGTCGAGGATCTGGGCGCAGACTCGCTCGACACCGTCGAGTTGGTCATGGCCTTCGAGGAGGAGTTCGGTATCGAGATTCCCGATGAGGACGCCGAGAACCTCCAGACCGTGGGAGACGCGATTCGTTACCTGCGGGACAAGGGCGTGCAGTAGACGTTTCGGAGGACCGCTCGAGTATGGAAACACGAACCGCGCGAGGGCATCGGGTAGTCGTCACCGGCGTCGGTCTCATCACGCCGGTGGGCCGGACCGTCGGGGAGACGCACACCGCGCTGCTCGAGGGACGGAGTGGAGCCGCGTGCATCACGCTCTTCGAGCCGACACCGGAGTTCGATGTGCGCTTCGCCGCCGAGGTGAAGGGGTTCGAGGCGTCCGAGTACATGGACCGCAAGGAGACGCGGCGCACGGATCGCTTTGCGCAGTTCGCGATCGCCGCGTCGCAGCAGGCCATGAGCGATGCCGGCCTCGATCCGGTCCCGGACCGCATCGATCGCGATCGCGTCGGCGTGATCATTGGCAGCGGCATTGGCGGCATTGCCACGTTCGAAGAGCAGGCCCGCATCATGCTCGAGCGCGGGCCGCGCCGTATCAGCCCGTTCTTCGTGCCCATGTTCATTCCCGACATCGCGGCGGGACACGTGTCGATGCGGTGGCAGCTGCACGGTCCGAACTACGCGACGGTCAGCGCCTGCGCGTCCAGTGCGCACGCGATCGGGGATTCGTATCGCATCGTCGAGCGGGGCGAAGCGGACATCATGGTGGCGGGCGGCGCCGAGGCCACGGTCACACCGCTCACGATCGCGGGTTTCGCGAACATGAAGGCGCTGTCCTCGCGCAACGACTCGCCGGAGACGGCGAGCCGCCCGTTCGATGCCACGCGTGATGGCTTCGTGCTGGGCGAAGGTGCGGGCACGCTCGTTCTCGAGAGCCTCGAGCACGCACTCGCCCGCGGCGCCGACATCCTCGGCGAGATCATGGGCTTCGGCCAGAGCGCGGATGCCTACCACCTCACCGCGCCGGCGCCGCAAGGGGCCGGCGCCCAGATCGCGATGCGGCGCGCACTCGTGGATGCGCACATCACGCCCGCCGACGTGGACTACATCAACGCGCACGGCACGTCCACGCCCATGAACGATCTGAACGAGACGCTCGCGATCAAGGCCGTGTTCGGTGACGCGGCGCGCAGGCTGGTCGTGGGCTCGACGAAGTCGATGACCGGCCACCTGCTGGGCGCTGCGGGCGCCGTCGAGGCGATCATCACGCTGCTCGTGTGCCGCGACGACGAGATTCCGCCCACGATCAACTTCTCGACACCGGATCCGGACTGCGACCTGGACTACGCGCACAACCGTCGCGACGCGCGATCCGTGCGCGTGGGTCTCAGCAACTCGTTCGGCTTCGGCGGCCACAACGTGTGCCTGGCGCTGCGCGAGTGGAGCGACGCGTGAGCGGCGCCGCGAACGGGACCGCCATCCTCTCGCGCGTCGTCGAGGACATCGCGCCGGCGGATGCGCGCCTGTTCCGTGTCGCCGACAGGGTACTCGCCGGCGAGCGGCTCGATCGCGACGACGCCATCGCACTCTTCGATTCCCACGATCTCCTCGCCATCGGCGCATTGGCGGACCGCGTCAACCGCGCGAAGAACGGCGACCGCGTCTTCCTGTGCGCCAATCAGCACCTGAATCCGACGAACGTCTGCATCCTGCGCACGACGTGCACGTTCTGCTCGTTCGCGCGCACGCCGAAGGAGGATGGTGCCTACACGATGTCGCTCGAGGAGGCGTTCCATGAAGCGTCCCTCGCCCGTGACACACCCGTGCGCGAGTTCCACATCGTGGGCGGCCTGCACCCGAAGCTGCGCGTCTCCTATTACGAGGACCTGATCCGCGGCCTGAAGGAGCGGCATCCCGGCGTGGAGATCAAGGCGCTCACGGCCGTCGAGATCGCGCATCTCGCACGCATCGAAAAGAGCAGCGTCGAGGACGTGCTGCTGCGTCTGCAGGAAGCCGGTCTCGAGACGCTGCCGGGCGGAGGCGCGGAGGTCTTCTCGCGCGGCGTCCGCAAGACGATCGCGGAGCGCAAGCTCGTGGCCGAGGAATGGCTCGATGTGCACAGGCAGGCGCACGGCCTGGGCATCCGCTCGAACTGTACGCTCCTCTACGGCCACGTCGAAACCCACGCCGATCGCGTGGACCATCTGATGTTGCTGCGCGAGCTCCAGGACGAGACGGGCGGTTTTCTCGCGTACATCCCACTGGCCTACCACCCGGATGGCAACGAGCTGGGCGAGCAGTTGGGTCGCACGGGGACGGCCACGACGGGTGTGGATGATCTGAAGAACCTGGCCGTGGGCCGCCTGTTCCTCGACAATTTCCGGCACGTCAAGACGCACTGGATCATGAACACGGCGAAGGTGAGCCAGGTCGCGCTGCACTTCGGCGTGGATGATCTGGAAGGCACCGTACGGCGCGAGCGCATCTATCACGAAGCGGGAGCCTCGACGCCGGAAGGCATGACGTTCGCCGAGATCGTGCGGCTCATCCGGGACGCGGGGAAGCGGCCGGTCGAACGCAACGTGCATTACGAGGAGGTCCGCGAGTGGTGAGCCGGTCGCTGCCCATCCTCGAGACCGTGGCGCCGCGCCGCCGAGAGCCGACCGCGCAGGGCGCGCTGGGCATGAGTCGCCCGCGTCCGGCACAACCGGTGTACGTGCCGGCGCCGATCGCGGCTCGGCCGCACGCCGAAGAGATCGCCGAGTGGCTCGAGATGCTCGCGACGACATCGTTCCTCGAGCTGGCCGCGCGGGCGGACGCGCTGCGGCGCGAAAAGCACCCCGAGGACATCGTCAGCTACATCGTCGATCGCAACATCAACTACACGAACGTCTGCGTGACGGACTGCCGGTTCTGCGCGTTCTACCGCCGGCCGAAGGATGACGAGGCGTACGTGCTGGAATTCGAGGAGATCGGACGCAAGATCGACGAGGCCAGGGCCGTCGGCGGTGTGCAGATCCTCATCCAGGGCGGTCACAACCCGTGGCTGCCTCTGGACTGGTATCTGGACCTGCTGTGCTACATCAAGGAACACCATCCGATCCACGTGCATGGCTTCAGTGCGTCCGAGATCGAGACGATCGCGAAAGTGTCGAAGCTGCCGCTCGACGAAGTGCTGCTCCAGCTGCGTCAGGCGGGACTGGATTCGATTCCCGGCGCGGGCGCGGAAGTGCTCGTCGATGCGGTGCGCGATGTGATCGCGCCGAAGAAGGTCGACTCGGCGCGCTGGATCGAGATTCACGAGGCGGCGCACGAGGTGGGCATGTTGACGACTGCCACGCTGATGTACGGTGTGGGCGAGACGTGGACGGACCGGCTCGAGCACATGCTGAAGCTGCGCGCATCGCAGGCGCGCAGCCTGGCGCGCGGCGCAGGCCGCTACACCGCCTTCATCACGTGGTCGTTCCAGCCGGCGCACACCGAGATGCAGGACTGGGATGTGCCGCTCGGGACCGGCATGGACTACCTGCGCACGACCGCGCTCGCGCGCCTGGTCCTCGACAACTTCGACAACGTGCAGGTGTCGTACGTCACGCAGGGACCCAAGATGGCGCAGATCGCCCTGCGCTGCGGCGCGAACGACTTCGGCTCGCTCATGATCGAGGAGAACGTGGTCAGCGCGACGGGCATCGACTTCATCATGCCGGAATCCGAGGTGCGGCGCATCATCGAGGACGCCGGGTTCGAGGCGCGCCGCCGCTACCAGGATTACCGGCTGGTCCAGGACGCCGACGATGGCTGTCCCTGCTGCGCGTGGCGCGACATCGGAACGGGAGTGCGTGCGCGATGAAGCGGGTGCTCATCCTGATGGGCTCGGAAACGGATCGGGAGCGGATGGAAAAGGCGCTCCCGATTCTGCATGAGGCAGGAGTCGAAACGGAAGTGCAGGTGTCGAGCGCGCACCGGCAGCCGGACCGCACGGCAGACCTCGCGCGCGAAGCGGAGGCGCGTGGCTTCGGTGTACTCATCTGCGGCGCGGGTCTGTCCGCCGCGCTGCCCGGTGTGGCGGCCGCGCACACGCGGCTGCCCGTCATCGGCGTGCCGCTCAATGCCGCACTGGGAGGGCTCGACGCGCTGCTGTCCACGGTCCAGATGCCGCCGGGCGTGCCCGTCGCGTGCGTCGGTATCGACAACGCGAAGAACGCCGCACACCTCGCCCTCCGCATCCTGCGTCTCGCGGATGCCTCGGGCGGCGCTGCCTGACACGCCGGCATGCGCGTCGGCATCGGCTATGATTCGCATCGCTTCGCGAGCGGCCGGCCGCTCGTGCTCGGCGGCGTGACCATCGCGCACCCATCGGGACTCGCGGGACATTCCGATGCCGACGCAGTCGCGCACGCCGTGACGGACGCCATTCTCGGCGCTGCCGGTCTCGGCGACATTGGAACCCATTTCCCGCCCGACGACCAGCGCTGGAAGAATGCGGACTCGATCGATCTGCTCGAGCGCGCGGTCGCATGCCTCGCGGAGTCGAACTACCAGGTCGTGAACGTCGATGTGACCGTGCTGTGCGAAGAACCGCGCCTCGCCCCGCACATCCCCGCGATGTGTGAGCGTCTCGCCGGCGCGATCGGTATCGCGCCGCGCCACGTGTCCGTGAAGGGCAAGACGAACGAGCAGTTGGGCTGGGTCGGACGTGGCGAGGGAATTGCAGCGCTCGCCGTCGCACTGGTGTCGACGATCGAGGGCTGAACCGGCGAGCCGCAGAGCGGCAGGAGGAACGGATCGACGGCCTGCTGCAAACGCTCGCGGATCTGCCGCCCGTCCTGATCTACCTCGTCATCGCGATCGGCGCGGCCGTCGAGAATGTGGTTCCGCCCGTTCCCGCAGACACGTTCGTGCTGCTCGGCGCCTTCCTGTCCGCCACCGGCAGCGCGAACGCCTGGCTCGTCTTCCTCTGCACACTCGTGGCGAACGTCGGATCCGCTATGGGTGTGTACGCGCTGGCCTGGCATTACGGTGAAGGTTTCTTCAACACACGCACCGGACGATTCCTGCTGCATCCCCGCCAGCTCGAGAAGATCAACGGCTTCTATCAGAAATGGGGCGTGCCGGCGATCCTCGTCAGCCGGTTTCTTCCGGCGTTCCGTGCCATGGTGCCGGTGTTCGCAGGCGTCACACGCGTGCCGCCCGGGCGAGTCGTGCTGCCGCTGGCGGGCGCATCCGCGCTGTGGTACGGTGCGCTCGTCTACCTAGGCGGGTTCGCGGGGCGCAACTGGCGCGAGATCGTCGATCTGTTCGCGCGGTTCAGCACGCTGCTGATCATCATCGCGGGCGTGCTCATTGCGGGGTTCCTGTACTGGTGGTGGCGCAGCCGCCACCAGTCCGGGCAGGCCTGATGTTTCACCTCGATGCGTTTCACGACCACCTCGCGCTGGAGCGTGGCGTTTCGCCGCGGACGCTGGACGCGTACCAGCGCGATGTTGCGCGCTTGACCGCGTTCCTCGAAACCCGCGGCATCCGCCGGCCGGGCGAGGCGCGCGCGACGGATCTGCGCGACTACGTCTATCACCTGAAGGATGCAGGGCTTCAGGCGACATCGATCCGCCGCAACCTGTCTGCGATCCGCACCTACTTCGCGTTCCTTCTTGCGGAGGATCTCGTCGTCAGCGATCCGACGGACCGCCTGGAACTGCCACGCGTCTGGCGCAGACTGCCGGCCGTGCTATCGACGCACGAGGTGGAGCGGATCATGGAAGCACCCGATCCGGCACACCGCCTCTACTGGCGGGACCGTGCCCTGCTCGAGTTCGCCTATGCGTCCGGCGTGCGTGTGAGCGAACTGATCGGCCTGCGTGTGCGGGACGTCGACGCCAGGGAGGGCATGGCCACCGTGGTGGGGAAGGGCGCGAAGGAGCGCATCGTTCCGGTGGGGCGCAGCGCGCTGCGCGCCGTGGACGTCTACCTGCGCGAGACGCGGCCTCGCCTCGTGCGCGGCGCGCGTGTCAGTGCGCTCTTCGTCAATGGTCGCGGCGGCGCGCTCTCGCGCATGAGCGTATGGCGCATCCTGCGCAGCAGCGTGGAGCGCGCGGGAATCGAACGGCGGGTGACGCCGCACACGCTCCGGCACTCGTTTGCAACCCATCTGCTGGAAGGCGGCGCGGACCTGGCGGCGGTGCAGGAGATGCTGGGGCACGCAGATATCGCGACGACACAGATCTACACCCACGTGGACCGGCAGTACCTGCGCGACGTACACCGCCAGTACCATCCGCGCGCCTGAGCGCGGCCTTGTTGCGCGGCAGGGCGTCGAATAACGTTCGCTACGGAGAACCCCGAAAGGAGGACCGGCGCCGTGCTTCTCGTCATCGACAACTACGATTCCTTCACCTTCAACCTGGTGCAGCTTCTCGGCGAGCTGGGCGAGGACCCGGTGGTGCGGCGGAACGATGAAATCACGATCAGCGGCATCGAGGCGCTCGGGCCACGCCGAATCGTGATCTCGCCCGGGCCGTGCACACCCGCCGAGGCGGGCATCAGCGTCGACGCGGTGCGCCATTTCGGGTCGCATACACCGATCCTGGGCGTCTGTCTCGGCCACCAGGCGATCGGGGCCGCGTACGGCGGTCGGGTCGTACGCGCGCGCCGCACGATGCACGGAAAGCTGTCGCCGATCGCGCACACCGGTGTGGATGTGTTCCAGGAGCTGCCGGCACCCTTCCAGGTGACGCGCTACCACTCGCTCATCATCGAGCGCGCATCCCTGCCCGACGTGCTCGAGGTCATTGCATGGACGGACGAACCCGGCTTCGAGGACGAGGTCCAGGCGGTGCGACACCGCACGCACCCCGTATGGGGCGTCCAGTTTCATCCGGAATCCATTGCGACGGAGCACGGCCGCGCGATGCTCGCGAACTTCCTCTCGTTGACGCGATGAGGATGCGTCGCGCATGGCGCGCCGCCATTGCCGTCCTCGCTGTCGCCTGCGCACCCCTCGCCGCGCACGCGCAACGTGTCGAGCTGGCTGGACGCGGCGATGCCTCGACCGATGACCTGATCCGCCGGACCCTCGCCGAGGGGTCCGCTCTCGTCATCACCGTGGACACGCTGATCGCGCGCGGTCAGATCGTGGAAGGCCGCGTCCTCGTTGCCGGCGCGACGCTCCGTCTCGAGGGCGAGATCCGCGGCGACCTCTTCGGCGTCGATGCGAACATGTTCCTGCGGCCGGGATCGCGCGTCACCGGCAATGTAACGAACATCGCCGGCGCATACTGGCCGGCGGAGAACTCCACGGTCGAGGGTGAACACATCGACCTTCGCGCTGCACCCTACGATGTCCTGGTCGCGGCCGGCAATGCGCGCATCATCGGGATGCGGCGACAACACGTGCTGGCCACGGATGGACTGCGTGGTCTGCGTGTACCGGGCTACGACCGTGTCGATGGCCTGTCCATCTCCGCCGGCGCCCGCCTGTACCTGCCCCCAGTGGGCTCCTTCGAGCCCGCGCTTCACGCGCACGCCGGATACGCGACCAGGCGGGAAACCGGTTTCGGCGGCATCGAGGCCGCGCTGTTCAGCGAGCGCGTCGACATCATTCTGTCTGCCGACCGGCTCACCGCCACGCAGGACGGATGGATCCGCGGGCCCGTTCACAACGGCTTCGGCTACCTCCTGTTCGGCGAAGATCATCGCAACTACTACCGCGCGGATCGCGGCCGTGCGGCCGTCACCTATGCCGTGAGCGACATGCTGCGCACCTCGCTGGCATTCCAGATGGAAGAGGCCGTTTCTCTTCCGGCGGGTGATCCGTGGTCACTGTTCGAAGCCGATTCCGCTCGCGCCAATCCGACGATCGATGACAGTCGCATCACGAGCGCACTGGCAGACGTGACCGTTGCGACCGAGAGCGACCGGCTCATCACGGAGCTGACCGGTCGAATCGAGCTGGCCCGGAACATCGCGGGCGGCGATCACCGGTTTGCTCGCTACGCGCTGAATGCCTTGTTCCGGATGTCCGCGTTGCGCGTCCACACGCTCAGCGTGCAGGTCCATGCGCAGGGACCGTTGCCGGGTACCGATGGACTGCCGCTCCAGCGCTGGAGCATCCTCGGCGGCCAGGAGACCCTCGAGACCGTCGACATCGGGGCGCTGCGCGGTGATCGCGTCTTCCTCGTACGCTCCACCTACCGCGTACCGCTCGAGCCGCTCCGCATTCCTGCTCTCGGTTCGCCCGCTCTCGAGCTCGTACACGCCGTGGGCGATGCCTGGACGACTGGCACGAGCGACGGCCTGCGCCAGACCGTCGGACTGCGATTCCGCCTGCCGCTGCTGTACGCGTACGCATTCCTCGACCCGGAGGATACCGACGAGACCGCGTTCGGCGTCGGTGTCTCGCTGCGCAGGCGCTTTCCGTGGGAGGATCCGCGTCCGTGAGCCCGGCCGCGCTGCCCGCTTTGACGCGAGCGGGGGCGTGTCGTTAGATTCGCGAAAGCAAGTTCCGGGCGTGAAAATTGCGTCACGCCCGCGCCCTTTTCCCGCTCGCCCGATCGGAGGGGACCGCGAACGTGGAGCGCGTGCTGGGCGTCATTCCTGCGCGCCTCGGCTCGCAGCGGCTGCCCCGCAAGCCACTCCACCCGCTGGCGGGCCGGCCGCTGATCGCGTGGGTCTGGGCGCGGGTTTCGACGTTCGGCGTACTGGACGGCGCCGTGGTGGCGACGGATGCGGCGGAGATCGCCGAGGCATGCCGGACGGCGGGGGCGACGGTCGTGATGACGTCGGCGGCGCACGGCACCGGAACGGAGCGGGTGGCGGAGGTGGCGTCACGGCCGGAGTATGACGGCTACGACATCATCGTGAACGTGCAGGGTGATGAGCCATTCATCGAGGAGGCCCATGTTGCAGTCGCGGTGGCGCAGGTGAGGCAGGGCTGGGCGGTCGGCACGGTGGCGACACCCGTGAAGACGCTCGAGGCATGGCGCGACCCCGCGGTGGTGAAGCTGACGCGGCGCCCGAACGGCGCCGCGCTCTATTTTTCACGGGCTCCCATCCCATACTCGCGCGACGGGACGCCCGGCCCCGAGGCGCTCGCTTCATCGGCATACCTGCGTCACGTCGGCGTGTATGCGTACCGGCGCGAGGCGCTGCTGCGCTGGGTCGCGCTGCCGGAGGCCGAGCTGGAAACGATCGAGCGGCTGGAGCAGCTGCGGGCACTGGCAGCCGGAATCGACATCGGGGTGGGCGTCGTGGATCACGCGGACGGCGGAATCGATACGCCGGAGGATGCGAAGCGCGCCGACGCGCGGCTCCGCCGGCTGACCCCTGACCTGCGCGAGGAGGCATGAGCGACCAGAACCGGCATCCCACGAAATACATCTTCGTCACAGGAGGAGTGGTCTCATCGCTGGGCAAGGGCATTGCGGCGGCATCCGTGGGTCGTCTGCTCGTGGAGCGCGGCCTGCGCGTGACGATCCAGAAGTTCGACCCGTACATCAACGTCGATCCGGGCACGCTCTCACCGTTCCAGCACGGCGAGGTGTTCGTGACGGACGACGGCGCGGAGACGGACCTCGATCTCGGCCACTACGAGCGCTTCATCGACGAGTCGCTTTCCCAGGCGAACAACATCACGACCGGCCGGATCTACCTCGACGTCATCACGAAAGAGCGGCGCGGCGATTATCTGGGATCGACCGTGCAGGTGATCCCGCACATCACGGATGAGATCAAGGCGGCGATCCGGCGGCTCGCGCCGAACCACGATGTGGTGATCACCGAGATCGGCGGGACGGTGGGCGACATCGAGTCGCTGCCGTTCCTCGAAGCGATCCGTCAGTTCCGCCAGGATGTGGGTCGCGAGCACACGCTGTTCGTGCACCTGACACTGATTCCGTTCATTGCGGCGGCCGGTGAGCTGAAGACGAAGCCGACACAGCACAGCGTACGCGACCTGATGGAGATCGGGATCCAGCCGGACGTGCTGATCTGCCGGACCGAGCACGAGATCGCGCCGGACCTGAAGCGCAAGATCGCGCTGTTCACGAACGTGGACCCTGCCGCGGTGATCGAAGCACGCGATGCGGACACGATCTATGAAGTGCCGATCATGTTCCGCCAGCAGCGGCTCGACGATCTGATCGTGGAGAAGCTGGGCATGGGCACGCCGGCCCCGGATCTTGGCCGGTGGGAATCGATGGTCCAGCGCGTGAAGAGTCCGAGCGGCGGCACGGTGCGCATAGCGGTCGTGGGGAAATACACGTCGCTCGTGGACAGCTACAAGTCGGTACAGGAGGCACTGATTCACGGCGGCATCGCAAACGACGTCGGCGTGCAGATCGAGTGGATGTCAAGCGAGGCGTTCGAGGACGGCCAGGCATCCGATGTCCTGACGGAGTTCGATGGTCTGCTGATTCCGGGCGGCTTCGGTGTGCGTGGGGTGGAAGGCATGCTCGATGCCGTGCGCTGGGCGCGACTGAACGGGCTGCCCTTCTTCGGCATCTGCCTGGGACTCCAGTGCGCGGTGATCGAGTACGCACGCAACGTCTGCGGGCTCTCGGACTCGCACTCCTCGGAATTCCGTCGTGACCTGAGCGAACCGGTGATCTGCCTGATGGACTCGCAGCGCCAGGTGACGGACATGGGCGGGACGATGCGCCTGGGCGCGTATCCGGCGAGGCTGCGCGCGGGCACGCGGGCGCACGAGGCCTACGGCACGCTCGAGGCGAGCGAGCGACACCGCCATCGCTACGAGGTGAACAACGCGTACCGTGATGTGCTGGCGGAGAACGGCATGCGCATCAGCGGCGTCTCACCGGACGGCAACCTCGTCGAGATCATCGAACTGCCGGACCACCCGTGGTTCCTGGGTTGCCAGTTCCATCCCGAGCTGAAGTCGCGGCCGATGCGCGCGCATCCGCTGTTCGCCGCGTTCGTGCGCGCGGCCCGTCAGCGCCGCGACACCGTGCGATTACCAGTAGTCCGGGAAGACGTCCACGCCGCCGTGGAGGCCTGACGCGCATGGCCGATCCGCGCCGACTGTTCCGTGCCGATGGCGGCTTCTTCGTCATTGCCGGGCCGTGTGTGCTCGAGGATGATGCGTTGAACCTCGAGGTCGCGGAGACCGTCGCGCGCGTGAGCGATGTGCTGGGCATCCCGATGATCTTCAAGGCATCCTACGACAAGGCGAATCGCAGCCGGCCGGGCGCGCCGCGCGGCCCGGGTCTGGACGCGGGTCTGCGCCAGCTCGAACGGGTCAGGAACGAGAGCGGTCTCGCCGTGCTCACAGACGTCCACGACGTCGGTGAGGCGGCGGCCGCGGGCGCGGTGTGCGATGCGCTCCAGATCCCCGCATTCCTGTCGCGACAGTCGGATCTCGTCGAGGCTGCCGCGCGGACCGGCCGGCCGATGAACATCAAGAAGGGGCAGTGGATGGCGCCGGAGGACGTGACGGGCGCGGTGGACAAGGCGCGTGCCGCAGGCGGAAGCGCAGTCGCCGTGACCGAGCGCGGCACGTTCTTCGGGTATGGAGACCTCATCGTCGACATGCGCAGCTTCGCGCGCATGCGTGAGGCGACGGGCTGTCCGACCGTGTTCGACGGCACGCATTCCGTGCAGCGCCCGGGGCGCGCCGGAGGCGCGAGCGGCGGCGATCCGGAATTCACGCGGCCGCTCGTGCATGCGGCGGTGGCGGCCGGCGCGGACGGGCTGTTCCTCGAAGTGCATCCCCGTCCGGCCGAGGCGCCGTCCGATGGCAGCAACATGCTGCGCCTCGACGGGCTGCAGGGACTTCTGGAGGAGGTGCTCGCGATCCGCGCGGCAGTGGGACGCCGGGAGACGGCAGGGATGGGCAGCCATGGCTGAGCCGATCAGCGCCGGGCGCGCACGCAGGATCCGGCTCGTCGTCCTCGATGTCGACGGCGTGCTCACGGACGGTGGCGTCTACATGGGCGCGACCGCGGATGGGACGCCCATCGAATTCAAGCGCTTCGAGATCACGGACCAGTTGGGCATCAGGATGCTCGAGTGGTCGGACATCCGTGTCGCGCTTGTCAGCGGCCGCGTGTCGGCCGCCAACCGCATGCGTGCGGAGGAGCTCGGCATCGCGTGCCATGAAGGGCCGGGCGGACGGAAGCTCGACATCGTGCAGGATCTGCGCGCGCAGCACGACGTGGACTGGAGCGCGACGGCGTGCGTGTGCGATGACCTCGCCGACCTGCCCATCCTGCGCAGAGCCGGCCTCGCCGTCGCGGTTGCGAACGCGGTGCCGGAAGTCCGGGCCGTGGCGCACTGGACGACGACGCGGATGGGCGGGCGCGGCGCCGTGCGCGAGTTCGCGGAAGCGCTGCTGCGCGCACGCGGCGAATGGCGCAGGATGGTCGAGCAGTACCTCGAGGAGCGGGACCGCCCGATGCCGCGGGCCGCGCAGGAGGCGTCATGACGACCGAAGCAATGGTGCGCGAGAAGCCGTCGGAGGCCGCGACCGCACGCATCGTCGAGGAAGGACGTCGCGTGCTGCGCATGGAGTCCGATGCGTTGCGCGCCGTCGAAGCCAGACTGGACGATACGTTCGCGGCGGCCGTCCATCTGATCTTCGGTGCTGGCGGCCGCGTCATTGTGAGCGGTATTGGCAAGAGCGGCATCGTGGCTCGCAAGATCGCCGCGACGCTGACGAGCACAGGCACACCGGCTCTGTTCCTGCACCCGGTCGAGGGTCTGCACGGCGACCTGGGCATCGTGGGGCGTGACGACGTCGCGATCCTCGTGTCGAAGAGCGGCGAGTCCAGTGAGATGACGGGTCTGTTCCAGTACCTGAGCCGCCTGGGCGTCCGCATTGTCGTGCTGACCGGCAGGCCGCGCTCGGCCCTCGCGCGTGCCGCGCACGTCGTGATCGACTGCTCCGTGCAGGAGGAAGCCTGCCCGCACGACCTCGCACCGACCACATCCACGACCGTTGCGCTCGCCGTGGGTGACGCGCTGGCAGTCGCACTGCTCGGTCTGCGCGCATTCACTGCCGACGATTTTGCACGCCTGCATCCGGGCGGCACGCTCGGCCGCCAGCTGACCCTGCGCGTTTCCGATGTGATGGTGACCGACGACATCCCCAGCCTGGGACTCGCCGCACCCATGCGGGCGTGCGTCGTCCTGCTCGCGGAGAAGCGGGGCACCGTGCCCATCGTGGATGACGATCGCAACGTGGTGGGCGTCGTCACCGCCGGTGACCTCACGCGCCTGATGGAACGCGAGGATCACTTCTTCGATATCCCCGTATCGCGCGTGATGACGCGCGAACCCAGGGTCATCGAGCCGGATGCCCTCGCGGCTGCCGCCGTGTACCGTATGGAGACGCACGGCATCATGGCACTTCCGGTCGTCGGGGAAGGGGGCAGGCTGCTCGGCATCGTGCACCTGCATGACCTGCTCCGCGCCAACGCGGTCTGAGAGGCAGGGATGCGACGATACGCGTGGATCGGTATGCTGGCCACGGCGGCCGCCTGCAACGCCCCGCCGGCCGAGCCGACGGTGGAGCAGTTCCGTGACCTGCCCGCGGACCAGGTCATGTACGGCATGGCGTTCCACTCGCTCACCGAGGGGATACGTACCGCCACCCTGCATTCCGATACCGCTTACATGTTCGCCGATTCGTCCGTGATGCACCTGCGCAGCGTCAATCTGGATCTCTACGACGCGACGACGGGCCGCCAGACCGCACACCTCACATCGGTTGCGGGCGTCTACGACAGCGAAACGAAGGCGATGACGGCGCGCGGCAACGTCGTGCTCATCGTGACGAAGGACGGCATGCGGCTGGAAACGGAGGAGCTGCATTACGACCCGCAGGCGCACCGTGTGTGGAGCGACGTCTACACGAAGCGGACCGAAGGAAGCCGCGTGTTCGAGGCGTTGGGCGGCTTCGATTCGGACGACGAGTTCAACAACATCCGGATGAAGGGGCTGCGCACCAGCGGCGGTCCCCCCGTCGAACCCGGCTCGTGATGCCGCGTGCCCGATTCCTGCTCGCCCTCCTGGTGATGCCGCTCCTGCCCGCGCCGCTCGACGCGCAGCGCAATTGCAACATTACGAGGACCGGCGAGGCGAACCTGGTCAACCCCGGCACGCCGTTCGAGGTGATGTACATGGGCGGTGGAGTACAGGTGCGTTGCGCGGGCGGCACGACGATCCGATCGGACAGCGCGGTCTACATGGGTCAGAGTGGAATGTACGAGTTCATTCGCAATGTGCAGTACGCGGACTCCGCGCGCACACTGACTGCGCGGCACATGCTGTACCACGAGCCGCAGCGACTGGTCACGGCGGAGAACGACGTCGTGTTGACGGATACGCGGAACGGTTCGACGCTGCGCGGCCCCAGCCTGAGCTACTACCTGAAGAGTGAGACGCAGCCGGAGGACATGCTGCAAATGCACACGGGCCGCCCGGTCGCGATGCTCATCCGGCCGGCAGCGGCAGACACGATGATGCGGGACACGACCATCGTCGTGGCAGACATGCTGGACATCGTGGGCGAAACCCGCTTCTCGGCGCGCGGCAACGTCGATGTCACGCGGAGCAACCTGAAGGCGTACGCGGCGAGCGCGGAATTCACGGAGGACGCAGGTGACATGACGCTGCGCGGCAACGCGCGCATCGTGGACGAGGAGTATACCGTGCACGGCGATTCGATCGTGGGCGCGTCCGACGAGGAGGGCGAACTGCGGGAGGTGCGCGCGCTGGGCAACGCGCGCATCGATGCGGAGGAGATGGATGTGCAGGCGCCCGTCATCACGGTGTTTCTCGCGGAGTCGCAGCTGGATCGGCTGGTCGCCGTCGGCACGAGGAACGAGACGGCCCCGGAGCGCAGCGTGCAGGCGCGCGCGCTGTCTCCCGAGTTGCGGCTGCTCGCCGATTCGCTCGACATCCGCGCGCCGGGGCGGCAGGTCGAGCAGGTCGTTGCGATCGGGCACGGGTTCGCCGAGCGGCTTACGACAGACACGACCGCCGCCGAGCGGCCGGAGATGCCGCGCAACGACTGGGTACGTGGCGACACCATCATCGCGCGCTTCACCGATCCGCCGCCGAGTGCGACGGACACGACGCAGCAGCGCGTGCTCGAGCACCTCGATGTCCGCGCAGGTACGGAGAAGGCGCGCTCGTTCTACCTGATCCCGGATGAGAACGACCCGAACGGCCAACCCGCAGTGAACTACGTCATCGCACAGCGCATCCAGGTCAGCTTCCGCGATGGACAGGTCGTGGCCGTGGAGGCCGACGATGCGGATGGACAGCTGCACGGCATGTATCTGCGTCCACTGCGCGGCGGCGGCGGGACGGGGGGTGGCCGGTGAATCGCGTGCAGGAGTACGTCCGGCATCTGCGGTCGCACAACGCGTCCGTCGCGTTCGCACTGCTCGAGCTGCTGCGGCGCGCGGATGAGAACGGCTGCCTGGACCGCGGCGAGTGGCTGGCTGCCGTGCGTGCCGCGCTGCCCGGCGTTGCCGGTGGTGCCGCGGAAGGCCCTGGCTGGAGCAGCGACGAGGCCGATCTCGATGCGCTCGGTCATTACGTGCGGGAACACATCCTTACGCGTCTCGAGGCCGAAGGGATCGCCGCGGGCGAGCCGGCGGCGGCCTGGGAGCGCGTGTGCATGAAGCCCGCCGTGTGGGCGGAGGTCTCCCAGGCGCGCGAGCACACGATCGCGGAGCTGGAAGCGGCGATCGCGCGGCTGGGCACGGACCGGCCCGCGGACGCGCCTGCCGGCACGGGCAGCACGCTGCGCGCCCAGGGCCTCGTAAAGGTGTACCGCCGCCGCAAGGTCGTTGCGGATGTCGACCTCAACGTCACGCAGGGCGAGATCGTCGGGCTCCTCGGCCCGAACGGGGCGGGGAAGACGACCACGTTCTACATGATCGTGGGGCTCATCACGCCGAACGCCGGGCGCGTGTTCCTGGACGACGAGGAGCTCACCCGCACACCCATGTACAGGCGGGCGCGCAAGGGGATCGGCTACCTCGCGCAGGAGCCATCGATCTTCCGCAAGCTCACGGTCGAGCAGAACATCATGGCCATCCTCGAGACGATGCGGCTGCGTCGCAGCGAGCGACGCGCCCGTCTCGAGAGTCTGCTCGATGAGCTGGGACTGCGTCACCTGCGCAAGGCGAAGGCGTACTCGCTGTCGGGGGGCGAGCGGCGTCGGCTCGAGATCACGCGCGCCCTCGTCAGCCGGCCGAAATTCATGCTGCTGGACGAGCCCTTCGCGGGCGTGGACCCCATCGCGGTCCACGACATCCAGCAGATCGTGGCAGAGCTGAGACACCGGGGCATCGGCGTCATCATCACCGATCACAACGTCGAGCAGACCCTCGATATCGTGGACCGCGCGTACATCATGTATGATGGACGGGTCCGCGTGTCAGGCTCCGTGGACGAGCTGGTCTGGAACGAGGAGGTGGCCGAGATCTACCTCGGCCCCACGCTCACCGCACGAATGCGCGAACGCTATCGTCGACCGGAAGCCATGGCATGACACCGATGCGAACCGGACTCTACCAGGGCACGCATCTCAAGCAGGAGATGAAAATCAATCCTCGCCTCTACCAGGCGATGGATCTCCTGTACATGCCGCTCCTCGATCTGCAACAGCACATCAAGCAGGAAATGCTGAACAACCCGTTCCTCGAGCTCGAGGAGCCGGCGGTATCGGAGGAGGACGGTCTCGTCAAGGATGCACAGCAGGAAAAGGAGGAGAAGGAGAAGGAAGACGAGATCGACTGGGAAGAGATCCTGCTGGATGGGTTCGAGGCGGGCGGCCGTCGCGCGGAGTACGAGGAGCGCGAGTACTACGAACCGGTGACCGCGGACACACGCGACCTGTACGACCACCTGCGCGATCAGCTGACGCTGATGCGCCTGTCACCGCGCGAGATACTCCTGGGCGAGGAGATCATCGGCAACATCGATGAGGACGGCTACCTCACGTGCGGACTCAACGAGGTGGTACAGAGCCTGAACCAGTGGCTGGAGGATGCGGGCGAGGACTGGGCCCGCGAGGGCGACGAGGAGACACCGGACCCGTTCTCGCCCGAGGAAGCGGAACGCATGCTCAAGGTGATCCAGGGCTTCGACCCGCCCGGCATCGGAGCACGCAACCTGCGCGAGTGTCTGCTCCTCCAGATGCGTGACGCGGACTCGGGGGACACGCTCGCCTGCCGCATCGTGGACGAGTATTTCGACCAGCTCATCAACCACCGCTGGTCCGAGGTGTCGAAGGAGCTGGGCATCACGCAGAAGGACGTGCAGACGGCGGCAGACGAGATCAAGAAGCTGGATCCCAAGCCCGGCCTGAAGTACGCGGCACCACCCGACAACTACGTGACGCCGGATCTGATCGTGGACAAGATCGACGGCGAGTACCTCGTCTTCCTGAACGACACGAGCCTGCCGCGGCTACGCCTGTCGCGCGCCTATCGCGAGGTCGCGAAGGACAAGAACAAGTTCAAGGGCGAGAACAAGGAGTTCATCTCGAACAAGCTGAACAGCGCGAACTGGATGATCCAGGCGATCGAGCAGCGCCGCCAGACGATGCTCAAGGTGATGAACTTCATCGTGGACCGGCAGCGCGAGTTCTTCGAGAAGGGCGTGCAGTTCCTGAAGCCGCTCACGCTGCGCGAGGTTGCCGAAGTCATCAACATGCACGAGTCGACGGTGTCGCGCGTGACGAACGAGAAGTTCGTGCAGACGCCGCGCGGTGTGTTCCCGCTCAAGTTCTTCTTCTCGAGCGGTCTGTCGACGACATCGGGCGAAGATGTGAGCGCGCGCGGCATCAAGGCGCGCATCCAGAAGCTGGTGTCGGATGAGGAGCCGAAGCGGCCTCTCACGGACCAGGCGATCGTGAACATCCTGAAGGACGAGGGCGTCCAGATCGCGCGCCGCACGGTCGCGAAGTATCGCGACCAGCTGGGCATCCTCTCGGCGCGGATGCGGAAGCGCGTCTGAGGATGGACGACGGCCACCCTCGCGTCACCTGACGGCGGAGACGAGCGTGGCGCCTGCTCTCCCGGGCGATGCGATCGAGCTGTCGGCACGCGCGCGCCGCGACTTCGCCGTCATCGTTCCCGCCTTTGACGAAGCAGAGAATGCGGACGACCTCGTCGGTGAGCTGAAGGCCACCTTCGCGCGCCATGGCCTCGTGGGCGAGGTCCTCGTCGTGGACGATGGATCGAAGGACGGCACGGCGGAGCGGCTGCAGCAGGCCGCTGCCGGCTGGGACCGGCTCCGGATCCTGAAACACCGTCACAATCGCGGCAAGACGGAGGCCCTGCTCACGGGCGCGGAGGCGACGCGCGCGCGCTGGCTCATCCTGTTCGACGCGGACCTGCAGCACAGACCGGATGAGATCCCGCGCTTCCTCGCGAAGCTGGATGAAGGCTGGGACATCGTGACCGGCCGGAAAGTGGGCGCGTACCAGAAGCGCGTCGTCTCCGGCATCTACAATCGGCTCTCACGCATGACCTTCCACATCCCGGTCTCCGACATCAACTCGATGAAGGCGTTCCGGCGTGACATCCTGGAAGAAGTGCGGCTGCGGCACGACTGGCATCGCTTCTTCGTGGTCCTCGCGTACGCGCGCGGCTTCTCGATCACGGAGATCGACATCGAGCTCTACCCGCGCAGACACGGCGTCGCCAAGTATTCGGGGCGAACGCGCATCGTGACGGGACTGCTCGACCTCGTTTCCGTGGCGTTCTATCTGTTCTTCGCGCGCAAGCCGCTCGTCCTGTTCGGCATGACCGGCCTCGCGCTGGCTGCCGCCGGTTTCGTGGTGGGCCTCGCCGCCATTCTGCTCCGCACCCTGCATGTCGTGTCGCCGATCGGATACCGCCCCCTGCTGTATCTCGTGATTCTGCTCGAAGTGCTCGGGTTCCTGCTGTTCGGTATCGGCTTTGTCGCGGAGATGGTCGCGACGCTGCAGGCGGATCTCGATGCGCTGCAGCGACGTCTGCGCGAGCCACAGCATCCCGAATAGGCGATGGCCGGTTCGCGACCCCGCGTTCTCATCGTCATCGGTACCCGGCCGGAGGGCATCAAGCTGGCCCCCGTCATCGCCGCACTCGAGGCGCGGCGCGGTGAAGTCGAAACGCGCACCGCACTGACGGGTCAGCACACGCATCTCATGGACCAGGTGCTCCAGGTCTTCCGCCTGGATCCGGGCTGGGACCTGGGCATCATGCGCGAGGGCCAGGACCTATACGACGTGACGCATGCGTGCCTGGATGGGCTCCGGCGGGTGTGCGGGGAGTGGCGGCCCGACGCGATCATCGTCGAGGGCGACACGGCGAGCGTGTTTCTCGGCTCGCTCGTCGGTTTCTACGAGCGGGTCCGTCTCGTGGGCCACGTCGAGGCGGGCCTGCGCAGCCACGACAAATGGCAGCCGTACCCCGAGGAGGTGTTCCGCCGCCTGACGGGCGTGATCGCGGACGTGCATTTCGCACCCACGCCCGGCGCGCGCGACAACCTGCTGCGCGAAGGCGTGCCGGAGGAGCGCATCCATCTCACGGGAAACACGGTCGTGGATGCGCTGGCCACCGCGGCGGATGCGGGGCATGCGGTCGCGAACGCGCAGCTGCGCGCCGCACTGAGTCGCGATCGTCGCACGATCCTCATGACGTCGCACCGGCGCGAGGCGTTCGGCGAGCCCATGCGCCGTGCGTTCCTCGCCATTCGCGAACTCGTCGACACCTTTCCCGACACGGTGCTCGTCTACCCGGTCCATCCGAATCCGAACGTGCGCGCAGCCGTGCAGGATACGCTTGCGGGACATGAGCGCATCCTGCTGACGGAGCCGTTCGGCTATCTGGATCTCGTCGCCGCGCTGAAGCATGCCTCGCTCGTGATCACGGATTCCGGCGGCATCCAGGAGGAAGCGCCCACGTTCCGGTGTCGAGTGATGGTGCTGCGCGAAGTCACGGAGCGGCCCGAGGCCGTGACTGCGGGCTTCGCGCGGCTCGTGGGCACGGACCCCGCTGCCATCCTCGCGCACGGCCGCGCCGCGCTGGGCGGCGCAGCAGAGACCGAGTGGCCCGTGGGCCGGGGAAACCCCTATGGCGACGGGCGGGCGGGAGAACGCATCGCCGACCTGCTCGTGCACCGACTCACGGGAGCGGCGCGGCGGACGACGGACTGGGAGCCGGCGTGAGGATCCTGCAGCAGTGCATCTACTTTCCGCCGGAGGTGGGAGGGCTCGAGAGTCATGCTTTCCATCTGTGCCGCGAGCTTGTGCGCCAGGGTCACGCCGTAACGATGGTCACGTCGCGGTCCTTGCCCGGTGTGCCCGCACGGGAGACGATGGATGGCGTGGACGTCGTGCGGACATGGTTCCCCGCGCGGAACCCTGCCGGCTGGGCCGCCCACACCTTCGCGTCCATTCCGACGGCGCTGCCGCTCGCGAGAGCCGCGGACATCGTGCATGCACAGACGTTCGCGTCCGCACCGCCCGGCATGGTCGCGAAACGACTGTATGGCAAGCCGCTCGTGCTGACGCTGCACACGTCGCATTTCCTGCGCATGGCGAAGAAGGCGGTGTGGCGGGGAGTGCTGCGCAGCATCATCCGGGCTGCGGACCATCTGCTGGCGGCGAGCGAGGAGATCCGAGACGTCGCGCTCGGGCTGTGGCCGCACCCGCACGCGGAGGCGTTGACCAACGGCGTCGACACCGATCTCTTCCGACCCACGACGCCCGCACTGCCCCGCGAAGAGGGCCGCTATCGGATCGTCGCGCCGCGCCGTCTCTTCGAGAAGAATGGCGTCGAATACCTGGTCCGCGCGCTGCCGCTGCTGCGCGCGAAGCTGGATGTCACTGCGGTGATCATCGGGGATGGACCCCTGCGTGGCCGGCTGGAAGCGCTGGCGCGTGAGCTGGGTGTCGCCGACCACGTGCGCTTCCTGGGCGCCCGGCCGAACACGGAGATGCCGGGCCTGCTCGCATCGGCCGATGCCGTGGTCATCCCGTCGCTGATGGAAGCGACGAGCGTGGCCGCGCTCGAAGCGATGAGTTGCGAGGTGCCAGTCGCCGCGTCCGATGTGGGCGGCCTGCCGGAGATCATCGATGAGGACGTGGGCACGCTGTTCCGTCCGGCAGACCCCGAGGACATGGCGCAGCGCGTCAGTGCACTGCTGCGCCGGAGCGACCGGCAGCAGCTGGGACAGAGGGCACGGGAACGCGTGGTGAAACACTGGAGCCTGGAGCGCCTCGCTCGCAGGCACGCCGAGATCTACGCGGAGCTTCTGCATGGCGCGCGCTAGGACGACCAGGAAGGGTGCCGCAGCCCGTACGGGCCGGCCCGCCGGCGCTGCGGCCGCGCTCGAGCACATCCCGCGCTGGGTCGTGCCACTCGTGTTCGGCGCCGCCGTGCTCGTGCTGTTCCGCGAGTTCTTCGTCGGCCGAGCGCTTCTGCTCGGTCTGGACACCTATGAACTCAGCTTCTTCGCGCGCGACTTCTACACGGACTTCGTGCGCGAGACGCACCGCTTCCCGCTCTGGCAGCCGCTGCTGTTCGGCGGCATGCCGTTCGTCGATGGCATGCACGGCGACATCTTCTATCCGCCGTCGCTCGCAATGTTCTTCCTCGATGCGCGCACCATGTGGGGCTGGAAGATGGTGCTGCACATCTTCCTGGCGGGCACGTTCGCGTATCTCTGGCTGCGCTCGATCGGGCTGCGCCGCGGCCCGGCCCTGTTCGGCGGCCTCGTCTTCATGATGGGCCCGGATCTCGTCAGCCTGCTCTACCCGGGCGGCGACGGCAAGCTGTTCGTGTCGACGCTCGCGCCGCTCGTGTTCTGGCTCGCGGAGCGCGCAGTGCAGGGCCGTCGTGCAGGCGATTTCGCGTTGTTCGCACTCGGCATCGCGCTCGTCGTGTTCACGTCGCACATGCAGGCAGCGTATTTCATCGTCTGGGGCGTCTCGCTCTACTTCTTCTTCCGCACATGGCAGGTCTGGAACGAGGAGAAGAACGCGCGCGTTGCGGGAGGACTCGCCGGTGCGTTCGTGCTCGCCGGGATCATGGGCGTCGCCGCCGCCGCCGTGCAGGTCCTGCCGCCACTCGGCTACCTGCGCGAATGGTCGCATCGCACCGAGCGCACCGTGCAGGCACAGGCCGAGAGCGCGTACGAGTACTCCACATCGTATTCCATCAACGCCGAGGAAACCGTGTCGCTCGTGGTTCCCGAGTTCGTGGGTGACAATGCGCCCTCGAGCCTGAGTCCGGAGCACACGTACTGGGGAATCAATCCGCTCAAGTACAACCATGAGTATGCGGGACTCGTGCCGCTCCTGCTGCTCCTTCCACTGCTCCTGTATCGCAGGACGGCGACGACCTGGTTCTTCGTGTCGCTGGCGGTGCTGGCGCTGCTCTACGCGCTGGGCGCGTCGACGCCGGTGTTCCGCCTGTTCTACCTGATACCGGGCGTCAGCCTCTTCCGCTCGCCGTCCATCATCATCTTCCTGTACGGCCTGGCGGTGGCCACGCTCGGCGCACTCGGGCTGCAGCGCCTGCTGGACCTGACCGCGCGACCCGAGGACGGTCCC
>Ga0302046_10000606_pt1 | contig 35755 bp, 31 predicted proteins | sample RVTome_11_FD_200261 | JGI IMG/M metagenome (GOLD analysis project Ga0302046, IMG submission 200261) | Soil microbial communities from uranium-contaminated site in the Upper Colorado River Basin, Wyoming, United States - RVT147D111 (version 2) ...
CTGGAGAATCGGTTCCCAACGATGAATTCGCCCGGATTCGGTTGAAGCAGGCCGACTTTCATGGCAACTGGAACTACTCGATCCTATGTCGATGAACTGTAACTCTTATTGATCGGCGCGCCCTTAGCGACGTGATGGGTGAATCATGGCGGCTAGAATCCTCTGAATGTCTGCTTTACCTAATGGATACTCGTTCTTTACTTGCTCGAATTCCTTTAACATTCTCCGATACATCTCTATCACCTGCGAATGGCTATTGAACACGGGAGATTCTTCATATTTCCCTTCCGAAGTTAAGAACTCACCGAAGCACAAATGATCCGTTTCGTTATTTCCATCGAATCCGCGAAACTTGACATCATGGGCATCGATTCCGCTCTTGTCAGCGAGTCCGTCATAGCTTTGGCCCAGCCATCGATACATCTCAAGGATATTGTGTACCTCCTCGCATACCTGCTCCGTTACAGGATCAAGGATGGGGCCCCCAATCGAGTCGTAATAGGATTCATATCCATACTCAATTATTTTCGCGGCGCGCTGATAATCTCCTTTATTGTCGGGATCGATTTTCTCAAGGATTCTGAATTGGCCCAACAAAATAAGCCGGTCCTTCGAGTCTAGCTTTATCTTTGCCATTTTTTCTCCGTCTCTTCCGGCCATCTGAACCGGCGGCATTCCGAACAGCCTGCCCTACGCACCAATCGTCGCGCTGGCCGTTTCGCTCCAGGGGCCGGGCTGGCCCCGTCGGCTGAGCCATCTGAGCATGTAGTGCGCCGTATGGCCCGCCTGGGTGCCCGAGTACTCCACCTTAGCCGGGCTGCGCGTGGACAGCAACAGGAATTCTAACTCCGCCGCGCCACTGGGCGGCGCTTCGCCCGGCGCGGCCACCTTCACCCACACCTCCGCCCCCACGATCCCGCGCGGCCGTGCGCGGCGCAGGGCCGCAGCCTCATCGACGTACGCGAGGCGATGCACGAGCCGCTGGGAGAAATCCACCTTCACGAGCGGCCGCGAGGTCGGCGCAGGCGTCGGCGTTGGAGGGGAACCTACCGAATCAACCCTCGGCGAAGAGCGCCTCGGTCGTCTCGACCGTCGTTGCCCGGATGAGCCACTGCTTGAGCTTCTCCGGGTCCTTGCACTGCTGGATCTTCTCGCGGGTCGAGCCGTTATTCTCCAGGCCGCGAGCTTCGAGGATCGTCAGGATGCCGGTCGCGAGCTGTTCGGTGTTTTTCTCCGCCGCTTCGGTCGCCGGAAGGGGCTCGCCGATCTCGCGCACCTCGAGGTGGGAGCCCGTCGCCCCGGCCACCAGCTCGTGCCACGACTCGGGGTAACCGGGATGCGTCACCTCGCCGTGTTCGTCCTTGACGTTGCCGTCGAGATACTTGTAGATCAAGAACTCCCCGAGCTTTCGCCAGCGCTTGACGACCGCCTCGCCCTGGGCCACCGAATAGCGCGTCAGGTAATCGACGGCCAACTCGGGCGACTGCTCATACAGGGCCTTGGCGGCGGCGTCGATGTCCGGCTGATCGGCGATGAACTTGCCCTCGAGCTCGCGCTGCACGACGCGGACGTCGGCGATCATGTCGCGGTAGCGAAGATAGGCGTAGTTGGAGACGAAATTAAAGACCCAGAACGCCGAGTTCCAGGAGAATTCGTCGAACGACCCGGTCCCGACCGCGAAGCTCACCGGCACTTCGCGGATGCCGCAGTACATCGGGATATAGACCGTGCTGAACGTGTCGTCGACGCCGAACCACAGGACGCCGCCGATCGGATCGGGCAGGTGCGACCGCGATTGCGAAACAAAGGAAAAGCCGGTCTGCTGCGTCGAGGTCGCCCGCTCGTTGAGGTATTCCTTCTCGCCGACCTTCCAGGTCAGCGGCCGCCAGCGGTAGGGCAGGGCGTACGGCCCGGCGCCGACGTCGGCGGCCATGTCGAACTCGGTGCCCTCGAAGTGGTCGCGCATCAGTTCCATCACGTCGCGGACGGCGAGCTTCCTGTCGGGTTTGATCCACAGGGGCAGCGGCTCGGCGTCGGGATCGCCGCGGACCCAGTCGGCCGGGAGCGCGGCGGACGGCGCGGCGCGACGGTACATGCACCAGACGCGCGAATCGCAAAAGCGCAGGGCGCCGAAATCCGGCGGGCCGTATGCGTCGGCGAAGCTGAATTGCTCGTCGGGTCCGTCGAAGTACCCCTTCTGGCGGGCGAAGGAGATGACATCCGGGGCGTAGAGCGTGTTGTCGGGATCGTCGAGGGGAAACTGTCGAATCCGCGGGTTGTTGGCGTGACCGGAGATGTACCCGTCGGGGACCTGGCGCGCGACCCAGACGGCGCCCTTTTCCTCGGGGCCCTTGCCGATGATTTCAAACAGCCACACTTCGTTCGGGTCGGCGATCGACATACTCTCGCCCGAGCTGTAGTAGCCGTACTCGGCGACGAGGTCGGTCATGACCTGGATCAACTCGCGGGCGGTCTTGGCGCGTTGCAGGCCGACGTACATCAAGCTCCCGTAGTCGATCATCGCCTTGGGGTCCGCAAGCTCCGTGCGCCCGCCCCAGGTCGTTTCCCCGATGGCGACCTGGTGCTCGTTCATGTTGCCGACGACCGTGTAGGTCCGCGGCACCTGGCGGATTTCGCCGAGGCGCTTGCCGGTGTCCCAATCGATGATCTCCAGCATCTCATCGGGCAGATGGGCGCGGCCGGGCGTGTGATACAGCTCGCCGTAGAGGACGTGCGAGTCGGCGGCGTAGGTGATCATGGTCGAGCCGTCGGCCGACGCGCCGCGGGTGATGAGAAAGTTGGTACAGGCCGAGGCGTCGAGCGCCCAGATCAGCGCCGCGACGGCCGCGATGAACGACCGGGCCGGATTCTTCCCTTTCACGTGATCGCTCCCTTCGACAAATGGACCGGGGGTTGCCCCTTTCGCGAAGGGCCATCATACCGCGACGGGCGCGTGCCGCGGAATGGCGCGGCACGATTTTGGGGAGCGGGGGAAACGATCAGTGCGTCGCCGGGGGCGTCAGACGGCCTTCAGCGCCGCGTCGAGGTCGGCCACGATGTCCTCCCAGTCCTCCAGCCCGCAACTGAGACGGATGCCGCCGGGATCGACGCCGTGCCGGGCCTTCTCCTCCGGCGGCATGGTCGCGTGGGTCATGCTATAGGGGCACTCGATCAGCGTTTTGATCTGACCGAGACTCACGGCCAGCGTGATCGAGTAGGCGTTCTTCGCGACGTAGTCGATGAACTCCCGCCCGTGGCGTCCGTCCGGGCTGGCGTCCTTCAGGACGAAGTACAACATGCTTCCCGGGGCGAACATCCCCTTGGGGTCGTGCATCTGCTTCTTCGCCAGGGCAAATTGCGGAAACGAGTCGATGCCCGGATAGAGCACCTTCTCAACCTTCGGATGCTGGGCCAGGAATCGGGCGACATGGTGGGCCCCCTTTTGATAATTGACCATGCGCGTCGCCAGCGACGGCAGGCCGTAGACCAGCGTGGCCCAGGCGGCCTTCGGCGAGAGAATGCCGCCGTAGTCCTTGCGATAGAGGAGGAGTGGATTGAAGAACGAGTTGGGGACGACGGCGGCGCCGCCGACGTCGGTGCCGAAGCCGCCGATGCCCTTGGTCAGCGAGTGACAGACGATGTCGGCGCCGTGCTCCAGCGGCCGCTGGCAATAGGGCGTGGCGAAGGTGTTGTCGACCACGATGCGTACGCACTCGGTCGGGCTCCGCCCCTTGTTGGCGGCGGCGGCGAGGTCGTGGATCGCCTCGATGTCGATCAGCGTCAGGTCCGGGTTGACCGGCGTCTCAAAGTAAATGGCGCGGGTCCGCGATGTGATCTGTCGTTGCAGGGCTTCGAGGTCCGTGAGGTCTTCGAAGACAACCCGGATGCCGGCGCGGGGCAGCCAGTTGACGAACAGGGAATAGGTGCAGCCGTAGAGGACGTGGTGCGTGACCAGTTCGTCCCCGGCCCTGAGCAGTCCGTGAATCACGGCGGAAATCGCCGCCATCCCGGAGGAAAAGCAGAGCGCACGGTCGCCGCCTTCGGCCGACGCGAGATTCTCCTCCAACATGCCGCGCGTCGGCTCATCCAGTCGGTCGTAGATGTAGATCAGGTCGTGGGCGTCGACAGTGTCGTGGGCAAAGTCGAGAAAGCCCTGCGCGCCGCGCTCGACCGAGTCCAAGCGGAAGGCGGCCGAGCTCGACACCGGCGGGACGATGTGGTGGGCGTATTCCCAGTGGCGCGACCGCGCCAATCCGTGGATCATGCGCGTCCGCATGTGGGCCCGGGATTCGGATTCGCGTGGTGACGGGTCCGTTGACATACTCATCCTCACTTTCGGCGACCCCAATCAACGGGTGCGGCAGGAGCCCTTTTTCTCTCCGATGTCCCGGACCGACCCCCGCGCTATCGTCCGTGCTTCGCCAGGTGGTCTTCCACGACCTCGACGATCAGCGGGTAATAGGTGTCCAGCGCGCAATCGAGGTTGTTCCGGCATGGACACGAGCCGTGGTCGTCCTCGAAATGGCAGGCGGCGCACACCTCGTCGCGAAGCACGTCTATGTACGGGTCAATCCGTTCGCAGTGCGTCCTCGTGACGATGTCGACGACCTTCTCGAGGTTTTCGAACAGGGAGCATGGGCGGTCCTTCGGCAGACTGCAACCGCCGCTGCTCGTGTATCGAACACAGGTGGGGCAGATCCGCCCGCGCAACGCATTTTCGATCCCCGCGATCATGATAGTCACTCCTTACCGGTCGATGCCGCCGTGGCGAAATCCCACCGCCAATGGTCGTCATAACCATATAAGCAAGACGTGTGCCAGATGGGACGAAACCGAGGTTGAAATCATCGGAAATCTCGCGCCCCTGGGCCTGTCCAGGGACGGGAGTCGATTCCGGGCGGCATTATGGGGTACTGCCGTTGGTTTCCAGGGGGATGCGTTTCCGGCGGCTGCCCGGTCTCAATCACCAAACGGAGAATCGTCCGGCGGGCCTGATCGGGTTCGATATGCCCGTGGCGTGACGCGGCGTCCCAGCCGGACCTGGAATTGACCGGGCGAAGTCGATGGCCCAATGGTCCGTGGCGAGACAGTCGGCATGCCGTTGCGCGTCCAACGACGACTTGGGCTGATTGTCGGGCTCGCGGTTTGCGCCGCGGGGCGCATGCGACTTGCTCGCCGAGTAATCCCCATCTGCCGGGTCGCTGGGGAGGCGGCTGCGAAGGGCCATGGACTGGCACTCGCTGGGCAAGGGTGGCGCCGGATGCGAATTTTCACCAGCCGGAGCCATTGTCTTGTTTATTATATTCACTATAGTAAAAATAAATGCGAATTAAATTACGAAGTCCGCGGAGCCGCGGAACGTAACGAGCCCCCATGTCCAAACCACAAAAACGACGCCCGACGAATCCCCGACGGAGGTTCAACGGACGACTGGACTCGACCGACCTGGCGATTCTCGACGCCTTGCAGAGCAGCGGACGCATGTCGAACGTCGAGCTGGCCCGACGGGTGGGGATCAGCGCTCCGGGGTGTCTCGAGCGGGTGCGGAAACTCGAACTGCGGGGGGTCATCCGCGGCTACGTCGCCTTGCTTGACCCGCGGGCCGTCGACAAGGCGACGACGGCCTTCGTGACCGTCGCGCTGCGGGCCCACGGGGCCGACATCCTCGAGCGGGTCACGCGGGCGGTCGTGGCGCTCGACGAGGTCCGGGCGTGCTGGCACATCGCCGGGGACATCGACCTGCTGCTGAAGGTCGTGGTATCCGATCTGGCGGCGTATGAGACATTTGTCAGGCGAAAGCTATCGGCGATCGACGGCATCGGGCGCATCAAAACCTCGTTCGCCCTTGCGGCGCCCAAGGACGAAACGCGCATTCCGCTCGATGCCGCGGGGATGGATGCGACGATCCATGCGATTGCGTCGCAACGGGAAGCAAGAAGGATGAAGTGAACGGTCCCTCAACGGCGAGGATACAACGGCGAGGACACCACGATGAGACAGAGACGATCCTGGGCGGAACCCTACAAGATCAAGATGGTCGAGCATCTGTACGTCACCGATTTCGCGCAGCGCGAAAGGGCGATGGCCGAGGCGGGGTATAACACCTTTCTCCTGCGCAGCCGCGACGTGTATATCGACCTGCTCACCGATTCCGGCACTTCGGCCATGAGCGACCGCCAGTGGGCCGGACTGATGATGGGCGATGAGGCGTATGCCGGTTCGGAGAATTTCTACCGGCTGGAAGAGACGGTTCGCCGCTATTACGGCTATCGCCACGTCATCCCCACGCACCAGGGCCGCGGCGCCGAGCACATCCTGAGTCAAATCTGCATTCGCCCGGGCGACGTCGTTCCGGGCAACATGTATTTCACGACGACGAAGCTGCACCAGGAGCTGGCCGGCGGGCAGTTTCGCGACGTCATCGTCGACGAGGCCCACGATCCGGACAGCGAGTTTCCGTTCAAGGGCAACGTGGACCTCGCCAAGTTGCAGCGGTTGATCGACGAGGCGGGCGCCGAGCGCATTCCCTACCTGTCGCTGGAGACCAACGTCAACATGGCGGGGGGCCAGCCGTGCAGCATGGACAACATTCGCCAGACCGCGGCGCTGTGCCACCGCCACGGCATCAAGGTCTTTCTGGACGCCACGCGGGCCGTGGAGAACTGCTACTTCATCCGCGAGCGCGAGCCCGGCTATCAGGGCGTTGCGCTGGCCGACATTCTCCGCGAGATTTGTTCGCATACCGACGGCTGCACGATGTCGGCGAAGAAGGATTGCCTGGTCAACATCGGCGGCTTTCTCGCGCTGAACGACGACCGGCAGGCGGAAAAGGCGCGCAACATGGTCGTCGTCTACGAGGGCCTGCACACCTACGGCGGGATGGCCGGCCGCGACATGGAGGCCCTGGCGATCGGCATCGAGGAGTCGGTTCACTGGGAGCACATGCACGCGCGGATCGGACAGGTGCAATATCTTGGTGAAGCGCTGATCGAGCACGGCGTGCCGATCGTCCGGCCGATCGGCGGCCACGGGGTTTTCCTTAACGCCGCCAGATTTCTATCCCACGTCCCGCGGGAGCAGTTCCCCGCCCAGTCGTTGGCGGCGGCGATCTATATCGAGTCAGGGGTGCGCGGGATGGAGCGCGGCACCGTGTCGGCAGGGCGCGACAAACAGACCGGCGAGAACTTCTATCCGAAGCTGGAACTCGTGCGGCTGACGATACCGCGGCGCGTCTACACGCAGGCGCACATGGACGTGACGGCGGAATCCATCGTCGATCTATATGAAAACCGCGACGCGATCGGCGGCCTGCGGTTCACCTACGAGCCGGAGCACTTGCGCTTTTTCCAGGCCCGATTCGAGCCGGTTGGCGGCGAGAAGCTCTTGCGGAAGAGCGCCGAGCTGGCTGCGTGTCATTGACGGGAAGCCGCCGAGCCATCGGAACAACGATGCCGCCCCGGCGATCAATCCCCGGTCGGGTCCACGACCAGGACATTTGATCCGAGATGCTCCGAGACCTGTCCGGCGATGTGGCTTTGGGATCGGAGGCAGCACAGTTCCTCGGGCTTCATTCCCCGCGGCAGCTTGCCGAGATTGCAGACCGGTTCGCCGGGGCTGACCGCCGGGAGCGTCGTCATCCCGATGACCACGGCGTTGAACGGGGCGTGCAACATGGCCAGTTCGCTGCCGAGAAGCGTGGTGGTGGTGGTCAGCGGCTGGCCTTTCTCGACGACGTCGCCGGGCCTGACGTGAAATTGGAGAAATCCGCCGTTCTCCGCTCGGATCCACTTCGAGCGGTCGACGACCAGTTGATAGGCGGCGGGCGTCGGCTCGCCGTCGAGCATATTCAGTGCCCGCAGGACGTTCTTGATGCCGCGCGTGGCGGACCGAACGAAGCCCGGCTCGACCTTCCAGACTTCGCCGCCTTCCATGATGATCGTCGGGCAACCGGCGGCGCAGGCGACGCGGCGCAGGGCTCCGCGCGGTCCCCTGCCGTTGATGATGATCTCCGAGCCGAATGACTCGGCGAGTCGGCGCACCTCGGGGTCGGCCAGGTCGCCGCGGACGTTTGGATAGTTCGTTCGGCGAACGGCGGCGGTGTGCAGGTCGATGCCGTAATCGCAGCACGAGACGATTTCATCGAAGATGGTGCGCGCCATGCGGCTGGCCAGACTGCCCGACCTGGACCCCGGAAAGCTGCGATTCAGATCCCGCCGATCGGGCAGGTAGCGCGAGTGTCGTTCGAAGGACAGCAGGTTCAGCACGGGCACGAGAATGACGCCGCCGCGGATCAATCGAAACGATTCGTCCTGAAGTAGCGACCGGACCGCCCCCGTGCCGTTGATTTCGTCGCCGTGCAAGGCCGCCGTCACGAAGACGACGGGTCCGGGCTTCGGTCCGCGGTGAATGTGCAGCGGAATGTGGTCCGTTCCCCCGGAGTAGCTCTCGCTGACCGCCAGTTCGACGTCGCGCGACTCTCCGGGCCCGATCGATTCCCCGTTCCAGTTGTCGATGGGTTTGCGAGTCCGTTCCATGGGTTCGATCCATCCGACCTTCATTCGAGCCGAAGCGGGCCGTCGATGCGAGGGCCGCCTCCTATGTTCGCTCGGCGTGCTGCTTCGGCAGCGCCCGCACTTTGGGGCGGCGGCGCTTGCGGGCCCTTTCGGGGACCATGCACCGCATTGAATCCAACTTTCCGAAACAAAGGAGGCGGTCGCCGGGCTCCAGGGAGCGCTCCGGTCGTGGGTTGGGGACGACCGTCGTGCCGCGGTTCAGGGTCAGCACGTTGATGTCCCGCTCCCTCAATCCCGATTCGGCGATCGTCCGCCCGACGTATTCCGACCTTTCCGGGACGTGAATTTCCGCCACGCCGTAGCCCCGGCTGACCGTCAAGCGCTGGCGAATGTCGATCTCCGGGAACTCGACCTGGCTGGCGATGTAATCGACGACGGCGCCGGCCACGTCGAGCCGGGTGCAGGATTCGATTCCTTCGAGGCCGGGCGACGAATTGACCTCGATGATCTGCGGGCCATCATGGGCTTCGAGCATGTCAACGCCGGCGATGCGCAGCCCCATGATCTGTGCGGCGCGCACGGCATTGGCGCGATAGGTCTCGTTGAGATCGACCGACTCGGTTCGGCCGCCGCGGTGGACGTTGCTGCGAAACTCGTGACCCTGGGCCACGCGGCGCATCGCCGCGACGACCTGGTCTCCGACCACGAAGGCCCGGACGTCGCGCCCCCTGCTTTCGGCGACGAATTTCTGGATGAGCACGTTCTGCCTGGCGCTTTGAAGGGTTTCGATGATGGCCTCGGCGACCTTGACGGAGTCCGCGAGGATGACGCCGACCCCCTGCGTGCCTTCGAGCAGCTTGATGATGACGGGCGCGCCGCCAACCCGCTCGATGGCCGGCAGGACGTCCGACCTGTCGCGCACGAAGGTCGTTTGAGGGATTCCGATCTGGTGGCGGCTGAGGATCTGCAGGCTGCGGAGCTTGTCGCGCGAATTGGATATGCCCGCCGAGGAGTTGGCGCAGAACACGTCCATTTGCTCGCATTGCCGGACGACGGCGGTGCCGAAATAACTGATCGACGCGCCAATGCGCGGCAGCACGGCGTCGACACGGCCGAGCCGTTTCGACCGGAAGTACAGGTCCGGCGCGCCCTCCTGCAAGTCGATGGCGAAATTGAGCGTGTTGAGCACTCTGACCGAATGCCCGCGTTGTTGCCCCGCTTCCCGCAATCGCCGGGTGCTGTAGCATCTCGGGCTGCGCGAGAGGATGGCGAGTTTCATGGGATGAATCCTTCCGGCGTGCCTTTTCCCGGATTTCGGGGTCGGCGCGCGGGGCCATTCGTCTGGCTATTTTTTCTTCTTCCTTTTCGGTTGACCGCCATAGTACGACTTGCCGGCGTCGACCCAGAACCGCGCGCGGATGGCTTCGCGGCCGAGCAACATGCGGAAGCCCATTTCGTCGCGGTTGGCGAGCGTCAATTCGATCGGCCGGACCTCACCGATGACTTCCATGGTCGTGACGATCACCGGGCGGCGCTGTGCATGGCCCGTCGAGCTGCGCACCCAGCGATACTCCAGCACATCGGCCTCGCAGGCGACCGACCTGCGCAGATCGCGCTGGAGCGGGTGGACGCGAAAACGAACGCGAGTCTGGCCGTCGCGATGGATCGTCTTGACGTCGAACGCGTGCAGCGAGGACGAGCGTGCCCCGGTATCGATCTTGGCCTTGATCCTGCGAATGCCCAGGTCCGGCAGGGCGACCCATTCCCGCCAGCCGATGACGCGCAGGGTACGCCGGGACAACTTGCTCATGGGTGGGGACATCCGATGGGCGCGCCGGGACGGCATGTCGGCAGATCCGTCGGGCGAGACCGGTGGGCATCGATTGTCGGCTGCAAGGTCGTCACCCACGATTCGCGGCGGGCGCGGCCCCGCCGCACGATGATCGCCGATCGCCGAGCGCGGTTTCTCCGCGCTGTACCGCGTCTGGCGCAACGGCGCGGAATTCTAAGGGATGGCGGGAATGCGGCAACCGGGGCATGGGCGCGCCGTCTCCGTCTGCGGGTCGAGCGATTCGGGTACTGCTGGGCCGCGGGCGATCACCTATACGCGACCCGCCGGTTCAGTCTCTTGCAGCGGCGGTCGCCTGGTCGATCTCGCAACGGTTGCGCGACCGCCATTGAGGCCGTTGCGCTCGATTCTGCCGTTACCGTGAAACCGGGCGTGCAGCGTATCCCAATCGATGACCAAGCGACCGCCGGTCGCCTCGTGCTGCTTCCGCCAATTCATGAGCAGATCGAGACAGGCGTGATCGATGTACTCGAGTTTGTCGAACTGCACGTGCAACTCGGTACTGGGGCGCACGACCTCCAGCGCCGCGGTGAGCTTCGGTAGACGAATGAACGTGGCGACGCCGTGGAGGTGAAGGATGGTGCGGTTGCCCGCCGGATCGTCTTCCAGTTCGACCTCCAGGTGTGAGAATCGATAGAGCAGCTTGGCGGCGGACAGCGCCACGCCGATCAGGACGCCGGTCAGCAGATCGGCCACGACGATCGCGACGATCGTCGCGACGTAGATGGCCAGTTCGCTGCGCCCGTATTCGAGGAGCTTGCGCGCGGATCGGATGTCCACCAGCTTGTAGCCCGTATAGACCAGGAGGGCCGCGAGGGCCGACGTGGGGACCATGCGCAGGACGAACGGGGCAACGGCGATGAACACGAGCAGCCACAGTCCGTGAAGGATCGCGGACGCGCGCGTTCGCGCCCCGGCCTCGACGTTGGCTGCGCTGCGCACGATCACGCCGGTCATCGGCAGCGCGCCGACGAGGCCGCAGATCGAGTTGCCCACGCCCTGGGCGATCAGCTCCCGGTCATACCGCGTCCGCGGGCCGGTGTGCAGTTGATCGACCGCGGTGGCGCAGAGCAGCGTCTCGGCGCTGGCCACGAACGCCATGGCCAGGCCGGCAAGGATGATCTGCCCGTCCAACAGCCGGCCGAAGGCCCCGAGCGACGGCCAGGAAATCGCGTGTGCCGGATTGTCGGGGAGTTGGACGCGATGAATCGACAACTCGCCGATGGCCGCGGCGAACGTGGCGATCACGATGGCAACGAGCGGCGCGGGGATGACCTTCAGGCGTTGGGGCGCCAGGGGCTTCCACACGATGATGATCAGGATGGTCAGTACGCCGATCCGCGCCGCCCAGTGGTGGTTCGCGTTGTCGCTGGGCATGACGCCTTTGTAGATCGCCTCCGGCAGCGAGAGGAGGTTGTGCAGGCCGGAACCCTTCGGCGCGTCATCGACCATCACGTGAAACTGGCTGGCCAGAATCAGGATGCCGATCCCGGCCAGCATCCCGCGAATGACGGCGGGCGACACGGCACGAAACCATTGCCCGAATTTGAGGACGCCCGCCGCGATCTGGACCGCGCCGGCGATGAGCACCGTCAGGGCGAGGATTTCCAGTCCCTCGCGTTGCACGACTTCGTAGACCATCACGCTCAGGCCGGCGGCGGGTCCGCTGACCTGGAGCGGCGACCCGGCGAAGAACCCGACGACGAGCCCCCCGACGATGCCGGTGATCAGGCCGGCGGCCGGCGGCGCGCCGGAAGCGATGGCGATGCCCAGGCAGAGCGGCAGGGCGACGAGGAAGACGACGATGGAGGCCAGGAAGTCCCGGCCCAGGGCGCGAGCGGCGCCGGGCACGATGGACGAATGAGGAATCGTTGAAGCACTCATGGATGAGAATCCCTATTTGATGATTCACTGAATCAAGGTCATGCCTGTTGACGCCGCGCCGTGACGATCGGTTGACGGCATGCCGCGCGAACGATATTGACCTAGATGAGGCGTTTCGGATCGTTCGGCGCGGCCGGAAACGCCGGCGGGCGCGCCTGCGATCCCAGCGGAAGAAACTGCCCCGACTGAGGATCGAAGTCGAAGACCTGCCCCGTCTCGATCTTGTAGACCCAGCCGTGGATGTTGAGCCGTTCTTTGGCGAGGGCGTCGGACACGGACGGATGCGTGCGCAGGTTTTCCAGTTGGGCGAGGACGTTTTCCTCCACGGTGGCGGTCAGCAGGGCGTCGTCCGAGAGATAGTGATACTTGTCACGCATCGTTCGGCGAGTGGCGTCGCCGTGGGCCAGCCACGACCTGACCGCCGGCATGTCATCCGGTGGATCGTCGTCGATCAGCCCCTTCATCGCCCCGCAATGGGAGTGTCCGCAGAGGATGATGTCGCGCACGCCGAGGGCCCGCAGGGCGAACTCGATGGTCGCCGCCTCGCCTCCGGGCGTCGCCGGGGCATAGGGCGGGACGATGTTGCCGGCGTTGCGCAGGATGAAGAGATCGCCCGGCTCGGTCTGGGTCAGCAGGTTCGGATTGATGCGCGAATCGGAGCAGGTGATGAACAGGGCCACGGGGTCCTGTCCGCGGGCGAGTCGTTTGAACAGCGCCTGCCGCGATCCAAAGATGTTTTCCTGAAACTTATGTACGCCTTCGATCAATTTCTGCATGATGACACTCCGACTTCGATCGTATCAACGAAGCGCGACGGCGATTCCCGCGTCGATCTTCCTGACGACTGCCTGATGCAGGGGAGATCGGCGCGATGGCCGCAAGCGGGACCGGCCGCGCCGGTCGCGTGGGACGCTTTCAACATGACGATGGGATCAATGGAAGGGGCGGATCAAATGCGCAGCGGCGCGCCAAATCCGTTTCTGGCGTCGTACTCGCAGGATTTGGGCGACGACGAAAGACAACCGCCAACTCGGGGTTGGGCAGCGTGATTGGCGACCGCAGTGCCGCCGTGCTGGTCGGAATAGCGCGATTCACGCGTGACCGGGCGGCGCGTCCGACGGACGGGAGCGGCCGCGGTCAGTTGTGCCGCCTCGGCGGAGATTTCCTCGCTTCGCTCGGAGACCGGGGATGGGGCCGCTTCCTGGCAACGCGGGGCGCTCAACTGCGGCGCGACCCACAGGCACGCCAGGGTCGCCGCCGCCATCGCGATTCGGCTCGATACTGCAAAGGCCGAAAGCCGCATGGAATCGCCCATCGTGGGAATCACTCCGGTCACGTTGTATTTGCAACGATACACGTTGTCCCGCCTAACGAATTCGTCTATCGGGTGAGCCCCGGATTGATGGACGAATGGTAGTCGGAGGGTTCCAGACAGTCAACGAGCGCATCGTCAGTTGCTCCTAGTAAAAGGCCCCGGGGGATGGGACCCCCGGGGCGAACCGATCAACGTGTGGCCGGCCGCGCCGATCGGCCGGTCAATGACCGAGCGATGGATCGACCGACCCTGTCCATCACGCTATGCGGCGCATGCTCCGCCGCAGGACGCCGCGTCACCGCAGCAGCAGCCGCCGCATTTGCCGTCGCAGGCGCCGTCGCAGCCGCAGGCCGCGTCGCACGACGTGCCGCAGGTGCAATTGTCGCCGCATTTGGCGGCGCATCCGTCGCCGCAGCAGCACCCGGCCGAAGCGGCATCTGCCTGGCCCGGAAAGGCCGCGATGGCCACGGCGAGCAGGGTGAGGACGACCAAACCTGACAAAACGTATTTCAACATCGCAATTCTCCTTTGAGTTTCAATCGTGATCGAATCCGCCGAGACTTGGCGCGGACCCGAATCCGTCATTCAACGCAATCTTCGCCGATCGCCCGATGCGACCGGACATGTCAGTTGGAAAAACGATCGAACGGAAAGGAGCAATCAATCCAGCCAGACACATAACCGCGCCCGGGAGGGCTCGGGGTTGACGGCGACCGAGACTTCTGATCCGCCATGAACGACGGCATGGGCCGGCGGGACGATCACCGTTCCGCAGATTGCCGCAGCGGCAGTCCGGGCGGGCGAATCCTGATGCAGGCGAGTCGCCGGGGCCGTGGCGTCGCTCGGGGCCGAACAGCATTGACAGCGGCGCGAGCAGGATAGGTCGGTCGCGCCGTCGGCCGGCGCGGGAGACTCGGCGGAACAACAGGAAGCCGGCTCGGGGACGCTTGCAGCGCAACAGGCGCAGTCGTCGACGGGCGCGGGCGGACTCGACTCGCAGGCGGCGCAGGCCTCGACCGGCATCGGCGAGACGCACCAGACCACAGCCAGAATCAGCCGTATCGCGGACTCCATACGTCTATCATAGCACCAGATCGGCGAGCGTGCCGCCCGGCCGATCGGAAAAGGCGATTGGACCAGGATGGATCGACTTACCAGACCGTCATGGCGCTTCAGACAGGCCGGGCACGCCGGAGGATCTTCCCGCCGGCCCAGGGGGCGATCGTGACCGCGACAAGGAAGCGGCGCTGGCGATAAAATACTCGCCCATCGGCGGCCGGCGCTTCGGGTTTCTGATCGGGCTCGAATGCGACTTTCAAATCCGGTGGCGCCAGTAGGATCATCTGAACTGCGCACGAGACTCATGAATCGATGGGGGCGAACCGCTCAAGGCGTCATGGCATTCGTACGCCGGCTGGTCGTTCGACGACCCAAGATAAGGAGTTAGAACCGTGAACCGCGATTGCACGTTCTTCGCCTGTCTCATCCTGGCCGTCGTGTCGTTGCTCGTGCCGGCGCCGGCACGGGGCGGGGACGACGACCTGAAGATCGTTCACATCAACATCGGGCAGGGCGACGCGACGCTGATCCTCGGTCCCCGGCAGGCCGACGGCACGCGGGTCAGCGTCCTGGTGGACGCGGGCAACATCCCGCTGGGCGGTGGAAAGGACGGCGGCAAGATCGTGCTGGAGGCGCTCGGCAAGTGCGGCGTTGAGATTCTCGACTTTTTCGTGGTCACGCACTACGACGCGGATCACATCGGCGGCGCGATCGCCGGCAGCGACTCGATGCACGGACTGGCCTTTTTGCTCGGTCCCGACAATGCGCCCGGGAGTTCCGGCGACGACGACGGCGACGGTGATGCGGATTGGCTGGACGATCCGCCGACCAAGATGATCACGCCCGATCCGGAGGAACTGGGCACCGGTGATGACATCCGGGTCATGAAATTCGTTGACCGCGGCGATACCGGTGCGCCGACGACGCAGGCGTTCAAGAAATACAAGGGCATGGCCGAGGCGAAGCCCAATGCGCGGGTGACGATCACCACGCAGGGGGACGTCAATTCGTTCGCGATCGATCTGAAGGGCGGGGCGACCATGACCTGCCTGGCGGCCAACGGCTTCGTCCGTGACCGGTCCGCGAAAGTGGCGAAGGTCAATACCGAGAACGAAAAGAGTCTTTGCTTTCTGCTGCGTCTGGGCGGGTTCGATTACCTGATCGGGGGCGACACGATCGGCCGGGAGTTCGGCCGCGAGAACGCCCACGTCGAGGCGGCCATCGGCGAGTATTTGCGGGCCGAGGCGGTGAACGTGGACGTGCTGCACGTCAATCACCACGGGGCCAACAACGCTTCGGACGACGAGTTCCTGGAGGCGGTCGCGGCGGAAGTGGCCATCATTTCGGTGGGCAACGGGAACAGCCACGAGCACCCGAGCGACGAGGCGCTGGCCCGCCTGGCGGACGCCGGGGTCTATCGGATCATTCAAACGGAATGGGGGACGACTCAGGGCGTGATTCCGGAGAGCGTGCGGGGGCGTCAGGCGATCTACCAGGGCGACATCGTCTTGACGACGGACGGGGTCAGCTACGACATCTCGACAAGCCGCAGCTTTGGCGTTGACGAGTGAGCGGCGGGGCGATCGGCGCCCGCTCGGCCGGCCGGGTTCGACGGCTCGGTGGGGGATGGTGAGGCGTTCGATGCCGCGAAGAGAGGCGCGCCGTTCGCGATTGACGATGGCCTGATTGAGGCGGCGGCGGAGGGCGGCGTCGGTTTTGGCGAAAATCGACGAATTGAAATTCTCGCCGGCGGGGACGTGTCCGGGTCGGCCGTTGTTGGACATGGTTTTTGGGCCTTTCCGGCTGGTCAAGGAAAAAAACAAAGTGTTGAATAAGTTGAATTTCCTTGAAAATCCTCGATGAAGACGCGGAATGGGCGGGAACATCGGGCGTCGCCCAACGCGGCGCATCGGGCGCGGCGGCGCACCGTCGCTCAATGCAAGGGATCAACCTTGATCGGCGTTCCGGGTTGCGGGGATCGGGGGAATTCGGAATGGGCGCTGACATGGGTTGGTCCTGCGATGACACTTACTTGGTCGGCGGGGGCTCATAGTGAATGGCGAATTGCGAAATTAGCACTACAGCGCTAAGTCAAACGGATCGAAACCGTGAAATCGCCAGACCAACCAGATCGCTTCATCGGTTCAGCCCCGACGGGGCAACGGATCGTAGCCACGGGCGCCAGCCCGTGGAACTGCGCGCCTAAGACTCGTGTAGCCCCGAAGGGGCGACGGAGCGCCCTGCGCGCGACATCGGCGCTCCGCCGCACCTTCGGTGCGGAAGGGACAATATGGCGCCCTCTACCCACGGGCTCGCGCCCGTGGCTACGATCCTCCGCCCCTGCCGGGGCGGAAATGAGTGAGCGCCCGGGTTCCACGGGTTTCGCTCGTTCGCCTTCGGCAAACTCGCTGCACCCGTGGCTACATTCCGTCATCCCTTCGGGATTGCGGATTGGGCAGTGAGAGGTTTGCATCTTCTGGACGTGAAGCTCGTGCGAGAATCCCTTCTGGCACGCACTAACTTGGGAATCCGTTCCCAATAATGACCCGCGCGTCTCCCTCTCCCGGTCGGGAGAGGGCCGGCGTGGGGGCTTCTTTCAAATCAGGTTGTATCCACGATCCAAACTAACTCGCCACGTAGTTCAGTACAGTGCGGAGTCCACCAACGCCAAGTAGGACCTGGCACCCACGAGCTATAGGAACCTTGCAACGTCGCGTCAGTAGATCGTACAAATGACGATCCGACGTCACAAAAACGTCAGCGTAAGCGGCGCCAACTATCGCATGTTCAACATCGTAATAATCTTGCCCTCGTACCCTCCGAGTGTGGTTACTAGTTCGCTCCGCCATGATGTGGCATTGCAGATCAAGACACGGTATTGCCCTCATGATCTGCTCAAGCCGCTGTTCGTTGCCTTCACCAACTTGTTCAGCAATCGCCGCGATTACGTTCATGATTCTATCGGGCCCGACAACCTTAAGCAGGTTTCGGGTTGCGCGGGGAGCCAACACGTTTTTCACGACCCATACTCGCTCTTCAAGAAGAAGCCGTTTTCGCCGCTTATCTTTGTCCTTGACCAAGCCCTGAAAATGCGGAACACTCTTCGCTATCGTCGCAGCCATCTTTTGAACATAGTCGCAAAGCGATTTGGCATGGCGCACTCGCATTTCATCGTCCGGTAAGTGATCTACAAGCCACTTTACGGATCGAAGTTGCGATTGCTGTGCTACGAGTTCTGTGAAGTTCTTGGCATCCTCGCGATTCCAGTTAGGCGGGAATTCGAGTGCAACCCTTCCGAGGCGCTCTACAACCCAACAGAGGACAAGCTCGCGGCCAATGCTGACTTCAGCGTTCCCGAGGAGGATGTTGTGCGCTTGGTCCGCCTCTAGCATTTGAATGTCGCGCGCGAAGCGAAAGCTTACTCCCTCGCTTAACTCATCCATGAGTGTGGCCACACGGCTACGCTGGAGAGAGTTCGGTTGGTCGATAACCTCCGCGACCGCAGGGTCCGATACTGGAAAAAGCGTATTGCACGTGCGAACTGCGCGACGACATTGCTCTACCACTTCTTGATCTTGTTCAGCAATATGAATCCAGATGTTGGAGTCAAGGTACACAAGTTGCTTTTTGGCGGCTGCAACAACGGCTGTCCTTTCCTCATCGCGAAAGACAGGAATACTTAACTTTTCCGATTCCATTCTGGCTCTCATTACCGATTTCAAGCGAGCTTCTTCGAAATCGCCTCGTTGAGAATCTCTTGTACTGTCAGGGCGACGATTACTCTCTTGTGCTTGCGAAAGAAGGCGTCGACTTCTCGTAGGGCGTCGTCGCTGTAGTCGAAGGACACGAAAAACCCTTCTTGGCGGTCCTCGCGGGTCATCATGGCCTCGAAGGAATCGATGTCGGGGCGGCCCACCTTGTCCTTCTGCTTGACTTGGATTGGGTACCACGCATCCATGAATTGCTCGAAGACCGCCGCCTCGCCCTTCTTCGCGCCGGGCTTGGTGGGCAGGGCCGAGACGGGGAAGATGCGGCCGTCGATGCCCATGTCGCCGACCTGGGCCTTGTTGGGGATGCCCCCCAGGGCGATGACCGCCTAGTTCTCGAACTCGAAGGGCGGAATGGCCCGCAGCTTCTCCTCGGTCCTAGGCAAATCGCGGACCACGAAGCCGCGCCCGGCGAGCCAGAGCTTTTCGTCTTCGCGTAGATGGCACACGTCGCGGAGCCGCTTGGCCATGACGCGGCAGGCGGTCGGCGAGACGTCAATCCCGATCCACTGGCGGCCGAGGTTTTCGGCGGCGACCAGCGCCGTGCCGCAAGACTTACAACCGCTTCGGGCAGACGTCCAGCAGCGGACAACCGGGACAATCGGGCTGCGTCATGTGACACCACTTTCGCCCAATATGCCAAGCGGGGGCATCTAAGGCGCCTGGGTACGAGGGATGCAGCCGTCTCGCCGCGTCAACCACCTGCCGCTCGGTCGCTCCCGCCTCGCAGAATCCCAGGCGCTCGAATACACGTCTGAGTTGGGAATCGGGCTTCACATCCATCCGCCGGTAGTCCTTCTCCGTGAACTCGATCTCTTTGAGCGAAGCGAGCAGATTGACAACCATCGAAGCAATGCCGGACGCGACGCCGTGGAACGAAATCAGCCGAGCCTTAATCTCCGTGGCAGTTTGTCCGTTCCATAGGTTTCGAGCATCGCCGGCGTACTCGTCTGTCACAGCGCGGGCGACCTGCATAATCGTCCTTACAGCATCCGTGATGTAGCGGGGCTTCCCGTCGATACGCTTCAACACCGCGAGCACTTCGTCCGCCGACATCGTAGCGATCCGGGCCGGATCAAGATGTCCCAGTACGTTCCGGATCTTCGCGGGGATTCGCCAAGCCGTTTCTGCCTTCATTCCCCGATCCAGTGACGCGGCCAGCAGAAATGCGAACGGATCATCGTGGAGCAGGTCGCCGATGAGCAGGTCCCCCGTAAACACTAGTTCATAGGCTCCGACGACCTTCCGATGGGCCAGCAACCGCTCAACGCATTCTGTGCTCATGGATTGTCACTCCCGTTCATTCAAGGCAACGAGCCAGCTCAACGCTGCGCGGCCGCATGTAGTCGATGTACGCCTGCGTGCTGGCATGCCGGTCCTCGAACGCCCGCTTCTCCTTCGTCTCGCCCCAAAAGACCTCGTAGTTGCGGTTGCTGTTGAAGGGCGGGTCGATGTAGATCAGGTCGATGCAGCCGTCGGGCAGCTTGGCCAACTGCTCCAGATTGTCGCCGCAGTAGATGACGCGGGTGTCGAGGAGCGAAGATGGCCGTGGCGCGCGGGCCGGGGAGTCGCCGGTTCGCCTGGCGGGCGATTTTTTCGTGGCGGTTCGTTTGCGGGCCATGGCGGCACTTTATTCGATGGGTTCAGTGGGGGCCAGATATTCGGATTGGGGCGCGAAGCGGCAAGCCGCTGGGGGGCGCGAAGCGGCAAGCCGGGGACGGGCGCGAAGCGGCAAGCCGGTGGGGGGCGCGAAGCGGCAAGCCGGGGACGGGCGCGAAGCGCGGTCGCGGCTCGGTGATGGACGGGCGCGAACGGTCACCCAACGGGCAGCGCCCGATCACCCGAGGCAAGGCGTTTCCGGGCGCGCAAGATTCAGCCCGGACGACGAGTGAATCTGCTCCGCCGGCGAATGAAGTAGAGCCCCCCGATCGCGGGGAGCATAAGAATCAGGGACAAGGCGCCGCAACCGATTCCAAGGAATCGAGCCATCTTGTCATCAGTTTCGCCCGTCGCCTGCGGGTCTGGGTCGGGCATCTCGCCGGTCATGAAGAAACCGTCCGGCGGCGGCTGTGCCACCGGGCATTGCTCTTCAATGGCGGCGGCCGCCTGGGCGGCGACCGAGTCGGCGGATGCGGCGCTTTGATCGTGAGGCACGGTCACGGCCAGGCACGCTTGGCTCGTATTCCCGCACGCATCCTCCGCGGTCACCAGAATCAGATAGACGCGGCCATCGCCGCCGCCGTCGCGTTCGGCGCGCAGTTGCAGGGTCTCGGGCGCCAGGTCCATGGCATCGGGATGATGGTGATTGCCGGGGCCCTCCTCGTCCTCGTCGGAAACGACCTCAACGGTCACGACGGGTTCCGGGTCGCACAGGTCGCTGGCCATGACGGTCAGGCCGACACTCATCATTCGGTGATTGGGCGGCCACAGGGTCTCGACGGCGGTTTCGCCCGATACGTCCGGCGGCGTCGTGTCCTCAAGGGTGATATTGGCCGAGCACGAGGTTTCGTTGCCGGCCGTATCGACCGCGGTCCAGGTCACCGTCGTCGGTCCGCCTTCGCCGCAATCGTCAGCAAGCCCCTCAAAGTCGCTTGAGAAGCTCATGACTTCACAATTGTCGCCGGCGGCGGCCTCGGCGAGCCAGGCATCGAGTTCGGCCACGTTGCCCGCGCCGTCGCACTCGAGGGTCAGGTCCTCGGGGCAGGTGACCTCCGGCGGAGTCAGATCCTCGTCAATCGTTCCGTCGCAATTGTTGTCCACGCCGTCGTCGCAGATCTCATCGGCATCCGGATTGACCAGCGGATCGAGATCGTCGCAATCGTCCGGGGGCGAGAAACCATCGCCGTCTTCATCGACGGCCGGGCCGTCCGGTTGAAACATCACCAGTGCGGCGGCGTGCAGGAGCCGTTGACAATGGACTTCCCAGCGTGCGGTCGCGCTGCCGGCGGCCAAGGACTCGTCGGGGGCCGAAGTAAGGGCCGCCTGTCGACCGTCGATGTCCGATGCGAACAAATACTGATCCTGGCAGGTACTGATTCCGCCGGGCGCCGACCGGCTCACTGCGGCCGAATTGACCCACCGAGTATCCGCCGCAAGGAAGAGAACGATCGATACCATGCCAAATGACAATGTTCGCAAGGCCATTTGCAATCCTCCCGTGTTCGCTCCTGGAGGCATTTCCAGGCAGTAGGTCGCATCTAATCAGTCAGAATTACTTTGCAATCGCTGCTTTGTTGGCTTCCAAGTCAACTTGCGCGGCCGCCGGCGTGTCCCCAACTCGGCCCCCCCATGAAGATACGATTCATGCTAGCCCCGGGCACGGTCCGAATCTATCCGCAACGATCAAAATCCATTTCGCGCCGAGGCAAGTCAATCCGGACAACGTCTGACTGAAATGCGGAGATCGCCGATTCCTCGGAGCGGTCATGCGCGCCGGGAGTGAGGATTCAGAGGTCCGTGGACCGTGGATTCGGGTAGAGGGTCTGGTTCGATGTCAGCGATTGAAGAGTTCGCCGTTCTTCATGATGACCGCGAGGGTCTCGTCGGGTTTCTCCAGGATCGAGATGTCGGCGAAGGGGTCGCCTTGAATCAGCAGCAGGTCGGCCAACCAGCCCTCGCGGATCTCGCCGAAGTTGCCATGGCGGTTGAGTCGGCCGCAGAGACGAATGACCTCGGCGCTTTCCGACGTGGCCTGGCGCAGGATTTCCGCCGGGGTGAAGTAATCCGCGCGGGCGGTGAACTCCTCGCAGACGCGGGGATACTCTCCCATGATCAGATCGGTGCCGAATCCGGTCTTCAAACCATACTTCTTGATGAGCCCCATGAGCCGATCCTGACCGGCGAGGACCTCGCGGAGCTTTTCGCGGTTGCGCTCGGTGACGCCCGGCAGTTCGCCGACGGTGCGGAAGACGAGGACCTGGGTGCTGATGACGATGCCACGATCGGCGCAGAGTCGGGCGGTTTCGTCGTCGATGAGCAGGCCGTGCTCGATGACCTTGACGCCGTTGTCCACGAGCCGCCGGACCGCCTCGCTGGTGTATGCGTGGGCGAGGACGTAGGTGCCGAAGTCGCCGGCGGCCTGGACCGCGGCGCGAATCTCCTCGGGGGAGGGCTGAAGCGAGAAGATGGGGTCGTAGTCGGACATGACGCCGCCGCCGCCCATGATCTTGATCTGGGTGGCGCCGTGCTTGAGATTCTCGCGGACCGCGGCGAGCGTCAACGGAACGCCGTCGGCGATGACCGACGAGCCGTCGCCCAGGACGGCGCCTTCGCCGCAGCAGCTCAGCGCCGGATGCGGGGCATCGGGGCGTCGCCAGTCGCCGTGGCCGGCGGTCTGCGTCACGATCGCGCCGGAGGGAAATACGCGCGGGCCGGGAAAGAGTCCCTCGTCGATGGCGCGGGCGAGGTCGGGGTGCGTGCCGCCGGCGTCGCGCACGGTGGTGAAGCCGCTCATGAGATAGTGCCTGGCGGCCTTGGCGGTGATCGCGCCGTTGACCCAGGGGTGGGCACCGCGCCAGTCGCGCGGCATCTGGCCGGTCAGGTGGCAGTGCAGGTCGATGAAGCCGGGCGAGAGGATGCGATTGGCGCCGTCGATGACCGTCGCGCCGGTCGGCGGGTCGATGGGTTTGGCGGAGATTTTGGCAATCTTGTTGCCTTCGACGAGGACGTGGCCGGGCGTCAGTTCGGCGTCGACGCCGTTGAAGATGCGGACGTCCTTGAAGAGGACGGCGGACGTTTCGTCATCGGCGGCGGCGCACCGATGGGGCACGATCGCCAGCCATGCAGCCAGCACGGCGAGTGATGGCGAATGGAGGCGAATGCGAGGCGATCGGGTGTTCATGATCGGTCCCACTGCTTCTTGTTTGTCGTGATCGCCAACGGCCTATTCGTCATCGTCATCATCATCATCGTGGTCACCGTCGTTATCGTGGTCATCGTCGCCGGAGCTTTCGTGGACGCGGCCCGTCGGGAAGATGTAGAGTTCCTTTTCCCGTCCATCGATCTTTGCTTTGGCTTCGTAGTAAATGACGGTCTTTTTCTCCACGACGACCTTGGCGCCTTCGCCGAAATGCTGCGCGATGGCCGACTGCACGGCGGCCGGGGTCGACTGGAGCGCCACGCGCTCCTCGATTTCCAGCAGCGTTCCGTCGGCGGTCACGGCGGCCTCGCACTTCGCACCGCCGGCGGACCACTCGGCCTCGTAGATCATCACCCCGTGCTCGCGCTCGGACTCGACTTCGTGAATCGTTGCCCCGTTTGCGGCCTTTTGCAGCGCCGTCGCCGCCGCCGGGGGAATCTGGGCAAGGGTCAGATCAGGGTCATGGTCATCGTCGTCCTCGACCGCGCTGCCGATGACCGCGCCGTCGGGCGACAGCTTGATCTCGACTTCACGGCCGTCGCGAAGGAACTCCGCCTCGTAGAAGGTCTGCCCGTTTTTCGTTTCGCGCTCGATCTCGGTGATTCTCGCGCCCGCCGCTTCGCGCAGGATGGCGTCGCGGACCGGCCCCGGCACCTGATCCAGCGTCACTTGGACTTCTTCGAAGGCCACCGCCATCCCGGCCATGGCCATGCCCGCCGCCAAACCGATGACCATCGAATTACGCCGTCGTCGTCCGCCGTTCATGATGAATCCTCCGCGATTGGCCCTCTCTTGCGAACCGACGCCCGGTTCGCCAAGACGTTGTTATACCCGGCTGTGCGTGAAAATTCGATAAGGATCGGCGTCCTGCGACAAGTGACGCGACGGGCTCCCGGCGGACACGGGCGCCATGGCTGTTGATGGCGTCGCGCCGATTGCCAATTTCGCGGCCGCCGCCGATGCTATGCCCGCTATCGAATCAGCGTCGAGCAAACGGAACCATGGATGCCTGGCCGATCATTCGCGACGTCACCGCCGTCCTGGCCATCGCCCTCGTTCTCGGGGTGGTGTTCGAGCGCGTCGGGCAAAGCGCCCTGATCGCCTATCTGCTGGCGGGGCTGATCGCCGGCCCGACGGTCCTCGATCTGATTGACGACGCGAAGGTGATCCGCGGCCTGGCGGAGCTGGGCGTTGCGTTTCTGATTTTCTCCATCGGGCTGGAGATGTCCGGGGCGCGGTTGAAGCAATTCAATCTGAAGATTCTCGGTATGGGGGCGATTCAGATCGCATTGACGGCGGCGGTCGTCGCCACGGTGGCCCGGATGCTGGGGTCGACCTGGACCACGGCGATCGGCATGGGTCTGATCATCGCGCCGAGCAGCACGGCCTGCGTCGTCCGCCTCCTCGAACAGCGATCGGAACTCGATTCGATCCACGGGCGCCACGCGTTCGGCATCCTGATCGTGCAGGATTTCGGGCTCGTTCCGCTGCTGATGGGCGTCCGGATACTGGGCATCGGCGGGGACCAGCGCGGGCCGGGGCTGTTCGAGTTGCTGTCGGGTCTGGCATGGGCGGCGCTGTTCGTCGCCGCTTTTTTTCTGATCGCCCGGTACGTGCTTCCGCGCCTCATCAATCAGGCGGCGCTGTCGCGCAACCGCGAGTTGCCGCTGCTGCTGGCGATCACGATCTGTCTGGCGTCCGCCGGGGGGGCGCAAATGCTGGACCTATCGCCGGTGCTCGGGGCGTTCTTGGCCGGCGTCCTGCTGGCCGGCTCACCCTATGCCACGTGGATTCGGGCCGACGTCGGCGCGCTGCGCACGATTTTCCTGACGCTTTTTTTTACGTCGATCGCCATGATCGATGACCTTTCCTGGGTCACCGTGCATTGGCCCTGGCTGCTCGCCGCCGTTCCGGGGGTGCTGTTGGGCAAGACGGCCGTCGTCTGGCTCGGTGCAGGCTTGATGGGCGTCCGATCCCCGCACGCGCTGGCGGCGGGGCTGTGCATCAGCCAGACGGGTGAATTTTCATTCGTTCTCGCCGACGTGGCCCACGACACGGGCGTCATCACCGATTCGCTTTTTCAATTCGTCGTGGCGACGACCGTCCTCACGCTGCTGCTGACGCCGGCCCTGGTGCAGGCGGCGGCGGTGATCGCCCGGCGGCCGGCGCGCGGACATCGGGCCACGGGGGAAGAACCGAGCGCCGCGTCGCGGCACATCCTCATCGTCGGCGTGGGGCCGGCGGGCCAGGCCGTGTATCGGTCGGTCGCCGAACTCTACCCAACAGCGATCATCGAACTGAATCCCCATGGCGCCGATTCGCTGGAGCCGCGGCCGGGCAGATTCATCGCGGGCGACGCGTCGCAGGCGACGGTCCTGCGCTCGGCGGGCATCGCCGGGGCCGCGGCGGTGGTGATTACGATTCCCGATCACGAGGCGACGCTGCGCATCGCGAAGCTGGCGCGGCAGATGCGCCCGGACGTTCCAATTCTCGCCCGGGCCCGGTATCAGCGATTCGCCGCCGCGCTGCGCGAAGGCACGACGGACGTCGTGGACGAAGAGCTGCTGACGGGCGAAGCGCTGGCGGAGCGGCTGCGAGCGGCGCTATGGCGGAGTTGATACAGTCTCGGGCGACATGAGTGTGAGTGACGACATTGGCCGACTAGAGCAGTTTCAGAATTTGTGTAGCGGCCCCGCTCCGTCGGGGCCGACGAGTGATAGGCAAGCAGACAGCCGCTTTCCCGTCCGCCACGGAGGGCGGACGCTACAGAAAAAATGAAACTGCCGTAGTTAGCTGGATGCCCCCGGAAATCAGCCGGTTTCGACACCGATCAGTTAGATCACCGCTAACATTAGAGCAGTTTCAGAATTTGTGTAGCGGCCCCGCTCCGTCGGGGCCGACGAGTGATAGGCAAGCAGACAGCCGCTTTCCCGTCCGCCACGGAGGGCGGACGCTACAGAAAAAATGAAACTGCCGTAGCTGGGAACGAGCGGAAGATCGGTCGAGACGTGGATGGGTCCGGGTCCGTCAGAATTGGAAATAGATGAACGGATTCGTGTTTTCGGGGCTGAAGAGGACCAGCGCCAGGGCCCAGGCGGCGTAGGCGGGGCCGGCGAGGGGGGCGGGCAGCCGGAGCGGGCGGCGGCCGCGACGGAGCCACTCTTCGTAGACATGAAGGGCGGCCAGCAGCGCGAGCAGCAGGCACATCGGCAGCTTGTTCATCAACCACACCGGATCGGTCACGCCGGCGGGCACGAAAAGGTGCGTGACGAAATACACCGCACGGCCCAGGGCGGCGGCGGTGGGCTCCGGTTCGAGGGCCCCGGGCGGGGTCATCGGCTGACAACGGAAGAAGACCCAGGCGACGTGAACGACGAGCAGGGTGCAGGCCCAGCAGGCGACCAGCCGAAACTTCGATCCGAGAAACTCGAGCTTGGGTTGAAGCACGCCCGACGTCGACAATTCCCGGCCGCGAGAGGCCGATGATGATGCCCATCCCGCATACGCCTTCGAGACGATCAGCGCCGAGCCGTGGATCGCGCCCCAGATGACGAAGGTCCAACTGGCCCCGTGCCACAGGCCGCCGAGGAGCATGACCAGCATGAGATTGCGATAGGTGATGAGCGGTCCGAACCGCGAGCCGCCGAGGGGAATGTACAGATAGTCGCGGAGCCAGGTCGAAAGGGAGATGTGCCAGCGATGCCAGAAGTCGGTCAGCCCGGTGGCGAGATAGGGATTCGCGAAGTTCGGCCGCAGGTCGAACCCCAGCACGCGGGCGACGGCGATGGCCATGTCGGTGTAGCCGGAGAAGTCGCAGTAGATCTGCCCCCCGTAGCAGAACATGGCGAGCCACAGGTCGGGCGTCGTGAAACGGTTCGGCTCGGCGAAGACGGGATCGACGAGCGTGGCGAGCTGATCGGCGATGAGCACCTTCTTGGTCAGGCCGAGCAGAAAGAGCAGCGCGCCGGAGTCGATCCGAGCCCAGTCGAAACGCTTGATCGTGGAAAGTTGCGGGAGGAAGTCGCGGGCCTTGACGATGGGCCCGGCGACGAGCTGCGGGAAGAAAGCGACGTAGAGGGAGAAGTCGAGGAAGGATCGCGTCGGAGCGATCCGGCCGCGATACACGTCGATGGTGTAGCTGAGGGTCTGAAACGTGTAAAAGCTGATGCCGACCGGCAGGATGACGTTCAGCGTGGAGAGATTCGCCTGGACCCCGAGCGACTGAAGCAACTCGCGCAAGGACAGCACAAAGAAATCGGCGTACTTGAAGATCGCGAGAATGCCGAGGTTTCCGATGAGACTGGCGGCGAGCAGGGCGCGGCGCACGGGCTGGCGGCGGTTGCGGTCCAGCCCGATGGCGATGAAGTAATCGAGGAGCGTCGAGCCGAAGATCAGCGTGACCAGCGCCGGGTTCCACGACATGTAGAAGCCGTAGCTGGCGACGAGGAGGAATGCGTGGCGGGCGCGGCGCGTGGGCAACGACCAGTACGTCGCGAAGACGACGGCCAGGAAAACCGCGAATGGCCAGCTGGAGAAGATCATGGCGCTTCGATTTCGTCCTCGGGCAAACGGGCGACGATCGATGGCGATTCGTCAAGCAGGCGGGCGTCGATGATGCGGCGGGCGACGCGCTCGCTGATCCGCCTGGCCAGTGGCAGGCCGGCGTGCAGCTCTTCGAGAAAATCGTAGTTGGTCCTTTCCCCGGCCGTCTCGCGCGCCGAAACGAAGGGCACGTCGTAGCGGCGGCAAAGGTCCTCAATCGCGGCGGCCATCTGCGGCTCGGCGCCCCGCCATCGGCGCTCGGTCCGCGGGCTGTTGGGCAGGTAGGCGACGATGAGGCGAATGTCGTGGTCGCCGAACCATGTCAGCAGCGATTCGAAATGCCGCAGGGCGCCGGCGTCGGGCGAAAACGGCGGGACCTCGGCCGCCCAGACGCGATCGCCTTGATCCTCGAGGGCCAGACCGAGGTTGCGCAGGTTGCGACCGAAAAGCCAGGGATGCTCGAAGCCGTCTTCCGGACAGGGCGCCGCGGCCATCTCACGGCGCTCGCGCGCGACCTGGGCGTGCTTGGGAAACAGCGCGGCGACGCGCTCCTGCATAAAAAGCTTCAAGCCGTAGCGCCTGCCGAAAAACGCCCACGCGCCGCCCAGCCGGCGAACGAGGAACTTTTCCGCCACGATCGACGACCAGCCATCGGTGCGGCCATAGTCGAGAAAATCGCCCCAATCGAAGAGGTCCACGGCGGCGGGGACCGGGAGATAGTCGGCCCGGACGTCGCTGGCGTTGACGCCGAGCACGACGAGCCGCGGGTTGTAGTCGGCGAATGCCCGCTCCGCGAGCAGCCGCCATTCGATCGTCTTGGCGGCGGGAATTCCCAGGTTAAACGCGCGGCAACGGGCGACGCGCTGAAACTCCTCGGGAACGAGGCCGTACTTGGCCCGCGACGAGCCCATCAGGACGATCGCCGGTTTTTGCGGCAGGGCGGCGAGGGCCGCGAGCTTTCGTTCGTAGCGGTTGATGTAGTACGCGGCGAGGTCGGCGTCGATGCGGTGGACGCCGAGGTCGACGGCGACGACCGTCAGGGCCGCCGTGACGACGATCGTGATGCGCCGGCGGGTGGCGGATGCGCGGGCGACCGTTTCGGGGTATTCGGCGTTGGGAATCAAGTGCATCACATTGGGCGACGCATTGAATATCGGCGGAACCTCCGGCGTCATGGTGAGAACCGGGCGGGAAAGCATCTTCCTATCGGCAGGAATTGCCGAGGCGCACAGCGCGTGGACGGGTGGCGCTTGCCATTGCGGACATTTGCCAATTGCGTGTCATACGGTCACGATGTTCATGTCGAGCCATTGTCGCCAGGAGGGAATCACATGACCACGACGCTATTCAAACGCAACGCGTATTGCCGCCTGTTGCGAATTTTTTTCGCCTCATGCCTGAGCGTGGCGGCCTGCTACGGCGCCGCGCGGGCGGCCTCCGGCGATTGGCCCGCATTTCGCGGCGCCAGGGTCGACGGCGTCGTCGCCGGCGCCGGGGCGTTCGACGGCGAGGAACCCGTTTCGTTCGAGGTCGCCTGGAAAAGGCCCCTCGGAAAGGGATATTCCGGCGTCGTCGTGGTCGAGGGCATCGCCGCCACGATGTTCTCCGACGGCGAGTCGGACTTCGCCGCCGCCTTCGACTCGAAAAGCGGCAAGGAGAAATGGCGCTACCGCATCGCCGACGCGTATAAGGGCCACGACGGTTCGGACGACGGCCCGATCTCCACGCCCGTCATCGTCGACGGACGACTCATCGGATTGCACCCGCGGGGCAAGCTATTCGCGCTGAGCGTCGATGACGGCAAGGAGTCGTGGACGGTGGACATCGCCGGCCGGCATGGCGCCGTCAAGCCGCACTACGGGTTTTCGACTTCTCCGATTTTCGCCGGGGGGCATTTGATCGTCATGGGCGCGAAAAAGGGCGCGTTGGTCAGCGGGCTCGATCCGGCGACGGGCGAGATCAGGTGGACCGCCGGCGAGGATGCGGTCGCGTATCAATCGCCGATACTCATCGAGTACGAGGGCCGGACGCGCGTGCTGGCGGCCGGCAATCAGAAGATGGCCATCGTCGATCCGGCGGACGGAACGATTCTCCGCGAAGCGGCGCACGGCGGAAGCGGCGAGCCGGGGGCCCAGACGATGATTCCCATCGCGGTGGAAGACGCGAGCGTGCTGCTGATGAATCAACCCAACGCCTCGGCCCTTTTCCGGATGGGCGGCAAGGCGTCGGGCGCAGAGAAGTCATGGGAAGAGAAGGTACTTCACAAGACCTATGCGATCCCCGTCTACCACGATGGATGTCTTTTCGGCTATACGGGCCGCATCCTGTCGTGCATCGACGCCGCGAACGGCGACATCGTCTGGCGGAGTCGTGCGCCGGGCGACGGCTTTGTCGTTCTCGTTGACGGTTACCTGGTCTGCATCACCAAGAGCGGCGCGGTTCACGTGGGCAGGGCGGGCCGGTCATCATTTGAGTCGCGTGCGGGCATCGACGTCTTCGAGAAAACCGTCTGGACGCCGCCGAGCTTCGCGGAGGGCAGCATCTTCGCCAGGAGTCTCGGGGAAATCGCGCGCATCGATATCGTCCGGGCCGCCGCCCCGCCGCCGGTCGCGCAACGCGTGTCGCCGATGCAGGCCGACATCTCGGGATCGTACTTCGCGCGATTTCTCGAAAAGCTCGAAAAGGCGCAGGACGTCGACGCGGCCATCGACCGGTACATCGAGCGCAGCAAGCCGTTTCCGGTGATCGAGGACGGAGGGCTGGTCCATTTCATGTACCACGGCGAGGCCACGGACGTGGTCGTGACCGGCGACATGTTCGGCCTGTCCAACGAACAGCCGATGCAGCGCCACGAGGGGACGAACCTGTTTTACCTGTCGGTGAAGCTTGACGACGACGTGCGGGCCAACTACGGGATCATCAAGGACTTCGTCGCGATGCCCGACCCGCTCAATCCGCGCAAGGACACCTGCGAGCTGGTCGGTAAGGACATGGAATTCGATTTTCGCGGCGGCGGCGCGGAGATGTCGTGGTTCGCGATGCCCGGCTGGACGGCGCCGGCGCATCTGAACAAGGTGCCGGCGGCGCGGCGCGGCCGCCTGGAGGCGCAGACGATCCAGAGCGACGCCCTGGAGGCGGAGTCCACGATCGAGGTGTATACCCCCGCCGGATACGAGTCGGGCGACGCTCGATACGCCGTCGCGTACGTCCACGCGGGGGCGGGGGCGCTGGAGCACGGCCACCTGAAACTGACGCTCGATAACCTGATCGGCGATCGTATGTCACCGGTCATCGCGGTGTTCATTCACGAGATTCCCAAGCCCCCACAGCGCGAGGCGTACGTCAAAATGGTAAACGCCGAACTGATCCCCTTCGTCGATCGCACCTACCGGACGATTGCCGAACCCGGTGCGCGGGCGCACGTCGGCTCGGGGATCGGCGCGCTGGCGGCCATGAAATGCGCGTTCGACCCCGGCGCCGCGGCGCAGCGGCTGGGCGTGCAGTCGCCGTTCATGATCGACACGACCGACATCGAGGGCGAAATCCCGTCTGCCGACCATCGGCCGATGACTATTTACCTGGATTGGGGACGGTACGACCTGCGCGACACGGTCGCCGACTGGAGCATCGCCGAGACCGGCCGGGCCCTGGACAAGCACTTTCGCGAGAAGGGCTATGAACCCCGTGGCGGCGAGGTGAACGACGGAACGGGATGGTCGAGTTGGCGCCACCACGTGGACGACCTGCTCGCGGGGCTGTTTCCACTGTCGCCGAAAGGCGCGACATAACGCTCGCGACTCCGACCGCTCAGAGCGGCGGCCGCGGGCCCGGCTTGTCCACCGTCTTGCCGCACTTCTTGCACTTGCGGCGGGCGTCGTCCTTCCAGAACGACTCCATCGTGTCGCGAAAGTGCTCGACGATGTCCTTGCAGTCGAACTCGATGTCCTCGACCAGCGCGCCGCAGCCCTCGCACCAGAACACGACGTGCTCGGTCTCGCCGGCGTGGCGGGTCCGCTCGACGACGACGCCGAGGGTATTGGGCGGGCGCTGCGGCGAGTGCGGGACGTTCGGCGGAATGAAGAACGTATCGCCCTCGCGGAGGCGGTGGTCGACGATCTTTTCGCCTTCGCGCACGCGGACGATGATGTCGCCCTTGAGCTGGTAGAAATATTCCTCGGAATCGACGACGTGGAAGTCGTTGCGGGCGTTGGGTCCGGCGATGACCATGACGAAGAAGTCGCGGCCGTTGTAAAGATAGCGGTTACCGACGGGGGGCTTGAAGAGGTGCTGGTTTTCTTCGATCCAGGCGCGAAGATCGAGGGGCGGTTGCACGGGCATGGTCGGCCTCCGAAAGACAAGTGATACTGGCTCGATCAATGGGGCCAGATTCTATTCGGTTGCCGAATGATGCGTCAAAACCGATTCTTGCCGGCGGCCCGGCGGTTGCGGCGCAGCGGTCGCAGGGCGTGGTATCCGAGCGCGCCGATCGCGACGAGCAGGATCGTACCCGGCTCGGGCACGGCCGCGGGAACGGCGGTGTCCACCGGCTCGTCGGAGAGTTCGAGCGACAGGGCCTCGAACCCTTCGACCTGCTCGGGCAGGCCGTTCTGGAGAAAGCCGAGCGGGTCGTTGAGAAACGCCGTCATGACCATTTCGCTGACGAGAAACTCCATGTCCTCGTCGTTCAGCGCCTCGCCGGATTCCAGGCGGGCAAGCAGGTCATCGACGCGCTGCTCCTTGCCGAGATCGCCGGAGGCGCTCGAGACGATGCGTGGCGTGGCGGCATCCGAGGTGAAGCCCAGCGTCTGGGCCAGACTCGCCAGGCCGTCGAAGAGGAGATTGCCCGACACGTCGACCTGGCCGGTATCGAAATCGGTCACCTGCTCGTCGTGATAGGCGAGTCCGTCGGCTTCGAAATTGCCCTGGTTCATGACCCGCAACTGAAAGTCGTAGAACCCCATTGCGTTCACGTTGCCCTGTGTATCGAGCAGAATGTTGCCGGACCATTCGACGTCCTGGACGCCGGTGTTGAAGATCACGTCGTACCGCACCGGCGTCGGGGAGAAGCTCGTCTGGCCGCTGAACTGGTTGAACGCTCGCTGTCCCGTTTGAGAGAGAAACGTGAACTGCGGGATGAAGCGCGTGGTGTACCCGAAGGAATTGTGGATACCGACGGGCTGGACGTTCTGATTGATGTTGGCGTCGGGACCGAGCCGCACCTGGAAGAATCCCAGGTCGACCTGACTCGGATCGTTGAACGTATCGGTGCCGAAGAAGCGGAATTCCTCATAGGTCCAGCCGTCGCCGAGCCGGTTGTAGCGAATGGCCTGATCGAAAATATTGTTTTCGAACAGCGGCCCCCCGTCGGGAAACTGACTGAAGGTCTGATCGCCGATGAAGAAAAAATCGCGAAACAGCGTCTGCTGAAGGGACGTGAACTGCCCGCGCGTTTCCGATGCCGTGGCCGCCAGCGCGGCAACGACCGCCAGGACGCTGATGCCGGTTCGATGATTCATCTGCCTGCCTCCTTGCGGCGCCCCGTGGGCGCCGACGATTCCCGTCGTCCGGGCCATCGAGTCCGCGTTGTGAGCGCGCGGCCCGTCGGGGCATTCGGTGGGCGTACGCAACTATGGAAAATATCGGTCAAGGCAGGTGTTGATCCAAGAACTGAATCGGGGGCGGAAGACTGGAATCCATCCGCCCGTGATGCGTCCCATAGTCCGCTCGATCAACTTAACAGGGCGAATAACGCCGCGGACGTGCGCATGCCGGCCTCGAAGTCACGGACGTGCAGAAACTCATTCGGCGAATGGGCGTTGCAATGGGGCAGGCAATAGCCGAGCATGAGACTGTCGGCCCCCAGAAGCTGCTTGAGCATCGGCAGAATCGGCAGACTGCCCCCCTCGCGGATCAAGACCGGCTCGGTCCCGAATCCGATGGCCACGGCCCGGCGCGACGCCGCCATGCCGGGCGAGCGCAGGTCGGCGAGATAGGGGTTGCAGGCCGCGTGCGATTTGATCTCGAACGCGACCGTATCCGGCGCCCGCGCCCGAACGGTTTCCTCGAACATCCGATCGACCTCCTCGGCCCGCTGATCGGGCACGATGCGCATCGAAATCTTCGCGCCGGCCATCGACGGGATGATGGTGCTGGACCCCTCTTTCATGTATCCGCCGTAGATGCCGTTGACGTCGAGCGTCGGGCGGGCCCACCGCCGGTGCAGCGCCGAGTAGCCCACTTCGCCCCAGACCTTGGGACTGCCGAGATCCGCCAGGAACGCGCGCTCGTCGTAGGGCAGGCGGTTCATCATTAGGATTTCTTCGTCCGACATCTCCCGGACGCGATCGTAGAAACCGGGGATCATCACGCGGCCCTCGGCGTCGTGAAAGGAGGCGATGAGCCGCGCCAGGACGTTTGCCGGATTGGCCACCGCCCCGCCGAAGACCCCGCTGTGCAAATCCTTCTTCGGGCCGCGAATGATGATTTCCTTGTAGACCAGCCCCTTGGTGGCCACGGTCACCGCCGGCACGCCCTCGCCGAATTGCGCCGTGTCGTGGATCACGACGTAGTCGCAGGCCAGGCGCTTTCGCTGTTTTTCAACCAGCGCGGCCAGATGGGGCGAGCCGACTTCTTCCTCGCCCTCGATGCAGAACTTGACGTTGATCGGCAATCCGCCGCCGGCTTTGTTCCACGCCTCGGCGGCGAGGATTCCGCAGAAGACCTGGCCCTTGTCGTCGGCCGCGCCGCGACAAACGATTCGGCCGTCGGTCACCGTGGGAACGAAGGGGCCGCTGTCCCACAGCGATTCGTCGCCTTCCGGCTGCACGTCGTAATGGCCGTACACCAGAAGCGTCGGGCGCCCCGCTTTCTGGGGGCCTTCGGCGAGCACCGCGGGGTGCCCGGCCGTCTCGACGATTTCGGCCGTCAGCCCGGCGGCGTCGCAGCGCGAGCGGACCCACTCGGCGCCCTTTTTGATGTCGGCCGCGTGATCCTTCTGCGCGGAGATGCTGGGAATCCGCAGCAGGTCGAAAAGCTCATCGCGGAATCGGTCCTTGTTGGCGTCGAGATACGAGATCACTCCTTTGATGGCGGGTTCGGGCATGGCGGCGTCCCCTTATGAGATAATGTCCGTCAGGTGCGGGTCGATCGGACGGTCATTGTCTGCGCGGCGAAGCGAGGGTCAACGACCGGCGGAAAAAACCACGGAACCGCACGGTTGTCAGGGTGCAGATGCCGATGCCGACAGCGCAAGATCGGATCGCATTCCGCGGCTCAGCAGGTGGTACCCGTGGGCCGCGATCATCACGGCGTTGTCGGTGCAATAGGTCATCGGTGTCAGGTGCAGCGTCCATCCGCCGGCGCGGCAGGCATCGTCCAGACGGGCTCGCAGCATCGAGTTGGCGGCGACGCCCCCGCCGACGACGATCGTCTGCACGCCCTCCCGCCGGGCCGCCATCACCGTTTTTCGGACCAGCACGTCCACGACCGCCGCCGAGAACGACGCACAAACGTCGTCGAGGTCCGACTCGGAGAGCTTCGCCAGCCCGCCGGTGGTCCGGCCCGGTCCGTGAACGTGATACAGCACCGCGGTCTTGATGCCGCTGAAAGAAAAATCCAACGATTCGCCGAGCATTGTCCGCGGGAAGTCGATGGCCGACGCATTGCCGCGGGCGGCACGCGTGTCGACGACGGGCCCGCCGGGAAAGCCGAGGTTCAGGATCGAGGCGACCTTGTCGAAGGCCTCACCCGCCGCGTCGTCGATGGTCCGGCCGCGCAGCTCGATGCGGTCGAAGTCGCGCACGAGATACAGCGACGTGTGCCCGCCGGAAACGACCAGCGCCACGGCCGGCCACGGCGCGCTGCCGGCGCGCGGGGGCAGGTCGATCGCCGCGCTGGTGGCGTGGGCATGGAGATGATTGACGCCGACCAGCGGCTTGCCCCAGGCCCACGCCAGCGTCTTCGCCGCCG
>Ga0302046_10000607_pt1 | contig 35703 bp, 31 predicted proteins | sample RVTome_11_FD_200261 | JGI IMG/M metagenome (GOLD analysis project Ga0302046, IMG submission 200261) | Soil microbial communities from uranium-contaminated site in the Upper Colorado River Basin, Wyoming, United States - RVT147D111 (version 2) ...
CGCCGCGCGAGAGCCGGTCGAGGATGCTGCGCCGCGTCGGGTCCGCCAAGGCGCCGAGCGTGTCGTCGAGGCTCGAATGCGGTTGCCGGATATATTCATCCATATGGGTGAATATATCCGGCCTACTCGAATGCGGTCAAGCGCGGCAAGCGGGCGCGAACGGCATCGCCGTTCGGCGCCCGGGGTCATTGCCTACGCGGCATCGTCTAGCGTTTGTCCTTCGGCAATGATCAGATCGGCGGCGACGCAACCGGAATCCTCGACACCCGTGACGAAGGCATTGCTACCGACGTCGAGATCCGCAAGCGTCGCGGACATCGTCTCCACGGCCGCACCGGTGACGAGCACCTCGAAGATACGTGTCTCATCGTCGGTGGTGACGCAGCGGTCCAGCGTCGGCGTCGCCAGCATCAGCGAGGCCGTATCCAGGTCGATGCTCAGGATCTCGCCCCTGATCGCGACCAGCGGCTCCGCGGGCGGCGTTTTCGCGAGCATGATGGCGATGCGCAGCACCTCCGGATCGGCCGCATCGCCGGCCGGCACCTGCACGGCGTCGAGGCGCGCGAAATCTCCGGCCCGAAGCTCGGAGGCATCGATCTCAGTGATGCCCGCGAATCGCGACACGGAAAAGATCCGCGTCTCTTCGTAGAGCTGGCCAGCGAAGCGCGTGTCGGCGAGCGACTGGTCGCTGCCGAAAGACAGAAAGTCGAAGGTGCCGGTGAGCGGGTCGACCGCCGACTCGAGCACGCCGCGGTGCTTGCTCCAGGTACCCGGCTCGCCGCCTTCGACGACGATCGCGAGCAGTCGAAAGCGTGTCGGCGGTAGCGCGCCGGTCTCGTCCTCTATGGGCATGAGGTCCGGCTCGTCGACGCCGCGCCGGATCAATCCAAGCACGGTGACGGGATCACCCGCGGCCAGATCGACGAGCATGACCGGCTCGCCGTCGTCGCCGAACAGACCCGTGTTCTCCCCCACGACGACGTCGAGGCACAACGAGTTCAGCAGCGGGCGATCGATGAGCTGTGTCGCGTCACCGAGCGAACACAGTCTGAAGTAGCTCAGGTCGGGCGCAAGCTCGCGGACGATGCCGCTCACGCGCACGAGCCCGCGCTTGAACACGGGCTCGAAACCGATGTCCACGAACACCACCGGACGCATGATGATCCTGCCGGAGCCGGTCTCGGTCAGCTTCAACGATTCGTTGACGTCCCAGTCGAGGGACACGAACACGATGCCGCCGGCCGCGATCGCGAAGGGCCCGCGTGGATTTAGATCGATCTTGCCGTTCGCTACGAGATCGACCGTCGTCTCGAGCGTCGACCCGTCGTCGTTTTCGACGACGAGCACGAGGCTGGACGCCGTAATGCGAATCTTCTCGTAGTCGCCTGGCTCGACGTCCTCGTCGACCGCGAAGAGCTGCACCGTGTCGCTGAGCGCGAGCAGGTCGACGGTCTCCTCGCCCGAGAAGATCACCTGATTGCCGCCGTCGCCGAGCAGCTCGACGCGCGTGATCGTCGCGTAAGCGTGATCGTAGTCTTCTGCGGTCGCATCGCTCAGCAACACCGCAACGGTCGCCGGCTCTTCGGGCGTTTGACCGATGGTCTGATCGCTCGATCCGCCGCCGCAGGCCGTGATCAGCGTGAGAAGCAGGATCGAGATGAGACAGCGTTTCAAGTGTTTCATGACTCCCTTCCATGTTGGGGGCCGCGCTTGGACCGGCCGATGTTCCGATTCTGTTGCAACCAAGAACGCACTGGCGCGCCCCCCGTTGACCGGCATGACGCAAATACTCAATAGCATCAGCCGATTGCGGCTCAAAGCTGTCTCCGGCTTGCGACAGTCAGTCGCGTTTCGTCCGCCGAGCGCTGTGCCCCGCGGGCGAAAATACGCCGCCGCGGAGCCGGTATACTGTTCACATAAGATGGATCTTGCGATTCGGAGCCGTCGCGCGTGGACGCCGTCAATCTTCAGCTTCCCGACTACTACATCAACCGCGAGCTTTCGCAGATCGAGTTCAACGTGCGCGTGCTCAGGCAGGCGCAGGACCCGCGCGTCCCGCTGCTCGAGCGGCTCAAATTTCTCTGCATCTCTTCGACGAATCTCGACGAGTTCTTCGAGATCCGCGTCGCGGGCCTGAAGCAGCGCCTCGAGCTCAGTCCCGCGCCGATCGGGCCCGAGCACATCAGCACCGAGGAGCTGCTCGAGATGATCTCGACGAAAGCGCACGAGCTCGTTGCCGAGCAATACCGCACGCTCAACGACGAGCTCATTCCGGCGCTCAGCGAGAAGGGCATCCGCTTCCTCAAGCGCGAGCAATGGAACGATGCCCAGCGCGCCTGGCTGGACGACTATTTCCACACCGAGATCGAGCCGGTCTTGAGCCCGACGACCTTGGATCCGACGCGGCCGATCCCGCGGATTCTGAACAAGAGCCTGTGCTTCATCATCAGCCTGCACGGCCGAGATGCCTTCGGCCGGGCCTGCTCGCGCGCGATCGTCCAGGCGCCGCGCGTGCTGCCGCGGCTGATCCGCCTGCCCAAGCGCCTGCCGGACACGGGCGACTCGGATTTCGTGTTTCTGTCCTCGATCATCCATGCGTTCGTCGATCGTTTGTTCTCCGGCATTCCGATCAGCGGCTGCTACCAGTTCCGCGTGACACGCAACAGCGATCTCTACGTCGACGAGGAGGAAATGGACGATCTCAAGCGCGCCATCGAGGGGGAGCTGTTCGAGAACCGTTACGGCGAGGCCGTCCGACTCGAGATCGCCCACGGCTGCCCCGACGACCTGGCGGAGTTCCTGCTCGATCACTTCGGGCTCGCGCGGCAGTATCTCTACGAGGTCAACGGCCCCGTGAATCTCAACCGGCTGCTACCGGTCAGCGCGCTCGTCGAGCGCGGCGAGCTTCGCGACCGGCCGTTCACGCCGAGAATGCAGAAGCTGTTCGAGCGCAAGACCGTGTTCGAGGCGATCGCCAGGGAAGATGTGTTGCTGCACCACCCGTTTGATTCGTTCGCGCCCGTCATCGAGCTCGTCCAGCAGGCCGCGACGGACCCCGAGGTTCGGGCGATCAAGCACACCCTGTATCGAACCGGCTTCGATTCGCCCATCGTCGATAACCTCGTTGCGGCCGCGAAATCCGGCAAGGAAGTCACCGTGATCATCGAGCTTCGGGCGCGCTTCGACGAGGCGGCCAATATCGATCTGGCAAACAAGCTTCAGGAAGCCGGGGCACACGTCGTCTATGGTATCGTCGGCTACAAGACCCACTGCAAGATGATCCTGGTCGTTCGCCGCGAAGGCGCGCGGCTCAAGCGATACGTGCATCTCGGAACGGGAAACTATCATCCGAAAACGGCGAGGCTCTATACGGACTACGGATTGCTGACGGCGGACGAAGACATTGCGGAGGACGTCCACCAGGTCTTCAACCAGATCACGAGCCTTATGAAGACGCCACAGCTCAACCTGCTCTATCAATCCCCGTTCACGCTGCACGCGCGCCTCCTCGAGCTCATCAAGCGGGAAACGGAGCACGCCGAGAACGGCGGCACCGGGCACATCATCGCCAAGCTGAACGCGCTCGTCGAGCCCGGGATCATCCGCGCGCTCTACAACGCATCGATTGCCGGCGTCTACGTGGACCTCATCGTTCGCGGCATCTGCTGCCTGCGCCCCGGGATTCCCGGCGTCTCCGAGAACATTCGCGTCCGATCGATCGTCAGCCGCTTCCTCGAGCACACGCGCTGCTATTACTTCCACAACAACGGCGACGAGGAGGTCTATTGCGCCAGCGCCGACTGGATGGAGCGAAATTTCTTTCGCCGCATCGAAATCATGTTCCCTATTCGGGACAGGCGCCTGCGCGAGCGCTTGCTGTCCGACCTCGACATCTATCTCAGCGACAACTCGCAGGCTTGGGATCTGAGCGCCGACGGCAGCTATCGCGCCAGCCGGCCCGCTCCCGACGAGCGACCGCTCTCGGCCCAAGCGGTCCTGCTCAAGGAGCTTGCCGACCTCGCTTGAGGCGGAGAACGCCCGCATGCTTCGACTATACGACCATTGGGAATCGGGCAACTGCTACAAGGTCCGGCTGCTGCTGAGCCAGCTCGGCCAGGCGTTCGAGCGCGTCGACGTCGACATACTCGAGGGCGAGACGCGAACACCCGAGTTCCTTGCCAAGAACCCCAATCACCGCGTGCCGGTCGTGGAGTGGCCGGACGGCCGGGCGCTTGCCGAGTCGAACGCCATCTTGTTCCATCTCGCGGAAGGCTCTCCGTTCCTGCCGTCCGATCCCTGGCAGCGCGCGCAGGTATTACAATGGCAGGCATTCGAGCAATACAGCCACGAGCCCTACATCGCCGTCGTGCGCTTCTGGCACTTCACGAAAAAGCTCGAGGAGAACCAACATCTGCTGCCCGCCAAGATGGAAGGCGGCTACCACGCACTCGACGTCATGGAGAAACATCTTTCGGGGCAGGATTTCTTCGTCGGCGGTAGATATTCGATCGCCGATATCTCGCTGTACGCGTATACGCACGTGGCCGACGAAGGCGGCTTCGACCTCGAGGCCTATCCCTACACGCGCGCGTGGATCGCGCGCGTCAGGGAACAGCCGCGCTACATCGGCCTCACGGAGGCCGTCGGCGCGCGCGTCAGCAAGTTCTCGGATCTGCTCGAGAGTTGACAGTCGCTCGATGGCTCACGCTCGACTTGGGCGCGCTGAGACGCAACATCGTCACCCGCGGCGCTCGATCCGCCGCCGGGCAAGCTCGCTGATCGCGTCGGCGGCCTCGCGCCACTCGGCGTAGCGCTCGGCGAACATCCGCTCGGCCTCGGCTTGAGCCCCCCCCGCCGTTCCCAGGCTGCCCAGCATCGCGCGTGAGGCGTCGATGAGCGCAACCGCCAGGTCGCGCTCCCGGGCGACGCATTCCTCGAATCGCTGCTCCCAATCCGACATCCGCAACGGCTCAGGCGACGACCTTCCGGTAGACACCGGAGTCGATGCGCTTCTCGTCTACGATCTCTTCGGTCAGGCGGTGATCGTTCTCGTCGCGCACCGCGTAGATGATGCGGTCACGGCCCTCTTTCTTGGCGCCCAATAAGGCCTCGTCGGCGGCGTTGACGACGTCGTCAAAGGAATCCGTGCCGCGCGAGTCGCTCATGCCGAAGCTCACCGTGAACTGCGGCACGACGCCCATCGCGAGCATGTCGTGCAGGCGCTCTCGAACCCGGTCGACGACGCGAACCGCTTTCTCATCGACCAGCCCCGGCAGCACGATCACGAACTCCTCCCCTCCCCAGCGGGCGATCAGATCGTCGGGCCGCAGCGATGCGCGCAGCGCGTCGCCGAACAGCCGCAGTGCTTTGTCGCCCATGTCGTGGCCGTGAGTGTCGTTGAGCTGCTTGAAGAAGTCCAGGTCGCCGAAAGCCACCGCATATACACCCCGCGAGATGATCGCGGGCATCGTCGCTTCGAGGCTGCGCCGGTTGGCGAGCCCCGTAAGCGAATCCGTGTTGGCCTGCAGATCCTTGGTCGCGAACGCGCGCAGCATTCCGAGCACGTCGCCGGCCTCGGATGCGAGCGAGCGCAAGGCCTGGTCCTGCTCCGGCGTCGGCAGCTCACCTTTCGGGCCGACGGTATGCAGGACGCCGGCCGGGCGACCCAGAATGTTGATCGGAATGCAGCTGGCCGAGCAACCGTTCTCGCCGCGGCCCCTGAGGTAGGGACAAACCTCGAAGGCGTCGTTGTCCGGGAAGACCAGGCGCGCGTTGCGGCGAACCGCCGGGCAATCCTCCGGCCGCAAGACGTTGCAGCCGCGGCCAATCTCCGGCATCTCCGCCCCGACGGCGCGGCGCAGATGAGCCATGCTGGAATCCGCGAGCAGCAGCTCGGAATAGTGCTTGGAATCGGCGACCTCCTCGAGCACGTCGCCGACGACCGTGAGCGCCGCCTCCTCGCTCTGGGTCAGCTCGAACGCCGTGCGGATGCGTTGCTCGAGCTCCTTGCGGCGCGAGTCGAACTCGCGCTGATCCTGCTGCGAGACCATCTGCTCGTATTGCCGGCGAATGCCGACGACGCCGGAAATCGTGATCGTCGCGCCGAGCACCAGGGCGGCGATAACCGTCGCAATCAATATGCCCCGCGCTTCCCGTTGTCTGGCGGCCATCTCCTCTCTGGCGGCCAGCAGCCTCGGGTCCATCACCGATCCGGCAATGCGGTCCAAGGAAAACCGCATGTCGGCAAATATCGCGGCAGTTTGGTCGACCAGCGGGCGCAGCTGCTCGCCGCTGTTTCCGGAAATGACCGCGACCCGCAGGCGCTCGGCGGCCTGGAGCCAGAGCGCGCGAAACCCGAGGTAGCTCGTCACCGGCTCCTCTTGATCCTGGAAACCCGTCGTTCGCTCCTGATAGGCGTTGAAGCGGCTGAACGTTTGGCCGACGTTCTGATCGTAGACGACCATCTGCGCTTCGAGCTCGGCGGCGTCCTTGCCCAGCGCCGCGCGCTCCAGCGCCATCTGCGCCTGATAGAGGTCGCGATCCATGGACTGCAGCTCGTCCAGTGCCGGAACCAGGTTGTTGATGGCACGCCCCGCGGCTTCGTTGCTCGAGCTCATGCCGAAATAGCTGACGCCGACGGCGGCGACGACGAGGCACATCAGCGCAATACCCAGGATGGCCGCCTTGTAATAAGGAGGAAGCTGAAGCTTGTCGGTCATGACGGAACTTCCTCGCACCGCAACAGCGGCGCGTGATGACTCGCGGGCCCGATTGGTGGGTAACTTATGTTATTTACAGGATTTTCGCCGGAGCGTCCGTGATTATGGTCACAAACGAGCGGCGCCGGCGCCGCGATCGGTTAGCCCGGGCGGCGGCTCTTGCGTCCGAGCAGACGCAACGAGGTGCGCAGCAAGGATGGCCGGGCCCGCTCGAGCACGGAGGCGCGCCGCAGGCGATACACGAACGCAGGCGGGACGTTGAACAGGGCGACGCCGATCAACGCTGCGCGAGCGCCGAGCGCGGCGAGCTGTTCCCTGGGCACGGGACATCGGCCGACGTAGGTAAACTGGTGCAAGCGCCCCTTGTCGCCCAGGGTGGCGAAGACGTGCTCAAGCAGCCTGTTTTTCTCCTCGGCGGAGAACAACACCAGGGGCAAGCCGCTGATGATGAAATCCGCCGGGCCGTCGAGCCGCGATGCGTATCGATCGAGCGCGCCCGCATCGGCGTTGACGACGTCGACACCGGGGAAGCGCCTGACGAGGAGCTTGGCGAAGCTCTTGTCTTTCTCGAGCAGCAGCAGGTCGCCCCTGCTCACCCCGGCGTCGAGAATCGCCTGGGTGACCGTTCCGGTCCCCGCGCCGAGCTCGATGACTTTCGCTCCGGGGCGAATGCCCGTCACCAGCAGTTTCGCCAACGACGAGCTGCTCGGAAACAACGCCCCGACGGAACGAGGGTTACGCAGCCAGCCGCGGAAGAATCTTCCGTGGTCGGCCCAGGCTTTCGAGCGACGTTCCCGCTTGGCTTCCGGCATTGCTTAAGAGGCTCCTCGATCCGCCGCGCCGGCGGAACGCGACTCGGCCGGTCGAGTCCGACGCCGCCGCCACGCTCCGCCGCGCCTAATTCAGTAAACTTCCGAATCTTGCGGCAGGCATCCCGGGGGCGTGGGCCGGCGCTCATCTTAACTTAGACGATCATAGCGATGTTGAAAATCGACCCGACTCCCCGGCCGCGCTCGCCGGCACGCTGGCGCACGCTCGCGACCGCGCTCGCGGCCGCCGGCCCGACCGTCGTCACCGGGCAGTCTCCGGCGCCGGCATCGCTCGAGACGGTGACGGTCGTCGGCACTCGCCTGAGCCCGGCAACGGCGCCGGCCGGGCCGGTGACGATCATCGACGCAGCGACGATCCGCGCGAGCAACGGGCTCAACCTGTCTGAGCTACTCGCGGGCGTCGCCGGCGTGCATGCCAACCTGCCCGGCGGCCGCGGCAGCGCGGGCGAGATTTTTCTGCGTGGCGGCGAGCCGAACTTTACCGCGGTGCTCGTCGACGGCGTGCAGGTCAACGACCCGACGAACACGCGCGGGGGCTCGTTCGATTTCGCCGCTCTGAATCTCGCCGAGGTCGAGCGCATCGAGATCCTCAAAGGACCCTTGTCTTCCGTCTACGGCTCCGACGCCCTCAGCGGACTGATCAACATCGTGACCCCGAGCGGCACCGAGACCGTGAGCGCGGCCGCCAGCGCCGAGGTCGGCGCCGAGGACCTGGCTCGCGCCGGCTTGACGCTGGGCGGGCCGGTGGGGACGATCGGCCGCTACAACTTCCAGGCGACGCGGCTCGTCGACGGGCGCTCGGATGCCTCCTCGGGTTACCGCGGCGAGACCTTGGGCGCAAAGATCGAGCTCGCGACGCCGGGCGCCGCCGATCTCGCGCTCATTGCGCGCCATAGCGACACGCGCCTGCACGCCTTCCCCGACAGCAGCGGCGGTCCGTCACTCGCCGTGCTGCGCGGGCAGGATCGACGGGACGCCACCGACGGCACGCTCGCTTTGACTTGGAGCTCGCCCATAGGCGGCGCCTCGAGGCTGCAAGTGTTCGCCTCATCGTTCGACCACGATGAGGACACGGCTTCACCGGGCGTGGCGGCCGGCGTTCGTGACGCGATTCCGCCGAGCGTGACGCAAACCGATTTCGAGCGTCGCAACGTCACGCTGTTCGTCAGCGGCAGCTGGGAGCAGCTGAGCACGGCCGTCGGCTTGTCGCTGACGACGGAGCGCGGCGTCAGCGCCGGCACCGTCATGCTCGAGCCCGGATTTTCCCTGCCCACGTCATACGAGCTTTCGCGCGACACGACCGCGGCTTTCGCGGAGCTCGCCTATTCGACGCCGGGAGGGCTGAGCCTTGCGGCTGCGCTGCGTGGCGATCGCACGGAAACACAGTCGACCGAGATCACCAGCAAGATCGCGCTCGCCCACGAGCTCGCCGATAGCGGTGTTCGGCTGCGCCTCGCCTGGGGCAAGGGCTTCAAGCTGCCGAGCCTGTTCTCGCTCGGCCATCCGCTGGTCGGCAATCCCGAGCTCCAAGCGGAGACCGCCGAAACCTGGGAAGCCGGCATCGATCTCGGCAGGACCGACAACCGCTTCGCGGCCGGCGCGGCGGTGTTCGCGCAGCGTTTCGAGAACCTCATCGACTTCGACCTGGACAGCTTCATGAGCGTCAACCGGGACCGCGTCGACACCGACGGCGTCGAGCTTCGGGCGCGCTACGCCCTCGGCGATGCATTGACGCTTTCGGGACACGCCAGCTGGCTCGATATCGACGTGGTCGGCTCGGATCAGGACCTGCGCCAGCGGCCGGAGCGGACCGGCGGCGCCGCTCTCGACTGGGCGATCTCGCCGCGGGCGTCCTTGAGCCTCGGATGGCGCTACGTCGGCACGCGCCTGGATTCCTCCGTGCCGACGGGCGACCGCGAGTTGCCGAGCTATACCCGTCTCGATTTGAGCCTGAGCTGGCAAGTGAGCGAGCAGACCCGGCTCGGCGCGGCGATCGACAATCTCGCCGGCCGCGACTACGAGGACGCCATCGGCTTTCCGAGCTTAGGAAGGCGGTTGCGCCTGTCGGTGCAAACGGCACTCGGCTCGGGGTCCCGGTGAGCGGCGCGTTGCCGGCGGCGGTGAAAGCGCCGGCGATCGGTTAGGATTCCCGCGATGCGCACCGACCGACCTCGATCCGCCGCAACGGCCTTCCGCCAAGGCGCGGCCTTGATCATGCTCGGGGCGGGGCTGGGTACGAGCCCGCGAGCCTTGCACGGCCAGACGGTTGCGGACGCCGCCGACTGGCCGGCCTACAACCGCGACCTCGCCGGCACGCGTCACTCACCCCTGACCCAGATAAATCGCGACAACGTGCAGGAGCTGCGCGAGGTCTGGGCGTACGCGCTCGGGCGCAACGTCACCACGGGCGATCTCGGCGGCGGCTCGCAGTTCACGCCGCTGGTCGTCGACGGCGTGCTCTACGTCGCCGCCGCCGATCACGTCGCCGGCCTCGACGCCGCAACGGGGCGCGTGCTCTGGCGCGTCGAGCTCGACGAGGGCGCGCCCTCGCGCCGGGGCATGGCGTACTGGCCCGGCGACGACGACCACCCGTATCGTCTCTACATCACGGCCGCGCGACGCCTGATCGCGCTGAGCCCCGCGACGGGCGACACCTTCACGATGATCATGCCCACGCGTTACGACGGCGCACCGCTGGTCTACGGCAACCTGATCATCGTCGGCTCCAACGGCGCGCCCGGCAGCGTTACGGCTTTCGACGCGATTACCGGCACGCAAGCCTGGCAGTTCAGATCGACGCCGCAGCCGGGCGAGCCCGGCCACGAGACCTGGCTCAGCGATGCCTGGCGCAACCAGCCGAATCTGTTTCACTGGGCGTTCTCGTTGACGCTCGATTCGGAGCGGGGACTCCTCTACGCGGCGTTCGAAAGCCCAGGCCCGCTCGACTACTACGGCGGCGACCGCCCCGGCGACAACCTCTTCGGCGACTCGATCGTCGCGCTGGACGTCGCCACCGGCGAACGGCGTTGGCATTACCAGACCGTGCACCACGACCTTTGGGACTTCGACCTGCCCGCGCCGCCGGGACTGCTCGACGTCGAGATCGGCGGCGAGTCCGTCCCGGTCCTCGCGCTCGCCGGCAAGACCGGCTACATGTATATATTGAATCGCGAAACCGGCGAGCCCGTGCACGGCATCGAAGAGGTCCGCGTCCCGGCGAGCAATGTGCCCGGAGAGCAGGCCTCGCCGACGCAGCCCATCCCGGTCAAGCCGCCGCCGATCGCCAAGGTCGAATTCCGGATCGACGACATCGTGACCGCGGCAGACACCACCGCGGAGCATGCGGCATTCTGCCGGGATCTCTACCGGCGCAGCGGCGGCTTCGACAACGCGGGGCCATTCACGCCGTTTCACTACCGCGCGCCCGGCACCGAGGTCGCGACGACCATCGTATTTCCCGGCTCGATCGGCGGCGCGAACTGGGGCGGCACGGCCTCGGACCCGTCGCTGGGCTACGTCTACGTCAACACCATGGACGAGGGCAGCATCGGCTGGATCGAGCAGGTGGAGGAATACCCGGGCATACTGCATATCAACAGCGTCGAGGGGCGCCTGGCGAGGTTCTGGTGGAACGACGTCGGCGAGCCCGGCGCCGAGGGCAACGCGACCAGCGGCGGCGAGCGCGCCTGGCCCTGCAACAAGCCGCCCTGGGCGAGCCTGGTCGCGGTCGACGCGGCCAGCGGCGAGATCGCCTGGAAGGTTCCGCTGGGCATCACCGAGGAGCTGCCGGCGAATCGCCGGCGCACCGGGCGCCTCGGCATGGGCGGGCCGATCACCACCGCTGGAGGCCTCGTGTTCATCGGCGCAACCAACGATCGCCGCTTTCGCGCTTTCGACTCGGCGACCGGCGAGGAGCTCTGGGTGATGCGGCTGGCGATGAGCGCGTTCGCCGTGCCGATCACCTATGCCGATCGCAGCGGCAGGCAATACGTCGCGGTCGTCGCCGCGGCGGCATCGGCGCTCGACGACCCGAGCCCCGACGCAGACCAAAGGCTGGTGGTGTTCGCGCTTCCCGACTAGGCTCTAATGGAGCGTGTTCTTCAGGATCAACGCCGGCGGTCCGGTGCGCGTCATTTCCTCGAGCAGCTCCGGATAGGCGAACATGCCGACGGGGATATAGCCGCCGCCGAGCACCACGTCGATATCGCCGTCCGCATCGAGATCGCCGACATCCATCGTCATCCAGCGGCCGCTCATCACGGTCTCGTTGGTGTGGGCGCTGAAGCGAAGCCCGCCTTCGTTCTGCAAATAGGTGAACGACTCGCGCCGGTCGGAGCCGAAATCGGGGTAGAACGCGATCGCCGCGATATCCAGATCGCCGTCGGCGTCGAAGTCGGCCGCCTTCGCGATGAAGGCGCCGTACATCGGATAGAAGAACGCCTGCTCGAACAGATAGTCGCCGCGGTTCAAATAGATTCTGACACCGTGATAGTTCTTGCGGGTGTTGTAGGGATCCGAATCGACGTTGTCGCCGTTGACGACGAGCACGTCCATGCGCCCGTCGGCGTCGAAATCGTGCAGCTCGAAATAGGTATGACCGTAGGCCGGGTGGGTCTCGAACAGCCTATGCGCCTCGAAATCGCTGCCGCCCTGATTCTCGAGTATGTAGAGACCTTCGCGCGCGTCGGATACCAGCACCATGATGTCGAGCAAGCCGTCGTCGTTGAAATCGTGGACCTCGGCCTTGACGGCCCCGGGCAGGCTCAGCAGTGCGTGCTCCACATAGCCTCCGTCCGGCTGCGACTCGAACCAGGACACGTTGCCGGCGATCGCGCCGAAGCCGCAGACGACGAAGTCGAGCCGGCCGTCGCCGTTGAGATCGGCGACCTTCATGTCGGCCATGCGATACAAGTTGTCGAGTGCGACGCTGGACGTGCCGCTCATCGCGCTACCGCCGATGAGATCGATCGCGGCGATGTGCGCCGGGCGTGCCTCGGGCGGCTGCGTCGACATCAGATCCCCGATCGAACCGAGGTAGGCCGTGTCGCCGACGAACTCGAGGTCGATCGGCGTGATCTCGGGCCGAAAAAGGCGCGGACCCGCGCGCACGCGCCCGTCGCTGCCGAGCACCGTCAGCGTCCGGCTGACGCTGTCTCCCAGATAGATCTCCTGAGTGCTCTCGCGAATCGCGACGAGTGTCGTCACCGCGACGGGAACCGGGCGGTAGCTCGTCCGAAACACGGCGAAGCGCGACAACTCCCAATCGAGCGCGGGCTTGTCCGTTTGCGGCAGCGCCTCCTCCGGGGCGCTGGACAGGTAATAGGCGCGCAGCGCCGCCCAGTCGGCTTCGCTCAAGAGCGGCGCGCTGGGGAAAGAGTTCTCACGGACAAGTACCTGTTGGCGCGAGGCGACGTTGTCGCGCACGAAATCCGGATGCTCGGACAAAAACCCGAGATCCTCCATGCCGAGCCAATAGCCCATGTAGCCGAGCGCCGGCTCCCAGCTTCGTTTCGGCAGTATCTCGGGCGACGGCTGAAGGTGGCAGCTGCCGCAGTACATGCCCGCGAGCTCCTCCCCGCCGGCGGAGGCGCCGCGCCCGGTGAAATTGACCACGGCCAGCCACGCCGCGGCGGCCGTCCCTAAGGCGGCGGTGATCAGGATCGCTTTGCGGGAAGTGGCCAAGGCGGCGAAAATTCTAGTCGCACACCGCGGCCGAGGGCAAACCGGCGCGGAATTCGCCGTGACTGCGCGGCGGTTGCCAAGCCGCGCGGCTTGCAGCAACATCGTCTGCTCACGCTCGGGCCGAGGAGAAATGAATATGAGCAGGGAACGAAATTCGTTTGCAGCGCCGATCGGCGTCGCGTTGCTGTTACTCGGTCTGTCGTCGACGACGGCTCTCGGCCAGGCGCTGACCGGCGACCGCATCGCGACCGACATGGGCGATCTCGTGATTCACCCGGTCGGTCACGCCACTTTCGTCATGGGCTGGAACGATCGGACGATCTATGTCGATCCGGTCGGCGACGGCTTGAGCGGACTGCCCGCGCCGGATTTGATACTGGTGACCGACGTGCACGGCGATCACTTGAACGCCGAGACGCTGCAAGCGGTCGCGCAGGCCGACACCACCATCGTCGCGCCGGCGGCGGTCGCCGCGCAGTTGCCGGCGGACCTGCAAGCCAGAACGACGATCATCGCCAACGGCGAGGAACGCGAGATCATGGGCATCGGCATCGAAGGCATTCCGATGTACAACCTCACCGAGGAGCGTCTGCAATATCATGACAAGGGACGCGGCAACGGCTACGTCGTCACGCTCGGCGGCCGGCGCATCTATATCAGCGGCGATACCGAGGACATTCCCGAGATGCGGGCGCTTGAGGACATCGACGCCGCGTTCGTCTGCTTCAACCTGCCGTACACGATGACCGAGGAACAGGCGGCCAGCGCGGTGCGCGAGTTCGCACCGACGATCGCGTACCCATATCACTACCGCGGCAGCGACGTCGAGGAGTTCGCGAGCCTCGTCGGCACCGACGGCGGCGTCGAAGTCCGTGTATTGGACGGCTGGTATTAACCGCACCGATTCCTGACGCTGCTCCATGCAGCTCGGCAATACTCGAACCGGCTACGGCCTGGTGGCTCAATCGCTGCACTGGATCGTGGCCGGTTTGGTCGTCTATCAGTTCGTGCTGGCCCAGCGCGCCGAGGCGGCGAGCTTGTTTCAGCAACTGGGGATTCTCGGACGGCATAAATCCATCGGCCTGACGATCTTCGCGCTCGCGGCGTTGCGCCTGGCCTGGAATCTCGCCAGTTCGCGCCCCGACCCGCCCGAGCACGAGCCCCGTTATCGCCTGATCCTCGCACGCGCCACGCACGCGGTGCTGTACGCGCTGATCTTCCTGCTGCCCGTGAGCGGCTGGATCATGTCGGCCGCCGCCAACACTCCCGTGAGCTACTTCGGCTGGTTCACGCTGCCGAACCCCGTGAGCCCGCGCCAGGAGTGGGTCGAGCCTTTGCAGGCCGTGCACGGCGCGTTATTTGCAACCTTGACGGCTATTGTCATCATTCATTCAGCTGCCGCCTTGTACCATCACTTCGTGCTCAAGGACGACGTGCTCCGACACATGCTGCCCGGGCTGAGGCGAAGGAAATCATGAGATCCATGTTGCTACTGGCGATAACGGTCGGCGGCGCGGCGCAAGCGCAGGACTCGGCGGCACCCCTCTGGCAAACCGGCGCCGACAGCACGCTCAGCTTCATCGGCGTTCAGCAGGGCGCCGAGCTCGAAGGCCGCTTCGAGTCCTTCGACGCGCAGATTCGCTTCGCGCCCGAGGCACCGGCGGCGGGCCGCTTCGAGGTCATCGTCGCGATCGCGTCGATCGACACCGACTACGACGATCGCGACGAGGCGTTGCGCGGGCCGGAGTTCTTCGACGTCGAGCGCTGGCCGGAGGGCCGCTTCGTCGCCGAGCGCTTCACCAGCGCCGGCGGCGACGCTTACGAGGCCGAGGGCGAGCTCACGCTACGCGACCGCACGCTGCCGTTGACGGTGCCGTTCACGTTCAGCGCCGAGGGGACCGATGCGACCTTGGCCGGCGAGGTGGCGATCTCGCGCCTTGAGTTCGGCATCGGTCAGGGCGAGTGGACCGACACGACCTACGTCGGCGACGAGGTCATCGTGCGCTTCCATCTCGACTTGCAACGCTGAGCGACGCGGCCGGGAGGGGGGGCGGACGCTCGGGCGTGCTACCGCGTCATCTGCTCCGGCGTCAGGCCCATGACGGTGCGGCTGCCGGCGAGCACCGCCGCGAGGTACGCGTGCACGCGCGGCATCAGGTGCTCGGCGTAGAACTCCGCCGTGACGATCTTGGCGGTGAGCCAATCGCGGTCGCCGGTATCGGTCTTAAGCGCCGCCTGCGCCGACACCGCGCCGGCGGCGAGCTGCCAGCCGCCGAGCAGAGTGCCCATGAGCATCAGCAGGTTGACGGCGACCGCGCCGGCCAGGTCCGGATCGTCCGCGTGCCGCGCGAGCACCGCGTCGACGGCCTGGCGGGCCGCGGCGACCCCGTCGCGCAGCGCCGACTCGGTCGCCGCCAGCAGCGCACCGGCGGCCGCGAGCGTCGGCAAGAGACCGCCGACTTCGTCGAGCAGCGCACCGAGCGCCGCGCCGCCGTCGCGAATCAGCTTGCGGCCGACGAGATCGTTTGCCTGGATCCCGGTCGTGCCTTCGTAGATCGTCAGAACCCTCGCGTCCCGCATGATCTGCGCCGCGCCGGTCTCCTCGATGTAACCGGCGCCGCCGTGGATCTGCACACCGAGCGATGCCAGCTCCTGCGCCGTTTCCGTGCACCATCCCTTGACGATCGGTGTCAGCAGCGAGGCGCGCTCCAGCGCCTCGCCGCCGCCGCCGTCGCTGCGATCGAGCTCGAGCCCGGCGAGGTAGCACAGCGCCCTCATCGCGTCACTGCCCGCCTTCATCAGCATCAGCATCCGGCGCACGTCGGGGTGCTCGAGTATGACTGCCGGGCCGCCGTCGAGCGGCCGCTTGCCCTGCACGCGTTCGCGCGAATACGCAAGCGCCTGCTGATAGGCGCGCTCCGCCATGGCGAGCCCTTCGACGCCGACGGCGAGACGCGCCGAGTTCATCATCGTGAACATGTATTCCAGGCCGCGGCTTTCCTCGCCCACGAGCCACGCCTTCGCGCCCTGCCCGTCACCGTAGCTCAGCACGCAAGTCGGGCTGCCGTGTATGCCGAGCTTCTCCTCGATCGATACTGTGGTCACCTCGTTGCGTGCGGCGACCCTGCCGTCGTCATCGACGAGAAATTTCGGCACGACGAACAGCGACAGGCCGCGCACGCCATCCGGCGCTCCCGGCGTCCGCGCGAGAACGAGGTGGACGATGTTCTCCGCGAGATCGTGGTCGCCCCAAGTGATGAAGATCTTGCGGCCGCTCAGCCGGTAGTGGTCGTCCGCGGGCTCCGCGATCGCGCGCAAGGCCCCGAGATCGGATCCGGCCTGCGGCTCGGTCAGGTTCATCGTGCCGGTCCAACCGCCCGCGATCATTTTCGGCAGGAACCGCCGCTGGACACTCGAGTTGGCGTGTCGCGCCAGCGCGCCGATCGCGCCCTGGGTCAGCATCGGGCAGAGCGAAAACGCAAGGTTCGCCGATTTCCAGATTTCATTGACGGCGGTCGCGAGCACCTGCGGCAGCGCCTGACCGCCGAACTCCGCCGGCGCCGAAAGGCCGACCCAGCCGGCGTCGGCGAATTGCCGGTAGGCCGCCTTGATTTCCTCCGGCATGCGTACCTCGCCGGCCTCGAACTCCACGCCCTCGCGGTCGGCGAGCCGATAGAGCGGATCGAGGACGTCCTCCGCGAGGTGCGCCGCTTCCTCGAGCACGGCCTCGACCAGGTCCGCCGGGAAGCCGCCGTAAGCCGGCAAGGTCGGCTGCCCGCCCTGCTCCATGAGCTGTCCCAGCCAGAAACGCATCTCACGGAGCGGCGCTCGATACCCGGCCATTCCCAAGACCTCCGCGATTATCCAACGGACGCATTCTACCGGCCCGAATCCGTGATATGGTGACGGCTGACGCGCGATTCGAGCCGGTTTACGCAATCCGATCGCGCGATCGTACAATGCGGATCATGTGCAGTCACAGGCGGGGCAATCCAGCCTTCAGCAGCGCAATCGGCGGGCTGGCGGCGGGGATGCTGCTGGGCTGCGCATCCCAGATCGAGGTGGTCGCCGAGTTTCCAACGCCCCTCATCGAGCCGCTCCCCGTCAGGATGGGGCTTATCCTCGACGAGGCGCTGACCCAGTACCAGCACCACGAGGAGATTCCCGAGCAGATCACCTGGACGATCGACCTCGGCGAGGCCAACGAGCGGATGCTGCAGCAACTGTTCTCCTCGATGTTCGCCAGCACCGTGCCCGTCGATGCGCTGCCCGTGAGCGGCACCCCGGCGCTCGACGGCGTGCTCAAGCCGGAGCTCGAGAAATTCGAATTCGAGGTTCCGGTCAGGGGCCGGGACGTATTCGCCGAGGTGTGGATGCAATATCGGCTGCGGCTGTTCGAGCCGGACGGCGATCTGATCGCGGATTGGCCCGTCAGCGGTTATGGCAAATCGGAGATCAGGCGCGCGAATCGCGAGGATTCACTGAATCAGGCGACCATCGTCGCCATGCGTGAAGTCGGCGCGGCGATCGCGACGCAGTTCCCGGCGCAGCCGCAAGTGGATTATTGGCTGCAGGAGAGGCAGAATCGAACCGTTGCGGCTCAAAGTGAACCGATACCCCAAAGTACACCACCCAGACTTACAAGCGAGGACGCGCCCGCGGCGACAAATGATGAATAACATCTTTCGTTCTCACCGAGTCGGCCTAGGCCTGGTCTGCACGAGCTTCCTCACGGCATGTGGCGTCACCGCGCGCATGGAGCCCTACAAGCAGACCGACGTCGTCATCGCCGACGGCGAGCAAGTCGTCGTGCTCGCGCGCAAGCACCACGCCACCCACGAAGCCGAGGAAGGCTTCGTCGACTGCGTCAGCGATTCGCTGGCCAGCGGCAGAAAGGGCATCGACGTCCATTCCACCAAGGCATTCGAGGACACGCTCTACCCCTGGTTCGAGCCCTCGATGGCACCGCTGAGCACCGAAGAGCTCTCCGAGCTGCTGGAGAAGCCGGGGGTCATGGAACGCGTGCGCGGCACCGGAGTCCGTTTCCTCGTCTGGCTCGACGGCTCCACCGAGCGAACCTCGAGCGGCGGCGGCATCAGCTGCGCCGCCGGAGTCGGCGGCGCCGGCTGCATGGGTCTCGCCTGGTGGGAAGACGACGCGCGTTACGACGCCACCGTCTGGGATATCGAGCAACTCGAGTCCGCGGGCACGATCTACGCGGATTTCAGGGGGCGATCGGTGATGCCCGCAATCATCATCCCGATCCCGCTGATCGCGCGGCCGCAAGCGCACGCCTGCCGGGGGCTCACCGACCAGCTTCGGGAGTTCCTGACTTCGCCTTACGGCTACGGCGCCGGTCCGGAGCCCGAGCTCGGCTGATCTGGTCGCGAGCTTGCCGCGGTCCGACGCACCGCCGGCGCGTCGAGGGCTGGATGCGCTGAAGCTCACGTAAACGCGACGCACGGCGTTGATCTTGTCTGCGCCGCCCCTCAAACTCCGCGGCATTGCCGGCTTCCGCTCTGCCGATGAACGACCGCCGTGATCTAGAACTGGTCCTGAGCTCGGGCACGCCCATTATCGTGATCGAGACGGCCGACGAGAAACGCCTGCTCAGCCTGCTGGTTGAGATCGCCGTGAACCGGCCGACGCGGAGCTACCGGCCGCTGTTTCGCTGGTCGATCACCGACGGCCTCCAGCGCCTCGACCTCGATCTCGAGCCGCAGCGTCACAACGCCGATCCCGCGGATGTCCTGCGGCACATACGATCGGTCGATGCCGCCGGCATCTACGCTCTGCTCGACTTCCATCCGTTCCTGAGCGATCCGGTCAACGTCCGCTTGCTCAAGGACATCGCCACTTCCGCCGCCGCGAAGGGCATCGTCGTCCTCCTGATCAGCCACGAGATCGAGGTGCCGGCGGAGCTCAAGAACGTCAGCGCGCGCTTCGGCCTCAAGATGCCCGACGCGCAGCAGACGCGCGCGACCGTCGAGGACCTCATCGCGGAGTACCGGACACGACATCCCGCCAAGCCGGTGAAGGTCGACGCCAGAGCATTGGAGCTGCTCGTCAGAAACCTGAAAGGACTGACGCTCGCCGATACCCGCCGGCTCGCCCGCAACGCGATCCACCACGACGGCGCGATCACCGCCGACGACATCCCGGCGATCATGCAGGCAAAGTATCAACTGCTTAACCGGGACGGCATGCTGAGCTACGAGTACGACACCGCCGGCTTCGGCGACGTGGCCGGATTTCAGAGCCTCAAGGTGTGGCTCAACCGACGCAAGGCCGCCTTCGGCGACGACAAGCCGGCCGGCCTCGATCCGCCGAAGGGCATCTTGCTCGTCGGGGTCCAGGGCTGCGGCAAGAGTCTCGCCGCGAAAGCCGCGGCCGGCTTGTTCGGCCTGCCGCTGCTGCGGCTCGATTTCGGTGCCCTGTACAACAAGTATCACGGTGAGACCGAGAAGAATCTGCGCGCCGCCCTGAGCACGGCCGACGTGATGAGCCCCTGCGTATTGTGGGTCGACGAGCTCGAAAAAGGGCTCGCTACGGGCCACGACGATAGCGGCACGTCGAAGCGGGTTCTGGGCACCTTCCTGACCTGGATGGCGGAGCGCCGCTCGGAAGTATTTCTCGTCGCGACCTCGAACGACATCACGGCGCTGCCCCCGGAGCTCGTACGCAAGGGTCGTTTCGACGAGATCTTCTTTGTCGACCTGCCGAAACCGGCTGTGCGCGCCGATATCCTGCGGATTCACTTGAGCGCGCGCGGCGTCGATACGCGCGATTTCGACCTGCCGAAGCTCGTCGACGTGACCGCCGGCTTTTCCGGGGCGGAGATCGAGCAAGGCGTCGTCTCGGCGCTGTATGCGGCTCACGCGATGAGCCAGCGGCCGCAGCCGGGCCATCTTGCAGCGGAATTCGGTCGCACGCGGCCCTTGTCCGTCGTCATGGCGGAGCCGGTGGAAGCGCTGCGCTGCTGGGCGAAGCAGCGAACAGTGTCGGCGGACTGACGCCGACGTCCGGGCCTTGTCGTCGAGCTCGCCGATGCATTTGATTACCATACCCTCAGCAGGGACGCAGAGGCACGGCTCGAGTTTAAGGAAATTTCTAGGAATCAGTTATAACATCTCGCCATGCCTATCAGTTCCGTAGACGACGACGTCCTCGACAACGACCCGACCGACGAGCTTCCCGTGCTCTCCGACGCGCTGCTCGAGGATCGGGGCCGGCGGACGGCCGGCGCCTTCGACGATACCGGAACCTTCGAGGACACCGGGCAGATGCGGGCGCTGGGGCAGCAGGAGGATCGCGAGGCGGCACTCGCGGCTCTGGCCGAGGATCTCGCCGCCCGCGAGGCGCAGGTCACTCAGCTCGAGGCCGAGATCGAGCAGCTGAAGCGTTTCGATGCCGAGGCCGGCTCGAGCCTCACCCGTCATGAGGCGCTGCTCGCGACCATGCGCAAGCAGCAGGGCGAGCACGACGCCAAGGCCGCCCAGCAGAGAGCGGAGATCGAGCGGCTGGCCGGGGAGATCGACGAGCGCGAGCGCAGGATCGTCGCCTTGCTCCAGGAGCTGGACCAGGAGCGTGCGCGCGTGCAGGCGCTCGAGGACGATGCACGGGTGCTGCAACAGCAGCTCGGCGCGCTGGAGGCCGAGCAGGAGATCGACCGCCAGCAACGAAGCTCACGCAAAGGCCCCGCGCACGGCGCGGAGCTCAGGCGGCTGCGCGGAGAGGTGGCTTCCTTGTCCCAGCACATCGAGAATCGAAACCGAATCTGGCGGGAGCAGAAAGAAGCCCTCGCGGTCAGCCGCACACGAGTGCGCGAGCTCGAGCTCGAGCTCGACCAGCGTTTTCGGCGACAGGCCATCGCCGAGAACCGGGCCGATGCGGAATCCCGGGACGCGCAGCGCTCCCGGCAAAAGCTCCGGGAAGCGCTGCGGCAGCTCGAGCAACTGCAGCGGCCCAGCGGCCGGTTTCGCGGACCGCAAACGATCCCGGCGGCCGCGAGCGACGAGGCCGGGGTGTTGACCTCAGAGCTCAAGGATGACCCCGGCGCCATGGACCGCCTGCACCATCTCGAATCGACGATCCTCGACCTGCAGTCGCGGATGTCGGCGCAGCTCGAACGGGACGCGGCACGCGCCGGCGAGAATCGCAGCCGTGGAACGCTGGTTTGCCTCACCGGGGATCATCCGGAGCCCTATCGCCTGGACGAAGCCGTAACCATGATCGGCCGCGGCACGGACTGCGATATCCGAATCATGACCCACTACGTCAGCCGCCAGCACGCCCGAATCTTGATCGCCGAGGAAGGCGCCGTCATCGAAGACCTCGGCAGCCGCAACGGCGTATTCGTCAATGCCGTTCGCGTCGACCGTCACGTGCTCGAGGAAAACGACCTGGTGACGGTCGGAGACACTCAGTTTCGCTTCGAATCCAACCACGCCAACCAAGACCTGAAAGCATGAAGCTCAAGAAGGAGCTGATCCTTGCCGCCGCACTGATCGGCTTCGGGCTGTTGCTGCTGCCCGCGGCGGTGTATTGGGTCGGCCGAGAGGTCGTGGGCGAATACGAAGCCCCCGATGGTGTCTGGGGCCTGACCTGGCAGATCTGGTCGGATCTTCTCGTGCTCGACGCGGGTGCCTGGTTGTTAGTGCTGAGCCCTTACCTGATCATCCAATGCCTGCGGGTAACCCGATGCGCCTGGCACAGGTCGAGTGTGACGGACTTCACGGAATGGAAATAAAAACAATAACCTAGCCTATACAGCTACAGTATTATGGTAGACAATCGATAAGTGGGCTCATATTCGCCCCGTTCTCCTCGAGCCCCAGAGGGACCCGGTGAAACTGAACATGATTGGCCTACTGAAGCAGTTGCTTGGCGGCAGCCCGAAGAACACGCCGCCACGCCCCCGTTCGGCGTCGCGCGTCAACGCGATCATCGGCCATCGGCCGGATACTTCCGGTCAGAAATCCGTTGCCGAGAAGCTCGACAACCCCGAGCTCAGCTTGGACATACCCAAGGACGACGGCTTCGATCCGTACAACACCGGCACGTTCAACCGCAGCGGCTCTTGGGAACGCATCAACAAACGACGTAACGGCTGACGCTTCCGCAAGCGCCCCGCCAACCGGGCGAAGATCGCCCTGCTGGCCTCTGCCGGCGGCATTGCTCGCCCCGGGCAGCTCCCCCAAAAAGCCACGGTCCCGTCCCCTGGCCGCAAGGCCGTGACAGCGTTTGAATTTTGGCCAAAATTCCCTTGATTCGCTAAGCTAAGGCCCCGAAACTAGGGATTGTCAAATCCAGCGGAGTCCGTTGGAATCGGGACTTATTTAAGGAGAGACCGTGAGGGATGCAATTCGATGGTGCTCATGCACCGGCTTGGCCCTGGCGCTGACCTGTGCGGCAACCGCCGCGACCGATTCCCTTGCCGACCTGACCGTCGGCGAGAAGCATTCCGAGATCAGCGAGCGGGTCACGCAGATCATCGAAGAGCTGCACTACTCGCGGCCGAGAATCGACAATTCGTTCTCGTCCGCGATACTCGACCGTTATCTCGATACCCTCGACGGCAATCGCCTCTACTTCCTCAACAGCGATATCTCGAGCTTCGGCCGCTATCGCTATGAGCTCGACGAGCGCGCGCGCAGCGGCGAGCTGCAACCGGTCTTCGAGATCTTCAACGTGTTTCGCGCACGCACTCAGGAGCGCGTCGAGTACGCGATCGCGTTGCTCGATAAGGAGCCGGATTTCACGCTCGAGGAAGATTACCGCTTCGACCGTAGCAAGCTGCCTTGGCCGAACTCCGACGAGGAAATTCACGAGATCTGGCGCAAGCGTGTCAAGAACGACGGCCTGAGCCTGGTGATGACGGGCAAGACCTGGGAGGAGTCGGTCGAAATACTCAAGGAACGCTACGAGCGCGTCCTCAGGCGTGTCAGGCAGCTGACCGCCGACGACGTCTTCGAGACCTTCATGAACGCGATGGCCCACACGATGGACCCGCATTCGAGCTATCTGTCGCCGCGCAACAGCGAGGAATACCGCATCCAGATGACCCTGTCCTACGACGGCATCGGCGCCTCGCTGCAGCTCGAGGACGATTACGTCACGGTCATCAACGTAATTCCCGGTGGGCCGGCACAGCTCGATGGCCAGCTCAAGCCCGAAGACCGGATCACGGCCGTGGGCCAGGGCGAGACCGGCGAGCTCGTGGACGTCATCGGCTGGCGGCTCGACGACGTCGTGCAGCTCATTCGCGGGCCCGGCGGCACCGTCGTGCGCCTCCAAGTCTTGCCGGCCGGCGCTGCGCCCGGAACGTCCGAGAACGTTCTGCCGCTGGTTCGAGACAAGGTTAAGCTCGAGGAACAGGCCGCGAAAAGCAGCCTGATCGAGGTGCCGCGCGACGAGCGAGCCTATCGCATCGGCGTCATACGCGTGCCGAGCTTCTACCAGGATTATGCCGCCCGCAGCCGCGGCGACGAGGACTACACCAGCACCACACGCGACGTCGCTCGGCTGATCGCCGAGCTCCAAGAGGAAGGCATCGACGGCCTGGTCATGGACCTGCGCCAGAACGGCGGCGGGCATCTGTCCGAGGCCACCGAGCTCAGCGGGCTATTTCTCGAGCGCGGCCCCATCGTTCAGCTGCGCGAGACGCGCGGCAACACCCAGGTTCTCGACGACCCGAGCCCGGGAGCCGTGTATGACGGGCCCCTGGCCGTGCTCGTCGACCGCTACAGCGCCAGCGCCTCGGAGATCTTCGCCGCGGCGATCCAGGATTACCAGCGCGGCGTGGTGATCGGGCAGAAGACCTTCGGCAAGGGATCAGTGCAGAATCTATTCAACCTGGACCGCTATATGCGCGCGCCCGGCTACGGCCAGCTCACGCTCACGATCGGTAAGTACTATCGTGTGACCGGAGGCAGCACGCAGCACCGCGGCGTCGAGCCGGATATCGTGCTGCCGTCGCTCGTGGACCTCGAAACGGTCGGTGAAAGCACGCGGGATACCGCCCTGCCCTGGGACCAAATCGAAGCGACGCGTTTCCGAGCCGAGGCGCCTTTGGACGAAGAGATCCAGATGCTCGAGGTGCGGCGCTCCGAGCGGGCCGTCAACGATCCCGATTTCAACTACCTGCTCAACGACATCGCGGCACTGGGCGCGATCAGGGATCGCGACACGGTATCGCTCAACCTGGCGGCTCGGGAAAACGAAAGAGAATCGTTGCAGCAGCAACAGCTCACACGAGAGAACGAGCGGCGAGCCGCTCTGGGGCTCGAGCCGGTGGCGTCGATCGAGGAGCTTGAGTCCGCGGAGGCCCCGGACGTGCTGCTCGAGCAGGCCACCGATGTCGTCGCCGACATGGCCGCGATCAAAGGACCGGCCGTGGCGGATATCGCGGCGGTCACTCGCTAGAGCAATACGGACAGCAGGTCCCAGTAATCTTCCGAGAGCACGTTGAGGCGCAACGGCGCGTCGCTGACGCGCTTGTTCTGTATGCCCTCGCCCGCCGCCGGCACCTGCGGCGCAATCACGTCGAGGCTTTCGGCTTGCGGCACGGAATCCGTTTCCGTCGTGTATCTGACCTGTGTCAGCAAGAAATCGGTGCGGACCTTGACGCCGTCGGCCGTCTTCTTTTGATCGCGAAGATCGCTGATTCGAGCCCGGATACGCTCAACCAGCCGGTCGCAATCCCTGCGGTCGCCGAATTTCATGTCGCCGACGGGCCTTTGCGTAGACGTTTGCGCGAAGCTCGCGAGATTGTGCTCGGAGAAATGCAGCACGAGCTCCTGGGCGAGCGCGATGACGGCCAGATTGATCAATCGGCGACTGTCTGTCGATAATCCGCTGGACTCCGGCAGCGGCTCACCGTTGATCTTGTTCTGCAATTCCTCGAGCTCTTCGATGCGGCTTACCAGCGCTTCGCGGCCCTTCCCCAGACCCGACAAGCGCCGCCTGATTCCGGGACCCCTGAATACTCGCAGGAATCCGTTCATGTTCTCGAGCCGCTTCTGCAATGCATCCCTTTCTTGGATGACGTTGTGCTCCTTGGCCATGATGCTTTGCAGTTTTTCGTTGATCGCGCTCAGGCGGCGGCGCCGTTTGGCCAGCGCGGCTTCGTGGAGCTTGGCGAGCTCGCGGCGCTCTCGCTGCGTGCGCAGCTCCCGTGAAAACTGCTCGATCTGCTGAGCGCCCACGCGCCAGAGGTGGCGCAGCTGAAAGTAGACCATCGCATTCGCCGCGGCGAGCGGATTGGTCAGCAGGCGCTCGAGGCCGTCGAGCTGTTCCTTCGCGCGGATGATCGCGCCTTCCTGCTCCTTGAGCTTATCGAGCAGCTCGTGGCGCTCGCGCTTCAGCGCCGACAGCTCCCGCTTCACGCCGGCGCGGTTCCAATAGAGCCGCAGGAGTGGACCCTGAGAATCGTCGCCGTCGTCCGAGCGCATCTCGATTTTCGCGGTTTCAGCCATAGATGATAGACAGACCCATCGAGGCACTCTGCCCGATGTGCACTATAGCGGCGGCGCGATATGTAAAGTGTGATTTACAGCAAGAATCGGCTGACTGCCGTCACGGAAATGCGTGCCCCATGTCCAGCAAATAATCCAACCACTTGTTCAACATGATGTTGCGTCGCCAGCGCCTTCCCAGCTCCTGGGCATGCGCCAGCTCCAGCTCTTGGAGCTTGAAGTGGTGGTGGACTTCCCGGCCGGCGACCGCCTCGACGAGCCTCGCGTCGTGGTAGATTCGAACCAGTAGATCCGGGTCGGCGACGGGGTCGGCGCCGGGCTGATCGAACCAATACGTGAGCTTCAGCGTCGTCGTGTACGGTTCGCGCTTGAGCGGCTCGAGATGAAGGTCGCAATCACTCGGCGTAACCGAGATGCGCGAGCCCGATGCTTGCTCGCCGACGGCGTCGAGCGGCGCAATGAGCCGGCTGAGCTTGATGAAGTTGCTCTCGTAGATCGTCATGAGCCCGGTGAAGCTGCCTGGGCGATAGACACATTCCGGTACGATGAGGCTGTCTACGATCATCCATTAGACTCTGTGCGTAGCCATCGGAGCATGCCACAAGAAAATTGCCGGAACAAAGACTTGACAAACGAAACGCGATGCAGGTCACGGGCGCACGCGCCGCTCGATCCCGGTCACGCTCAGAATCGTGCTCGCGATCTCCTCGACGGAGCAGTGCGTCGTATCCACGTATGGAATATTGTAGCGCTTGAACAGCCCTTCGGCGGCGCGCAGCTCGAAGCTCACCTGCTGCGCGGACGCGTAGCGACCGACGGAACGGCGCTCGAGTCGAATCTGCCGCAGCCTTTCGGGTGAGATCGTCAAGCCGTAGAGCTTGCTCTTGAAGGCCATGAGACGGTTGGGCAAGCGCCCCGACTCGAGATCTTCTTCCGCAAGCGGATAGTTCGCCGCGAAAATTCCGTACTGAAGCGCGAGGTACAAGCACGTCGGGGTCTTTCCGGAACGGGATACGCCCGTCAGGATTACGTCCGCCTGATCGTAGTGCCGAGTGCTGTGGCCGTCGTCGGCGGCCATCGCGTAGTTGGTCGCATCGATGCGCAGGTTGTAGCTGGCGACGTCCGCCATGCGATGCGCCTTGCCCAATGCGTGCGACGAAATCACCTGAAGCTCTTGCTCCAGGGGTGCAAGAAACGCTTCGAAGAAGTCCAGCACGAGCGCGTTGCAGCGAAGCAGTCGCGCCCTGAGCCTCTCATCGACGAGACTGGTGAACACGATCGGCCGCGACCCGGTCTCCTCGCACGCGGCATCGATTCTCTTTGCGAGTTGTTCTACCTTGTCAACGCTATCAACAAATGGCACAGTCACCGGCCTAAATTCAAGGCCGTCAAACTGAGTCAGCAGACTGTGGCCGAGAGTCTCCGCCGTGACGCCGGTCTGGTCGGAGACGAAAAACACTGTTCGCTGGGGCATCGCGGGCTCGAGAATTCCGAGTTGGGTCTGGGCCGGGAGTATAGCTTGGAAAAGTACGTCATCGGTTTAGCCGAGTGCGGCATGCACGACGTCGACAAGGTCGGCGGCAAGAACGCGTCCCTCGGAGAAATGATAAGCAAACTCAACGGCTTAGGCGTAAGCGTTCCCGGCGGGTTTGCAACCACGGCGGCGGCCTACCGGGAATTTCTGGATCAGGCGGGGCTGAACGGCCACATTCACGGGCTTCTCGACGCTCTTGACGTCGACGACGTCGGCGCGCTCACCAGGGCCGGAGCCGAGATTCGCCAACTGATCAAGCAAGCCCCGTTTCCGGCCGGCCTTCGCGATGCCGTCTCGGTCGCCTGGCAGGACTTGACCCGCGGCGAGACGGTCGAGGTCGCCGTGCGATCTTCGGCCACCGCCGAGGATCTCCCGGAGGCCTCCTTCGCGGGGCAGCAGGAAACCTTGCTCAACGTCAGCGGCATCGATTCGGTCATAGCGGCGATACACGAAGTCTATGCGTCGCTGTTCAACGACAGAGCCATCTCTTACCGCGTGCACCAGAACTTCGACCATCGGCTGGTATCGCTTTCCGTCGGCGTACAGCGCATGGTGCGCAGCGACCTCGGGTCGTCCGGGGTCATGTTCACGCTGGATACGGAGTCCGGCTTCCGCGATGTCGTCTTCATCACCGCGAGCTACGGGCTCGGCGAGACCATCGTCCAGGGCGCCGTGAACCCCGATGAGTTCTACGTTTACAAGCCGAGCCTCGCGGCGGGCCATAAAGCCGTTTTGCGGCGCACGCTCGGCAGCAAGGCGATCCAGATGGTCTACAGTGACGATCCGGGCGAGCGGGTCAAGACCATCGGCGTTGAGGACGAGAAACGGCGCCGGTTCTCGCTGACCGACGCTGAAATCGAGCAGCTCGCCAGGCAAGCCGTCATCATCGAAAAACATTATGGCCGGCCAATGGATATCGAATGGGGCAAGGACGGCAAGGACGGACGCATCTATATCCTGCAGGCGCGCCCGGAAACGGTGCAGAGCCGGTCCGGTCAGGTGCTGGTCCGGTTCTCGCTCAAGGAGCACTCCGAAGTGCTGACCCGCGGCCGCAGCATCGGGCAACGCGTCGGCCGCGGGGTCGCGCGCATCGTCGAGAGCATTCGGGAAATGAGCCTCGTTCAGCCCGGCGACGTGATCGTCGCCGATATGACCGACCCCGACTGGGAGCCGGTCATGAAGCGCGCCGCGGCGATCGTGACCAACCGCGGCGGGCGTACCTGCCATGCCGCGATCATCGCGCGCGAGCTCGGCATTCCGGCGGTCGTGGGCTGCGGCAGCGCGACCGACGACGTCCCGGACGGCGCTGAAGTCACGGTATCCTGCGCCGAAGGCGACGAGGGTTTCGTCTACAGAGGCAAGCTCCATTACGAGGAGACTCAGATCGAGCTCTCCAAGCTGCCCGAGCTTCCGGTCAAGCTCACGATGAACGTCGGGAATCCGGATCGCGCGTTCACCTTTGCGAGCATTCCCAATCACGGCGTCGGGCTCGCGCGGCTGGAGTTCATAATCAACCGCATGATCGGCGTCCATCCGAAGGCGCTGCTCGACTTCGACGGCCAGGATCTGGCGACGAAGAACCTCATTGCCGAACAGATGGCCGGCTATCCCGATCCGGTCTCGTTTTACATCGACAAGCTCGCCGAGGGTATCAGCACGATCGCCGCGGCTTTCGCCCCCAACCCCGTCATCGTGCGGCTCTCGGATTTCAAGTCGAACGAATATGCCAACCTCATCGGCGGTGAACGCTACGAGCCCGCCGAGGAGAACCCGATGCTCGGCTTCCGCGGTGCATCGCGCTACATCGATAAAGACTTCAAGCCCTGCTTCGAGCTCGAATGCAAGGCGCTTCTGAAAGTCCGCGGCGAGATGGGGCTCAAGAACGTGCAGGTCATGGTGCCGTTCGTGCGGACGCTCGGAGAAGCGCGCCAAGTGGTCGAGCTTCTGGCCGAGCAGGGTCTCGAGCGGGGCAAGGATGAGCTCACGCTCATCATGATGTGCGAGCTGCCGAGCAACGCTCTGCTCGCCGAGGATTTTCTCCAATACTTCGACGGCATGTCGATCGGCTCGAACGACATGACTCAGTTGACCTTGGGTCTCGACCGCGATTCGGGAAAGATCGCCGCCCTCTTCGACGAGCGCGACCCGGCCGTGCGAAAGCTGCTCGGTCTTGCGATCGCGGCCTGCCGAGCGCAGAACAAATACGTCGGCATTTGCGGTCAAGGCCCGTCGGATCATCCCGATCTGGCTCTGTGGCTGCTCGATCAGGGCATCGAGAGCATGTCGCTGAACCCCGATTCAGTTCTCGATACCTGGCTGTATCTTGCCGAGCATGCCCGCACGCCCGGCGGCGGAAGCAAAGCTACCAGTTGACGCGGCGTTTGCGTCTCAAGCTCGGAACGATGAGCCCGAGCACGATCCCGGCGAACAAGACTCCGGCACCCAGCAGGAACCACTCGCGATTCGCGCGGCCGGCGAGCTCGGCGTTCTCCATCGTGAGCGCCTCGACACGTTGCTCGAGATCGAAGTTGGTGCGGCGCTGGCTTTCGAATTGATCCCGTATCGTCAAGGCATTGGCCGATGCGCTGCGCACGTCGACGAGCTCGGCATTGAGGGTCGTGGCTGCGGACTCGGCCTCCTCCATACGCTGCGTCACCGTCCCGAGCTGCTCTGAAAGCGATTCGATCGTGTCTTCGAGCTCGGCGATGCGCTCCCGCGCCTGCGCGAGGGCCTGCTGGGATGAGGTCAACATGTTCCTCGCCGCCGGCATCTCCTGGAGATAGCGCCGCAGCACCCAGCCTTCGGCGCCGGTGGGCGTGCGCACGCGCGCGTAACCGTCTTCGCGGTTTTCTTCGAGCACCGTCACGGCGTCGCCCGTGCTGAGGTTCTGAATGATGGTATTCTGCGTGCTGGGGCCGGTTCGAAGGTTGATGAGGACCTCGTCGGTCACGTAAAGGTTCTGCGCTTCGGCCGCCGTGCCGGCGAGCAACATCAGCCCCAAAGCCAGCCACGGTTTCGACAGCAGTGGCTCGATCGCGCCGCCGATACTCCGCAATAATAAATTGCCATCCGCCATAGCCGTCAACTCGGTAGCCTGAGCAGGTGCTCGCGATAGAAACGCAACTCACGAATCGAATCGTGAATGTCGGCCAGAGCCAGATGCGTGGAGGTTTTCTCGAAGTTGGCGCCGATCCCCGGCGCCCACAAATGAGCTAAGATCTTCAGCGAGGAAACATCCAAGTGACGATAGTGGAAGAAAGCCGCAAGCTCCGGCATATGACGCACGAGAAACCGCCGATCCTGGCAGATGCTGTTGCCGCACATCGGCGAGGTTATCGGATCGACGTAGGCGCGGAGAAACGTCAGCGTTTGCTCTTCCGCTTCCTGCTCGGTCACCGAGCTCTCCTTGACGCGCTCCCATAGCCCGGAGCTTTGGTGCTGGCGCGTGTTCCACCCGTCCATCGAATCCAATACCTCGTCCGATTGACGAATCGCCAGCATCGGGCCCTCAGCCAATACGACGAGATGCTTGTCGGTCACGACCGTCGCGATTTCCAGGATCAGATCCTTGTCGGGATCCAAACCCGTCATCTCCAGATCGATCCAGATGAGGTTCTCTTTGGACTTCAACGGCACCTCCAGCGCCGAATTGTAGCAGCCTGTCGATCGACGAAAAGAGACCCAGGTCCACAAGGAAGAAATCGTCGATGAGCGACGGCACCGTCGTCGCGCGTTACCGGCGCCATTGCCTGGTCGAGGATTCCTCGGGCGCTCGGCTGAGCTGCCGGCTTCAGGGCCGCTCGTTGAGCCCCGTGGTCGGCGATCGAGTGAGCTTCCGTCTCGAAGCCGAAGGGAAGGGAGTATTGAGCGAGATCGGCCCGCGGAAATCGACGCTCACGCGTATAGACAGCCGTGGACGCCCCGAGCTCGTCGCCGCGAATCTTTCGCAGCTCGTGATCGTGCTCGCGCCCGACCCCGCACCGGACTGGTTTCTGCTCGACCGCTACCTCGTCGCCGCGGAGCTCGGTCGGCTCGCGGCCGTCATCGCATTCAACAAGATCGATCTCGCGAGGTCCCTGCCGCAGGAGCTCGACGACTATCTGACTCTCGGTTACCCGCAATGCAAGGTCAGTGCGAGGCAAGCGGGCGGCCTGATCGCTCTCGAGGCGGCCATCGGCGGCAAGCGCAGCGCGATGATCGGACAATCAGGCGTCGGCAAGTCGTCGCTCTTAAACGCCCTCGTCGGCGAAGAGTTGCAGGCCGTCGGCGAGCTTTCGCAGAAGAGCAGGCAAGGACGGCATACGACGGCCACCGCGATGCTCTATTCGCTGCCAGGCAGCGCAGCGCTCATCGACTCACCGGGCGTTCGCGATTTCGCACCGTATATCGATGACGTTCGCGACGTTGCGCGCGGATTTCGCGAGTTTGAGCCCCATCAGCGTGCTTGCCGGTTTCAGGATTGCCGCCACTTAGCCGAGCCCAACTGCGGCGTCAAGGCCGCCGTCGGCGAGGGCAAGATCTCGGCGCGCCGCTATGAAAGCTTCCAACGCTTGTATGCGCTGACGGCGGAGATGCTGTCGGGGCGTTATTGATCACCTAACCCAGGCCGCCCTTCATCTGCCGTCCGCCGAGCACGTGCATGTGGACGTGAAACACGACCTGACCGCCCTCACGGTTAGTGTTCACGACCACGCGATAGCCCGGCAGCCCGTGCTCGGCCGCCAGCGCTTTCGCCGTCAGGAACATGCGCCCCACCAGCGCGGCGTGCTCGTCTTCGAGCTCATTCAGCGTCGAGAAGTGCAGCTTAGGAACGATCAATCCGTGAAACGGCGCTTGCGGGCTGATGTCCTTGAACGCGAGCAGCTCGTCGTCCTCGTAGAGCCGGTCGGAGGGCAGCTTGGCGGCGACGATCTTGCAAAACAGGCAATCGGGATCGATGGAGGCGGTCATAGCGTATCCTCCGCGGCCGCCGCCTCGATCTCGCGACGGCCGGATAGCGCGCGTGACAGGGTGCCGCTGTCGATGAACTCGAGCTCTCCGCCCATCGGCACGCCGTAGGCGATGCGGCTCGCCTTGATGCGGTTGCGAGCCGCCAGCGACGCGATCAGCTGCGCGGTCGCATCGCCTTCCACCGTCACGCTCGTGGCCAGCACCACCTCGGCGATATCCTCCTCCTGGAGGCGCCGCTCGAGCAGCTCGATGCCGAGCTCCCCCGGACCGATGCCGTCTATCGGTGAGAGATGCCCCATGAGGACGAAATACAGGCCCTGATAGGCCGCGGATTGCTCGATGGCGATCACGTCGGCCGGCATCTCCACGACGCAGAGTTGCGTGCCGTCACGGCGGTCGCTGGCGCAGAGCGAGCACAGGGCATGCTCGGTCAGCATCCGGCAGCGCTCGCAATGGGTGATCTCGCGGCTCGCTTGCTCCAGGGCCTTGGCGAGGTGCGTGGCGCCCTCGCGATCCCGATGCAGCAGATGGAAGGCCATGCGTTGCGCCGACTTCATACCTACGCCCGGCAGACACTGCAAGGCGTTGATGAGCTGCCTTAGTAACGGTGAGTAGCCTTGGCTCACAGGAAGTCCGAATCGTTCTAGAAGGGCAGTTTGAATCCCGGTGGCAGCCCGAGCCCGCTCGTGAGCCCGCCGAGCTTGTCCTGGACGGCCTGCTCGGCTTTCGCCGCGGCGTCGTTGAACGCGGCGGCGACGAGATCCTCGAGCATTTCCTTGTCGCCCTGAAGCAGCGCGTCCTCGATCTCGACGCGGCGCACCTCATGCTTGCAGGTCATCCGCACCTTGACCATGCCGCCGCCGGCGGCACCCGCGACCTCCGTCTCCGCAAGCTCGGCTTGAGCCTTCTGCATGTTGGCCTGCATTTCCTGGGCTTGCTTCATGAGCTGACCTAATCCCTTCATCGCTGCGAGCTTCCTTCGACTGCCTCAACGGGCTGAATACTATCGGCTTCGACGACCGCATCGAAAGCCGCCTGGAATCCCCGCACGGTCGGATCCTGCTCTATCGCTTCGCGTGCCTTGCGCATGCGCTGAGTCTCGTTGGCCTGGCGCTGCTCCGCCGGCGTGGGCTCGGGCGGCCTGCCGGGGGCGATGCTGAGCTTGAGCGGCGCGCCGAGGTGCTCGGCGAGCAAGCCCTCCAGCCGCGCTCGCACCTGGGCGGTGTTCAGATGCGCTTTTTCCTCGGCGAGGATCAGGTCGATGCGACCGCTCGCGAGCCGCTGCACGACGCAATGCTCCGCGAGCTGCCGAGCGGCGCCGCGAACGTCCGCCGCGCTCAGCAGCTCGAGCCATTCCGCCGTGCCAGGGGTCTCCGTCGGGACCGCCACCGCGGCGGACACCTGCGGTGCCGGCGAATCCGCAGCGGTCGTGCCCGTCTCAGGGCCCGCCGGAGGCGGCATCGCGCGCTCCGCGTCGCGCGGCCGCGCACGCGCATGCGTGGGGCTGCGCCGAGGCTCGGAAGCGGCGCCGGCCGGGTGCTTCTCCCGCTCCGCGCCCGCCGGACGAAACGCGAGCATGCGCAGCAAGGTCATCTCGAACGCCGAGCGCCAGTCGGCGCTGGCGGCCAGATCGCGCCGCCCCTGCAAGGCGATTTGATAGTAGAGCTGCACGTCCTCGGGCGAAATCGCTTCGGCCAACGCCGGCAGCGCCTCGTCGTCGTGATCGGCGGGCGACTCGTCGACGAGCTGAATCACCGCCAGGCGCTGCAACGCCCCCATGAGCCCGTCGAGAACCGAGGAGTAGTCGGGCGCCTGCTCGTCGAGCTCGGCGACCTCGTTGATGAGCGCCGAGCCGTCGCTCGCGGCCAAGCCTTGAAGCAGCTTGATCAAGTGGCTGCGATCGATCGTGCCGAGCATGCTTTCGACCGGCTCGCGCGCGACCTGGCCGCCGCCGAAAGCGATCGCCTGATCGAGCAGGCTCAGCGCGTCGCGCATGCTGCCTTCTGCGCCTCTGGCAAGCGCCCGCAGACCGTCCGGCTCGGCGTCGACGCCTTCCGCCGAGCAGATCTTGGCCAATTGCTCTTGAATCTGCGCGATCGTCAGGCGCTTGAGATTGAATTGCAGGCACCGCGAGAGCACTGTGACCGGCAGCTTTTGCGGGTCCGTGGTCGCGAGCAGGAACTTCACGTGCGGCGGCGGCTCCTCGAGCGTCTTCAGCAGCGCGTTGAAGGAGTGGTTCGAGAGCATGTGGACCTCGTCGATGAGGTAGACCTTGTAGCGCCCGTGAGTCGGCGAGTACTGCACGTTGTCGAGCAGCTCGCGGGTGTCGTCGACGCGGGTACGCGAAGCCGCATCCACCTCGAGCAGATCGATGAAACGGCCCTCGTCGATGGCCACGCAGGCGTCGCAGACGCCGCAGGGCTCGGCGACGACGCCCTCGACGCAGTTCAGGGCCTTGGCAAGGATCCGCGCAACCGTGGTCTTGCCGACACCGCGCGTGCCGGCGAAGAGATAGGCGTGATGAAGCCGCCCTGCCGCGAGCGAATTGACCAACGTCTGCACAACGTGCTGCTGGCCGACGACCTCGGCAAATCGCTTCGGCCGCCACTTTCTAGCGAGAACGGTATAGCTCATCGTGCTGGGTTTGCCTTCCCCGAAAATCAAGATCCGCGTCAGCTCTAACCCGTCGCCCGACCGGGCCGCTGCCGCTGCTCCCTTCCGGGCCTGACGGGGTTCACGGCTGATCGTCGCGGGGGAACCGACGCGGACTCCTAGTACTTTACCAGCCTGCTCGGAGTCACGCATGGATCGCGCCGCAGCGGGCCGTAAGGCGGCTCTGGACGTCAGGGGGGGTGGCGCGCGCACGCTGCCGACGTGCCAGCCGCGCGCTAAACCACTAGAATCTACGGCCATCCGGAGAGGTGGCCGAGCGGTCGAAGGCGCTTGCTTGGAAAGCAAGTGTACGTGTCAAAGCGTACCGTGGGTTCGAATCCCACCCTCTCCGCCAGCCTATCTCATTGTTTTTGAAGGATTCTTTCTGTCCACCCGCTGACCGAAATAGTCCCGAACTTTCTGGCGCTTGCGTAACCCGATCGCTCCGGAGCCGTGCACAGAGACTCATTCGGCACGCGTTCTTCCCATCTCTGCCGCGAAAGTCTCTTATCGCACTTCTGGCGGTCCGCCACCGGTGGTGCGCCGGTCCCGTTGTCTCGTGATTCAAGTGTCGGAATCAGAAATCGTCAATCAATGCCAAGATGGATACGCTGAGCGTCCCAGGCGTAGGGAAGGTCCATGCGTTTCGATAGGCGCTCCGCATTGAGTTCGAGCGGATGGCGATCCCGAAGCATTGCGTGAACGATGTCGGGAGCCAAGAAGCTTAGCCTCAGCACGCGGGTGAAGTGAGAGGCGGAGACTCCCGCCTCAGCCGCCAGGTGGCTCATGCTTTTGCCGGGATTCTCCATCAACAGCGCTCGGTACTGCTGCGCCTTGGCAAGCAGCCGATAGAGACTACG
>Ga0302046_10000608_pt1 | contig 35655 bp, 59 predicted proteins | sample RVTome_11_FD_200261 | JGI IMG/M metagenome (GOLD analysis project Ga0302046, IMG submission 200261) | Soil microbial communities from uranium-contaminated site in the Upper Colorado River Basin, Wyoming, United States - RVT147D111 (version 2) ...
CGGCCGAGTCGACGGCCGAGTCGACGGCCGAGTCGACGGCCGAGCCGACGGCCGAGTAGACGGCCGAGCAGACGGCCGAGTAGACGGCCGAGTAGACGGCCGAGCCGACGGCCGAGTCGACGGCCGAGCCGACGGCCGAGTCGACGGCCGAGCCGACGGCCGAGCCGACGGCCGAGTCGACGGCCGAGTAGACGGCCGAGCCGACGGCCGAGCGGACGGCCGAGCCGACGGCCGAGCCGACGGCCGAGCCGACGGCCGAGCCGACGGCCGAGTAGACGGCCGAGCCGACGGCCGAGCCGACGGCCGAGCCGACGGCCGAGCCGACGGCCGAGCCGACGGGCTTCCTGAGTGCTTCTAGGACGAGCGCCGCGGTGGGAGCAGCAAAAGCCAAGACGATCGGGGAATCGACCCACACCACATTGACAGGCCAGCCGAGATCGGCGTACTCGTAGCAGCGGCGGATCCCGTCCTCCACAACACGCCGATCTGCGGGCTCCGTCGAGAGACCCTGATCGATCCAGAACTGTGCCCAAGGACCCATCTCGGCCTGCTGAGCATCTGTGAGAGCAGTGAGCCTCTTCACGGCATCTCCTCCGCGCAGGCCGAGCAGAGATCCTCCGCGACCCACCAGCACGGCAACCCCGCATCGTCGACACACGACTCACAGGACCGCAGACGGATGGGGAGTACGGGGAGGGTCATGCGGCGCCTTGGAGGTTGCGGGGGAGATGCAGGATGCCGACTTTGACGGGCGGCTGATCGGCGTTGCGCGGCGGACCGTCGGGTGTCGGCGGCGTATGCGGTATTGGCGGCGACACACCCCGGTTCACGGCAACCGGCCCGGTAATGGCTGCGGGTGCCGCATTTCGCTGAGCTGTCCCGCAGTTCCCGACGCTCATCGGGGGTCATGCCGCCCCACATCCCGAACGGCTCATCGATGCCGTCCGCCAGACAATCAGCGGCGACCAGGCAGGAGGAACAGACCTTCCGGGCGTCGCTGTAGCTGCCGAACCGTCCGGGGAGGAAGAAGGTCTCCGGGTCAGCGTCGAGACACGCCGCGTCTGACCGCCAGCTCATGCCAGGACCTCCTGGACGCCCCGTTCGATGTACTGGTCGACGTAGGCGGCGGAGAGGTCGACACCGATGCCGTGGCGGCCGAGTCGGTGCGCCACCCGGATCGTTGTCCCTGACCCGGCGAACGGGTCCAGCACCGTCTCTCCCGGCACCGTGGAGAGCAGGATCGCCCGGCGTGCTAGTTCGTCGGGGAACGGGCACGGATGCCCGGAACGGCGGGCGGGGGGGATGGCCCACACGTTCTGTGTCCACTCCGTGAACTCCCGCGGTGACACCCCATCTGATTCGAGATCATGAGACAGGCCACGGTTCCAGGTGCCCTTGAAGAACAGCAGGACCGCTTCCCATCGGCCTCGGAGGTTCGGGGCGGAGGGACTCATCCACGAACCCCAGGCGGTCGCCTGATCAGCGTCGTTGGTGTACCAGACGACAGTGTCCCGGTAGCGAAGCCCGGCGGCGAGGAGAGCCTTCCACCAGGTGGTCATCGGCGACCAGCGGCCATCCCGCTGGGTATCGCCGCCGATCGGAAGCGCAGGGGGGACGTTCACCCACACCCGGCCGCCATGATCGACAACCGCCGCGATCTCCCGGGCCCAGTCACCAATCAGATCCAGATGACGGCCCAACGGCATGTCATCGGCCACACCCACGTACGGCTGCCCCGTGTTGTAAGGAGGGGACGTCACCACACATTGCACCGGCGAATCGATCCCATGCTCCGAGAACAGGGATCGCAGGTCGGCGGCGTCACCGTGGAGGATGATCGAGGAGCCGCTCATTGGACAGCCTCCTCGAGGAGCCGCCGCTTGTACCACTCGGGGAGTCCCCGGCCAAGACCGCGGCGTATCCGGTCGGTGGCCCACTCGACAAGCTTGGCGGCGATCCAGTCGGCCTCCTCGGCCATGGTGTCGGCTTGGACCTCACGGATCAGTTGGCCGATGTCGCGGGGGGAGTGCTCGAGGTCACCCGCCTCCGCGAGATGCTGGACGGCTTTCTCCCAGCGGGCCTCCGTGTTGAGGGCTGCGAGGAGCCGTTCGACGACGTCGCCCTGGGATGGATGCCGGGCCTTCCAGGACCGCTTGTGGACCTCTTTGAATCGTTCGGAGACGTATTTGCCTGCGAGGAAAGGCCGGCCGGTCAGCTGGTTCGTCTTGTGGTAGTTCTTGACCACGAAGCCCTCGATCAGGGTGCCGCCGAGACTCGACTCGGTGTCGAGGAGCCGGTTGCATTCCTCGAGGGTTAGCTGAGGCCCGTCCGCGATGTCGAAGGTGTGGGCCGGTTCGACTCCGAGGAGGTCGGCGTAGGCGACGAGATCGGGGGTCGCCCAGTAGTCCGGGTGAGCGACGCACTCGACATCGAACAGGACGACGAACCCGCGGGGCGCCCGGGCGTACTCGATCATGTTGTGAGACGTCGAGCTGAGCGTCTCACCCCGGAAGAAGAAACCGGCTGGGGGCTGGTCAAATTGGACTGTCCGTAGGTGATGGATCGCGGGGAGGAACATCTTGTCCGGCTGCGCGCCCCCGCCGACCTGGACCTTGCCCTTCGATGTGACCCACAGCTCCCCATGCTCATCCCAGGCCCAGGAGATCTGCGAACCGTCATACTTCTCCTGGACGACGATCGGATCGTCAAGGATCCCTCGGAGATTCCGATGCCCAAGGTTGAGGACCTTGCCGTAGCTGGGAATGTTCACGCCGCCTCCCGCTCATCATCGGCCACGTGGTGGAGGACCGGGGGGATGCCATCGAGCTCATTCACTGGATCCTCCGGCCCCGGATACTGAGCTGCCGCGACGATCAGCAGAATCAGCACCGTCACCGCCAGCATCAAAAGCAACCCCACCCACATGCTCATGGCACCACCCGCAGACGCGACGGGGACACCCCGGAAGCCTCCCCTGCTCCGAGAGGGCCCGGGGTGCCGCCCATCGAACCCTGGTCGCCGTGGGAACCAGGTTCACAAGACTTCCTCACCGCACCACAGATCGGGCACAACGGAGCCGCACCGACACGCCAACCGTTGTCGTAGAGATGCGCCAGCAGCTCCGGCATCGAATCGAACGGCCCCGCATGCAACGCGAAACGGGGGCCCTCCAAGACGACAGTGAGCCCGACCTGCTCCAACTCGGCGATCGCCCGACGGGCCGTCTCAGTGGTATCGGCGACGACGCGGACCATCACCCGGCTCCCGGAGAGGGTCTGTGAGCAATGAAGCGAATCTCGAACTCGCCGGCCGGGATCCGGGTCTCTTTGCGTCCCTCCCCGAAGCTAGAGGCGTCGATCAGGAACTGCGCGATGCCTTCAACGCCGGTTACGTGCCAGCCTGGCAGCAACCACTCGATCAGATCGACGGCATCCCGTTCAGACGGCATGCCGTTCACCAGGGACGGCAAAAAGAGTCGACCTTCGAGCCTCATTCGTCGCCTCCGATCCGATAGGGCCAACGTTCAACGGACGCCTTGCCGCGGACCCGGCCGGGCTCGGTGCGACCCTGCCCGTTGCAAGTTTGAGGATGGCTTGCGTCCTCTTCGGTCCACGGGTCCGCGGCAAGATCTTCGACCCGGTAGGGCCAGCGTTCAAAGGTGGGCCCGGCAGCACCGCCACGCTGGCGACGTGGCATGGGCACCCCGTCGGGGTAGATGCTGCCGGGGCCCCCGCCCGGGTGAACGTCGACGGACCGGACGGACGTCGACGTTGGAAGGCGGGGGAGATGGGCACCCCGAGACTGACCGCGGGCTGCCAACCCTGAGACGAACTGCCCGAACATGATCAGCCAGCCGGCCACGATCAGGATCATCGCAGTGCCGCCCAACTCGAGAACCGCGGTGAGGTCGCCGACGACGAGAAGAGTGGCCGCGGCGCAGACCAGGCCGCCGGCGAAGAAGAGGTAGGGGAGGATCATGTAGCGTTCCCACGGTGAGGGGAGAGCCTGTGAACGACTCGGACGCAGTCGCCGGCCGTCGGGCCGCTCAGGCGGCGATCACCGCAGTGGTCCGCGGGGACTACGAGGAGCAGCATGCGGTCGTCGAGGAGGTAGCCCGAAGCGGGAACGTGGAGATGATCGCCGGGTGCTGCCACTTCATGCTCGGGGTCATCCGGGTCTGCGGCGGCGACCCGGAGCGTCTCACGGAAGTGTTCCTCGACCTTGAGAGCGACTGACTGCCCTGCCCGGCGGCCCATCTCGTAGGACTGGTCGTTGTTCTCGCGGAAGGTCATGAGCGATGCGCTTTCGCTCGCCGCTGATCCCGGGCCGTCAAAGCCTCGAGCACATGCCGCATCAACACGGATGCCGGCAGGCCCATCGACTCGGCGACATCGAACACATCCACCGCGAACACCTCGGCGCCGCGGGTCTCGTCCGGCCGCGAGTTGTACCGGTTGATCGCCTGAGCACCAGCCAGGTCCAGGACGGCGACGCTGGTCATACCGCCACCCCCCGCAACCGGAGACGAGCCTGACGGGCAAGCGGGGCCAGCCGGGCGATCGCCACACGCACCTGCGGACGAGTCCAGGTAGCGATCCCGGACGGGACCGGCACACCAGCCTCGAAAGCGAGCTCACGGACCCGGCGCAGCTCATGAGGCATCGGTCTTGCCGGCAACCCGCAAGAACAGTCCCTGAGGCGGCAGTCAGCGGCGTGGATCATGCTGCGCCTCGCTCGAGTCCGAACTTCTCCTCGAACTCGGACCGCGGGATCCGGTGTGAGCGGCCGATCTTGATTGCGGGGATGTCTCCGGTGCTGATTTGGCGGTAGACGGTGGTGATGTGGAGGCGGAGGAGGTCGGCTGCTTCGGCGGGGGTGAGGAACCGGGGTGTCGCGTTAGTCATGTCAGAAGGGTTATACCGGACGCGGATGGGTCCTGTCAAGGACTAGTGCGCACGTTGTGCGGGAGAATGCTGTGGACAGCGGGACCGCACATGGGTAGCGTTCGGGTCATGACACCCGATTTCATGCACTCTGGAGCCGTACGTCTCCGCGCAGCGGCCGCGGGCATCGGGATGAAGCAGACCGAGATCGCGGAGTCGCTGGGCGTGACTCCGAAGACCGTCGGTCGCTGGTTCCGAGGTGAGGACGTCCCGACCCGGGAGCGGTTGCTTGAGCTCGAGGAGGCTCTTGACCTGCCGTCCGGTGATCTTTGTGTGCTGTTCGGCTACCTGCCGGAGGGGACCGCGGAGATCGTTGAGCGGGATGATCTGGGTCGGCTGCTGGTTAGAGTCTCCGGTTCATCTAATCCGGGGTATCTCAACGAGCCGTTGTTCGACCCCGACGTCCTGGTCGCTGCCTGAACCTGGCACAACGGTTGGCAAGCTTTGCTAGGTTCCCGACGCACGATGCACCGTGCCGACTACATCGAGCATCTCACCGCCCACGGCCTGGGCGCCAAGACCATCCGCCTGTACGTCCGCGCCGTCGAACGCGCCCACCAGGCCCTCGGACCGCTCGAGGATGTCACCGCGACAGGGCTCGCCAGTTACGCCGATGGTCTCGCCGCCGGCTATTCGACCCGTCGGCATCTCCGGACCGCGTTGCGGGCCTACTGGTCGATGCTCGGCGTCGACGGACCGCTGCAGGCAATCAGGGTGCCGCCGAAACCCCGATCGAGATGCCTGGCACTCGACGAAGACGACGCCCGGGCGATGATCAAAACGGCGGTAGGCTGGTATCCAGAAGGCCTCGCCGTGCTTCTCGCCATGTACCTGGCGCTCCGGTCCTCCGAGATCGCCGCAGCGCACATGGACCGCTTCGCCGACAACCTCACCTGGTACACCGTCACCGGGAAACGCGACATCACCGCCACCCTACCCGTGCACCCCACCCTCATCAGCGAGATCCGGGCCGCCGGAGTCACAGGCTGGGTGTTCCCCGGATACTACGGCCGGGAACACGTCACCCCCCAGACCATCTGGAACTGGATCCGCCTCGCCGCCGAGGAGGCAGGAGTCGACGACCGGATCTGGCCCCATCGGCTCCGACACACCGCGCTCGCCACCGCCAACGACAACACCGGAGACCTCCGCGCCGTCGCCGACTTCGCCCGCCACCGCGACGTCTCAGTCACCATGATCTACACCCGCACCACGGAACGGAACCTCCGGCGGGTCTCCGCCGCGCTCGAGTACTGAATGACTTAGTCCACCGTTAGCCGGCCGGTTCGGACAGCCCATCCGCGGATGGTTTTCCACCGCCACACGGGGTTGCGTAACTGCGGGTAGTCAGCCGCGGGCAGTACGCCGCGGTGTCGCCATTTGTTGACGGTGGATAGGGGAACGCCGAGGCGCTCCCCTATCAGGTTTAGGTCTACGAGGTCAGACGACACGGAAACCCTTCAACGTTGCGAGCATCTCCGGGGAGATGTCGACAACGATTGTCCGTATGCGGGGGGTCCCAGCCTTGATGCGGGCCTCGTACTGTGCTTTGAGGTAGGCGTCTACCTCGGCGCGGACGCTGTTCTTGTAGTTGTCGATGCGGGCTTGGCGTGTGCTGTTCTTCATGCCCCCCATCCTACAGAAAGGTTTTCACCGTGTCAAGACATATAGGACACTTGATTCGTTGAAGACGTCGGCGGCGTACGGAGGTTCGTCGAGTGTAAACCGCCTGTCGACGCAGTACGCCCCCCCGCCGAAGCAGGGGGGCGTACGCGTTCCCGGCCTCCAAAGAAGCGCGGGTGAGTTCGTCGGGTCTAGCCCTCCGAACCGCCGAGGAGGTCGGCGATGAGGGCACCCGGGAACAATCTGCATCCACATCGACCCCCGGGCAGGCAGCCTGTCGGGGAATCGTAGAGCGGTGCATCAAGGTTCAGCCGACGGTCAAGGTCGCGCTGTTCGGGGGGGTCTGGCGTCACAGTCCCGGCACCAGTAGGCGAGCCGCCGCCCGGAGGGGGTGACGGTGACCGCGTCAAGCGGCTTATCGCAGAGCGTGCAGTTCGGATCAGCTGCCCGGCGGGATTCAACGGCGACACTCATCGGCCGACGAGGCGCAGGATCACCCCGATGACGATCAGGATCGGTCCGAGACTCATGCCGGTTCCTTGGCGGCGATCGAATCGGATACCACGTCGTATCCGGCTCCTGCGGCCACTCCCGCCTCTGCGCCGACGATGATCGCCAGCACCAAGGCCACCGGGTCATACCCGTGGATCAGGGTCGTGTAGGCGGGGACCCCGACCGCTCCGTAGGCGGCGGCGAGAGCCTGCCCGTACTTGCCCCTCCAACGCCCGAAGGCGTCGAGGATCCTCTTCGTTACCTCCACCAACGCCGCAACAGCGATGGAAGCACCGGCGACCGTGGCGAGGCCTTCAACGAGACCGACGTCGTTCATTGTGTTCACCTCTCGATAGGGTCAGCTGGGCCAAAGGGCGGGGTGGTAGGCGAGATACGGTTTCAGTTGACACCGCGGAGCTGCTCACGGACATGCCCGTCGACCGCGGTGGGACCGCCGAAGAGTTCGATGGTTTCTGTTCCGAGGGTGAGGAGAGCGGCGACGGTTTCGGTGGGGAGTGGGCCGCTGCGGTTGACGGAGAGTACGGGTACGCCTTCTCGGGCTGCGACGACGGTGGCGGCAGCGAGATCGGCGTAGGCGTCGCCGGCGGCGACATTGACTTTCGATGCGGTGGGGAAGTGTTTGAGGGCGGCTTCGGCCAGGGTGGCATGCCGGTTGTCTCCGTAGGTTTCGATCAAGTCCATCAGATAGATCCTCTCTCGATAGGCTTCGATGAAGTCGCCGAAGACCGGGTCGCAGCATTGCGTGGTGGTGATGCCCTGGACCTCACGGTGCTTCTTCTGGTTGTCGCGGGTTGGGGTCCAGCCGAACACTCGGCTGAGGACCTCGTTCTCGACGGCCCAGAACTCCTCCTGCGCCGCCGTCAAAGCGGTGTCGGCAGCGCCGACCATGTAGTAGGTCGGCCAGTCCCGTTTCTCCGGGTCGTTGAGATGCGCCCCATGTGAGATCCACGCGGAGCGTCCCTCAAGCCAGACGAGCCGGCCGTCGACCTTCCAGGGGAGACAGGACCCGCGGTACGCGAAGCCACGCCAGCCCCGCACCCAGTAGTGGTAATGGTCGACGTTGGCCATCTGGTCTTTGCCGACTGTCAACGGGTCGTAACCCTGGTCGACGAGCCCTTGGAGCTCCCGGAGGAGGGCGGAGCCGCCGGTGTGATGACCGACGTGGAATCGGTCGAATCGTTCCCGGGTACTGTCAGGGTTCGAGGACCAGTCGACAATCGAACCCCACTCCTCGTGGGTGACGACGACAACCCCGGCGGCGGTGAAGGCGTCACGGATGGCGAGCGCAGCTGTGCGGCGATCCAAGGTGCAGTCCTCTCCTGGTCAGTTGAGGCCGACGAGGTATTCGGCGGTGACACCCTGACCGGGCTTGACGAACAGGAGCCATTGGGCGGGTTCACCGGCAGCGGCGAGCTGCTCGAGGGCATACGGGTTGTGTGACTCGGTGGAAGCGTTGATCCACACCCGTCGGCCGTTCAAGTAGATCGACACCGGGGTGTGGAAATGGCCGGCGGCGACGTGATCGAACTCCATCTCCGGCCACAGCCGGGACAAGGAACCCCATGCGAGGACTTTGCGGGCCCATCCGTACCAGGGGATGCCGTTGTATCCACGGACCTGGTTGCCGTGGAGGAGCAGGAACCGGCAACGTTCCCCGAGATCGGCGGCGGCCCACCAGTCTTCGGCGACATGCCAGGTGAGGCGTTCCTGGTCGGTGAGCTGCCGGGTCACCTCATACAGCATCCGGTCGGCGTTCGATTCGGGATGCATGTCACGGCGGGACCGGCCACCAATGGCGCCATGGTTGCCGGGCACCGCGTACACGTCGACCGTCTGGAACCGGGAGAGAGCCCATCGGACCGTGTCGCCGAGGATCCGGGGCCCGTCGACGGTGACCTGCCGGAACAGCGACGAGTCGATCTGATGGGCTTGCCCGGGGAAGATCAGTTCCCCTTCGATCATGTCGCCGAGCACGAAGAGGGCGACCCGTTTGACGGGATGGTCGGCGCGTTGGATCTCGACGAGCCGGTCGACTTTCTCCCGGAGGACCGTGATGCGGTTTTCGCATATCTCCGACGAGTAGGAGGGAGTGACTTTGCCGAGCTGCCAGTCGCCGAGCATCAACACCGCGGTCTCTTCACCGCGGGTCCGACGGTCGGTCGCCGGTTTGGCGACCGGACTGATGTTGAGAGCAGCGATCGAGTCGGTCACCGCCTGGTAAGCGGCCGCAAGGATACGATCTGAGCGTTGTTTCTCACGGGCGAGTTGCCGTTGAAGCCGGTCGACGATCTGATGTGCTTCGGCTACCTGTTCGGCGGCCTCGGCGTCTTCGATGAGACTCACGACCCGTCCCGGTAGGGGGCGAGGGCGGGGTCACAGGTGGCGCATAGTCCACGACGGGTCCGGGCGATCATCTCGTCGGTGATGTCGCCGCCGCGTTCGCGGAGCAGCTGGCCGATCGTCGAGCTGTAGATGTGCTGATAGGCGGGGGAGGCGAGGAGCTGCCGGATCTCATCCGCCTCGTCGGGATGTCTCTCCAAGAATCGATGCAGGCGGCATATGGGCCCAGGTTTGCGTTGGCGCGCGACGGCTGCCGCGTCGTCGATGATGCTCATTAGGGCTCCTTCCGTCTTCGGCCGGGCGGAGATCAGTTGTCGGGTGGATGCCACGCCGCGGACATACCGGCGTTCTCGACCTGGGTGATGAGGAGATTGACTCCGGCTTCGTAGACGGCGAGTTTGGCCCGGACGGTGGCGAGCTGCTGTTTGACTACCGAGAGTTCGGCTTCGAGTTGCCGCCGGGCGTCCCGTTCGAGGTCGATCGCCTGTTCGAGTTCCTGTAGCCGGCGAGACAGCCGGTCGGCGGTCTCGGTGGCGATGCTGGCGACTTCAGGGCCGGTCTTACGGGCCGCGACCCAGAGGGCAGTGATCGCGAGGAGCCCCGAGCCGAGGAGCGAGATGATCGTGATCGTGTTCTCGGTCACGACGCCGACTCGTAGACGCCCCACCACTTGTACACATCGGAGGCGGCCGGGGTGAACGGGGTGGACGACGACACCGTCGTCTTCGACACTGCTTCGATCATCCGCATCTCAGCCGCGTTGATCCGTTCCAACGCGCAGACATATCGGGTGTTTGGGCCGCTGTCGAACATGGTTCCACCGCCGATGACGTTGTCGGTGGTGTTGTTGTTGTTGACCGGAAGCGAGAACTCGTATGTGCCTGATCCCGCGTTGGTGCCGGAAGTCCCGAACTGGACATGTGCCCAGTAGGCGACGAGACGGCCGACCTGGGCGTACTTCCCGGACACGGAAGACCCCGACCCCAGGGTCGGGTCGGTCGAAGCGGTAATCGCGGGGGTCCACGACGACCATCCGTCGACCCCTACACGGCCCAGCCACAGCAGGTTGTCCCGCATATGGGTGTTCATCAACGCTGCTGTGACAACCTCCGAGGAGACCCAGGTGCGGGGCGCTGTCCAAGCCATCAGCTACCACGCTCCACAGCACCCGACCTGGGACCTGATTGAGGGTCGACGGTGACGGGAAGACCGTGTTCGATGTTCTCGGCTTTGAGCATGTCCACCGTTTCTCCCAACAGCCAGTGACGTCTCTGAACAGGCCTGGCAGCAAGGACCGCTTCGATGGCTTCACGGTTGTCGGGGAAGCGGATGCGGTAGATGCGGCCGCAGTCGTAGCAGGCTCCCCGGGGGTTCTCTGACCAGCAGGCGATACCGCCGTTGCATGCGGGACAGTCGGCGACCCAACGGTTGTCCGACACGTATGCGGGGAGAGTCTCATCGACTGGGAGGAACCGGGTGCGGCCTTCCCAGCCGAACAGCCGGTCACGTGCAGCCGCCTGTTCCTGGGCGGCCCAGGCGGCTTCGACGTCGCCGACGGTGCGGTGGAAGACGCGTCCGGTTAAGGACCTTTGGTCGCGTATCACGAGAGGTACGCCTCCAGGAGCGAAAAGGGGATTTTGGGGGGGCCGTTACCAGCCGAGAACGGTCGTCGAACCGAGCACAGAAAGGGTGGAGTCGCCGAGCACCCACATGCGTTGCCCGGCGGCGGGAGAGAGCTGCATCGTCATCTCATACATCCCGGCGTGGGCAGTGAGTCTGATCTGTTCGACGAACCAGTCGTCGTCGATCGTTGCGCCGCCGCCTTTCGGGTTCACTTCGACGTTGAGGAGATCACCGAGGTCGCGGGAGAGCATCGCCGCCCACCGGTCGTTCGCCGAGTCGGGGAACGCTCGGGCGTCGAGACGTTCAAACCGGGTGCGGGATACCCCGAAACGGCCAGCAAGCCAATCCGCGTAGTCGGAAGGTTCGGTCTCCGACTCGGTGTACGTCGACCGGGAGATCACCCGCGGCCCATACGTCGGTTCCGACGCCGCGGTGACTTCAGTGACGTTTCCGTCGACGTCGACGACCTGAGCCACGGTGAACAGCTCCAAATCGTCACGGGTCCACTCATGGTCGAAGATCTTCACATCGGCGCCGTCATCCGAATAGGTGTCATCGATCGTCGACGTCGACCGGGCATGCCGGTTCCGGAACACCAGATTCCCCGCCCCGTCGACCCACAGCTGTCCGTCCTCCGTCTCAACCGCCTGGAGGATCGCATCAAGCGCCGACACACCGGCGTCGAGGAAAGGCCCCATCGTCGACAGCCCGGTATCGATATCACGGAGACCAGACGGCCAATCAACCTCATCCAACACAGCGTTGATCCGTTCCGAGGTCAGCTGCGACGCCCACGGCGCGGTCCCGGCGTCGTAATGGTCGGTGACCCTGGTCGCCCCAAGATCCGTGTCATACCAGATGACTTCGGAGAGGTCGCCTTCATCCCATCGGCTGAGCCGCGGGTTATAACCCACATACAGATCGTATGCATGGTCGGGGAGGGTCATCGCCGTGCCGGAATCCTCAAGGACCCCGTCGAGGTAGAGCCGGATCGTGGACCCGTCGCTGCGGGCCATCGCGTGATGCCATTCTCCGTCGTTGACCGCTGCTGCGGAAAGGAGGAGGTCGGCGACAGAACCGTCGGCGTATTGGCATCCGAGCTTGAAGGACAAGGCGGCGACCACAAGCGTGAGGTAGGGGGCTTCGATCACCCCCGCCGTCGACGGGGCCATTTGGACGAAGAAGTCCAATCCGTCATCAGTCGTCGACGTCGTCCGGAAGACCGCCTCCACCGTCCATGACGATCCGGTGAGCCGCGCCGTCTGTGGAGGGTCGACCTGCGAGTCGGTGCCACCGAAATTGACAGCACGGTCGTCGGCGCCGACAACCGTGCCGGACACACCGAAAGTCAAATCACCGGAAGCCGCGGCGTGATACCCGTTCCCTGACGAGTCGGCCACCGTCGTTGCTCCGGCACGTTCGGAGAACCGGTACCAGGCCCGCGGTGAATCGGCCCGGACCTCCTGCTCCCACACGGACCGCAGTTTGAGTCGTTGGAGTTGGGTGAGGCCGTCGTAGGCGATGAGGTTGACGACGGCTTTGCCATGGTCGAGGACCGTGTTCGGCCAGGCGAGCACATGACCGTAGAACCTGTCATAAGTGACCGAGTTGTGTTCCGCACGGAGCCGGATCAGCATCAACGGCACCAGATCCCCGAAGTAGGGGCCGGCGGCGTTCTCCGGGTCGTAATCCCGCGACGAGTTATCCAGAGTGAGAGTCAACGTGGACGGCCGGGCCCGGGGATCAGCAATATCCCGACCGATACTGAGAGTCCAACCCTCACGAAGATCGGCGGTGATGTCCACCCATGTCGGCGACGCCTCGTTCCAGGTGTCCCCCGGTGCGATCTCAAGAGTGACGGTCGGCATGGCCATGTCAATGAGCCTCACACAACCGGCGGAAAGCAGAGCCACGAACAGAACCGGCCAGGCCCATCGCGTCATACCAACCACCGTACACCATGGATTCCCAGGCTTCTAGGCTCATCATTCGAGGAGGGCGCTCCCGGACCGCTGAGTCCGTCGACGCTGCCCGTCGGTGGGATCACCGGTAGGGAACCCGAGGGGCCCGGATGCGCCTTGACGGGCCCCGGCAAGCCATGACTCCCCGGCAGTCACACCCTGCTGGTACATGGTGTCGTTGATGCCCCGGAACTTGTCCCGCTGCGCCAGCGACCGTTCCATTGCGGTGACCCATTCGTCGAGACTGATCCCAGCCTGCTCAGAGAAAGTGAGCGCCGCGCCGAGGTCGTTGGCGAAATGGTCCATGAGCCGGACCGCTTGAGCCTTGTTCGGGTTGCGGTTGATTTCGTCGACGAGGGCACCGAACCCGGCGACGGTGAGGGTCTGCATGTCCGCCGCGAAGGTCTGTTGGAGTTGAGCGACTTCGAGCGCGGAGGCGAGGGCGCCTTCGATGTCGACGTCGTCGATCCCTTCGGGGACACCGGCCCAGATGCTGAGAATGTCCGCGGCGGCTGCAGCGTGGCTGCTGATGGCGCCTTCGATGTCACCGGAGATCCGAAGGTAGGTTTCGCGGAGACCTTCCTGGGTGATCCCCGCCGCGGTGAGAATCCGGGACGATGAGTCCTCATGTGCCTGCGACATCCGTGCGAGACGGACGTTGACGTCCTCTTCCGCGGCCGCGACAGCACGGAGCGGATTCAGGAACCGGTCCCAGGCCCGGCGGGCCCGTTCGACACCTTCACCGGAGTCGATAAGCTCCTGGTGTGTGGCGGCGAGCTGCCGTTCGAGACGCTCAAAACCTTCGGCCGCCTCGGATAGGCTGCCGACAGTGAGATTCTCCAGGTCGATACCGTAATCGTTGGCGTCGATCCGGGCGGCGGCGAAACCGACTTCTATCTCTTTGAGCTGATCGGCGACGGTTTTCATGCTGGAGACGAACGCCAGAGCACCGCCGACGGCGGCTCCGAGGGGACCGGCGACGGCGAATCCGAGGAGGCCTCCGAGGGCGGCGGCGGATCCGCCGGGGATGCTGTCCAACGCGCCGAGGAGATCGGCGAGGACCTGGACGAGGGGGGCGGCCTGGACCACGAGTTCCCCTGCGGTGACTTTGAGTTCATCGATGGCGGCTGCAGCGGCTTTGGAGGCCCGTTCGGCGTCGGTGCCGCCCTCCGCGTAGGCGATAAGCGCGTCCGCCGATTTGGCGGTGATGATTTCGAGGGTGGCCTGCGCACGGGCCTGTTCCCGCGCCTGGCCGGTGAGCCCGACCATCCCGTTGGCGGCGACCCGGGCGTTGACGTCGGCTTCGAGGATCGACACGCCGAGCCCTTTGAGGGCTTCACGTTCCCCAAGGATCGCCTTGGAGATGATGTCGGCGACCTCAGCGGCGGACCGTTGACCGCCGGTCCATTCGGAGAGGGCGTTGGCGGTGTTGAGGATCTCGATGGACATGTCGCCGGCGGCGGCACGGGTGAATCCCATGGGGACGAGCAGGTCACCGGCTGCGGCGGCGAGGCCTTTCATCCGGGTCTCGGAGACCCCGAACCGTTCGTTCATGCCGTCGAGCTTTGAGGCGAGCCCGGAACCAGCTGACCCGAAGACGGTGTCGAAGCGGCGTTCGAAGGCGGCGGCTTCGACACCGACGTTGAAGAGCTGCCGCCCGAAATGCGCGGCGGCAGCGACACCGACGATCCCGAACGCCTTCCGGGCCGCGGAGCCGAAGTTGCCTACCCGCTTGTCGAGCGACTGGGTGTCCTGGGCGACCTGACCCATCTTCTGACGGAGATCCTTGTTGTCGCCGAGGAACCGGGCGAGGAGGTCTCTACGGAGCGGCATCGGCCTGCTCCCTCAACCCCTTCAACGCTGCGAGCAGTTCCGGTGAGCCGTCGACATGGATCTTGAGTGCCAACGCTTCGGCGACAGTCAGGTTCCAGTACGCATCCGGAGTGACCTGCGGAAACGCGGCCAGGACGACAGGGAGCAGTTCGATCCAGTCGACACCGCCGTCGTCGGTCCACAGCGCGGCCCGACGCAACGGCAGGTCGTAGTAGAGGGGATGCTCCTGCGGTGTGGTCATGATCCCCCCGGGAACGCCTGCCGGAACGCCTGCTGGACCCGCCGGTGGTACTGGTCGAGGACCCTCGGGGCTTCCCGGGTGATCGCCGGACCCACCGCGTAGGCGGCAGGCCCAAAGTCGCCGTACCCGTCCACCGCGGACTGCAGGCCGACCCAGCGACGGAACCGGCGGAACCGCAGCGACCCGAACACCCAGCCGGCGGCGGCGGGATGCGACGCCTTGAGTTTGACGGCACCGAAGTTCTGGCCGGCCGAATGCCGGATCAGACCAGCGAACTTCGTTTTGCCGGGGAGGGCACGGGCGTTGGACCGGGCAGCGTCACGGACCTCCGTAGCGAACTCGCGGTGCGCCCGGGTGGTGATCTTCGGGAGATCCGAGTTCACCTTCCGCAGCGTTCGGTTGAACTCCTTGAGACCCTCGATCTTGACTTTCACCTTATGGGGTGATGTCGCGGGTGATCGCGCCGGTGATCTGGAACTGGGCAGTGACTTCACCCTTGGTGCCGACGTCGCCTTCGAACGGTGGGAACGACGTGAGGATCACGTTCTGCTGGTACACCGGGTTCGCCGCACCGGGAGTGGACCCGACGGCGGCGTAATGCAGCGGCACCGCCGCGGCACCGTTGTAGATCGCCCACAGGGTCGCTTCGACTGCGCCGGCGCCGAGCTCGAGGTTGAAGGTGATCGAGATCGTGCCGTTCTTGATCGTCGGGACGAACTCACGGGCGGTGACCGCCGAACCGGCAGTGTCGTCGCCTTGTTCCTGCTGCAGGCTCGGGGACACGTTCCGCACAAAGGCGGAGAGGTCCACCGAGTTCAGCAGCACATACCAGTCGTTGAGGACGGTGGTGGCCATGGGTCAGATTCCTCCGATGGGGGGGTTGGGCAGCGCCGACCCCGGCAGGGACGGCACAACTAGACGGCGGTGAGAGCCGCCAGAACGCTTCCTACGTCAGCGGCCGATACCTACGGCGACCACGAACTCGAACGACGGGTCGGAGCCGCCTATGGTCACGGCAATCCGATACCAGTCGTCGGTGACCGCGCCGGCGAGGCTCATCCACTCCGAACCGATGGCGGTAGCCTGCGTGAACGTGATCCGGGTCGTCGCCGACGTCATCCCCGAGTTGTCATCCGATTCGACGACAACGTCGAGGGTGTCACCGGCGGAGGCGGAGAGGACATGCAGCACCGCGTACAGGAACTCACCGGCGGCGGGCCCAGCGTCGAGCTGGAAAGCGGATCCGTTGAAAGTCGCCGTCCGGGCAGTGCCGCCATCCTCGAGAACCAGGCCACGGGCGACCGAACCGGTGCCCTGAGCCTGGACACCGAACGCGTACGACTCACCGACCGTGCCGCCCAGCGTCAACTGTGACGGGATCCCCCGATACAGGTACGCCCTGTCCCCAGCCGCGCCAGGGACGGCGACGGTCATCGGGAAGTCGGCGGTTCCTTGCTCGGCCCACAGGATGTCCTCGTAGGACCCGGCGCCGAGGTCGACCATCCCGGCGTGGTCGAGCATGGCACCGTTGAGCCCGGGAGCGAACGCACGCGCGCCGCCGTTACCGAACCCGGTGTCGGGGAGGACCTCAGTGGTGAACGCCGCGCGGAGCTGGTTCGATTTGCCGGAGAGGTCGTAGCCGCCACGCCACAGCTTGACGTCGTTGAGGACAGTGGTGGCCATCAGTCATCCTCCGGCTTCTTCTTCGCCGAGACGGGTTTGACGCTGCCGGCTGACCGCCAGGCATGGAGCAGACGGTCAGGCACCGGGGCGGCGTTGAATGTGTCGCCGGGGCTGACCCGACGGCCGGAGGGGAGCAGCAGGTCGGTGATGCCGGTGTTGCGGTGCTTCATGCGTTCTCCAGTTGGGTCTCGAACCTGAGGATGGCTTCTAGGCTGCAGACCTGGTTGCCGGGTTCAGGGTCGTAACTGAGGGCGTATCGGATGATGTTGGTGGTGAGCGCCGCCCCGTCGATGGTCGGGTCGTCGTACACCTGGGCTTCGAGCTCAGCGAACAGGGCCAGGGCCCGGGATTCGGCGGAGGCGGTGGCGGCTTCGTCACCTCCGGGTTTCCGGACTTCGATCATGACCGTCAGATCGACGGTGTCGAAGCGGCTGCCGGGGGCGGCCCGTTCCATGTCGGCGTCGACCTGATCGAACCAGATGTGCTCCGCGGCGTCACGGTCGTCGGGGGCCGGCCGGTACCGGGTGACAGTCACCCCGGTGAGCCCGGCACGGGCTTCGAGCTGGGTCTGAAGGTTGCTGCGCAGCTCACCGATCCGGGACGAGGCTGCCATCAGTGGACCCTCGGGATCGTGTGCGCGGTGAGCCAGGCGTTCACCTCAGGGATCCGGGTGATGTTCCGCATGGGGCCGCCTTCACGGACCATCTGGTAGGCGCCGCCTTCGTCCTGGAAACTGATCGCCGCGTCGGGGATCGCCGAGGGGACAAGCCGGTCACGGAGCAGCAGCAGGCCGACCCGGTTCACCCCGTCGGGGGCGTCCTGCCGGCCGTACTCGTATTCGACGGTGACGTTGAGAGGATCCGTCGCCGTCGGAGCCGACCAGGTGGAAGTGGTGTGGAGCAGGAACGGGCCGTGACCGGCGATGACGATGTCGCCTACGGTCTGCGCGGTGCCGTCGATAGACGCGGCGATCACCTGGGTGGGGAAGAAGTCCCGGAGCCGCAGCTTCGACGTGCCGGAGCCGGGCAGGTCGTAGCGGGCGTGACGACGGATCCATGAGACCCCGGTCCAGTCCTCGAGGAGGTCGGTGATCTCGTCGCGGGCCTGGAGGATCGTCGCGTTCGTGTACAGGCTGGTGCTGGCGAGTGCCCCGCCGTCGAAGGCCCGGGCGTCGGTGAGGCTGAACAGCCGGTCGCCAACCACCTCAACCGTGTCGGTGAGCACCGCGCCGGTGTCTACCCGGGTCCAGGTCACCGTCAACCGGTTCACTGTCGTCTGGATGGCCAGCGAATACGTGTAGGAGGTGGACGACTCGGACCCGGTCTTCGTCGCCGACGTCGAAGCCTGCACGACATCACCGGACGCGTCGACGATGACAACGTTCACGTCGCCGCCGTCGACCTGAGCACCGTCCTCATACCAGATCTTCGTGAGGGTGATGGGCCCCGTGTTCTTGAGGACCGTGGTGAACGCCACTAGGTCAAGTTCCCTTCCTCGACGCTGACCCTCATGGCCCCGTCCACCACCCCGACGACGAGGAGCCCACCCTCGATCACCCGGGTCCCAGCGACCGTGCCGGTCCCAATCAGGACCGCGGTCTCGGTTTCCGCCGCGGTACCGACGGTGATGCTGACAGTGCCGGGTGACACGCCGACCGTCCGGGCCGTCTCCGATTCGGTGGCCGCACCGACCGAGATCGGCACCGGGCCCGGTGCTGCCGGTACCGGCTGGGCGCCTTCGGTTTCTGATACGCCGGTGACGGTGATGTTCTGGCTGCCTGCCACCGACGGGTCGACGGTCCCGGCCGTCTCGGTCTCGGTGGTGGCCGTGACGTTGACCGTCACTGCTCCGGGTGCTGTACCCACCGTGACCGGCGTCTCGGTTTCCGCCGCGGCACCAACGGTGACGCTGACCGTTCCAGGCGTCGGGGTGACGGTCCGGGCCGTCTCCGACTCTGCAACGGCGACAGGGATGATGCTGATGCTGGCGGTGAACCCGACGGTCCAGGCTGTCTCGGTCTCGGCGGCGGCGGCGACGGGAACGTTCTGGCTGCCTGCCACCGACGGGTCAACAGTCCGAGCTATCTCCGTTTCGGATGCGGCGGTGACGGCGATCGTGACCGTTCCGGGTGCCGGGTCGACGGGTCGGGCAGTCTCCGACTCGGATGCGGCGGTGACAGTGACTGTGGCCGTGCCGGGTGCGGCGGTGACCGTGACTGCGGCTTCCGATTCGGTGGCCTCACCGACCGTGACCGACACCGGGCCCGGTGCCGCCGACACGGTCTGGGCGGCTTCGGTTTCTGTGGCCTTCCCGACGCTGATCGTCTGGCCTGCCGGTGCGCCAGGCGTGTAGGTGATGGTGATCGACGCCGCGGTCACCGCGACGGTCACCCCGTCTTTGCCCTTGGTCTGGTTGTAGGTCGACCAGGCGGACGCCGGGTTGAGTTCGGCGCCTTCCCACTGCGCTGTGGTGAATCCGGTGGGGATCGTCGAATCGGTGCCGGATCCGGAGGCGGATGGTGTCCCAGAGTTGAGGGTGTCGTTGGTGTCGTCGATCGAGGCGAGGACGCTGCCTGCCCCGTTGAGGGTCAGGTCGATCGCATGCGGCACCGTATGGGAGTCATCGGAGAACGACCCGGCGGTCACCTCGATGGTCATCGACATGTCGACGGAGTCGACACCGTCCGGGTCGAAGTCCGGCGGCGCGGTGCCGTTGTCCAGCTCGACGGTGCCGATCAGGTTGGCGTCCGTGGCTGAGGGTGGGGTGCCGGTGAGGCTACGAACCCAGATTGCCATCGTTCGCTCCCTGGTAGCAGCACAGCCCGACGCCCCGTCTCATCAGCTCGGGGAGTGGCCATGACCCGCAGTGAACCCCCTGGTCGGGCCATCGCTGTTCGTAGAACCGGGCCGCCGCCGACGCCTGGTAGCGGGGATCGGCCTGGACGGCTTCCCAGGAGCCGAGTTGCCGTCTCAGCCCGCAAGCGAACCGGCGGCCGGGTACCGTCCCTTCCTCGAGGTACGGGCAGACGACACCTTCGATGACACAGCAGTGCTCACCGGTTCTGAGCCCACCGTCACAGGTCAGGAACTACCCCAGAACCCGTTGGTGTCGTCGAAGTCGGCGACGATGTCCCCGCCGTTGGGTGTGACGGAGAAGTCATGGTGGGTGAGCGGAATGATGTTGGCGTCGGTGCCGGCACCGGTGTCGTCGTCGTAGCAGACCAGCAGCTTGGTCCACACCTCGGACCCGGCCTGACTGATCGCCGAGAACGTCTGATCGGCGATCACCACCTTGGCGGTGTTGGCGGAGTCGTCGACGGACGGGGTGACCCCGGAGGTCAGCGACTTGCGGGAATACCCGGTCGACGTGGCCTCCGTGTTGCCCGCGGCGCCGAGGAGCGCGGACAGGTCGTCGTAGTTGTTGAGCGTGTCATCAGCCTCGTTGGCTTCGAGGATCACGATGACGACCGCGTCGGAGGCGGCGGGAAGACCGCAGTAGTAGGCGATCTTGCCGCGGGCGATGTTTATCAGTTGGTTGGCCATCAGGGTCCTTTCAGACGGTCGTTACCGAACCGGTCGACGAGCCGTAGGTGGTGGAGCGCGAGATGCAGGGTCTGGCCGGCCCGGCAGACGATCTCGCCCGTCCGGTACATGAACGGGCGTCCCTCGTATACGAACAGCAGGTTGTCGACCCGTTCGGCATGGCTGGGCGTCCAGGTGATGTCACTGGGATTCCCCTGATCGTCGAACCGGATCGGAAGCACGGCGACGATGCGTGACCCGTCGCGGAGATGGCATCGCATCTCCCCACCGAAGGCGGCCAAGAACTCGGCTTCCCGGGCAGGGCTCACCCTGATCCGCTGCGTATACGGATGCCCGTTCAGGGACGGTTGTGCGGAGACCAAGGACTTAGCTCGATCCCTTCCGCTTGCGCTTGCGAGCCGCGGGCTGGACCGCCTCCGCGGGCTGGACCGCCTCCGCGGGCTGGACCGCCTCCGCGGGCTGGACCGCCTCCGCGGGCTGGACCGCCTCCGCGGGCTGGACCGCCTCCGCGGGCTGGATGATCAGTCCGCTTGCGTCGCCCTGAGCGGAGTTCTCCTCGGTGACGTAGCCGGCGAGGCCGTGAGCCTCGACGATGTCGGCGGGCACGGCCCGGCCGACGCCGCGGTAGAGGCGACGTGCTTTGGGATCGCCGGCGGGGACGATGCCCCCGTCGGCGGTCTCATACAGCCGGCTGGTGGCGATGAGCTTTACAGCCATCAGGCCTCCTCGTAGTGGTTGTCGGCGAACCCGAGGGACGAGTTTGTGAGGTTCTCGAACGCGGCCGCCTTGTTCGCCAGGGGCGCGACCCAGTTGTCAGCGACGAGCCCTGTCGAGACGACGTTGTTGTTGTCGAGGAACTTCCCGGGGTCGCCTTCGAATCCGGCGTCGAGGTAGTTGCTCTTGTACACGACACCGACGGGAACGGACCCGACGGCATGCACAATGGCATGCTGGCTGGCGCCCAGCCCCTCGAATCGGCATCCTTCGACCAGGGTGTACGCCGGGGCGAAGCCACCGGTGTCGTTCTGGAAGATGATGCCCGCGGTGCCGAACCCGCCGAACAGCCCATCGAACGTGCAGCCGAGGAAGTGGTTCCCTGAGCCGCCGATCTGACGGACACCGGCTGCGATAGCTCCGTACCAGCATGAGAACCGGCAGTGCTCGAGGCTGATCCAGCCGCCGGAGAATCCGCCGGCTTCCTCACAGTCGATCAACAGCGACTCGTCGCTGAGGCTCCTGCCCGCGAAGCCGATGCCGATGATCCGGCACGGCTTGGTGATCGTAGCGACGGGCCCGTCCGTGTATGACGCGTCGGCAGCGATCGTGAACTCTTCGCCGGCAAGCATCTCGGCGGCGCCCCACTCGGCGGCGACGAGCGTGATGCCCTGCTTGTTGAACGCGACCGTCTCAGTCACCGAATGCGTACCCGGGCCCATGACGATGATGTCGCCGTTGTCGGCGACGGATGCGTCGATGGCGGCTTGAAGGGCACCCGCGACGGAGGGATCCACGTAGTAGACCTGAGAGGTGCGGGTGCGTGCCCCGAACAGGACACGATTGTTGACTGGCATGGTTGTGTGTCTCCTTCCCGCGTTGAATGGCGGGGGTATGCCGAACGGCTTCCCCCCAGGGGATGATCCCCTGGGGGGAAGGTTCACGTCCGGGCTCAGATGCCGGTGACCTCGCAGAACGCCGAGGGCCGGTAATGCACCATGGCGACCCGAAGGTCAGCACGGATGGCCTGCTTGCCATTCACGAAGTAGTCGTCGTGGCTGTTGCTGATCTGGACGTCGACTCCCCTCCTGATGTACAGGTTCGAGAAGTTGGCGTAATCACCGAGGACCGCAGTGTTCGCGGTGACCGCGGTGGTCAGCTTGAGCGGGACGCCCCACATCGTGAACGGACCTGGCATCGACGGGTGGCCCCAGATGTAGATGCCGTCCGTCGTCTTGTCGATCCTCACCGGCTGGAAATCGGTCGGGGTCATGAAGACCACGCCGGGTTCCGTGAAACCGGTGGTGCGCACCAGGTCGATGCCCTTGTAGAGGGCGTCGAGGACCGTGTCTGCGCCCTTCGCCTGCGTGTTGATGGACGACACGTTGAGTGTCCCCTCGAGGTTCGGGGTGGCCCCGTCACCGACGAGGACCTGGGCGTCGAGGCGCTGACGGATCATGAACACGAGCCTCTGGTCGATGTACGCGGCGACACCCTCGACGTCTTCGAGCTGCTCGTCGGTGACGGCCAGGAAGACCGGGATCTTCTCCACGGGCAACGACACCTCGGTGAGGGTCAGCGCCGCTTCGCCGTACGCTGCGCCCTCGGCCTTCTCCACAGCGTTGTTGGTGAAGAGCGTCTCCCGCATGAACTTGATCGCCGACTGACCGGTCGGGAGCGTCGGGATGAAGTCCACGACATCCGGAGCCGGACGGGTCGGGAACAGGCTCACGACGTCCGTGCGGGTCGACTCGGGCGACCAGCCTGCGGACGTCTCGAACAGCGTGTTCCGGAGGCTCGGGATCTTGATCTCGGACTTGGGTCCGGTGCCTCCCTGGAAGCCCTTGAACGCCGCGGACTCGACGAGGCGCTGGCCCAGCGACTTCGCTGAATCGGGTGTCTCTGACGGTTCGCCGTTCTCGGCTCCCGCTTCACGGGCAGCGCCGGCGTTGGTCGCGCCGACTTCGATCTCCTCGAGACGCTTCACTTCGGCGTGCAGGTCGGTGATCTCGTCGTTACGGGCGCGGATCCAGTCGACCTTGGCGTTGGAGTCACCGGGGATGACGGTGACCTGGTCCATGTCACGCTCGGGGCCGGCCTCGTCGAAGACGCGCTTGAGTTCGTCGCGCTTCGCGTCGAGGGCCTCCCGAGCTTCCTTGAGCTTGGCGAATGCCATGATGATCAGTCTCCTGTGGTGCTGGCGACGAAGCGGAGGAACTCCCTCTCGGCGTCGCTGGTGGGCGGTGTGGATGCCGGGTCGGACGCGACGGCGTCTGCCAGGCGGCGGTGGGCTGCCTCCAACCGGTCGAACGTCTCAACGGAGTCGTCCGACAGGGGCGGTTTGCCCTGCTCGCGGCGGAAGGCGATGACCTCCTCGGCGCGGGCGACGAGCTGCTCGACTTCGGTGACGACCGAAGCGGCCTGCTCCTGAAATCTGGTGTCATGCGGCGAGTCGGGGCCGCGGTTCTTCTTGGACTGCTTGGCCGGTTTGACGACCTCGTCGGCGAGACCGGCGTCGACGGCTTCCTCAGCCGTGTACCAGGTCTCCGTGGCCATCAGCTCGAGCCACTCCTCGGCGGCAGTGTCGGTGTGCTCGGCGTAGATCGATGCGACGACCGTGTTCTGTTTCTCGAGGAGGTCGGCCATGCCCCGCATGTCGTCGGCGTCGCCGATGACGATGCCCCACACGTTGTGGATCATCAGCTGACCGGCGGAGAGAATCACACGACGGTCACCGGCCTGGACGATCAGCGACGCCGCGGAGGCGGCAAGCGAATCGACCCGGGTGGTGACCCGGGCGGGATGCGCCCGCAACGCGTTGTAGATGGCGATACCGGCCCACACGTCACCGCCGGGCGAGGAGATCTGGACTTCGATCTCGTCAGCGGTGACCTCGTCGAGTTCCCGGGCGAAGTCCTCTTCGGTGATGCCCCAGAACCCGATCTCTTCGTAGATGCGGATCTGCGCCGGGCCGCCGTCGCCGGCCTTGTTGGTGATCGCATACCAGCTGCCCGCAGCGCGGGGCAGACGGTCAAGGATCTTCTTACGGTCGATCATTCGGAAGCTCCTGGTGCTTGGAGTTGGACTGAGAACAGGCCGGTGTGCTCGAGACGCCGGAAATCACCTGACGTCACCGCGGCGATCGCCGACTCGGGGGTGAACCCCGCTTCGACGAGCCGGCTGATGGTCGAAGCGTGGATCTGATCGATATCCGCTTCCTCCTTGGCGTCCTGGCGGAGGAACGGGATGTCACGGTCGTCGTACCAGAGCCGCGTCGACGCCGGGACGGTGAGGATCGACTGCGCCGAAGCCGAAGCGATCCGCCACAACGGCCTGAGGGTCCCGTCGGCGAACCGGCGGCGCGCCGCAGCGAAGTTCCCGGCGTTGAGACTGGAACCCATCATCCCTTCGGAGAGACCGACGATGACGGGATGGACACCGGCGGCGGCGGCGATGCGGGTCTCCCCGGCACCCTGCGTCGCCTTGAAATCGAGTTGCCGCAGGTTGGCGCCGACAACGGTCGGGTCGGCACCGCCGCCGACATGCAGCGTCTTGTAGGCGTTGGCGGCACCCTCGTACTGCTCCCGGAACAGCGCAATGTGTTCCTCGACCAGCTTCCGGTCCACCGCCGCGTCGTACTTGAGGATCAGCCCCGGCACGGCGCCGTTCTCGAAGAACCGCAGCTTGTGCCGTGTCGCCGCGGTGTCGGCTTTGATCTCCCGGAGCACCGGGGTGAGCCACGACATGCCCCGCCACTGCGCATCCGGATCGGGGATCGGCGAGTAGTGGATCACCTGCTCAGGAGTGAGGATCTCCGGTTCCCCGCGGGGCGGCCGGTACACGTAGCCGATCGGTTCGGCGTCGATGGCGTACGGGTTGTCGGACTTCGAGCCGCTGATGATCGTGACCCAATCCGGCCGGAGGTTCCGGATCCGGGTCCGGCCGTCCACTTCGATCAGCGCCCCGTAGTAGTTCCCGGCCAGCGACGCCGCCTGTTCCATGTGGGCGAGGAGCTCACCGGTCGTGCCGTTCGTCCACGGCTTCTCGAGGACCGCAAGCTCCGGATTGCCGAACAGCTCGCCGGGACGGCCGTCACGCATCTGCTGCCAGATGAACCGGGCTTCGGAGAAGACAAGGAGCCGGGCGAGGATGCAGGCGAACACGACACCGTTGGACTTGTAGGCGTCGCGGATGTAACCCTCGTAGTCGTTGCCGATCGTCTCCTTCTCACCGAGACGGCCGACGAACATCGCCGACGGCTGCGACCAGAACGGAGGCTCCGAGAAGGCGTTGAGGAGCCGGGTGAGGACCCTCATCGGGTACTACCGGCCAGGACAAGCCATGACCAGCCGGAGAGCAGGACACCGCCGATGATCCATGCCGCAGGCGGGTAGATGGCGTGGACACCGATGGTGACCGCGGCGGCTGAGATGGCGGTGAGCACGGCAAGGAGAATCTCTCGGACCATGGGGCGCTGCTCTCCTCAGGTGAAGGCGAAGAACGGTTTGGCGGGCTCCTCGAGCGCCCCGGCGGCGATCACGTCACCGCGGGCCTCCCATGACAGGACCGCGGCGACCGCTCCGTCGATCTTGAGGGACGACCCGGTCGATTCCTTGGCGATGACATACATCTGCCGGCGGTTGTCGTCCCACACGTTGACGGGATGCCGGGCAGCGTGACCGATGTGCCGGGTCAGGTCCCGGTCGGCGTCGTGGGTGAGGTCACCGGCGGTGACCGCGGTGACATGGGCCCGCACCGCGTATGCCATGGCCCGGGGACGGTTGGTCCACCAGCCGACGACACGTTTGTCGCCCCAGCGGCCCTGCCAACGGTCGAGCAGGTTCCCAATGTGCTGCGGATCGACGTAGACGCGGGCCACGTTGAACCGGTCGAATGTTTCGGTGACGGCACCGTCGACTGCTTCGAGGTCGTGTTCGTAGTCGTCGTCGCCTGATGGGGCTTCGACAATGACGATGGGCCATTGATGACCCGTGGCGACTTCTGTGGCGACGACGGCGAGGGCGTCACCGAACCGGGCGCCGTCGACACCGAGCACGATCAGGGCGCCTTCGGGGGCGGTGTGAGCGTCGCGGCGTTTCTTCCAGGCGTCGAGGTCGTAGGCGGAACCGGCGGACTGGCGGACCCGGTTGGCGAAGAACCGTTCCGCCTGCGGCAGGTCGTTGCGGCCGATGAGCTCCACAACCTCGGATTCGATGCGGCTGATCGGCACCCACCAGGAGCCCTCGTAGCCTTTGCGGAGCACCCGGCGCCGTTCGCGGGTCTTGGTGAGATCCCCGGGCCCGGCGTCGATCATCATCTTGTAGACACCGGGGACCTTTGATTCATTGGTGTCCTGGGCGACCGAGTTCTCCGACGGGTCCCAGGCGTTGCCGGTCTCGAGCCACCGGCCGCCCATCCCGGCAAGGTTGCGCCGCTGGGTGTCGGCGAGTTTCCGGCCGCCGTTACGGACAGTCCAGTCGTGTGCCTCGTCCTGGACGGAGAAGGTGAGCCGCTGACCGAGCCTCGACCGGGCGGAGGCGGTGACCCGTTCGATACGGCCACCGGCCCGGAGGTTGATGCGGGTCTCCCCGACGTCGGAGATCAGATTCGCCAACGGGCCTTCGAGGATCATCGGCATCAGGGCACGCCACACGTTGGCGGTCTGCGCCTCCGACACTGCGGTGACCTGGATCCACGGTGTCGACGGCGGGCGGCCCACCGGTTCCCCCGCGGAGTCCCAGCCGTCGAAGACGACCGGGCCCTCAGCTTCCGCCGCGGTGTCCGCCGCCGCGAACGGGCCTTTGCCCCACTTCTGGGGTGCTACCAGCTGCCCGCCACGGTCGTACACGAACGCCAGCGCCGGTTTGTCGCTCGGACGGGCCTTCGGGTCGAGCCGGTAGTACCAGACCAGGAACTCGATCTGCTTGTCGGACAGCAGGAACGGGTCACCGGCATGGTCCCCGTCGGGGATCACACACAGCGCCTCGATCCACTCGGCGATCGTGTACCCGAGCGTCGGGAACTCACCTTCGTAGTTCGGGCCCCGCCACGGCATCAGCTGGCATCGACGGCACGGATCCGCCGCACATTCGACTCGGGTGCCTTCCCGCCGTCGATGACAGCAAGATCCGGAAGTGCCTCACCGGGAAGCAACCACCGGAGATCCCGGCGACCCTTCGGAGTCAAACCCAGCGTGTCCTTGTAGAGGCGGATCTGGGTCGTCAACGCAGCGGCCGGGTCGTCCACCGCCCTGTCCACCATCCGGAGCAGCAGCTCCACCGTGTCAAGGTCAGACGCATCCCAATACGCCGCCATCGGCGACGACCACCAGTTCTCCCATGCAGCCTTCGCCTGCGCCGAGTACCCGCCTTTCGGGTACGGCCTGGGCACCGGCGGCCGCTTCGACGGGGGATCCCGGTCGAGAACCGTCCACTCCCCGCGAGTCGGCTGATTCCGGCGTCGACGAGCCGACGGGTCCTTGGGAGCCGGGCCTCTACCCGCCATCGCAGATCAGATGACGGGTCATTACGGAAATCTCCCAGACTGTCAGACTCGTACAGAAACCGAGAAGGGGCCGACGGTCCTGGGAGGCCCCCGAGTCTTACGTCGCGGACCGGCCCCCCCGCCCCCGGCCGACGAACCCTCCGTCCGCCGTCACCGTCTTCGACGAATGACACGACCGACAGAGAGCTTGAAGGTTCGACCAAGAGTTGTCCCCATGTGGCCCCGCCCCATCGATGTGATCCACATCCGTCGCTGCAGCGCCGCAGCGTTCACACAGAGAATGCGCCGCCAGATACGCCCCCCGGATCTCCTGCCATTCAGCGTCGTACCCCCGCCGCCAAGCCGACGGCCGACGATGACGAGAACACCGGGTAGCCCTCGATACCTGGGGGCACCCCGGTTCGGAACACACCCGGGTCGAAGTCACGGCCCTGCCGTCGGATTGAGCTTGCCGACAGCCCGACGGGCCGCCCGGTTCGGTGTCGACAGCAACAGCCGCGCCGCGCGACGCTTGATGAACCTGATCCGAGCGTCACGCGGGTCGGTCCATGTGGCGCCGCCGATACACACCGACCAGCGCCACCGCATCCAACCGACCTTCCAGACCATCACACGGCCACGGACACCGGCAGAGCCAGGGACCACAATCGTCTCCGTCATCTGATAACAAGGACCGCAACGACCGCAAGGATGCTGGTGAGGATGATCAGGCTGCGGTGGACGACCCGGCGGGCCACAGCATATGCGGGGACATAGGTTCGCCAGCCGTTGTCGGGCCGGCCCTCGACGTACACCCTTCCGTAGTAGTCGACGAAGGGTCCAGGGCTATGGGTCTTCGGGTGTCTTCGGCCAGCTGCATCGAGGAAGTCGTCGGAGACGATTGGGGTGCGGGGCTGGTCTTTCATCAGGTGAACGCCTTCCTGTCAGCTGCGACACGATCAGCCAGGTGCTTCATGAGTGTTCTGAGGAGATGTTGGCGGCCGGTGAGTTCGCGGCCGTCGAACCTGTCGTGATGCGGACGACACAGACCGACGTTGTTCTCTGGGGTTCGGAGTGAAGGTCGGCCGCCCATCCCGGAAGCTTCGATATGGGCCTTGTCCGTCCAAGGTTCGCTGCAGTCCGGGACGATGCAGTCGGTGCCCTGCCGGCGGATGATCTCCTCAGTGAGCTCAAGTTCGCTCAGCATCGCCATCCCATCAATCTCGGATCAGAGTGTCAGCGAAATGGGAATGATGGCCACGGCCCGGCCACCACACATCGATCATCCAACCATGCCGCGTCTCACGGACCGCACGGACCTCACCTACACCGTGAGGCCAACCCGACTGGTTGCGGGTACGGACCCGCGAACCGACGATGAATGGGCAGCGAGGACGCTCCGACATGGTTCCAGACCCCTGCAGGGGTCGGCCCGCCCGGTCCACGACGCGGCGAAGGCACCGCGCTCGAGAGCCACCGGTGCCATCGTCAGGGGTAAGTTACAAGCCTGTGATTCAAAAGTCAAGGACCGCAATTGGCAATCGCAGGGACCGCAACGGGTTTCTGAGAGAAGGGCCAAACTGGCCCTTCTCGGGGAGTTCCGGATCAGTCAGCTTCCAGGTCGCTGCAGCTTCACATCCGGCACGCCGTAAGACCACACCTCAGCTCCTTCCACCCATACCTCCCACCATCTCAGAATCCCTTGGACGGTTCCCGTGCGTGACATGTAAACCCTCATCCTTCACTCCCCTTCCGATCCCAAGGCCACTCCACCCGTTCATAAAGGTCGTGGCATCTACGCCGCATCGCTTGTGCGGTCTGATTCAATTCTGTTTGAGCAAGTCGATACTCGTGGTCGGTCTGAAATGTTCCAGTCCAAATCGTTGTGCCTGCAAAACCTCTCGGATGTCGGAGCGCAATCCGAGGTTCAGCACAACCACACCAGTCGTCACCGCAATACCAAATGTAACCAACCAATGGAGCGCCCCCAGCCATCAGTCGCTCCCCCCCGCCACCGGGCGCTCCCCCGCCTCCAGAAGGTCGGCATAGGCCCGAGCAGCTTCACCACGAAGCACAGCGAAGGTATCCAAGCCGCCCAAGTCAGCAGCCCGTCTGATCTGCTCCGCGGTCAGGGTCGCTCGTCTCCGTATCCCAAGGACCGGTCCTGCGGTACGGGGATGCGTTGGTTCTGCCCTCCCGTAGTCCATGTCCTCGATGATCGACACCGCGACAGCGGCCACCTGGATCAACTCGGTTCTCAGGTCACTCATCATCTGCCCCCTCCCCCCGACAACGGCATCGTGTCCGATCCTGGTGACGGGCAACGGTGTGTGATCTCTTCCACACGTTGAGAATCAAGGAAGGCCTCGAATGTGCGGAGGGCAGAGTCCTCGTCTACCGACTCTGCATAGTGCCAGGACTCGGACCCGTCGCCCAAGAGCACCCACCCGATCGGCTCAACCTTGTGCGCCATGATGTCCTCTCGACTCACATCATCCGGATACGACAGCCCCAGCGCGAACCCTCTCGGGTGGAACAGCACCCGGTTGATCGCCCACAGAACCTGATGCTCACGAAGCGCCTCGAACCTCATCGCTCCTCCCTTTCCTGCGTGCAGCTCGGTCCGCCCGGTCATCGAGGACCGCTTGCCAGTTTTCTGCGGCTCCGGGGGCGAGTTGCCAGCCGTGGTTGTTCTTGATGACGAGCCGAAGATTTCGGCCTTTGGGGGGTTCAGAGACCCGTCGGAGGGTCCGATGCGAGATGCCGTGTTCGGCGGCGACCCGGCGCACCGTTTCGGAGGCGACGGGTCCGTCGGCAAGGAGGTCGATGAGGAACGCCCTGGCGGCGTCCTCCGCGGTGCGACGCCGGGCCGCGAGATTCCGGGACCTGCAAGTACCGTCACAGCCGCAACGGCCACACAAATCCTCCAACACCGCAGACGAGACGCCACGACGATCCGAATCGGTGCCCTCGATCACTTCCTCGCCGGTCACCGCCGCCACCGCCAGCACACGGTTCAGCCGCGACAGCGCCCCGCGGGCCAGCTCCGTCGACAAATAAGGCAACGGGGCACCGAACCGGGACCGGCGGCCCGGTGTCTCATAGTCACGGCTCCGAAGCGGAAGGGCGGCGTCAGCGAGATCCACATACACCCGGAGAAGCCGCGACACCGGGCCGTCCACTTCGAGAAGCGTCGCCGCCCGGGTCTTATTCGCCCGCAGCTCACGCGCCGCCGCCTCAGAATCCTCCAGACGGCGCTGCAGATCCCGGACACCCGGCTTGGTCATAGGTCGGCTCCGATCGTCACAACCTGCGCGGAACGTCTGCCGTCCTGTTCGAAGACGAGCCGAATCTGTAGTTGGCCCTCCAAAGGAGGGAACACCGACTCGGCGAACCGGGGGGCATCCGCGTCGCATCCCGCCGGGATGAACCGCAGCGGCGCCGCAAACCGCGACGACTCCGAACGGGACTCAACGACACCGAGCCGAAGGACCGCTGGTTCTCCGTTGAGGACCGGGATCTCGGCCAGCCGGTAGGGCAGCGCGAGGACGTAGGCGCCGGCGACCTCCACGATCGACACCCGCGTCAAACCTGTCGGACCCGTCAGCGTCCCTGACAGCTCCGCCCGATAGTCATCGATGCGGCTCTTGTGAAGCCCCTCGAATCGGAGCGCTGCGTGCTTGCTCACTTCCAGCACCCCCGTTTGCAGAAAAGGGCCTTCTCCGGGTTGAGGGTCTGAAACTCGATCCAGTGCCAATCCCGGTCCATTATCCGGAGCTCGCGAGTCGCGCATCGGGTGACCACGATGTTCAGCAAGCGATCTCCGTAGGCGTGGACCCGGACCCGGCCGCCTGACAGACCGGCCGGCTGGTCGGCGATCACGAGGTCAGCTGGCTTCGGGTGTTTCACTCGGCCTCCTTCGGCAGTGATGCGACCAACTCATCCCAGGTCTGCTCCTGAAGCGCGTCCTCATACAACTCACGGGTAAAAGGAATCTCGTGCCGACCGATTCGAATGAGCACCCGGCCATCGGCCAGTACCCGCGACCCCTCTGCAACGGCGCCCACGATCGGGATCCACACCGTCATTCGGACTCCTCCTCGACCGAGCCGCCGGCAAGGGACGCCAGCGGCCGGTACTCACCATGCAGAACCTTCGAAGCCTCCGACCACGGGACCGCAGGTCTCTCAGTGCGGGCCGGGAGCCGTCGGTTCTGAGTGGGATCAGGTTCGCCGAGTTCATGGATGTAACGGATCACATCCGCCGGGTCGGGACGGAACTTGCCACGCAGATCCGTCGTGGAAAGACGGGTCACCGCCAGCAGGCACGAATCGATCGTGTAAGGACGGGACGCCGCGGCGAGATTCCGGAGCGCCTGCTCGGACCATCCGCCGGTGACACCAGGCCACAGCTCGTCAAGCCGCTCAACGACACGGGGAAACTGCTCCTGGTTCATGCGGCGTCTCTTTCCTCTACCACGGCGAGGCAGCGGCGAAGCGCGGTGGCTACACGGTGGCGGGACATCTTCCGCTGCCACCAGGGATATCGGCCTCCCCTGCGTTCGCGGCGCTCGGCATCGGCCAGCACCAGGAGGAGCCGGCCGAAGTCGCCGCGGAGTTCAAACAGGTCGTCGAGGAACGCTGACACGTCAGCTTCGGATAGTCCCCCAACGGCGTTGGGCGCGTCGTCTGAGTATCCACCCCAACCGCGGACACACTCCGCCCAGCCGTGCCGCGTCAAGGTGCCGATGATCGCCCACAACGGAAGACGCGTCGGGCCGAGCGTGATCGACCCGGACACACGGCCATCGTGGACCCAGAACCCCGGATAATCCTCGGTCTCCTCGTCGGGCTCGCGCCACGGTGTGGTGTAATGCCCAGTCCTCATGCGGCGTCTCCGTTGTTGTGCCACATGTGCCAGCGGCCCGCCGCGCAGAAACTGCAACGCGGGTTCCCGGCGAGCCAGCGGCCCAACCGACGCACATCAGCAGCGGACTCCAGGTACGCCTCAACAGCGACCGGACCGGCAGACACCTCGAGGGCTCGGCCCGCCGCGGCCACAACCGCACGGGCCAGCTCATGATCCGACAAGCCGTGAGACCTGCGGAGCTCGGCAGCGACCGCGACGAGAAGCTCCTGGTGGAGAGTCACGTGAACACCCTCCTCGCTTCCCGCCGCTGACAGACCACACATCGGCGACGGCGGGCATGCGGCGGCCGCAGCACATGCACGTGGCAGCCGCAATTCCACTCCACCGACCCGCATTCGGCGCAGCGGTTCACGACACGGCCCTCCTCGCCCGGTCGAGAGCCTCAGCACGCCGCGCATCCCCACGACCGAACCGGTCATCCGCCGCCTCCCCGAACTCGGCCCACAACGTCGCCAGCTCAAAGATCGACGGCCGGCGGCCCCGGGCCTGAACGAACCGGCGGCCCCGACGGATCACCTCAACCGGATCCGCGCCGACATCCCGAAGCTGTTTGAGCGCACCGTTGACACGGCCCCGCCCGTTCTTCGTCAACTCGGCAGGTGCGAGCCCCACAACCTCACCGACCGCCTCGAACAGCCAGTCACGACGCTGACCGTCCCGGACGAACAGCCATGGCGCCGCATCCGACTCCGACCAGCCGCCCGCCGTCATCACCGTCCGGAGATCCGCCGGCGTCATCAGGACATGCCGGCGGATCTGTTCACGGTCGAGCGGCGCAGCCGCAGACTCCGAACGAAGTGAGGAGTCTGTCTTCTGGTTCCCTGACTGGTTCCCTATAAGAGGCGCGGGTTGTCGTAGATGTCGTGATTGGATGTCGTCAATGTCGTCATTAGCCCCATCCAATCCGGACACGGTGTCGTCATTCAATCCCGACACGGTGTCAGCATTAGCAGCCGCCTCACCGTCCGGGCCCTGACCCTCAGAATCCCGGGTAATGGTGACATCCTGACGCCATTGAGCGTGTTTCGGCCACGCCGCCTTCGCCGTCCCCTCCGGCAACAGCATCCGCCACACCACCACCCGGCCAGTCCGCCCGGTGCGCTCCCCGGTATCCTCAATCAACCCGACCGCGGCCAACGCCTCCAGGGACCGCTGGACGGTTCGTTCCGAAGCCCCGGTCGTCTCAGCGAGATACCCGATCCCCGGATGAGAGCTCTCACCATGCGCGTCGGCGACCGACGCCAGGCTGATCAGGGTCAGCCGCTGCGTCGGGCTCAGCTCACAGCCCTTCACCAGGACATGGCCGGTGACGAAGCCGAGTGCCTCGAAACTCACACCGGCACCCCCTCGCCGGTCTCTTCGGAGCCGTCTGCTGGTTCCACGACGGCGCCGATCCCTACCAGCCGGGCCGTCAGATACGCCAACGGGTCAAACTGGCCACTCTCAAGCTCGGTGAGAGCCTCAGAAATCGTTCGTGAGCGTTTCTGGCCTGTCGTGTCACCGTCTGGTAGCACACGGACCGTCCGGCCGTCCCTGAGTCGCACCAGATGCCCACCCTGCGGCGACCCGGAAGACCGCAGATAACGCACCGACGCGCCCAGGGGCAGCATGCGGGGTTCGCCGTAGGCACGCCAGGTCATGATGTCACCCGCTTGGAATTGAAGCCGGAGAGCCTTTGCATCTTGGACTCAGGGCGGCGCACCAGTTCGTAGACGCTGCACGTGTCGTGTCGGCCGGTCGACCGCCAGAAGGCGAGAGCCGTGTCTCGACCCATCGCGCAGCGAAGCGGCCGTACCGACGTCAACATCACACGCTGGTCATGACTGTCACACCACAAGACTCGGCCGTTCATGTGTAGGTTCTCAGTCCTCCACCATGCGGATCATGTCGGCCTGTTCCCGGGTGCGGCGGACCGCCCACTTGCCGGGGGCGAGAGCCACGGCGCCGTGCTCAGCGTGCAGCACGTGCACTGGCCTGGCGACATCGACGACGCCGATCGTCAACGCCTCCGAGTCGGTGACCTGCCGGCTGATACGGCAGTCCCCGGGTCCGGCGACGAGAACGTGGGCGTGGACCCCTTCGACCAGGGTGGTCTCCCCGGTGACCGGCTCCCAGGTGTCAGGTTCGTCCACCCCGTTCTCGGCGGCGAGGCGCATCGGGATGAACATGACGTCCCCCTGGGCGACCAGGCCATCGGAGATCGGGATCTCCGCGTCGGCCCAGGCGTCGAGGACATGGGGGTAGATGTCGATTCGTGTCTTCTCGGCGAGTTCAGCAAGCAACATTCCGTGTTCCTTTCCTATGTGCGTCGGCTCAACGCGGCGTAATCATCCCGGCGGAGACCGACACGCCACGCCGCGGCCGTGACCGGATCCGAAATCTCAGACGGCACAGTCTCCGCGTAGCGGCGACGGGTGCCGTCACGTTCCACCGAACCGTTCGTCATCAAAAGCAGCCTCACCCCCGGCGGGTAGAGCCCGGCGGGCGGGTCGTAGAGCAGCAGATCATGCGGAGCGTTCCCCGGGTCGGGTGCCGATGCCACCGGTGTCAACCCGGCATGGGTGATCCACCTGTCCCATCCATAGGACTCGATGGCGGCCCTGCGGACCTCGGCGTTCTGCTCGCCGGCTATCAGCTCCGGCGACGGTTCCTCGACCACCCAGGAGGGGACATTGAGGCCATGCCAGAACCACAATCCCCAGCCGTCCCGGAATCGGATCGCCGGGGCGGCCTCGTGATGTAGCCGCCGACCGTCGCCGGTCGTCTCGAGATGAATCGTCTGGGGAGTGTCACAGACCATCACGAACTCGCGGTGAGGCCACCACCATCCAGCGGCGTTGGCATCCTGGTACGCGCCAAGCCGATGCCACTGGTCACCCTCGAGGTCGAGACCTGCGATGTCCCGGAAGAAGGTGAGCCAGCCCAGCCAACCAGACCACCATCGGCCGCCCAGCCGCTTCCACCAGGCCGAGCGGACGGCCGAGTAGACGGCCGAGCCGACGGCCGAGCCGACGGCCGAGCCGACGGCCGAGCCGACGGCCGAGCGGACGGCCGAGTCGACGGCCGAGTCGACGGCCGAGTCGACGGCCGAGTCGACGGCCGAGCGGACGGCCGAGTCGACGGCCGAGTCGACGGCCGAGTCGACGGCCGAGCCGACGGCCGAGTAGACGGCCGAGCCGACGGCCGAGTAGACGGCCGAGTAGACGGCCGAGCCGACGGCCGAGTCG
>Ga0302046_10000612_pt1 | contig 35471 bp, 27 predicted proteins | sample RVTome_11_FD_200261 | JGI IMG/M metagenome (GOLD analysis project Ga0302046, IMG submission 200261) | Soil microbial communities from uranium-contaminated site in the Upper Colorado River Basin, Wyoming, United States - RVT147D111 (version 2) ...
TGTCGAAGCCACCTGCGGTGCTCGTGAGCGCCTCTGCGATCGGATTCTACGGCGATCGGGGCGACGAGCGGCTCGACGAGCGCAGCGCGGCCGGGCGGGGATTCCTGCCGGAGCTTGCGACGGCCTGGGAAGCGAGCACGGAATCGGCCGAGCGAGCCGGCATCCGCGTTGTGAAGCTCCGGATCGGTATCGTCCTGAGCCCCAAAGGAGGAGCGCTCGCCAAGATGTTGCCGCCCTTTCGTCTCGGTCTCGGAGGGCGGCTCGGCAGCGGGCGCCAGATCATGAGCTGGATCGCGCTCGCCGATCTGGTGGGCGCGATGCGGTTCGCGATCGTCAAGCCCGCCCTGTCGGGCGCCGTGAACGCCACCGCCCCGGGTGCGGTGAGCAACGCCGAGTTCACCCGCACCCTGGCGCGAGTCCTGCGCCGCCCAGCGATCCTCCCGCTTCCCGCCTTCGCGCTGCGCGTCCTGTTCGGAGAGCTGGCCGACGAGGCGCTGCTGGCGGGGGCGAGGGTGCTCCCGCGGCGCCTGGAGGAAGAAGGGTTCCGCTTCGAGCACCCCGAGCTCGAGGAGGCGCTGCGGTTCGAGCTGGGGGGCGACTCATGAAACCTGCGCGAAGTTGACTGCGAAGGGCGTCGTGTCCACGCCGAGTCCCCAATCCTCCTCGACTTCGGGGCTTGTCGCGCTTCCTGTACCCGGCTATCGTGGTCGCACACGGACAGTTCTGCGGTGATCCGATTCGAGGCACCCGAGCGGGCATGAAATGACCCACGGCCAAGAGCAGGAAGAGCATGGTGGCGCCCAGTTCCTTCGGTACTTTGGGCCACTCTTGGACGCGCTACGGAAACTCGGTGGCTCTGGTGCCCCGACTGAGGTTGTCGACCAAATCGCTCAGGACCTCGGGATGTCCGACGAGGGCAACATGCCACCTTCACTTTCGACGGGGAGCGTCTGGCCGGAGCGCTCAACTCGCGGACTGCGTTGCGGCTCATCAGCGAGTGGAGCCTTGCGCATCGCCCCGAGCTGGACGCAAACTGGAATCGCGTCAAGGCGGGAGAGCCACTCGAGAGGATCGCCCCGCTGGAGTGAGGAGATTGACGTGAGCGTGCTTCCGGTAGTTGTCGAAGCCGAGTATCGGGGCGATTTCAAGATCCGGCTGTTGTTCAACGACGGCGTTCAGGGGACCGTCGACTTCTCGGACTGGCTGACGGGACCGGTGTTCGAGCCGTTGAAGGACCGCGCGTATTTCGCCCGTTTCTTCGCCGAGGGCGGCACGGTGACTTGGCCGAATGGTGCCGATGTTGCGCCGGAAACCCTGCACGAGCGAGCCAAGGCCAGTGCCGCCGCCTGATACTTCACGTCCGACCCTCTTCGTGTGATTCTCTTGATGGAGGTGGTAGACACCACCTGAGGCCCGAATCGGACCCTGCAATGACCCCACGGACCACAGGGAAGGACCTCTCTTTCCGAACCCTCGTCGCCGAGGGCATCCCCGCGCGCCTGCCGCCGCCGGTCGGGGCGGGGGACGACGATGACCGCTCCGACAACCCCGCGCCGCCGCGACGTCAGGTCCTGACCCGCGCCGAGCAGGAGCAGGCCCTCCGAAACGCCCTGCGCTACTTTCCCGTCGAGTGGCACCACGAGCTGGCGCCGGAGTTCGCCGCGGAACTCGCGACGGACGGGCGCATCTACATGCGGCGTTTCAGGCCGCGCGACTACCCGATGACTGCGCGTCCGATCGATGCCTACCCGGCGCGAAGCCGCCAGGCGGCCGCGATCATGCTCATGATCCAGAACAACCTCGATCCCGCCGTGGCGCAGCACCCGCACGAGCTGATCACCTACGGCGGGAACGGCACGGTCTTCCAGAACTGGGCGCAGTACCGCTTGACGATGAAGCTGCTGTCCGAGATGACCGACGAGCAGACCCTGGTGCTGTATTCGGGCCACCCCCTGGGGCTGTTCCCGTCCCACCCCGACGCGCCGCGCTTGGTCGTGACGTGCGGCATGGTCATCCCGAGCCACGCCTCCCTCGACGACTACGACCGCCTGGCGGCGCTCGGCGTGACCTCCTACGGGCAGATGACGGCCGGCAGCTTCATGTACATCGGGCCGCAGGGCATCGTGCACGGCACGGCCATCACGCTCCTGAACGCCGGGCGCAGGTACCTCGGGGTGGCCGACGATGCCGGACTGGCGGGCAAGGTCTTCGTGACCTCCGGTCTCGGAGGCATGAGCGGCGCGCAGGCCAAGGCCGCGGTCATCGCCGGTGCGGTCGGCGTGATCGCGGAGGTCAATCCGGTCGCGCTCCGGAAGCGCCACGAGCAGGGCTGGCTGCAGGAATTCGAGACCGACCTCGACAGGGTCATCGCACGCATGGAGCGGGCGCGCGACGCGGGCCAGGCCCTGTCCCTCGGCTACCTCGGCAACGTCGTCGATCTGTGGGAGCGCCTGGCGTCGGCGGGAGTGAGCGTCGATCTGGGATCGGATCAGACCTCGCTCCACAATCCCTATGGCGGGGGCTACTACCCGGTGGGTCTGAGCATGGACGCCGCGAACGCGATGCTCCGCACCGACCCGGGCGGATTCAAGGCGCGGGTGCACGAGTCCTTGAAGCGCCAGGTCGCTGCGATCGACGCCCTGGCCGCCCGCGGCATGAGCTTCTGGGACTACGGCAACGCCTTCCTCCTCGAAGCGAGCCGCGCGGGGGCGCCGGTCATGCGCGCCGACGGCCGCTTCCGCTACGCGTCGTACGTCGAGGACATCATGGGGCCGATGTGCTTCGACTACGGCTTCGGCCCGTTCCGCTGGGTGTGCACGTCGTGCGACGAGGACGATCTGCGGACCACCGACGCCATCGCCGGGGACGTGCTCGAAGAGATGTCCCTGGAAGCGCCTCCCGAGACCCGCCGCCAGTTGCTCGACAACCTGCGCTGGATACGGGATGCGCGCCGGCACCGCCTGGTGGTCGGCTCGCAGGCGCGGATCCTGTACTCCGACGAAGAGGGCCGCAAGCGCATCGCCCTCGCTTTCAACGCGGCGATCCGCGACGGGCGGGTCAAGGCGCCGATCGTTCTCGGGCGCGACCACCACGACGTCTCGGGCACCGATTCCCCGTACCGCGAGACCGCCAACGTCCGGGACGGCAGCAGCCCGTGCGCCGACATGGCGGTGCACAACGTCATCGGCGACGCGTTCCGCGGGGCGACGTGGGTGAGCCTCCACAACGGCGGCGGCGTCGGGTGGGGCGAGGCGATCAACGGCGGGTTCGGGATGGTGATCGACGGCAGCTCGGACGCCGATCGCCGGATCCGTGCCATGATCTCGTGGGACGTCACGAACGGCATCGCCCGCAGGGCGTGGGCCGGGAACCCCGAGGCCGAGTTCGCGGCGAGGGCCGCCATGGACAGCGAGTTACGACTGAGCATCACGCTCCCGCATCGCGCCGCCGACGACGTGGTGCGGAGCGCGCTACGCGAAGTGGACGCGAACGACGACGATACCAGGAGGTGACGGATGTCGAACCGGTGCTGGATAGCAGTGTGTGGGGCGGTGGTGGTCTCGATGTTCTCTTTGACCGGGTGCGGCGGCCCATCGACCGAGGAAAGCACGCCGCCGGCCGAGGAGGCGGCCGAGCCCGAGGCCCCCGAGGCGAAGGCCGAGTCGGGCGGCGCGGGCGAGGCCCTCGCGGAGCTTGCGCCCAAGAGCGGGAGCGAGGTCAACGGCCAGGCCGCGTTCTTCACGGAAGGCGACACGGTCACGCTCAGCCTGAGCCTCCAGCATCTCCCTCCCGGGGTCCACGCCGTCCACATCCACGAATTCGGCGACTGCAGCGCCGCCGACGGCGCCTCGGCCGGGGGCCACTGGAACCCCATGGGGCACAACCACGGCAAGTGGAACCAGGCTCCGTTCCACATGGGTGATCTCGGCAACGTCACGGCCGACGAGTACGGCAACGGTGCAATTTCCATCACCACCAGCCTGTGGACCATCGGCACGGGGCAGCCCGACGACGTCTTGGGGAAGTCGATCATCGTGCACGCCTCCGCCGACGACTACGTGACCCAGCCGACCGGGAACGCCGGCGGCCGCATCGCCTGCGGAGTCATCGGGAAATAGCGCGGGGCGGGGATTCTGAGGGGCTACCCGGTCGTCCCGGGCACGACGAGATCGATCCCGGCCAGATCGAGACGCTCGAAGTCGCGCCGATCGAGCGTGAGGAGACGCGCCGCGCCTCCTTTGAGGGCGCAGCGCAGGATCAGGGCGTCGTACGCCCGCCCGCCCGCGAGCCTCCGGCCTGCCGCGTCGTGGAGGAACCGCCACGTCTCGCCCTCTCCCAGTGAGACGACGTCAGCCTTGCGCTCGAACGACCCGGCGAGAAGATCGAGGGCATCGGCCGGCGCGAGGCGATGCGGTGCCGGCAGTCGCGTCAACACGGCATAGGCTTCGATCAATGCGGGCCCCGGCACGAGAAGTCGGCTTCCGCGGCCAGCCGCTGCCGCGACCAAGGCGTTCAGCGCCGGCTCGTGCGCCTCGTGCCATCGGAGCAGGGCCGCGACCACGACGCTCAACGAGACTTCCGGCGTGCCCGGACCCGCTCGCGGATCTTCCTCACGGTGTTCTCGCGAAGGACCTCGAATGGCCCGACGGGCTCCGCCACCTGGAAGCCGCGGCGCCGCTTGATCCGGACCTCACGCGGAGCGGGCTCGATCTCGATGCGGCCGTCCCGGACCGTGACCTCGAGAGGCTCGCCGGGGCGAAGGTCGGCTTCTTCCCGGATGGGCTTCGGGAGGACCAGGCGTCCGGAAGAATCCATGGAGGTTTTCATGCCACGAATAATACCACGAACAATGGCTGTCCTCCGAGCCACGGGCACCGATCGGTGGGCCAGGACACCTAGTTGCCCCAAGCGCCGGTGCAGCGAGACACGCTCGACACGGCCGATCCCGGCGGCTTCTGAAACCGACGAGGGCCCGGCGACGGCCCGAGGAGGTTTCAGCAGAACGACGAGCGCGACGCGACGTCGCGCGAGGAGTGTCCGCAGGGATCGGCGGTGTCGAGCGTGCCTCGCGGGCCTCGGTGCAATCCGCACGCGAAAAAGCCCGACGCGCGCCAAGCGAGAGCACGTGACCTACTCCCTCACCCACGCGCGCACGATGGTGTCGCCGACCTCGATGCGGTCGACCACGTCCATGCCCTCCACGACCTCGCCCATCACGGTGTAGTTGCCGTCGAGGTGCGGTGTCGGAACGTGCGTGATGAAGATCTGGCAGCCGCCGGTGTCCTTGCCCGCCTTGGGCATGCCCACCGTGCCGCGGCCGAAGCGCCGGCGGCCGATCTCGTCGGGGATGACGTAGCCTGGTCCGCCCCATCCGCTCCCGAGGGGATCGCCGCCCTGGATCACGAAGTTGGACACGACGCGGTGCCACACGGTCCCGTCGTAGAAGCCGTCGTGGACCAGGCGCACGAGATTGGAGACGTGGATCGGCGCCTCCTGGGCGAAGCAGCGAATCTCGATCTCGCCCCGGCTCGTCTCGAGCACCACGATCGGATCGTCGGCGAACGGATCGTGGTCGGTCCTGGTGTCCAGGGCCGGGAAGTCGCCCCCCGGAGCGTCGAGTCCCAGGGCTTCGAGGACACCTCGCGCCTTGGCCCGCACCGAAGGCGCGGGATCCGAGGCCGCGCGACGCATGAGATCGGCGGTCCCGGCGAGCTTCGCGAGACCGTCGACGATCGTCTCGCGCACCTCGATCCACGCGACACCGCTCGAGCGATCGTAGGTCTCGGTCAACCGCACGACGCGCTCGGCATTCTCGCTCCCCACCGCGATCTCGACGGCCGTGGCCCGTTCGCCGATGTCGTCGGAGCCGAGTGCTGCGTCCACGGCCTCGGCAACCACCGTCAGCTCGATGTGGGAGCGGAGCGCATCGAGGGCCGCGGAGCGCACCCGTGGGTCGGGATCGGCTGCCGCCTCGAGCGCGACTTCGATTCCCTCTTCGTCCATGGCGGCCGTGGCTCGGGCCGCCGCGGCTCTCACGACCCAGGCGTCGGAGGTCAGGTGGCCCCGTAGCTCCTCGAGATAGTCGGCGCCCAGCGTCTTCGCGAGCGCTCCGATCGCGGCGGCCTGGACGGTCGCCGACGGGTCGGCTTCGAGCCCCCGCAAGCGGACGACCGCTTCCTTCCCGCCTGCGCCGCCGAGGGCCGCAGCCACCGCGGCCCGGACGTGGAACGAGCCGTCGCCGTCGAGCCGCTCCGTGACCAGGTCGGCGCGCACCAGCAGTCCCAGCGCCGCCACCGCCTCCGCACGCACGTGGTGTTCGGCATCGGAAAGCCCCCAGGCGATCGCCTCGGCCTGCTCCTCCGCACCGGAGCGACCCACACCGCGAATCGCGAACATCCTCACCCAGGGATCCGGATCGGCCGCGACCCCGGCGAGCGCACCTGCCGCCGCGGCCTCGCCGTAGCGCGAGAGCGCATGAGCCGCTGCCTGCCGGACGGCGGCATCCTCGTCTCCGAGACTCTCGGCCAGCGCGGCGACCGCGGAGTCGGGCAGGGGAGGCGGCTCGCGAGCCTCGCCGCGCCAGGTCGGAACGAAGCGCAGGCGCAGCAGGGAGTGAGCCGCCTCGGCGCGCACCGCGGCAGACGCGTGGCCCAGGCGAGGGACGAGGTTGGCGGCCGCACCGGGGGGAGCGAGCTTCCCGAGAGCCTCCACGGCCATGGCGACGACCTCGGGATCGGGATCCAGAACCCCGCCTCGCGCCGCATCGATCGCGGTCGGGGAGGGCACCGTTCCCTGGGCGAGACCGAGCTCGCCGAGCGCGAACCACGCCGCGCGGCGGACCTCCGGGTCGGCGTCGTCCACGGCCGCGGCGAGCGCATCGGCATAGAACGGGCTCTGGATGCGGCCCATGGCGAGAGCGGCACGCGCGCGATCGGCAGGGTTCCCTTTCGCGAGCAACTCGACGAGCGCTCTCGAATCGGGCTCTCGCAGGTGCTCGATCTCCTCGGGCGACGGCCTCGCGCACGCGGTCGCGACGACGGCGAGGACGACGGCGGTCACGAGTCGCATCGTTCCGGCCTCAGTATCCCAGGGCGCAGCCGTCCTTACGGGACTCGCTGGCCCCGGCGTAGACGCCGGTCTCGAGATCGCGCGCGACGGCCTGGTATCCGCCGAAGCGCCCCACCGTCTCCGTGATGCGGTGGCCGCGCTTCGCCAGTCCGCGCCGGATCTGGGCATCGACTCCGCTCTCGAGGGACAGCACGCCGCCCGTGGTCATGAGCGTCCCGGTCGGCTCCGACGAGCCCGTGTGATAGTAACGCGCCGCGTCTCCGGCCTCCTGGAGGTTCATCCCGAAATCGACGAGGTTGACGAGGATCTGCACGTGACCCTGGGGCTGCATGTCGCCGCCCATCACGCCGAACGCCAGCCACGGCTTGCCGTCCTTGGTGGCGAACGCTGGAATGATGGTGTGGAACGGGCGTTTGCCCGGCTTCAGGCCGTTGGGGCTCTCCGGATCGAGGTTGAACAGCGCTCCGCGGTTGTGGATGCCGAAGCCCCAGCCCTCGACGACGTAGCCGGATCCGAATCCCGTGTAGTTGCTCTGGATCAGCGACACCATGTTGCCCTTGGCGTCGGCCGTGACGAGCAGGGTCGTGTCGCCGTGCGACAGGGGCGGGTGGCCCGCCTCGACCCGCAGAGCGGCGCGTTTCATGTCGATCAGCTTCGCCCTCTCGCGGCCGTAGTCCTTGGAGATCAGTCCCGCGACGGGCACGTCGGCGAACGCCGGGTCGGCGTAGTACCGCGCGCGGTCCTCGAACGCCAGCTTCTTGGCCTCGACCATCACGTGCCAGAAATCGACGGAGTCCCGCCCCATCGCCGCGAGGTCGAAGCTCTCGAGGATGTTGAGCATCTGGAGCGCCGCGATGCCCTGGCCGTTCGGCGGAAGCTCCCACAGCTCGACGCCGCGGTACGAGGTCGAGACCGGCTCGACCCATTCGGAGCGATGATCGGCGAGGTCCTCGAGGCTGATGAATCCGCCGTTCGCCTTCGAGAACGCCACGATCGCCTCCGCGATCGCTCCGCGGTAGAAGGCGTCCGCGCCGCCCGCGGCGATGAGCTCCAGGCTCTTCGCGAGGTCGGGGTTGCGAAACACCTCGCCGGCGGCGGGAGCGCGCCCGCCGGGAAGGAAGGTCGACGCGAAGCCGGGCTTGTCGCGGAACACGGCCGCGGAGCTCGCCCATCCCGCCGCGATCACCTGGGGGACCGGCGCGCCCTCCCGAGCGGCGCGAATGGCCGGTGCGAGCAGGTCCCCGAACGGGAGGACGCCGAACCTCGCGTGCAGCGTCGTCCAGCCGTCCACCGTCCCCGGGACGGTCCACGCGAAGGGGCTGTAGAGGGGAATCGTGCCGTCCTCGGCGGCGGGGACCTTGTCCGCGGTCAGCGCCGCGGGGGCGCGCCCGGAGGCGTTCAGGCCGTAGAGCCGGCCCGACTCGGCATCCCATACCATGGCGAACAGGTCGCCTCCGATCCCGTTGGCCGTGGGCTCCAGGAACCCCAGCGCCGCGTTGACGGCGATGGCGGCGTCGACGGCCGATCCGCCGCGCTCCAGCACCCCGACGCCGATCGACACCGCCAGAGGGTGCGCGGCCGCGACCATCCCGTGCCGGCCGTAGACCACCGACCGCGTGGCGAACATCTCGCCGTCGGGCCGGTCGGCACCGAAACCGGCCGGCGCGGGCAGCAGCACGAGGACGATCAAGACCAGCCCGAAACGACGCATCTCGAAACCTCCACGTTCGTCGGCACGCCGGGCCCGGCCGCGGTTGCCATCAGCGCCGCCTTCGGCGCACCTTGGGGATCGGCTCATCGGCGCCGAGCACGCCGCGGCCGAGCCAGCCGCCCCCGTCGAGGGTCAGGCACTCCCCCGTGACGTACGCCGCCTGGTCGGAGACCATCCACGCCGCCGCTTGCGCGACCTCCGCGCGGGTCGCGAAGCGCGCGAGCGGGATGCTCTCGCGCACCCGCGCCTCCATCTCCGGCGAGGGCCACAGGCGATCGGCCGCACCCTCCGAATCGAACGGCCCGGGGGCGATCGCGACAACCCGGATGCCGTGACGCGCCCACTCCACCGCGAGCGTGCGGGTCATGGAGAGCACGCCGGCCTTCGCGCACGCCGAGTGAATCGTCCCCGGCCCTCCCGTCCAGGCGTAGGTCGCGACGACGTTCAGCACGACCCCGCCGCGTCCGCGCGCGATCATCGCGCGCCCCGCGGCGCGCGAGCAGTAGAAGGTCCCGTTCAGCACGATGTCGACGACGTTGGCGAACGCCTTCTCGGGAAGATCCTCCGCGGGGCGCACGAAGTTGCCCGCGGCGTTGTTGACCAGGATGTCGACGCCCCCCAGCTCTTCTCCCACGTGCCGCATCATGCGGCGAACGGCGTGAGCGTCGCGCACGTCGCACGGCACGGCCAGCACCCGGCCGCCGATCGCCGCCAGCACGCGCTGTCCCTCCTCGAGGTGCTCCGGGTTGCGGCTCGCGATGGCGACCGCGGCTCCTTCCCGCGCGAGCGCCGAGCCGATCTCGAGGCCGAGCCCGGTCCCGCCGCCGGTGACGACGGCAACTCGACCGGCGAGACCCACTTCGTGTTTTGTCGAGATTCCGGGCAAAACTGCGCTCCTGAGGGGAGGCCGACCATCCTACGCCGCCGGGCCGAGGTTCGGAAGGGGGCGGCGAGCGCGCGCTTCGACTTTCGATTCGGCCCGGGCGTAGTATCGGGTGGATCCCGCGGTCGCATCGGGTCCATCAAGGAGAGCACCATGAACTCAACTCTGAAATACGCGTCGATCGCCATGGCCGCCGGATTGGGGTCGATCGCGCTCGTGGTGGGCGGTTCGGCCGTGGCGGGCGGCGCCGACTGCGCCGAAGGAGACGCCCCGGCGGTGTACTCGGTCGCGATCGGGGACGGCGAGGACGGCAGCCGCGGCTTCCTCGGAGTGTCGGTCGAAGAGGAGATCGAGCATCCCGAGGGCGGGGCCCGCATCACGAACATCGTCGACGACTCGGCGGCGCAGAAGGCCGGCCTCGAGGAGGGAGACATCATTGTCGGGATCGACGGCAAGCCCGTGCGCGGACCGGGTTCGCTGACCGCGAAGCTCCGCGACACCGAGCCGGGGGACTCCGTCCGGATCGAGATCCTCCGCGGCGGCCGCAAGCAGGCCGTCACCGCCGAGCTCGGCGAGCGTGCCAGGTCGTTCGCGGTCCTCGCCCCGCCGATGGAGTGGGACTCGGGGGAGTGGCAAGAGAACATGGAGAAGCTCGGCGAGCGGTTCAAGGAGCTGAAAGTCCTCCCGAAGCTCCAGGGCGGGTACTTCTTCGGTTCGTCCCGTCCGAAGCTCGGCGTGCAGCTCGTGGATACGACGCCCGAGCTGCGGGTGTTCCTCGGCGGCAACGAGGACGTCGGCGTCCTGGTGGGCAAGGTGATGAGTGGCATGCCCGCGGAAGCGGCCGGGATCCACGTCGGCGACATGATCCTCGCCGTCGACGGCCAGGACATCGAGGGCGTGGGTGGGCTCATCGAGGCCCTGGCGGAGAAGGACGGCCAGACGATCCGCGTCGACGTCCTGCGCGATCGCCAGGTGAAGACGATCCAGGTCGCGATACCCGCGCAGGAGGACGACGACGCCGACGGGCCACGAGCTTCGCTCGGCGACGAGCCGTACCGGGAGGCGCGACGCGCCGCCGCCGCCGCCATGCGGCTCACCCAGGAAGAGACGCGGCGCGCGGCCCAGGAGGCCGCGCGGGCCTACCGCGAGGCTCTGCGGGAGGTCCGGAGCGTGTCGATGGACGAGATGCGACGCGCGCGCGACGAGGCGCGGCGTGCCTTGAGGGAGGCTCGGGCGCTCGATCCGCGAAGCGCCGTCTGAGCCCGGAGGCCCCGGGCCTACTCCGATTCCGCGGCGAGCCGTCGCCGCACGCGCTCCAGGTTCGCGAGCGTCCCGGGATCGCGGGGCTCCAGGCGCAGGGCCTCCTCGAAGTGCACCGCGGCTTGCGCCAGGTCTCCGCGCCGAGCCAGCACGACGCCCAGGTTCTTGTGGACGGAGGCGCTCTCCGGAGCGATGCGGCTCGCCGCCGTCAGCTCGGCCTCGGCCTCGTCCCAGCTCCCGAGCTTCATGAGGGCGGTTCCCAGGTTGACCCGCGGCTCGGCCGCCTCGGGATCGAGGCGGACCGCCTCGCGTAGAGCGCCGACCGCCGCTTGATGATCGCCCCGCCGGCCGAGCACGGCTCCCAGCGCCGCGTGCCCGAGCGCGCTCTCGGGAGCGATCGTCAACGCTTCCCGCAGCACGTCCGAGGATTCGTCGAGCCGGCCCGCGACCATGAGCGCGACTCCGAGGTCCATCAGGATCGCGGGGTCCCCGGGTGCGTAACGCACAGCCTCGCGGTACTGAGCGATGCCGTCGTCGGGCTTCCCGACGCGCATGAGCGCCGCCGCCAGGTTGACCCTTGCCGCGGTGTAGTTCGGCCAGGTGGCCACGGCGTCGCGGAAGTGAGCGATCGACGCGTCGACGCGATCCTGCTTGTAGAGCGCGAGGCCGAGGGCGTTGTGAGCCGTGGCGTTGTCGTCGGTGACTTCGAGGACGTGCGTGAACAGCGTGATCGTGTCGCGCCAGTACGAGACCTGGGTATGCGCGGCGAGGGCCAGCGCGGCGATGAGCCCGGTCGTGGCCGCGGAGGCGCAGAGCCGGATCGCGAGCGACGTCGAGGCGAGCAGGTCCGAAGCGCCCCACACCACGACCAAGAACAACCCGATCAGCGGCACGTAGGTGTAGCGGTCCGCGATCGACTGCGCTCCGACCTGGATCAGGCCGATCACGGGAATCAGGGTGATCGCGTACCACAGCCAACCGACGGCCACGTAGGGGCGGCGCCGCGCGGCACGGATCGCCAGCCACGTGAGAGCGGTCAGGATTGCCGCGGCGGCGGCCACACGCCATGGAACGATCAGCTCGAAGTCGTAGGGATACGGAACCGCGAGGTCGAACGGCCACACCATCTTCAGGATGTACCGCACGTAGGACAACGCCGCGTTTCCCGCCCGCGCCGCCAGCGGGTGGGCGGTCGAGGATCCGACGGCGCCGCCCCGCGTCTGGGCGAACAGCGTGACGGCGCACGACGCGGCCGACAGCGCGGCGAGAGGGAGCTTGTCGACCACGGCCCCCCACGGCGGGCGGAGCGCCTCGTGCCACGAGCCCGAATCGCGGGCCAGGCGGCCGAGCGGCCACAGGTCCAGCAACACCAGGACGATCGGGAGCGTGACGAGCATCGGCTTCGCCAGCAACCCGAGCGCCATCGCGAGCACGACCCACGCGTAGCGCAACGGACCCGGGCGCTCGGAATAGCGCGCGTAGGCGGCCAGCGCGAGAAAGAAGAACGACGTGCTCAGGACGTCCTTGCGCTCCGCGATCCACGCCACCGACTCGACGTGCAGCGGGTGCACGGCGAACAGCGCGGCCACGACGGCGCTTCGCCAGGGCGCGGCCGTGGCGCGATTCAGGACGTGGAACAGCAGCAACGTGTTCGCCACGTGCAGCAAGACGTTCGTGACGTGGTAGGTGCCGGGGCCGCCGCCGAGCTCGGCATCGAGCATCAACGACAGCCAGGTCAGCGGGTGCCAGTTCGCCTGGGCCGTCGTCGTGAACGCCCATGCGACGTTCTCGGCCGTCAGGCCCGAGAGGACGTGGGGGTTCCGCACGACGTAGTCCTGATCGTCGAGGCCGATGAAGTCGAATCCGGCCGTCTGGCCGAAGACCAAGACCACGAGCACCGCGAGGCTCACCACGATCGCGACCTTCGCGCCGAGCCCCCTGGCCGAAGCCGAAAGCGGTTTCACCGCCTCATCCTACTGTCTACTGTCCGGCGCGGAGAGTCCGCATCCCGATCTGGGCCCCCGCAGTGGGCATACCCGACCCGGAGGGTCGATTCGCGCCCTTGATGATCTCGGCGGATCACGGATACAATCCGTCGGCAGTTCGACCCTTCGTCACGCCACGCGCACCGTGATCGACGGGATGGCGGATCCGTGCGCCAGGCCGGGAGAAACGCAATGCCCGTCGTGTCGAGACGTGCTCGCGAGCTGGGCACCGAGAACGCCTTCGTGGTGCTGGGCGAGGTGGAGAGGCTGCAACGCGAAGGCAAGGACATCGTGTCGTTCTGCATCGGCCAGCCAGACTTCCCGACCCCGGATCACATTCGCGCGGCGGGGATTCGCGCCATCGAGGACGGACACACCGGCTACACCCCGTCCCCGGGGATCGCGGCGCTGCGCCAGGCCGTCGCGGCGTACTTCACGCGCACCCGCGGGATCGACGTCGCCCCCGAGGAGGTCGTGGCCGGGTGCGGAGGAAAGCCGTTCATCGCCTACACGATCCTCTCGGTGACCGATCACGGATCCGGGCACGAGGTGATCTACCCGAACCCCGGGTTCCCGATCTACGGGTCCCAGGTCGCGGCGTGCGGGGCCGTGCCGGTGGCGGTCGATCTCAGGGAGGCCAGGGGATTCAACTTCGATCTCGACGATCTGCGCGCCAAGATCAACGACAACACCCGCCTGCTGATCCTCAACAGTCCCCACAACCCCACAGGCTCCATCATGAGCGCCGAAGATCTCGAAGCACTGGCCCGCATGGTTCAGCCGTACGAGAACCTGTGGGTCTACTCCGACGAGGTCTACTCGGCCCTGGTGTACGACGGTGAGTTCCGCAGCATCGCCGCGCTTCCCGGAATGAAGGACCGCACGATCATCGCGGACTCGGCGTCGAAGACCTATTCGATGACCGGCTGGCGCATCGGATATGCGGCCAACAAGACGCTGGCGCCCGCGTTCACGCGCTGGGTGACCAATACCGATTCGTGCCCGCCCCACCCCAACCAGTACGCGGTCGTGGAGGCGCTGACGGCGTCGCAGGAATCGGTGGATCGAATGCGGGAGGTCTTCCTCCACAGGCGAGACCGTATCGTCGCCGGCCTCAACGACGTTCCCGGCTTCGAGTGCCAGACCCCCGGCGGCGCGTTCTACGTGTGGCCCAACGTCACCGAGGCGTGCGAGCGCGTCGGGGCCGAGGACAGCGAGGAGCTTCGCAAGAGACTGCTGTACGAGGCGGGCGTGGCCGTGCTGGCCGACCGGCACTTCGGGTCGCGGGTGGAGGGCGACGGCCAGCACGTCAGGTTCTCCTACGCATCGTCGCTCGAAGCCATCAACGAAGGACTGAACCGCATCGCGACGTTCATGAAAAAGAACACGTGAGGAGGCGGGCGTGGACGAGGTGAGGAGCCGGGACGTCGAAACGCTGTTCGCCGAGGCCGAAGCGTCCTTTCGGCACTGGGAGGTCGCCAAGGACCTGATCGACGAGATGATCGATCTGATGCTGAACTACCGCCAGAGCGGTCACCCCGGCGGATCGCGGTCCAAGGTGCACCTCACCCTCGCGACGCTGCTGTCGGGAGCCATGCGTTGGGACCTCCTCCGTCCGTGGCGCCCGTTCCAGGACCGCTTCGTGCTGTCCGCCGGTCACACCATTCCGCTGCTGTACGCGACCCTCGCGGTCCTGAACGAGGCCATGAGGGAGCGGCACAAGCAGTCCGGCGATCCGGCATTCGCGTTTCCCGACGACGGCCGGTGGGCCCTCACGTGGGAGGACCTGCTGCTGCTCCGCCGCCGCCGCGGCCTTCCGGGCCACGCCGAGATGGAAGGCAAGACGCTGTTCGTGAAGTTCAACACCGGGCCGTCGGGTCACGGGATGCCCGCGTCGGCCGGCGAGGCCCTGGCGCTCAAGCGAGCGGGCCTCGAGGAGGTCAAGGTGTTCGTCGCGGAGGGCGAGGGAGGCCTGACCCCCGGCGCCGGCCACGAGACCAAGAACTCCGCGTGGGGCCTGGGCCTGTCCAATCTCGTCTTCCTGATCGACTGGAACGACTTCGGCATCGACGACAACCCGATCTCCTCCGTCGTGCATGGGAGCCCCACGACGTGGTTCGAGCCCTACGGCTGGCGCGTCACGGGAACCGAGCACGGCAGCGAGTGGGCGCCGGTGACGCGCGCCGTGCTCGAAGCGGCGCGCGGGGACAACCCCGGCAAGGTCCCGTCCATGGCGTGGTTCAAGACGCGCAAGGGCAGGGGCTACGGCAAGTACGACAACAAGTCCCACGGCACCCCGCACAAGATGAACAGCCCCGAGTTCTGGGCCGTCCGCAAGCAGTTCATGGAGAGGTACGGGGTCGAGTACGACGGCGTGGACGCTGCGGCGCCCGAGGACGCGGCGGCCCGCAAGCGGCAGGCGGCGCGGAACTTCGAGATCGCCCTGGGCGTCCTGCACCGCGACACGGCGCTCGTGGGCTACCTGTCGGATCGCATCCGCGACGCGGCCGCTCACGTGCCGGACCGCGTTTCCGGCTTCTCGATCGGCAAGGAGGCGGCGAGCATCTTCGACGATCCGCGGATCTACGATTTCCGGAGCTACCCGGACTCGATGTGGGTCGAGCCCGGGGACAAGCAGCCCAACCGCGCCGGGCTCGCGCGGTGGGGCGCATGGGTCAACACCTACGCGCGCGAGCGCTACGGCCGGCCGCTGTTCCTGGCGATGTCGGCGGATCTCGCCGACTCCACCAACATCTCGGGCTTCGCGAAGAGCTTCGAGCAGATCGAGGGCTGGGGGTGGTACAACCGCGACACCAACCCGGAGGGCGTGCTGCTTCCCCAGGAGATCACCGAGTTCACCAACGCGGGCATCTGCGTCGGTATCGCGACGGTGAACATGGCCGACGACCCGCGCGAGAAGTGGAACGGCTTCTGGTCGGCGTGCTCGACCTACGGCTCGTTCAGCTACCTGAAGTACGGCCCGATGCGGTTGTTCAGCCAGCTCGCCCAGGACTGCGAGCTCAAGGTCGGCAAGGTGCTGTGGATCGCGGGCCACTCGGGGCCGGAGACGGCGGAGGACTCCCGGACGCACTTCGGAGTCTTCGCGCCCGGGGTCACGCAGCTGTTCCCCGACGGCCACGTCATCGACCTCCACCCGTGGGAGTACAACGAGGTGCCGGTGGTGCTGGGGGCCGCGCTCCGCACGGCGGCGCCGATCGTGGCGCTGCACCTCACGCGGCCCGCGGTCGACATTCCCGACCGCGAGGCTCTCGGCATGGCCTCGCATTTCGAGGCCGCGCGCGGGGCCTACGTCCTGCGTCCGTTCCGGAAGGGCACGCCCCCCGCAGGCACGGTCTTCGTCCAGGGCACGATGACCACCGCCAACGTGGTCAAGATCCTCCCCGATCTCGACGGGCGGGGGCTGAACGTCAAGATCGTGGCCGCGATCAGCCCGCAGCTGTTCGCGCTCCAGGACGAAGCCTATCGTGCCTCGGTGATCACCGAGGCCGACCGCTGGGACTCGATGGCGATCTCGAACCGCTCGCGACGCGTGACCCGGGACTGGATCACCCATCCGATCGCGGCCGAGTACTCCCTGACCTCCGATTGGGACGATCGCTGGCGCACCGGGGGCACGGTGGACGAGGTCATCGAGGAGGCGCACCTCGACGCCAAGAGCATCCTCGCGGGCATCGAGCGCTTCGCTCGCGATCGCGACGCGCGCCTGGGGAGGCTCAAGGCGGCCGTCGCCGCCGCCGAGCGTCACGACCGGCCCGCCGGCGGACGATGAAGCGCATTCCGCCGATCAAGTCCGTGATGACCCCGTTCCCGTATTCCGTCGGGAGGGACGACAGCTTGGAGACCGCGCGCGCGATGATGGCGGAGCACGGCATTCGTCATCTCCCGGTGATCGATGGAGACAAGCTCGCCAGCGTCATCGGCCAGCGCGAGATCGACCTCGCGCAGGAGGCGCGCTCGGCGTCCTCGCTGCCCGGCCCCGAGCGCGTGGGGGACATCGCGCTGCGCGGAGCCTACGTCGTCGAGCTCACCGAGCCGCTCGACGTGGTGCTGTCGCACATGGCCGACGACCTGCTCGACTGCGCGGTGGTGGTGAAGGACGGCAAGCTCGTCGGCATCTTCACCACGACCGATGCGTGCCGCACCTTCGGGACGCTGCTGCGCGAGCTGTTTCCGCGAGGAGGCGGGGACGAGGCGGCCTGAGGCCGCGCCGCTACGGGAACAGGGCCTCGTCGACCAGCGCCATGGGATCGAACGGCTCGTTCCCGATCTTGGCTCCCCAGTGTAGGTGAGGTCCGGTGACGCGTCCGGTGGCGCCGGCCGCTCCGACGGTCTCTCCCCGCGCCACACGCTGGCCCTCCTCGACGTCGATCTCGGACAGGTGCCCGTAGATCGTGAACAGGCCGCCGCCGTGGTCCACGATGACGACGTTGCCGGAGTAGTACAGCTCCTCGGCGAGCACGACCGTGCCGTCGCCGGCGGCCACGACCGGGTCCCCGGTGGCCGCCCGCAGGTCCAGCCCGGGGTGCGGGGAGCGCGGCTCGCCGTTGTACAGCCGCCGGGTGCCGAACACCGAGGTCGGGTCGCCGGGAACGGGTCGCACGAACGGCTCGACGGGCGCGGGGTGGGGCGAGCGGGACGCGTAGATCGCGGCCAGCTTGGCGCGCTCGCGCGCCAGCCGCTCCTCCACTTCCGGAGGCGGGGTGACGTACTTCGAAGCCACGGACAGCTCCTCGGTCGCGAACGACTTCGGCACGACGGCGGTGGCCAAACTCCCGGTTGCTCTTCGACCGTCCGGGGTCTTGCCCTCGACCTCGACGACGGCCGGCCCGGGCGCTTGCTCGAGGCTCACCATCGCCCAGCCGGACCAGTGCTCCCGGGTGTCGTTCGCGCCCTCGACGCGCGGCTCGGTTCGCAGCATGGAGACGTTCCGGCCGAGGAACGTCCCGGCCAGGGTCAACAGAGGCTCGGGAGACGTCACCACCACGCGCACCGGCTCTCCCGGAGCGACCGACCGCGCCAGGACCACGACTTCAAGGGTGACGGTCTCGGCGCCGGTCCGGGAACACGAAGCCGCCAGGAGGATCGCGAGGGCGACGACGGCGGATCTCGGCAGCCGGCTCATGGCACTGGATCCTAGCAGGGTCGAGCCCGGCCGGTATTTGCGGCAACCGGCCTCGTGAGGTATATCCCTATCCGGCGCGGGGTCCCGCGTCGCGGAGCGATTCGAGCATGCCCTTCGGCCTCCTGTTCGGAGCGATCGTGTTCGCGGTCCTGTGCGTGTGGCGAGGCGTCGCCACGACGATCGCGGGCGACGACCTGCCCGCGAGAGCGAGCGGAGTGATCCTGGTCGTCCTGGGAGTCTCGCTCAGCCTCGGGCTCCTGAAGCGTCAGAGCCTGGCGCGCTGGACCGGGGTCGCGGCGGCGGCTCTGCTGGCCCTGCGCGGGGCCGTCCGGATGACCGAGACCGGACTCGTGCAGGACCACGTCATTTTCTTCGCGGCACTGACGACCTTCGTGCTGCTCGTGCTGCCGTCCACGGGGGACGTTCGCCGCGGGCTGGAGCCCGCGCGGATCGGATCCCGGCTCCCGGGACGCGGCCTGGGCGTCGTCGCGGCGATCGCGCTGGCCGGCCTGTTCGCGGTCTCGATCTGGGGATGGATGAGTCGCGACGCATCGGCCGCGGCACTCCGCCTGCCGCGTCTCGAGTGGCGCGAGTTCGCCCCGGGCCTGGAGCAGGCCAAGCTCGAGGGCAAGCCGGTCCTGGTCGATTTCTATGCCGATTGGTGTGGCCCCTGCAAGGAGATGGACCGCAGGACGTTCCGCAATCCGGCGGTGGTGGAGAAGCTCACCGGGGATCTCGTGCCGATCCGCGTCGACTCCGAGGAGGACGTGCCCCGAAACGGCGTCACCGGGTCGGAGCTCGCCGAGCGCTACGGCGTGATGGGATACCCGACCCTCATGCTCCTCGACGGAGACGGCAGGATCCTGGCGAGAAGGAGCGGGGCCATGAGCCCCAGGCAGCTCTTGAGCTGGGTGGACGAGACTCTCGCCGACCCGGATCTCGAAGCGCGGGATCCGCAGGACCCCGGCTTCAAGGGTTTCACGCTCTGACCTGGGCGAATCGAGTGCGCTGACGCGTCGTGACCGGGGGGCTCGTCCCGCCCGCATCGAGGTTCCCATGCGGCACAGACGGTCGTTCATTCCCGGGCCCTCCGAGGTCCGCGCGGAGAACCTGGCGGCGCTCTCCCGGCCGCAGGTCGGACATCGATCCGAGGAGTTCAAGGAGCTCTACGCGCGCGTCGTTCCCAAGCTCCAGACGCTGCTCGAGACCCAGGGCAACGTCTTCCTGTTCACGTCGTCGTCGACGGGAGTGTGGGAAGCGGGTATCCGGAACTGCGTGAGCGAGCGCGTGCTGTGCTGCATGCAGGGCGCGTTCTCCGACCGCTGGCTCGACGTCGCCGAGGCCAACGGCAAGCGCGTGGGACGGCTGCAGGTCGACTGGGGCCGGGCCATCACCGCGGAAGCGATCGACGCCGAGCTGCAGAAGGGGGGCTACGACGCGATCGCCGTCGTCCACAACGAGACCGCGACGGGGGTCATGAACCACCTCGACGAGATCGCGGCGGTCATGCGGAAGTACCCCGACGTGATCTTCATGGTGGACGCGGTGTCGTCGATGGCCGGGGTCCGCATTCCGGTCGACGAGTACGGCATCGACCTGTGCCTCGCGGGGCTGCAGAAGGCATTCGCGCTGCCCGCGGGTCTCGCGGTGGCGGCCGTGTCCGACAAGGCTCTCGACAAGGCCCGGCGCGTCGAGCACCGCGGCTACTACTTCGACTTCCTGGAGATCCTCGAGTATCACCGCAAGAACCAGACGCCGGCGACGCCCGCGATCCCTCAGATCAACGCGCTCGACGCGCAGATGGACGACATGCTCGAGGAGGGCCTCCAGAACCGCTACGCGCGGCACGCCGCGCTCGCCGCCATCGTGCAGGAGTGGTCGCGCGAGCGCTTCGCGATCTTCGCGCAGGAAGGATACGAGTCGCACACCGTGACGTGCGTCAAGAACACGCGCGGAGTCTCGGTGGCCGACTTGAATCGCGAGCTCGGCAGGCAGTCGGCGACGATCTCGAACGGCTACGGCAAGCTCAAGGAGCACACCTTCCGCATCGCCCACATGGGCGACACCGAGGAGTGGGAGATTCGCGGGCTGCTGGCCACGATCGACCGCATCCTCGGTCTGTGAGCGGGGACGGGAGGAGACCTCGTGAAATCACCGCACAGTGAGAAGAAGCGGCTGGACCGGATCACCGTCAAGGCGATCGTCGGCGTCGCGGCCGAAATCGACGGCAGGATACGCAAGCGTGCCAAGCCCGAGGTGACGTTCCCGGTGCGCTCCCTCGGCAACGTTCGATACGACCCCGGCAAGGGCTATTTCGAGATCGGCCGGGCGAGATCGACGCGCACCCTCACGGTGAGCACCGCCAAGACCTTCGCGCAGACTCTGAGCATGATGTCCCTGTCGAAAGAGCTGGTCGAGACGAACGACTTCGCCACCAAGCGAGACGCGTACTACCAATCGAAGAACTGGGGGGAGGCGGCGTTCGGCGAGCAGGAGGAATCCGATACCGTGATGGACGACATCGAGGCGATGTTCTCGATGCACGGCGTGAGTCGCGAGCAGCTGCGCTACATTCCCGACGAGCACGGGGGCGCCGTCGCCGGCGAGCTCATCGTCCACGACACCGACATGGACACCGGAAAGACCGAGAAGATCGACTGCACGCGCTTCGGCTCGGGGGCGTACTCGATCCCGTCCCTGGTCGAGCAACTGACGTTCGAGACCCGCGCGAAGTTCATCCTGTGCATCGAGACCGGCGGTATGTTCCAGCGGCTCCAGAGCCACAAGTTCTGGAAGAAGGCGCATTGCATCCTGGTTTCGATGGCCGGGGTTCCGACGCGTGCGACGCGGCGCTTCGTGCGCCGGCTCTCGGAGCAGTGCAAGCTCCCGGTCTATGCGTTCGTGGACTGCGACCCGTACGGGATCTCGAACATCTACCGCACGCTCAAGGTCGGGTCCGGCAACGCGGCGCACATCAACAAGTTCTTCTGCGTTCCCGGCGCGAGGTTCCTCGGGGTCACGCCGCAGGACATCACGGACTACAAGCTGCCGACCCACCCCCTGAAGGACATCGACATCAAGCGCGCCAAGGACGCCCTCAAGAACGACCCGTTCTTCGTGCGCCACCCGGAATGGGCCAATGCCATGCAGCAGCTGATCGCGGTGGGCAAGCGCGCCGAACAGCAGGCGTTGGCCCGCTGGGGGCTGAACTACGTCATCGACGAGTACTTGCCGCGCAAGCTCGAGAACACCTCCAAATTCCTGCCGTAAAAGGGGGTCCGACCCCGTTGGACGTTTTCAGGCTTCTTGATCGGAGCCGGGTACGATGGCGGCGGGATCGATGCCGTTGTCCCTCAGGGTCTTGACCCACATCTCTTCCGGGGGATGGTCGAGGATCAGGATCGGATCGACCGGCGCGACGATCCACGATCCCTCGCTGATCTCCCTCTCGAGCTGGCCTGGACCCCAGCCGGCGTAACCCGAGTAGCACTGGAACCGGCCGCGGGTCAGGTTGCACAGGCGCGTCAGCGTCCCCGTGGAAGCGCTCACCTGCAGGCCGCGGGCGACGCGGCGGGCCTCGGGATCCGCGTGCTCTTCCCCGAGCACGACGAGGCCCTGTTCCGGCTGGACCGGACCGCCCTGCCGCACCCTCTTCTCGGGATCGCCCGCGTAATCGATCTCGTGGTCGCGGCACAGGTCCTTGAGAAGGAGGGATGTCTCGCGGTTGACGACGATGCCGAGCGCACCGTCCTTGCCCTGCTGGAGGAGCAGGACCACCGACTGCTTGAAGTTCGGGTCCTCCAGTTGCGGCACCGCCACCAGGAAGCCGGGCGCGATCGCATCCACCATGACCCTATGATGCCTCGAAAAGCGCCGCGATGCATCCGCATCCGGACCTCCGCGCGTGGATCGCCGAGGTCCGGGACATCGCCCTGGAACCGTTGACCCCCCTCCGACACGGGGATATATTGCAGGGTCCCCTGGAACGGCGGCGTAGCCAAGTGGTAAGGCAGGGGTCTGCAAAACCCTCATCACCGGTTCGACTCCGGTCGCCGCCTCCAAAGACCCGAGGCGCCGGCGATGTCTCCCCCGGGTCTCGTGTCGTACAATGACGCCGACCGCTGCCCGCCGTCACGCGCGGCCGGAGGCCAGGCCTTGCTTCGCCGAAAGAAGAAACGACCCGACGAGCCGACCCTCGTCCAGAGACTGGGCGCGAGCTCGTGCCGCCGGATCGCGATCGTCGGCCTGCACCCCGGGGCGGGAAGCCGCACGGTGATGCAGCAGCTGGCATCGGGTGCCCGCGGCGAGGGCATCGCGATCGGGATCACCCAGGCCCCGAGGGCGGTGCCCGACCAGGCCGAGACGCCGCCCCCGATCGAGCTTCCCGAGGGCGTGGTCGTGGCCACGGCGAGCTCTCTCGCCCAGCACGAGCAGCGACTCGAATTGCTCGAGGCCACGAGCTGCGGGACCGCCGCCGGTCCCGTGGCGCTGTATCGCGTGACGGAGGCCGGGCCGGTCTCGATCCACGGCCCGGACGCTCCGGAATCGATCCGCGAGACGCTCGAGCACCTGCAGCGCGTCACCGGCGGGCTGGCGCTGATCGACGGAGACTGGCAGCGCAGGGACTTCGCGGCCCCGGGAGTCACCGACGGCATCGTGCTCGCCGTGGGAGCCGGATACTCCCGTTCTCCGGAGCACTCCGCGGCGGCTATTCGATACATGATCGAGACGCTCACCGTGGCCGCGTGCCACGGCAGCGCCCAGCGGGCGTGGGAGGAGGCCGAGGCGAGCAGCGCACTGGTCGTTCTCGATCCCGAGGGCCGCCGTCTCGGGTCCGTGCCGCCGGACGCCCGCGATCCGATTCGCATCCTGCAGTCCTTGAACGGCGGGGGAATCGGAACGGTGGCCTTGCCCGACGGCCTGCAGGACGCCCTCCTCGTCCCTCTGGTCCGTTCCGACCTGCGCTGCGCGCTGGTCGTGCGGGACCCGACGAGGTTGCTGGCGGCGCCCGTCTACCTCAAGGCGTGGCTCAAGGGGAACGGCCGCTTGGAGGTCGTGCGTTCGGCGCGCTTGCTGGCCGTGGCCACCAATCCCGTGAATCCCACTGGAGCCGACGCCGAGCCGCGAGAGTTCCGCCGGCTCGTCTCCGAGGCCTCCGATACGCTCCCGGTCCACGACGTCGTGCTGGAGTCCTCCGGCTCGAAGCGCGGACGAGCGTGGAAGATCGGCAGCTGAGCGCGCGCTGCGCGCACGCGTTCCGGGCCCCGCGAGCCGTCCCGGCCTCACGCTCCGCGACGCCTCCGATTACGACCTCGTAAACCGATCTCGTCATCGTGTGTCGCCGCGCTCCTTCCCGGGACCGGCAGCCGCTTCTCGAATCCCTTGCCCAGCAACGACTTCGGACGACATGTCGACGTGGCATGGAAGCCGCAGTCCACGCCCGTCGCAATCCCGGTAGAGGGTCCATCGCGGAGGGCCGTTGACTTACGAAGCGACTACCCGGAAGTTGCTCGCGCTGTGCTTCGTGGGCGCCGTGGCGTCGGTGCCCTCCCAGGCCGGGACGATCTCCCTGGCCTGGGACCCCGTCTCGGATCCGGACCTCGCAGGCTACCGCGTCTACTGGGGCGGCGCTTCCGGAAGCTACACCGGCCAGGTCGACGTCGGCAACGGCACGCAGCACACGCTCACGGGCCTCGCCAACTGCACGAACACGTACGTCGCGGTCAAGGCGGTGAACGACTCCGGTGTCGAGAGCGACCTCTTCTCGAACGAGATCTTCGGCTGGCCGCGACCTGTCCTGACCTCCGCCTCGCCAACCTCCATCGCCCGGGGCGCGCAGGTGGTCGTGACGTTGTCGGGCTCGAGCTTCATGCCCGGAGCCACCGTCGGGACGTCGAACGCGGGCGTCGCGGTCAATTCGGTCACGGTGGTGTCGTGCAGCCAGATTGCCGTCACGCTCACCGCCGGATCGAACGCCACCCTCGGCTCGTTCAGCGTCGACGTCGTCAACCCGGATCAGGTCTTCGGCACGGCCGCCGGCCTGCTCTCCGTCGCTCCGGCCCAGACCCCCCCGACCATCACGTCCCAGCCCGCGAATCGAACCGTGACCGAAGGCCAGAGCGCGACTTTCAGCGTGGTTGCCACGGGCACCGCGCCCCTGAGCTACCAGTGGCAGAAGAACGGCGCCAATATCTCGGGCGCTACCGCGAGCTCGTACACGACGCCGCCGACGACCCTGGCCGACAACGGCTCGACCTATCGCTGCCTGGTCGACAACGTCGTCGGGAGTGCCGTCAGCGCGTCGGCGACCCTGACCGTTCTCGACGGCACGGCGCCGGTGATCTCGCAGCTCCAGGCCACGGCGATCACGCAGACGGGCGCGACGGTCACCTGGCTGACCAACGAGCCGGCCGACGGGCAGGTGTTCTACCGCCGGTCGGGAACCACGAGCTACCTGCAGACGCCTGTCGCCACGTCGCTCACCACCGGCCACTCCATGAATCTCCAGGGGCTGGCCGCCGCCACGACCTACGAGTACTTCGTGCAGAGCGCCGACGCGGCGGGGAACGAGGCGAGCTCGACACCGGTCCGAACCTTCACCACCGACGCGCCCGACCAGCCGCCGGTGGCGAACTTCACCGCCACGCCGACCTCGGGCGACCGACCGCTTCCCGTGAGCTTCAACGCGTCGGCATCGAGCGATCCCGAAGGACCGATCGCTTCTTACGCGTGGAGCTTCGGTGACGGAGCGTCGGGATCGGGCGCCACCGTGTCGCACACCTACTCCGTCGCGGGCTCCTACGTCGCGACCCTCACGGTCACCGACGGCGCGGGCGCGCCCGACTCGGCGACCGTCACGATCCTGGTCAGCGAGCCGACCGTCGCCCCGAGCATCACGTCCCAGCCCGTCAACCGCACGGTGAACGAGGGTCAAACCGCGACGTTCTCGATCACGGCCTCCGGCACCGTGCCGCTCGCCTACCGCTGGCAGCGCGGCGGTGTCGACATTCCGGGCGCGACCCAGCCGAGCTACACGACCCCTGCGGCGTCCATGGCCGACAGCGGCTCGACGTATCGATGCATCGTCGGCAACACGGCGGGGACCGCGACCAGCAACTCCGCGACGCTCACCGTTCTGGACGTCACCGCCCCCATCATCAGCCAGGTCACGACCTCGGGAGTGACCACGTCGCAAGCGACCGTCACGTGGGTCACGGACGAGGCTTCGAACAGCCAGGTTTTCTACCGGCCGGCCGGAGCCTCGACCTACCAGCAGACGACCGTCGCCGCGGCCCTCGTGGTCAATCACTCGGTCACGCTCCAGGGCTTGCAGTCGGGGACGACGTACTCCTACCACGTCCGGAGCGCCGACCAGGCCGGCAACGCCGCGGTGTCCGCCGACGCGAGCTTCACGACCACGAGCGCCACCAACCAGCCGCCGACCGCGCGCTTCACCGCCAATCCGACGTCCGGCGAGGCGCCCCTGGACGTCGCCTTCAACGGCTCGACCTCGAGCGACCCCGACGGATCGGTCGCCTCCTGGAGCTGGGATTTCGGAGACGGCGGCACGGGCACGGGCGCGACGGTTTCGCACCGCTTCGCCTCGGCGGGCTCGTACACGGTCACGCTCACCGTCGCGGACGACGACGGCGCCCTGAGCTCGACGACCGGAACGATCGACGTCGACGAGCCCACGCTGGCGCCGGCGATCGTCGAGGAGCCGCTCGACGCCACCGTGGCGCAGGGCATGACGCCGACCTTCACCGTGTCCGCCACCGGAACTCCGCCGCTCACCTATCAGTGGCGGAAGAACGGGGCCAACATCCAGGGTGCCACCGTGCCGTCCTACACGACTCCGCCGGTCACCCTCGGCGACGATCTGTCCACGTACCGCTGCGTCGTGACCAACGCGGCGGGCGGCACGCTGAGTCGCTCCGCCGTGCTCAACGTCGACCCGCCCGGACCGCGCGCCGAAGGCGCGGTCGTCCTGTATGCGTTCGACGAGGGCCAGGGCGACGTCGTGGGCGATCTCTCGGGCCAGGGCCAGCCTCTCGATCTCACGATCACCGACACCGGAGACGTGAGCTGGGTCCAGAGCGGGTTGTCGATCGACGCCTCCACCGTGCTGGACTCGGGAGCGGCGGCCGAGAAGGTCCGTGACGCCGTGGTCTCGACCAACGAGATCACCGTGGAGGCGTGGATCAGCGCCGCGAACACCACGCAGAGCGGACCGGCCCGCCTCGTCGGGATCTCGACCAACGGCAACTCGAGGAACGTGGCCCTCGGGCAGGAAGCGGACACCTGGAGGGCCCACCTCCGGACGACGGTCAAGGGCAACAGCGGCACGCCGGTCCTGTCCTCGCCCGCCGGAGGCGCGACCGATACCGTGCAGCACGTCGTGTTCAGCCGCGAATCGTCGGGCCTGGAGAGGATCTTCGTCGACGGCGAGGAGGTCTCGAGCCAGGTCGAGACCGGCAACTTCTCGAGCTGGGACGATCGCTATCGGCTGTTCGTGGCCAACGAGATCGGCGCCAACCGCCCGTGGCTGGGAGTTCTGTACCTGGTGGCGATCTACGATCGCGCTCTCTCGCTGCTCGAGATCGATCAGAACTACGCGGCAGGTCCGCATGCCGCCGCACCCAACCGGCCGCCGGTCGTGCAGGTCGCGGCGGACACCACGTCGGGCGACGCGCCGCTGACGGTGCGTTTCAACACGTCGGGCTCCAGCGACCCCGACGGCACCATCGTCTCGTTCGCCTGGACCTTCGGAGACGGCACGAGCGGCAGCGGCGCCGCTCCGACGCACGTCTACGCGGCGGGCGGGAACTACACCGCCACGGTGACCGCGACGGATGACGGCGGATCGTCGGCGGTCGCGACTCTCGCCATCACGGTCGCCATCCCGGCCGTCGCGCCGTCGATCATCGCCAATCCCGCCGGCGCCACGGTCGTCGAAGGCCAGACCGCGACCTTCGCGGTGATCGCCCAGGGCACGGCGCCGTTGTCCTACGAGTGGCGGCGCAACGGCACCGCGATCGCGGGGGCGACGGCGTCCTCCTACACCACGCCGCCGGCGACCACGGCCGACGACGGCGCGAACTACCGCTGTGTCGTCTCGAACCTGGCGGGCAGTACGTCGAGCGCCCCCGCGACGCTGACCGTCGTCGACGGCACGGCCCCGATCATCACCCAGGTCCAGGTCACCGGTGTGACCCAGACCAGTGCCACGGTGGGCTGGACCACCAACGAGCCGGCGACCACACGGGTCTACTACCGCGTGAGCGGTGCCGGCAGCTTCCAGGCAACACCGCTCGCTTCGGCCCTGGTGACGAGCCACGCGGTCCAACTGCAGAACCTGACGTCGGACACGAGCTACGACTACCGCGTGGAGAGCCGGGATGCCGCCGGCAACACGGCCACCTCGGCGACCGCGATCTTCGCCACGGCGGGTCCTCCTCCGAACCAGCCCCCGAACGCGAGTTTCACGACCAGCGCGACGAGCGGGGAGGCGCCCCTGAACGTCGTGTTCGACGCCGGCGGGTCGAGCGACGCCGACGGCTCGATCGTCGCCTACGACTGGAACTTCGGCGACGGCACGACCGGGGGAGGGCGGACGCCGTCCCATGTCTACACCTCCGCCGGCGCCTTCACCGTGACGCTGACGGTCACCGACGACGACGGCGCCACGGACTTCGCGTCCCGGACGATCAGCGTGACCCTGTTCCCCGTGACGATCACCGCCCAGCCGATCGACCAGGACCTCGCCGAAGGCCAGCGGGCCACGTTCACCGTCGCGGCCAGCGGGTCACCCCCGTTGACGTATCGCTGGAAGAAGGACGGCGTGGTGATCGACGGGGCGACCGGCACGAGCTACACCACTCCGCCCGTGACTCTCGCCGACGACGGCGCCACCTACCGCTGCGTCGTGAGCAACCTCGCCGGCCCGGTCAACAGCGACCTCGCCATGCTCACGGTCGCGGACGGAACCGGACCGGCGATCAGCCAGGTGCAGGCCACCGCAGTGACCTCGACGACGGCGAGGATCACCTGGACCACCGACGAGCCCGCGTCGAGCCGCGTCGTCTACCGGCGAGTGGGCGACTCGAACTGGCTGCAGAGCGCTCTGGACTCGAGCATGGTCACGAGCCACGACGTCCCGCTCCAGGCGCTGAGCCCCGGCACCGCGTACGAGTTCCACGTGCGCAGCGTCGACTCCGACGGGAACGTCTCGACGTCGACTCCGGACCAGCAGTTCAACACCACGGTCGTGACCGGACTCCCGGGGAACGTCTCCAACGTTCGCCGAACCGACAAACGCAGCAACTGACCCCAACGTGGTGCCGAGCTTGGTGGCAACCAGCTGCGCACCACCTTGGACTCGGTCAGGTCCTGGCCAGGCGATTCACGAGCTCCTGGAAGCGGCGCCGGCTGACCCCGATCCTGGATCCGTCGCTCAGCACGGCGTCGCCGAATCCGCCCGTGCGGGGGACGAGCTCGCGGATCTCGTCGAGGTTGACGATCGCGGCGCGCGAGACGCGGAAGAAGCGGGCGGGGTCGAGCCGCCTTTCCAGGTCGTTGAGGCTGGGCTGCATCCAGCCGTGCCGCTCGCGCGTCTGGAGCTTGGTGACGCTACCCTCCGAGGTGAAGAACAGCACCTCGGCGGCGGGCACGACCACGAAGCGCGCGCCGACGCGGGCGAGGAAGCGGGTCGTGCCCGAGCCCACGCGGTCGAGAGCGACCTCGTGCTGTCCCACCGACGCCTGCCGCACCCGCTCGAGCGCCTTGTCGAGACGCGCGCGGTTGACCGGCTTCATGAGGTAGTCCACCGCGTGGAGTTCGAAGGCGTCGACGGCGTACTCGTCGTAAGCGGTGCAGAATACGATCGGCGGGCGCGGAGAGGGGAGCGAGGCAGGATCTCCACCACCCTCCAGAATCCGAGGAGGCACAGGGCCGACAGGCCCACGCTCGCCAGGTAGGTTGCGATGACGCTTCCCTTCCATGGGCCGCCCGACAGCCGGCCGTCGGCGCGGTGGGGGGCGAGGACGGAGTGCATGATGAGCGGCGGGTAGAGGTAGGCCAGGCACAAGAAGAAGCTGTCCAGGATCCACCTCCCGGCCCCGAGATTGGGGGACAGGATCGTGTCCAGCACCGCGACCACGAACCAGGCCGTGCTCGCCAGGCTGATTGCCCCGTCGATCAGGAAATACCGGCCGGGCCTTCGGGCCGCGACCCGCGCGCGATCGCCTCGCAGCACGAAACTCCCTGACCCACAGGCCGAAGATCGTCCCGAAGGCGAAGGCGCCGAAGGCGAAGATCAGGTTGGCGGCAATCCACAGGCTCATCGCGGGCCGGGCGGCCGAAGAGCTCGGCCCGGCGGCGCCGCGAACGCCCGGCGGTCGCCCCTCGAACCGAGCGCAGGCACCGGCGATCGGGTTCCCGCTTGCGTTCTCCCGGTGTATCCTCGCGAGTCTTCGTGGAGGGGCGGCCGATGGCGGGGACTTCGAGGAGTGGGGCAGGGTGCAGCCGCGCTGCGGCCGCGGCTGTGCTCGTGGCGAGCCACTCCTTCGTCGCGGCGCCGGAAGGTCGCCCTGCGGTCGCTCCCGATCTCCGCGGCACCGTCCAGTCCTTTGTCGACCAGGAGTACCCGAGCCTCCGCGAGCTCTACACGCATCTGCACGCGCACCCGGAGCTGTCGTTCGGCGAAGAGCAGACCGCGGCCACCGTCGCTGCGGAGCTCCGCAAGCTCGACTTCAAGGTGACGACCCAGGTGGGCGGCCACGGCGTGGTCGGGGTCCTGAGCAACGGCGAAGGTCCGACGGTTCTCGTGCGCACGGATCTCGACGCCCTGCCGGTGAAAGAGGAGACGGGTCTGCCCTACGCCAGCACGGTGCGCGCCACGGATGACCAGGGCCGAGAGGTCGACGTCATGCACGCCTGCGGCCACGACGTCCACATGACGGTGTTCGTCGGCACCGCGCGCTTGCTGAGCCGGTCGAGGGCGAGCTGGCAGGGCACGCTCGTCATGATCGGTCAACCCGCGGAAGAGCGCGGCGCCGGCGCGCGCGCGATGCTCGCGGACGGGTTGTTCACGCGGTTTCCGAAGCCGGATTACGCCCTCGCGTTGCACGTCAAGCCGGACCTGCCCGCCGGCTCCGTCGGCACCATCGAGGGTTACGCGCTGGCGAACGTGGATTCCGTGGACATCACCGTTCGGGGGGTGGGCGGGCACGGCGCCTGGCCCCACAAGACGAAGGACCCGATCGTCCTGGCGGCGGAGACGATCCTCGCGCTGCAGACCATCGTCAGCCGTGAGATCGCGCCGGGCGAGCCGGCGGTGGTCACCGTCGGATCGATCCAGGGCGGGACCAAGCACAACATCATTCCGGACGAGGTCAAGCTGCAGTTGACGCTGCGGTCGTACACGGACGACGTGCGCCGCCAGACGATCGCCGCCATCGAGCGCATCACCCGAGGCCTGGCGCTGTCCGCCGGCATCCCGGAGGACCGCTTGCCCACCGTGACGATCCAGGACGAGGCCACGCCGGCCACCTTCAACGACCTGGCCCTGACGCGCCGTCTCGCCGGAGCGCTGCAGAGTTGGAAGGACGAAGGAACCGTCGTGCCGGTCAAGCCGGTCATGGGCGGCGAGGACTTCAGCGAATTCGGCCGAACGCCCGACGAGGTTCCGATCTGCCTGCTGTGGCTGGGCGCCACGGATCCGGCGGTGCTAGAGGCGGCGCTGAGCGCCGGCAAGGCGCTCCCGTCGTTGCACTCCAGCCAGTTCGCGCCGCTGCCCGAGCCGACCATCAAGACCGGGATCGTCGCCATGACCGCGGCCGTGCTGGAGCTGCTGCCGCCCAGGTAGCGCACGCCGAACCGCGGCCCCCCCTCCGAGATCCCCCTGACACAACGGTAAGTTTGGAGTAACCATTAGACATGGCTTACCAACGCGTGATCCAGGCCCTGGCCGATCCGACCCGGCGCATGATCTTCGAACGGCTCCGCCGCGGGCCGCTGCCCGTGAGGCGCCTGGCCGAGGGGCTCGAGGTCACGCGGCCGGCGGTATCGCAGCACCTCAAGGTGCTCGTCGGGGCGGGTCTCGTCCACGTCCGGCGACAGGGCACGAGCCGGATCTACGGCGTCGAGATCCAAGGGCTCGGAGAGCTGCGGCAGTATCTGGACCGTTTGTGGGACGACGTCCTGGGGGCGTTCGAGGTCGAAGCGAACCGCGAATCGCCCGCGAAGGGCACGCAGGGCACGAAGAGAACGAAGGGCAAGAAGGGCAAGAGCCCTTGTTCGACCTCCTGCGGTGGATCGAGCCGGATGGGCGGGGGAGGATGCATGCCGAGTTTGAGCACCGTGCGCGCGACTTCAAGTTGAAAGCGTGGTTGAAAGTACACGGATGGAAATCTAGTCCCGCTGTTCGCGCCGATGGTGATGTCATGCGCATCACGCTCATGAACCCGCCCCTGTGGCAGATCGCGCTCTCGATCGTGCTCCTGCTCCTGACCCTGGCGCTGCTTTTCAAGGGCGTGGCGAAGGTCTTCCGCATCGGGATTCTGATGTACGGGAAGAGGCCCACCGTCCCGGAGATCCTGCGCTGGGCCAGGAGCTGACCGGCTCTCCGCCGACTCTACCGTCGGCCGGAGCGATCAAGACCGGACTCGTCCCTCCGCCTCCCTTGCCCGGGCGACCGCTCGAATGTTACAAGTCTGTGACGAAAGGGGCGCGCGAACGATGTTCATCCCGCGGGAGGCCAAGTTCTTCGATCTCCTGGAGGCCCTGGCCGCCGTCGTCGTCCGCGGCTCCGTCCTGCTCCTCGAGTGTCTCGAGAAAAAAAACTCCCACGAGGACGTCTACCTCGCGAGCAAGGCCATCCACCAGGCCGAGCACGAGGGGGACGAGTTGGTCCACCAGATCATGGACCGGCTCAACAAGACCTTCATCACGCCGCTCGACCGCGAGGACATCCAACTCCTGACCGTGCGCCTCGACGACGTCCTCGATTACGTGGATTCCGTGGCCAAGCGCCTGGTGACCTTCCGGATCAACGTGCCGACCCACCACTGCCTCGAGCTGGCGCGGATCGTCGTGCGGTCCTCCGAAGAGGTCGCCAAGGGTGTCCGCCTCCTGCGGGACCTCCGCAAGGCGGACGAGATCGTCCGGCAGTGCGCCAGGATCAACCAGCTCGAGAACGACGGCGACCAGGTGATGCGCGATGCCTTGAACGCGCTGTTCAATGGAGACCCCAAGGACCCCCTCGAGGTGATCAAGTGGAAGGACATCTACGAGCACCTCGAGGTGGCCACGGACAAGTGCGAGGACGTCGCCAACGTCCTCGAGACCGTCCTGGTCAAGTACGCCTAGGCAGGCCCTCGTGTCGGACGGGTTCGTCAACGATCTTCTGGCGATCGCCTCTCACCCGTACATCCTCCTGGTGTTCGCGGCGGCCCTGGCCTTCGACTTCGTCAACGGCTTCCACGACGCCGCCAACTCCATCGCGACCATCGTCGGCACCCGCGTCCTGCGCCCCGGCCCCGCGGTCGTGTGGGCCGCGTGGTGGAACTTCGCCGCCGCATGGACGTTCGGCGTGGCCGTGGCCAACACCGTCGCCAAGTTCGTCCACCCCGAATGGGTCACCATCGACGTCATCCTCGCGGGGCTCATCGGGGCGATCGTCTGGGACCTGATCACCTGGCACTTCGGGCTGCCGTCGTCATCCTCCCACGCGCTGCTGGGGGGCTTCGGCGGCGCGGCCATGGCCCACGCGGGCAGCTTCCGGGACGTCGTGCACACCGGGAAGCTCCTGGCCACGGTGGAGTTCATCGTCCTGGCCCCCCTGATCGGCTTCGCGCTCGGCCTGGGCCTGATGATCGTCGTCGCGCGGACGCTGTGGCGCACGTCGCCGGCCAAGGTGGATCGCTGGTTCCGGATCGCGCAGCTCGGATCGGCGGCGGCGTACAGCCTGGGCCACGGAACGAACGACGCCCAGAAGACCATGGGGATCATCGCCGCGCTGCTCTATGCGAGCATCTGGAAACAAGAACAGGCGGCGTTCGAGAGCGGGACCGTACAGTTCCCGTTCTGGATCGTCCTCGTGTGTCACGCCGCCATCGCGCTCGGCACCATGGCCGGGGGATGGCGCATCGTGAAGACCATGGGGATGAAGATCACGAAGCTCCGCCCGTACGGCGGCGCGTGCGCCGAGACGGCGGCGGCGTTCTCGCTGTTCTTGTCGGCGCGCCTCGGGATCCCGGTCAGCACGACGCACACCATCACCGGGGCGATCATCGGCGTCGGCGCCGTGCAGCGCCTCTCGGCGGTCCGCTGGGGGGTGGCCCGCAGCGTGGTGTGGGCGTGGATCCTGACGATCCCGATGTCGGCGGTCGTCGGCGTGATCGTCTACGCGATCATCGTCGTGATCCGGCGGGCGCTCTGAGGCCCGTCAGTCTTCACTCGGCTCGCCCGCGGCCTCGAACTCCACGAGCTCGACATCCTCGTCCACCACGAGCGAGGTCCATGGCGTAGACTTCCGGAGTCGGAGGCCGCGTGGTAGCTCTCGGAGCAGGTGGCGGATGAGATCGGTGTTACTGACCCTCGCGCTGGTCGTGCTGCCGGCGACGAGCGCGGGGCAGGACGCCGACGAGCCACCGGCCTCCGGGGTGGTCGAGCGCGCGGGCGTCAAGCTGACGCTCGTCGACGTCGAGGTCGGCGACGACGACGGGCAACCCGTGCGCGGACTTACGAAGGAGGACTTCGAGGTCCGCCTGAACGGCCGCGATTGGCCGATCTACAGCGTGGACGATCTCTGCGGTTGCGAGCCGTCTCCCGTGACCGCGCTGCCGGCCTCGACTTCCGACCGGGTCGCGGACGCCGCACGGGAACACCCGGCCGGCACGGGCAGCGACAGAGTCTTGGGCGACCCCCAGGAACCCTCTCCCCAGCGGTACATCCTGTACTTCGACTTCAGCCAGCTCCAGCTCGACGGCCGGGCTCGAGCGGTGGAGCAAGCGCAGCGCTGGGTCCGCTCGATGGGGCCTCGGGACCAGGCGATGGTCGTCGCCTACGCCACCGCCGCCGGGCTTCGAGAGCTGTCCGCCGGATTCACGGAGAATCGCGAGGAGCTCGCGACCGTCATCGACGAGGCGTGGCGGACGATCGAGATGGTCGATCCGTTCCCGGAGGAGTTCGACACGCGCCGATTGGAATGCGCGCGCTGCTGCGACCTGACCTGTCCGGCCGAATCGGGATGCGGGTGGTGCGGGAGAATCGGTTGGACGTGCGTGAACTGCTGCCCGATCTGCAGCGACAACGCCAGCGACGAGTACTTCCACGGGCGCCGTTCACTGAAGGCGCTTCGAAAGCTGCTCATCGACCTGCAGCGCGAGCCCGGGCGCAAGCACCTGCTGATGTTCCACCAGAACGGCAGCCTGTATCCGGCGCGATTCTATCCGGTGCGCGAGGAGACGTTGGGGGACCATCTCACCTTGCTCGACGAGGTCGCGGCGGAGGCCACGCTCGGTCGAACGGTCGTGCACGCGGCCTATTCCGGCGAAGACGCCGATCTGTTCACGCCTCTGAGCAATCAGGCGGTGACGCTCGGACTGAACATCGCGGACCTCACGGGAGGAAGCTACAACCGGGGCCCGGAGACCCTGGGGTCGATGCTGGGAGATGCGGGCCGCGGTTGCGAGTGCATCTATCGGGTGGGGCTGGTGCCCCCCGAGAAGCCCAGCGGTGCGGTCTATCGCGTCAAGGTCGAGGTCGCCCATCGAAAGCGTTCGTACGAGAGCCGCATCCGGTTCGTCGACGACGTGGAACGCTGGATGCGGGAGGCCGAGGACGTGCTGATGGACCCGGAGAGCGCGAAGGACCTCACCGTGCGGGCGGCGCTGCTGCCCGTCCGAGCCGCCGGCGCAGGCTGGGACGTCGTCGCCCAAGTCGCGCTCGACCTCGACGCATTGCTGCCGCTTCCGAGCGCCCAGCGCAAGCGGCAGGGGCAGTGGGAGGTCGGCGCCTTGTTGACACGGGATGGAGGCGAGCGCAACTGGGAGATGCTGGGCACCTCGACCGCCTCGTGGGAGCCTCGGAGCGCGGGCCGGACGGTGGTGCATTCCCACGACTTCAAGAAGTTGAAGCCCGGCCGCTACCGTCTCGCGGCGTTCGTGCGCGACAAGACCGCGGGAGTGTTCGGGGGCGCGGAGGTCGTGCTCGAGCTTCCCGAAGCCGAATCTCGGGCCGTCGTGGGCCCGATCGTGCTGATCTCCGAAGCACGGCACCTCGACGCTCCGCTCCCGCTGGTGCGCGACGACGGCGCGCAGGCGTTCGCGGCGACGGACGTTCGATCGGGACCGGTGCCCGCGGGCGACGCTCCGCTCCCACCGGGCGAGCTGTTGACCGTTGTGAGCCTGCTGTGCGGAA
>Ga0302046_10000613_pt1 | contig 35458 bp, 29 predicted proteins | sample RVTome_11_FD_200261 | JGI IMG/M metagenome (GOLD analysis project Ga0302046, IMG submission 200261) | Soil microbial communities from uranium-contaminated site in the Upper Colorado River Basin, Wyoming, United States - RVT147D111 (version 2) ...
CATCCATCGACCTCGATGTGACGCGGACCAGCATAGCGCGCATCGCCGTCGAGGCGGGCTGCGATTGCAGCGCATTGTACGAAGCGGACGCGGCTGGCGAAGTACGGCGGGTCGCGCTCGCCGCACGCGATGCCCGCCATGACCCGCTGCTCCAGATGCTGCGCGGTCCGCGTGTGGATCGTGACTCGGCGCGTGTCATCCGGCGCGCGCTGCTCGCCGGCGAGCCGAAATGGATCGCGGCGCTCGGTAGCGGAGACGTCGACGACGAAATCGCCGCGTCATGGGACCATCCGCTGTTCCGCTCTCTGCCCGTGCGATCGGCCATCCTCGCACCCGTCGGCGCGCCCGGAGCCCAGGTCGCCATCGGCCTGTACCTCGCCCGGCCGGACCGCGCGTGGGATGAGACGGACGTGGAGCATGCCCGTGACCTGGCCGCATGGTCCGCCATCGCGCTCGAGCATGCGCATGCGCACCATGCCGTTCTGCGCGCGCACACGCGGCTCGAGCGACTGGTTTCCGTGCTCTCCCACGATCTCGGCAATCCGCTCACGGCACTGCGTATTGCGGTCTCGATGATGATCCGTGGCCAGGCGGACGGCCGGACCGAGGAGCAGCCGCAATACCTCGAGCACATGAGCGCGAGCATCGACCAGCTGAAGCGGTTGATCGAGGAGGTGCGCGACATGAGGCGCCTGGAGGCCGACAGCATCAGCCTGCTGCTGGAGAACGACGCTCCCACCATGCTGGTCGGTCACATCATCGAACAGAGTGCGGCGCACGCGCAGTCGCGCAGTATCCGTGTGCTGACCCGCACCCATGGCGAAATGCCGCTGGTGCGCGTCGACCGCCGGCGTACCGTACAGGCGCTCAACGTTCTGGTCGAGCGGGCCATTGCAGTGACCGCCACCGGCGGCAGTGTTGCAATCACGATGGAGTCGGATGCGGACGATGTGATCGTGTCCGTGTCCGATGAAGGCGCGGCGCCCTCGCCGGCCGATCTCGAGGGCATGTTCGACCAGTTCTGGACCGATCCGCTCGAGCGTGGCGGCCATGAGACGGCGCTGCGACTGGCGCTCGCCCGCGGCATCATTGCAAACCAGGGCGGACGCATCTGGGCGGCGGCACGGGACCCCGCCGGACTCACCGTCTGCTGTGCCCTGCCGCACGCACCCCGGGACGACCTGCGAACACCGGAGTAGACAAGACGCTCGTGACGCGATCATGGTGAAGCCGCCTCGTCGCCCGCGCACACTGTGCTGCGCGGCACTTTCCTGCCTTGCTGCCGGCTGTCAACCGGATGCCGGCGAACCGCCCGAATTCGCGGAGCGCGACAGTGCGGGCATCCGCATCGTGGAGAGCGCCGGCGACGACGGTGCATATCCGCGCTGGCAACTGGCCTCCGCGCCGTCGCTCGACCTGGGCGGTGGACCTGGTGCGGCACACCGGTTCGAGCGTATCCGCGGCGTCGCCCGCCTGAGCGACGGCCGGATTGTCGTGCTCGACGGGGCGTCCGGTGAAGTCCACTGGTTCGACGGCACGGGCGAGCCGGCCGCCAGCAGGCGAGTGCCCGGGCACTCGCCCGGTGACCTCGCGGCGCTGTGGCTGCTCGGTGTTCTCGGTGCGGATACGGTGGTCGTCTGGGATGGCGGCGGAGCCCGTGTCACGCGATTCGATGGCGCCGGCGCTGTGGCGGACACGTCGACGGTCGCGATCGACCTGCCGCGCTTCCAGCCGTGGTCCATATTTCCGGACGGTCAGATTCTGGCGACGTGGCGGCCCGATCCAGCGGTGCCGGCGCCCGGCGAAGTTGTTTTCGACTCGACCCGGCTGCTCGTGGTGGACGTGGGCCGGGGCGTGACCACGCCCGTCCGGACGACGCCCGGCGTGTGGTGGTGGGCCGGACCGGGCGGCCCGGAGGCAGTGCCCTTCACCGCCAATGCCGTCTTCGCCATTGCGACGGCTGACATCCTGGTTGCGTCCGGCCCCGGCTGGTCGATCGAACGCCGAGATCGTGGCGGCATCGTGCGTGAGCGCTACGTGCAGGACCGGCCGCCGGCCGGCGTCACCCGGGCCGACATCGTGGCACACCGCGAACGGGTGGCGCGCGCGCTCCGGGATCCGCGTGAAGCGGCGGCACGGCTGAGGGCCATGGAGGGGATGCCATGGCCGCCCGTGCGCCCCGCGTGGGACCGCTTGCTCGTCGATGATGGCGACGCAATCTGGGTACGCATTGAGGATCCGGACCCCGATGCGGACCGCCACTGGACCGTGTTCGGCCCGCATGGCGCCATCATCGGCCGGCTGCGCACACCCGTGTTCCTCGAGATCTGGCAGATCGGCGCCGATTTCGTGATCGGCACCGGCCGCGACGAGGCCGCCAACGAGCACGTCTGGGGCTATCGGCTCGACCGTCGCTGAGGCCGCCTCTCCCACCACACCGGTCTGGTTGCAACGGGCGGCCGGGGCCATCTTCAGGAAATCGTCCGCGGACTGCACGCATCAGCGCAGGAGGCGCCCCATGGGCCACGTTCCCGATCATCTCACAATGGCGCGACGCGAAGCGGCATGGCGGGAGGCGATCGCCGGCGCTGAAGTCGAGGCAAAGCACAGGCTGAATCTGATCGCGCGCTGCCTCGGCTGCTCGCCCGAACTACGGCAGAAGCTCGTCCTTGCGGGGCTCGAGGTCGCGCGCGAATTCGCCGCCGTCACGAGCTATGCCAGCTACGAACACCGCACCGGCCAGCTGTGGCCCGAAGAGTGGCGTGACCTCGATGATGAGGAGCGTGCGCACGCCTGGCGCCTCGCCATCGACGACGTCGTCGCCGCCGCTCGTGGCCAGGCCAACCCGCTGCCATCGCCCGCAGCCGGTGGCGCGAAACCAGCGTTAGCTGAAATGATTCACCGCAGATCGCTCGACTGACGGTCACGCGGTAGTCATCTCGTCCTGAGATCCTGAGAAGGTTACTGCGTCGGTCGTTGCAAGACCGCCCACGGCCGCGATCATCCGAACCGTGGTGTATGCCACGCTCTTCGTGGCTCGTAATAGTGTACCTACCGGCTCAGCTGCTGGAATGGACGGGCGCCAGCGGATCCCGCGAGGAGTCTGCCTCGGAGGATCGCCATGAGCGCACGGATCAGCGTCGCAGATCACGACGCTGCAGTTCGATGCGCGCCGGCGCGAAGCGCTGGGCGACGCGGGCGTGGCGGAGATCGGCATGGCCTCGAGCGCCGAGGAGGCGCTTCGGGTCGTGGACGACGAGAACCCTCCGGTCCTGACGGACCGCCCGGCTCGCCCTCACTTGACGTCGACGTTGGAGGCGGCGTTGTCGATCGGACCGCCAAACCCTGTCGGAGCGGCCCGAACGCGCTCACAAACGACTCGTCCAATTCGCTTCGCTCAAGAATTCGTGCAGAGGCCGGCCGGGTCCGATGTGTCGCAGTGGTTGTTAAAGAACGTGTTGCCCAAACCGGTATTGACGATATCGAACGTCGTGTTGAGGAACGACCTGTTGCGGGCCACCGTTACGCCGGGCGCGCCGACTTCTATGCCAACGGGGTTCCGCTCCGTGCGGTTGTTCTCGATGACCGTGCGCGCGGCGGCGGCCCCGATGTTCTGAATGCCGCGTGTGCGGTTTTCGTGACTGTAGTTCCCGAATACGTAATTGTTCGCGGAGGCACCGACGACGCGGATTCCCCAGTTGTTGTTGCGAAACTCGTTGTGACGGATGATGTTATCGGTCGAAGCGAGCGCGAGCAGGACGCCGCACGCGTTGCCCGACAGGTTGTCGAACGACTCGTTGTGCTCGACGATGTTGCGGGTGGAGTTAGTCAGGTTGATGCCATCGTGGCCGGCAGCGGACGTACGGTTCTTCCGGATCCTGCTGTCGGTCGCGTCGGTCAGCCGGATGTTCTCGAAATACCGGCGCAACGTGAACCCCTCGATTAGCACCTCGCTCACGTTCCGCAGGTGGAAGCCATGGTTCCCAGTTGGGCTTCCCGGGGGGCCCGGTGGCGGCAGCCCGATCCCATCGAGAACGACCGCGTCGGGCGCGCCGTGTGCACGGACGCGCAGGCCGGTCTTGTCCGGTCCCGTGATTAGGACGCGCTCGTTGTAGGTGCCGGCGCATACTAGAATCGTAATATATGCCTCAGCCGCGTCGACCGCGGCCTGGATCGTGGCAAAGTCGGCATTCTGGCAATCGGCGCCGTCATCATCGACAAGCAGCGTGGGGCCGTTGCCCTGGAACGCCGCCCACTCCAGCGCGAGCGGCGATTCGCCGCCGGATTCCAGGCGGCACGACACCGTCAATAGGAGCAGCGCGCAGAGGAGCAGGGACACCGGTCTCATAGGATCCTCCCCGGGTTGGATGACCCGTTCCGACGGGGTTGGCGGGCTTGGCCCTCCCGGCCGATCGGGTTTCGACGCACGTCGATTGATCCCGACGCGGTCCGTACATATCATCGTAACGTGCGACCGTTCCGGCGCCGTTACCGGCGCGTTACCCTTTGGTCGCAGTTCGGCGACGCTCTCCGGTCGACCCGATGATCCAGTTCCGAACGCTCGGTGGCCTTGAGCTATGTGGTGACGGCGGACGCGCTCTCACCTCCGTCTTGGCACACCCCAAGCGCTTCGCGGTCCTTCTTTTCCTCGCGATCGAAACGCCCACGGGCGGGCAGCGGCGCGACCGGCTCCTTGCCCTTCTCTGGCCGGAATCCGACCAGGAGCATTCACGCGGTTCCCTCAGGAAGGAGATTCATTTCCTACGGCAGTCGCTGGGCCCCGGCATCATCGGGAGCCGCGGGTACGACCAGCTCGTGCTGGACGAGTCGCGGATCGTCTGCGATGTGCGGCGGTTCCGGGCGGCCACACGTGCAACCCGCTTGGCCGAGGCGATGGATCTGTACGGGGGCGAGTTCAGCCCGGGCTTCTTCGTGCCCGCCGCTCCCGAGTTCGAGCACTGGCTCGAACGGCAACGCGACGCGCTTCGGCGCGAAGCCATCGGCGCGGCCGTCGCGTTGTCGACGACGGCCGAGGCCGCGGGGGCCGGCCAGGCGGCCATCGCCTGGGCGTGGCGAGCGCACGACCTCGCGGGGGGCGACGAGATCCCGCTCCGACGGCTGCTCGAGCTGCTCGACCGTCAAGGCGACCGAATCGCAGCGCTGCGCGTGTTCGGCGACTATCAACGCTGGCTGGCGTCGGAGGCGCTGGAGCCCTCGGCCGAGACCCTCGCACTCGTCGCGAGAATCCGCGTGCGAACCGAGCCGCATTCACCGGTGGCCATATGTGAACTGCGCGATACGCCACCGCCCTCGGCGGGGCCGCGCCCGCCGAGAGCGTTTCGGCCTTCCGTCCAGCTCGGCCCGGCAGGCCCGGCGTTCCGCGAAGATCGCGAACGCCCGGCCTGGCGGCCGCAGTGATCATCGGCGGTGCACCCAATGATCCGCCCCGGCGCCTCGTTGTCGCAGGGCCGTACCAATCTGTTCGCAATCCGATGTATCTTGGAGCCTCGCTGGCTGTGGTGGGCGCCGCCCTGTTCTACGGGTGATTCGCACGGCTCATCTCCGTCGTGGTCTTCCTTGGTATTGCGCACCTACGCGTGGTGGCGTACGTGGAACCCACACGTCGTCGGCTGTTTGGGGCGGAGTACGAGGCGTACTGCCGAGGAGTTCGGCGCTGGATTCCCTGCCGGGTGGGATCGCAGACTTGAGGCGGCAAGGCGGCTAGGAATGGGCGTTTAGTCGCGATCGCAAGGCTGCGGTGAATCACATCAGCTAACAACGGTTTGACGCAGCGGCCGCCTAAGGGCGGCCTTGCCGGCGGTCCACTCAGCGTGAACGGTGGACGTAGACGGTCGGCCGTGGACCGCCAGACATGCCTGCGCCGCCTGCGGTCGGCTCCGGCACGTCGTCAACCCTGGAACGTCGCCCGAACTGCGCGCGACGTGACCGCACCGATCCGCCACACCAGCAGCAGAGCCGCATGAGGCGAGTGATCCGCATGCGCGTGACAGCATGCACAGTTCAGGGCGAAAAGGTGCTGTGCGCGGGTTTCGCGGCGACAACGCTGCACCGGGCGCCGCCTCAGGAAGGTCTACCAGGGCTCTTCGCCGTTCGGGAGGTCGTCCCCATCTCCGCCGCGGCCGATGCCCTGTCGTAGACGGCCACTACCCTGTGTCACCGGCTGGTCGTCGTACGTCTCGGTCGGAATGCGGAACCCCGCCATGAGGTCCGGATCGTTCTCGACACCGGCAATGCGGCGGGCGGTGTACTCGCCGATCACGGGACCGAACTTGAAGCCCTCGGCATTGCCACAGCCAGCAATCCACACGTTGTCCCAGTCCGGGTGACGGTCGATCACGAAGTTGCGGCCGATGCTCGATTCGTAGTGGCAGGAGTGCGTCTGTACGATGGGCGCGCCCGCCATGTCCGGGAACTTGTCGGCGAGGAACTGGCGTGCACGCACGAAAAGGCGCTGGTCGACCCAACGCTCGCTCGTATCCGGATCGTTGCTGCCGCCGCCACCCGTACGAACGCGGAACCCGCGATAGTCGTACGGCGGTGATGGCCAGCCGGTGACGCCGGGGAAGCTCCAGCTCGGCATGTTGGGCATGACGAAGCGCGGATCACCGGCCGGCGTGCCGAAATAGAAGACGCTGCCCATCGATGTGCGCATGCGCCGCTCGAAGATCTCCGGGAACACCTTCCACAGCCACGGCCCGCACGCGAACACGTACTGATCGGCGGCCAGTGGCATGCCCGGTCGGAGCGTGACGTCGTTGAGCACACGGTTCTGGTGCGAGCCCGGGCTCGCGCGCGCAATCACGAGTTGTCCACCATGGTGGCGTACGACTTCCGCAACCGCTTCGCATGACCGGCGCGCACGGCCGACACCTGCCTCCGGCTCGTACAGACCGACCGCCATGCCTTCCGTATTGATCGCACCCCAGCGGTAATTCACTTCTTCGATGCTGAGCACTTCGTGCGGCGTGCCGATCCTGTCCCAGACCTTGCGCGTCTCCGCAATGTAGTTGTCCTCCGGATTCGAACGCAGGATGATGTCGCCAGTGGTGAAGAACAGCCGCATGCGCAGATCAGCGCCCCATTCCTCATCCCACGCCTTCCAGCGACGGATCGCCTCGCGTCCCCAGGAACACCAGAGTTCGCTGCGCTCACCGCGGTCGCCGTACGACGTGCGGATGCCGCGCGTCTCGTCGCCTGATGTCGCCCGCGAATTGCCCGGACCCCAGATGTCGACCAGTGTCACCTTCGCGCCCAGCCGCTGCAGGTAATGCGCGGTCCAGCCGCCGAACGCGCCGGCGCCGATCACCACGACATCAGGTGGATCCTGCGAGAAGAACGGTGCGCGCTCGCGAGCGGTCACGGGCGAGGGCACGAACGGCGCCAGCGTGCCGGCGCCCGCCGCCAGCAGCCCCGTCTGTGCGCCGGCCCGTTTCAGGAATGCGCGGCGATCGAGGCCCGCCGTGCCCTGCGGCCCGACACCCGCGGACGCTCGTGCGTCTGCCGCGTCCGGCGGCTTCGCGGATGGGGATCCGGCGCCGGTGGCAGCCGGCAGCCGTGAGGTTCGAGCGGCGTCGTCGCATTCCATCGGGTATCCGTCAGTCTGGCAGATGTCCGCTCTGCTTACCGGGGGAGCAATACGATGCGGCGACGCCTCCGTCAAGCGGCGATCGGTTCAGCGGGATCGTTGCAGGTATCGCGGGTCGCGATGTGCTGCCAGGGGTCTGAGTGCGTCCTGCGCTGCCGGCGGCACGATGCGGATCGCCTTGAGGCTGGCGTCCGTCAGAGCGAGGTCGGCCTCGCCCGCCGGATGGCCGTTCTGGCGCATGAGGTAGATCAGCACGTCGACATACTCGCGGCGCGAGAGCCCGCCCGGGTTGTCGTTCGGCATTGTGTTGCGCAACTGATCGAACACGTCGAAGAACGTGCGGCCTTCCCAGTTCTGCTGGAACCCGCCAGCACCCACGAACTGGGCCCGGTTGTGACACGCCGAGCAGATATTGCCGAACACCGCCTCGCCACGCTTGACCTGCGCGTCGGAGAAGACGCCGTCGCGGATCGTCCGCGTGTCGCCGTTCTGCGCCTGAACCGGCCCGGCCGGCACGCCGATCAGCGCGACCAGTGGAAGAATGCGCAATCCTCGAAGCATGCGAAGAGTTTGACAGCGGCGGCGACCGTGGTCAAGGCGCAACGGCTTCCACGTGTCACCGGCGTCGCGATCGTCGCCGCGACCCTTTCCCGTCCGTTGGCAGCGGTGCAGGTTGGTCAAAGGCAGCGCCAGGACCGGAACCGCAACGCCTCCGTCACCATGAGAACAGCCCGACTGCTCGTCCCGCTCCTCCCGGCCCTGGCCGTCTTCACGCCATCGGCCATGGTGGCCCAGGACCACGAGGTCGTGATCGCGAACGGCCGCGTGATCGATCCCGAGTCGGGTCTCGATGCGGTGCGCCACATCGGCATCCGTGGCGGTGTCATCGTCACGATCAGCGACCGGCCGCTCAGCGGCGGTTCGACGATCGATGCGGCCGGGCTGGTCGTCGCGCCCGGCTTCATCGACCTGCACGTGCACGGCCACGACGAACACAACTACGGCATCAAGGCGCTCGACGGTGTGACGACCGCGCTCGAGCTCGAGGTGGGTGCAGCGGACATCGCGGAGTGGTACGCCGCACGGGCGGATCGGGCACGAATCAACTTTGGCGCCAGCATCGGTCACATCAAGGCGAGAATGGCCGTGTTCGGCGATGCGGGTGCGTTCCTGCCGAGCGGCGAAGGTGGGCGCGGCGTCGCGACGGACGAGCAGATCGAAGCCATGAAGCATCGCCTCGCGGCCGGTCTCGCGGCCGGTGCACTCGGCATCGGCATGGGCATCCAGTATACGCCGGGCGCGACGCGTCACGAGATTCTCGAGATGTTCCGGGTCGCGGCGCGCTGGCAGGCGCCGGTGTTCGTGCATGTCCGTGCGTTCGGCAGCCGCGAGCCCGGCAGCAGTGTCGAGTCGTTTCTCGAGGTCATCGGCGCTGCCGCACTGACGGGTGCGCCGCTTCACATCGTTCATCTGAACAGCATGAGCCTCCAATCGACGCCGCAGACGCTGCGCATCGTCGAGGAAGCACAGGCGCGCGGCATCGACGTCACCACGGAGGCATACCCGTACAGCGCGGGGATGACGCGCATCGAGTCGGCGCTGCTCGACCAGTACGTGGATGCGCCGGACAGCGTGTATGCGAAGATGCAGTGGGTCAAGACGGGCGAGCGGCTGACGCGCGCATCGTTCCAGCGTTACCGTGGCGAGGGCGGCGCTGTGATCCTGCACCTCAACTCGCCGGCAATGGAGGCGCTCGCGATCACCAGTCCGCTGACCGCGATTGCGAGCGACGGCTCACTGGCCGGCGGTCAGGGCCATCCCCGGCAGGCCGGCACGTTCGCGCGCGTGCTCGGCCATTACGTGCGGGAGACCGGCCAGCTCGCACTGATGGAAGCGCTCCGCAAGATGACACTGCTGCCGGCGCGCCGGCTGGAGGCGTGGGCGCCGGCGTTTCAGCGGAAGGGCCGGATCCGCGAAGGCGCGGACGCGGACATCGTCGTCTTCGATCCTGCGACCGTGCGCGATCGTTCGACGTACGCGGCGCCCGCGCTGTCCTCGGAAGGATTCGTGCACGTCCTGGTCAACGGCGAACCGGTCGTCCGTGGCGGCCGGCTCGTCGCAGGTGCAGTGCCTGGCCGCGCCGTCCGGGCACCCGTTCGCTGACCGTCCATCCGTGCTGCCGTAGCATCAGCCGCCGCCTGCACCGAACAGCGTGAGCACTGCGGCCCAGGTCGGCTCCGCCAGGAAGATGATGACGCCCAGCAGGATGGGCGGTGCGACGAAGCGCAGGAACACGATCCATGCGCGGCGCGCCGCTTCGCTGCGCATCCCCATGGCCAGCTCGGCTTCTGCGCGCTCGCGCAACGGGAAGCCGACCAGGATCGCGATGAAGAGGCCGCCCACGATGAGCAGGAAGTTGCCGACGATCTGATCGGCAGCGCCCAGGATGTCCGTGTTGAACGCGGACGGAACACCGAGCAGGGCAATGAACGCGCCGGCCGCGAGGGCGGCCTTCTTGCGGGCCCAGCCGAGGCCGTCCACGACGGCCGCAACGACCACCTCGAGCAGTGAGATGGCGGACGTCAGCGCGGCGAACAGCAGCATCACGAAGAACGCGCTGTCCACGAAATCGCCCAGCCGGCCGAGCTGCTCGAAGCCGGCCGGCAGTGCGATGAACAGCGCGCCCACCGCGCTTTCCGCGATCTGGTCGTTGAGTCCGAAGTTGAAGATGACGGGGAACACGACGAGACCGGCCAGGAATGCGACGCCGAAATCCGCGAGTGCGACGGTCGTCGCCTCACGTGCGAGGTTTTCCTTCGAGCGCAGGTAGGAGGCGTACGTCATCAGTGCGCCCATGCCGAGTGACAGCGAGAAGAACGCCTGGCCCGCCGCATCCGCGATGATCTCGGGATTGAGCAGCTCACGCAGATCCGGCCGCAGGTAATAGCCGTAGCCGGCACCGCCGTTCGGCAGCGTGGCGGCCCAGACGGCGAGTGCCACGAGAATGAAGAACAGCAGCGGCATCATGATCAGGTTGGCGCGCTCGACGCCGCCTTTCACGCCGCGCGCCACAATGAAGATCGTCGCCGCCATGAAGATGAGGTGCGCAATCAGTGCGTCGGGTCCCGCCGATACTTCGCCGAAGTAGGCGCCGGTGTCCGCCGGAATCGCGTTGCGAACCGCGTCAATGGCGTAGCGCAACGTCCAGCCGGCGATCACCGAGTAGTACGACAGGATGCCGAGCCCGCAGATGACGAAGAGCCAGCCGAGGAATGCCCAGCGTGGTCCGGCCATGCGCTTGATGGCGAGGACGGGCGACTGCTGGGCGAGCCGGCCAACGACGAATTCCGAGGTCATGAGCGGGATGCCCACGAACGCCACCAGCACGAGGTAGGTCAGAACGAATGCGGCGCCACCGCCCTGCGACGCGATGTACGAGAAGCGCCACATGTTGCCGAGCCCGACCGCCGAGCCCACCGCCGCGAGGATGAAGCCGGCGCGGGTCGCCCACGAGTCGCGGGGTGCCGAGGGTGCATGCATGCGTCCTCTCCTTCATCGGTTCAGGGCCGGTTCGCCATGGTGGAACCGCAGAAGGCTATCGCTGGAGCGTCCGCGGTCAAGTGCAGCCGGCCCGGCTGGCACGCCTTTGAGCGCAGAACGATGCCCAGCCGGATGGGAATTCAGAGGGTGCGGAACAGGCCGGTGCCGTCCGGTCCGGCAATGCGCACCAGCCGGATCGCGGAGCCGGCAGGGTCGCGGCCGGGCCCGCGAGGGCGAGGCAGAAGATGACCGCACGCACGGTCAGAAGAAGACGCGCTTGATCCAGTCTGCGGTGCGCTCGCCGGGACGGTACGTCGAGTCGCTGCGCTTTGCGACGATGCCGTTCCAGCCTTCGTCGCGCGCCCGGTCGAGCAGCGACTTCCCGCCTTTGCGGACGACTTCGACGATCGCGACATCATCCGCGTCGACACCGCCCAGCACGGCCTCCAGCCGCTTGCGCCGCGAACGCCACGGTTCGCCGAGGAGGACTTCGCCGTCCTCGAACAGGAGATCGAAGGCGTGAAACGAGGGTGGCTCGCCGTCGTCGCCTGAAGTGAATTCGCCGTCCAGTACGAACGAGCGATCGTACTCCCGCGCAAAGCCGCGCAGTGCACTGCCCACGCCGCGGAACCGCCTGGCTGCGCCCGGCAGGCCGGTGACCACGCCGAGGCCATCGGGCGTAACGTAGATGTGGGCGCGGGTGCCGCGGATCGCCGGCTCCCAGACCCAGCCGCGACCGGTCGGCACTTCCGTGTCATAGCGATAGAGCATGGCGGAGACGCCGGCGCCCTCGAATCCGTCCGTCGCATCCTCTTCTGCGATCTCGTCGAGCGTGCGGCCGGTCACGACCGAGGTCGGAAACGCGGCCGCCGGATCGACACCGCGCAGCACGTGCGCATCCCGATGCTTGATCAGCAGCCACTTCGGCTTTGCGCCCGCCTCCGTGCGGACCAGTGCGCAGGAGCCTTTCAGCCGGTCGCCCACGAACGTGAAGCTGACCTTGCCAACCGCGTACTGGCGGCGCAGGACCTCCTCTTCCTCTTCACCGGCTTCCACCTCATCGCCGTAATAGACGCCGCGGTCCCAGATCATGACCGTGCCGCCGCCGTATTCACTGGCCGGAATCGTGCCTTCGAAGAAATTGTAGTCCATCGGATGGTCTTCGACCTCCATGGCGAGCCGTTTGACGGCGGGATCGAACGTCATTCCGCGCGGCACGGCCCAGCTCTTCATCACGCCATCCAACTCGAGCCGGAGATCGAAGTGCAGACTGGTCGCGTCGTGCTGCTGGACCACGAATGCGAGGCGGGCGTCGCGCGCGCGATCCACACGCACTTCACCGGCCGGCTCGCTGGTACGACCGAAGTCGCGCTTCCTGCGGTACTCGGCGAGTGGATCCGTTTGCGTGCGGCGTTGCGGCAACGTGCGGCTCCCTCCTGAAACGAACGGCGCCCGGACACGGGGTCCGGACGCCGCACGATGCAGACCAGCCAGCCCCGGCGCCAGCCGCGAGCCGACCGGTGAGCTGTCAGCGGATGCGACGCCGCCTGCGGTCGCGCTCGGGAACGTCGATCGTGCCGCGCACGCCGCTGTGGCGAATCGAGCCCGATCCCTTCACCGCCACCGTGAGGTCACCCCGCACGCGTTCGACTTCGATGTTGCCCGAGCCGTCCAGCGGCACGCGCACATCGCCGTCGACATCGGATACGGTGATGCTGCCCGAACCGTCGCGTATCGTAACGAGGCCCGCGACCTGCTGGATGTCGATCTCGCCCGAGCCATCCTCGATCGTCAGGCGACCGCCAATGTTGCGCAGCGTAATGCTGCCCGAGCCGTCCGTCAGCTCGAGGTCGCCCGCGCCCTCGATCGTGAGGTCACCGCTGCCATCCTGCACTTTCGCGGCCATGCCCAGCGGGATCACGATCTCGAGGTCGAGCCTTGCGTATCGACCGTTCCCCCAGTCCATGTCCTGATCGATTTGCGGAACCTCGACGTGCACCGTCGAACCCGACCGCTCGGTCTCGATCACGAGCTGGTCGAGCAGGTCCTGCGTGGCTGCACACGCCCGCCCCGTGATCGTGATCTGGCTCGTGCCCGATCGCCCCTCGACGCGGAGGTCGCCCGAACGCGCCACCAGATCGAGCACATCACGCGCCGACACACGCACCGTCGCATCGCGCCGTGCCTCGTAGCGACAATCCTCACGCGCCTGCACCGTGAGCGACGCGCTTGCAGCCAGCGCCACCACCAGCACGTTCACCATCGCGACCTCCCGGGGAAGTTACCGAACCGTACGAGCCGAATGTTTGGATGGTGTCGAAGCGCAGGAGGTTGGAAACATCAGGAGTCAGCGCACGCTCTCGAGACGGGAGCCGTCAGCAAGCCGTCTCTGTCAGGAAAGGAGCAGGTCCGGCAAGCGATGATCGCTCGTCCACCAATCCGCTCCCCAGCCCCGGAAACCAGCCCCAGCCCGTCGATCCGTTCACCCCAGCCGTAGCCGTAGCCCCATGGCCATGGCCATGACCCTACCGTCCCGGCTGCATCCTCCAGAACGCAATCCCGCTCGCCTGCTGGCCGACCTCCGCCGAGGCCACCCGCTGGAACGTCGCGAGGTCGAAGACGTCCACCTTGCCGGGTTCGGCGCCGACGCCTTCGACCGAGACGAACGCATACTTCGAGTCCGGCGAGACCACGACGCCATGCACCACGGTGGTGGACGTTTCGGTCCGTGCCAGACTGCTGCCGCTCGTGATGTCGAAGAACTCGACGGCCCGGCCCGCCTTCAATGTCACGACCAGCAGCCTGCCATCGGGTGTGACGGCCAGGTTGTAGGGCGCGCGGCCGGTCTTCAGTCGACGGAGCAGCTTCCATCCGCTGGTCTCGATCTCGAGGATCTCGTCGCTGCGGTTGCACGCGACGAACACGCGATCGCCGTTAGCGGATGGCTGTGCCCAGGTGGGCGAACACGTCGGCGCCGGCATCTCGCCGTGTCCGCCGTGCGCCGCCACGGCATGACCTGCAGCGATCGCAGCCTCGCTGCCCTGCGCGACACTGAACCGGCGCGCTACTGCGAACGTCCGGGTGTCCACTTCGACGAGCTGGTCATCCATCATGCACGCGGAGTACTGCAGCGTGCCCGCGGGATTCAACCGGCTGCCGTGCGGCATTGTACACGTCTCGATCTGTGCGACCTCGATGTTGTCCGGTGTGTAGACGACGGACACGGTCGATGGGACGTGTTCGCCGTGCAGGTTGAAGTTGACGACGAAGGCGTAGAGACCATCGGGCGTGACGTCCAGCGTCGCGGGGAACATCCCCAGTGGAATCTCCTGGCCCGCCAGTGTGTCAGGCCCGAGCACGTACTTCCAGTACATGCCGTCGGGCAGACCGTGCCCGGTCGTCAGGTGGAGGTGCCTGCCGTCGCGCGAGATGGCGAGGCCGTGCGGGCCCTCGGTCTCGGTGGCGTAGCGGCCGACGGTCATGGTCTTCTCGACCTCGATGCCGTCCGGCCCGAACCGGACACGGTGCAGCAGGTCGGCCGATTCCGCACCGACCCAGATCCAGTAGTTCGCGGTGGGCTTCGCGGGCGGCACTGCCGGCGTCTGGGCGCTCGATGCGGCCGCCACGATCAGCGCGCACAGTGCGACGGCCAACGCTCCGCGCGCCGGGTGCGTCACCTTGCAGGACAGGGGTGCGAGTAACATCTTCCAGCTTCCTGTGATGACCGTTTGCATTGCGGCGGCAACAATGACGCCGTCGACTTCGCCGTTATCGTTCTGTTCTCCGTCCTCGCGGCGATCGGGGCGCCGGTCCCGCCCGCGAGGAATGTACCCGCTACCCGGAGTCGGTTCCCATGCGCGTGACACGCCCGATCATCGCTTTTCTCGTACTGGCCGGACTCGTGCCGGGCACGGCAATCGCCCAGCGCGGCGATGCGGACCTGCAGGCCGGCCTCAGAGTCGTTCGCCTCGTCGCGGAGCCGGCGCAGGTCAGCGTCGTCGCGGGCCAGACCGTCGCGTTCAAGGTGATGGGCCTCGACGGCGCCGGCAACCCCGTGTCGGAGGCGTTCATCCGTACTGCCGCGCCACGCAACACGGTGCGCATCGCCGATGAAGCACTGAGCGGCATCACGGCTGGCAGCTACGAAGTGATCGCGACGCTCGTGCTCCCCCCCGACGCCGGCCGCGAGCCGCTCACGCTGCGTGTGCCCGTCACGGTCACGTGGCCGGCCGTCGCGAACGTCGAGATCACGGCCGGGCCCGGCGCGCTCTACGCCGGTTCGACGCTCGGCCACACGGTCAACGTCACGCATGCCGATGGCACGACCCGGCCCGATCCACGCGCTGAGTGGACCAGCTCGAATCCGCAGGTCGCGGCCGTCGACCGCTGGGGTCACGTCACGGCGCTGCGTGAAGGCGACGTCACCATCAGCGCACGCGTCGATGGCGTCACGGGCACGGCGCGCTACAGCGTGACCGCGTTCCCCGCGCGCACGCTCGAGATCACGGTACCGGACGAACAGGTCCGCACGGGCGATGTCGTGCCGCTCACGGTCACTGCCGTCACGCAGGATGGCCGTGCCGTGACGGATGTGCCTGTCGTATGGAGCTACACGTTCCTGCCGGACGATTCGATTGCCGCGCCCGGTGCAGCCGGCCTGATCGCGGCCGACCGGTTCGTGGGTGAAGTCGCCGGCCAGTACACGCTGCTGGCGAACGCCGGGCCGATCACGGCGAGGAAAGTGATCGACGTGCGGCCGCGCGATGTCGTGCGCAACGTACAGGTCATGGGGCAGGGCACGGTGAACCATGTCCACACGTCGGACCTCTGGATCTTCGAGGGCGTCGACGGCCGCGACTACGGCGTCACCGGCACATGGGGCGCTGACGGCTTCGCCTTCTTCTGGGACGTCACCGATCCGGCCAGCATCGTGAAAGTCGATTCCATCCGTGTGGATGCACGCACGGTCAATGACGTCAAGGTCTCGCCCGATGGCCGCTACGCCGCTCTGTCACGCGAGGGCGCGTCCGACCGCCGCAACGGCGTCGTGATCATCGACCTGAAGGACCCGCAGCATCCGGTGCAGGCCTCCGTCTTCGATGATGGACTCACCGGCGGCGTGCACAACATGTTCGCCACGAACGATCATCTGTTCGCCCTCTCCGGCGGCGACAAGTACGTGATCCTCGATATGACGGACATCTACAATCCGAAGTACGTGAGTGAGTACAACCATCCGGATTCGCGCATCCACGATGTCTGGGTGCACGACGGTTTCGCGTATTCCAGCGAATGGGCCAATGGCGTGGTGGTCGTGGACGTGGGCAACGGGAAGTACGGCGGCACCATCGAGAAGCCGGAATTCGTGACCAACGTGCCCTATCCGGTCGGCCGCACGCACGCCGCATTCCCGTATTTCCAGGAGGCGACCGGCCGGTTCTATCTGTTCCTCGGCGACGAGATCCTGAACCGCCAGGGCGCCGCATGGAGCGGTGCCGGGCTGGGCCGCCTCGCCGAGCGCGGCGGCACGCCCAGCGTCACCAGCGGCTACTACCACATCATCGATTTCACCGACCCCATGAATCCGAAGGATGTCGCTCGCTACGAAGTGCCCGAGTTCGGCACGCACAACCTGTGGGTCGAGGACGACGTGCTCTACTCCGGCTACTACGAGGGTGGCATGCGCGCCGTCGACGTCTCCGGCGAGCTGCTGGGCAACCTGGCCAATCAGGGCCGCGAAATCGCCGTGTTCAAGGCGTTCGATCCCCGCGGCTTCGCGCCCAATGCGCCGTTCGCATGGGGCGCCCAGCCGCACAAGGGCCATGTCTTCTTCTCCGACTTCAACAGCGGACTGTGGGCGGTGAAGCTCACGCCGCGCACGCGGCCCGTGTCCTGATCCGATCGTCATCCACGTGCCAATCCCGAGGCGCACCATGTCCACACGGCTCGACCTGTCCCTGCTCGGTGTGTTCGCGCTGGCCGCTTTCGCACTGCCGGCGGCGGCGCAGGATCCCTCGCTCGCGGCCGGACTGCGCGTCCGGTCGCTGCGTGCCGAGCCGGCGGAGGTGCGCATCGTCGCCGGCCAGAAGATGGCGTTCCGCATCGTCGCGCTGGATGCGGACGGCCGCGTCGTCGAGGACGCGCTGGTTCGCGTGACCGCACGGCGTGGCGGCGAAGGGCAGGTCACGATCGGGCGCGACACGGTGACGGCGATTACAGCGGGTGCGAACGTCATCATCGCGACGGTGGTACTGCCGGCTGAAGCGGGTCGCGAGCCACCGCGTCTGGAAGTGCCCGTGATCGTTGCGTGGCCGCCGCTCGAACGCATCGACATCGCGGTACAAGCCGGGCGGCTCCATGCGGGCACGACGCTTCGCCACACGGCGGAGGCGAGGCATGCGGACGGCACCGTGCGTCCACGCGCAGCGTTCCAGTGGTCGACATCGGATGCAGCGATTGCGAGCGTCGACCGCTTCGGCAACGTGACTGCACATCGGGTCGGCCAGGTGACGGTCATGGCGCGTGCTGGCGATGTCGAAGCGAGCGTGCGCCACGACGTACCCGCGTTCACCGGCACGACACTCACGCTCGTGCCCGGCGCAAGCACGGTCCGTGTCGGCGATGTGGTCCGCCTCGATGCGCGCGTCGCAGCCGCCGACGGCCGCCTGATCGGCGATGCGCCCGCGACCTTCTCCTACACGTTCACGCCCGACGATTCGATCCGCGCACCGGGTGCGCCCGGCCTGATCCGCGAGGACCGGTTCGTCGGCGAAGTGCCGGGGCGCTACACCGTGCTCGCCTATGTCGGACCGCTGGCGGCCCGCACGGTGATCGACGTCCGGCCGCGACAGGCGGTGCGCGCGGTCCAGCCGGTCGGCCGCGGGTCGGTGACCCACGTGCACACGTCCGACCTCTGGGTCTATCAGGGTGTCGACGGCCGCGACTACGCCGTCACCGGCACGTGGGGCGCGGACGGCTGGGCCTACTTCTGGGACGTCACCGATCCCGCGCGCATCGTGAAGACCGATTCGTTGCGCGTCGATGCACGCACCGTCAATGACGTCAAGGTCTCACCCGACGGCCGCTATGCCGCACTCTCCCGCGAAGGTGCGTCCAATCGCCGCAACGGCGTGGTCATCCTCGATCTGCGCGAGCCGGCGCACCCGACCATCGCGTCCGTCTACGATGCGGGCCTCACCGGCGGCGTTCACAACATGTTCGCGACACGCGATCACCTGTTCGCCCTGTCGGGCGGCGACAAGTACGTGATCCTCGACGTGCGTGATCTCGCGAATCCGGCGTTGGTGAGCGAATACAATCATCCGGACTCGCGCGTCCACGATGTCTGGGTCCACGATGGCATTGCGTATTCGAGCGAATGGCAGAACGGCGTGGTCGTGGTCGATGTCGGCAATGGCCGCTGGGGCGGCACCATCGAGAATCCGAAGTTCGTCACCGCAATTCCGTACCCGGTCGGCCGCACCCACGCCGCGTTCCCGTATCATCAGGCGTCGACCGGCCGGACCTACCTGTTCCTCGGCGACGAGATCATCGGGCGCGGCGAGGGTGCCGCATGGCAGGGCATGCCGGACGCGGGCGAGCGTGGCGGCACGCCCGAAGTCACGTCCGGCTACTATCACGTGATCGATGCGACCGACCCGCTGAACCCGAAGGATGTCGCACGTTACGAGGTCAGCGAGTTCGGCACCCACAATCTCTGGATCGAGGACGACATCCTGTTCGCCGCCTACTACGAAGGAGGCGTCCGCATGGTCGATGTGTCCGGTGAGCTGATGGGCAACCTGGCCGAGCAGGGCCGCGAGATCGCCGTCTTCAAGTCCTTCGATCCGCAAGGCTTCATTGCCAATGCGGCAATGGTCTGGGGCGCTCAGCCGCACAAGGGTCACATCTTCTTTGCCGACCATTACAGCGGTCTCTGGTCGGTGAAGCTGGCGCCGCCCCGGCCGGCCTCGTGATCCGGGGCGGTCCGGGCGCGACACACGCTAGCGCAGGGGCCGGTCCGGTTCGATAGCCGTACTCGGCCGGCCGGCACGTCGGGCTCGAATACCAGATCATCAGCCAGCTTGAGATTCCATGCCCGTCACCGCCATGTTCGAGGTCATCGAGCACAGCGCGGATGCAGGCTGTGTACGCCATGGAGGAGGCCCGGATGCGGAACGTCGCACGTTTGTCGTTGGCCACGTACGTATGGTTGATGCTGGCCGGCTGTTCGACGGCCGGCGATGCGGGCGATGCGAGCACAGCGGGAGAGGCGGCGCGGCCGGCACTGCCGGCCGGCGCCGAAGCGATCTCACTGCTCGGTGAGCCGCTGGTGGCACCAGCGCCGGGCGCGAACGCGGAGACGCTGCAGGCGAACCTGGCGGCTGCACGGGCGGCGTACGAGAACACACCGGAGGATGCGGACAGCATCATCTGGCTGGGCCGCCGTCATGCCTACCTCGCACAGTATCGCGAAGCGATCGACGTCTTCACGCGCGGCATTGCGCTGCACCCCGATGACGCGCGGCTCTACCGTCACCGCGGTCACCGCTGGATCACGGTGCGTGAGCTGGACAATGCGATTGCGGATCTGACGAAAGCGGCGGAGTTGATCCGTGGCACGCCGGACGAGATCGAGCCCGATGGGGCACCCAATGCGTACAACATTCCGACCAGCACGCTGCAATCGAACATCTGGTACCATCTCGCGCTGGCGCACTACCTGAAGGGTGATTTCGAGGCCGCACTGCCAGCCTGGCTCGAAGGCATGGCGGTATCGAGCAACAATGACATGAAGGTGGCGACGAGTGACTGGCTGTACATGACGTATTGCCGGCTCGGTCGCGAGGCGGAAGCCGCCGCGGTGCTCGAGCCGATCAGCGCGGACCTGGAGATCCTGGAGAACACCGCGTATCACCGGCGGCTGCTGATGTACAAGGGCGAGGTGTCAGCGGACTCGCTGCTGGCAGTCGACACGGCTGATCCGGTGCAGCTGGCGACGTACGGCTACGGTGTCGGCAACTGGTACCTGTACAACGGTGATGCGGAGCGGGCGGCAGCGATATTCCGACGCATTCTCGAACAGCCGAACTGGGCGGCATTCGGCTTCATTGCGGCGGAGGCGGAGTTTGCGCGGGAGACCGTGCCGCGGTTGCCGTGACCGGCCGGTTCCGGCCATACTTCGTCACGCGCTGCGGGGCGCGAACGTTCACGGAGGCAGAATGCCAAACGAACTGCCAGCCCTCCTCGGCATCTTCATGGGCTCACTCATGGTACTGATCCCCGTGGCGGGCTTCACGGCGCGGTTCGCGATGAAGCCGATCGTCGAGAGCATTGCGCGGCTGCGCGAGTCCGGCAACAAGAACGAAGCGGTCCAGATGCTGGACCGGCGCATGGCGCTGCTCGAGCAGGAAGTGCAGAGTCTGTCCGGCATTCGCGAGGAGATCGGCCGGCTCGTGGAAGAGCTCGAGTTCCAGCGCAAGCTGGGACCGGCGACGACGACCGGCCGGGCCGACAGGGAATGAGGATGGCGGCGTTCGAGGTGCGGCTGGCCCGTCCGTTGCCCCGGTTCCTGCTCGCGGGCGCCGTCTTGGCACTGGCGGGGTGCGACGTTCGCAATCCGACGAACCCCAACAACGAGCTGGATGAAGTTCCGGGTACGCTCGTCGCCGGCGCCGCAGACATTCCGCCCGGTGCGGCGCTGCTCTGGTCGCCCGACGGCAGTGAGGTCTACTACGAAGCGGCGGACGGTTCCGTCCGCGCGGTCACCATCGGCTCGGGCGGCGCCAGGACGGTCGACATGCCGCGCGACCGCGATGAGCTCACGGCCGCACACGCCGGCGATGCCGTCTATTTCGTCGGCGCACCCGGAACCGAGCAGGCGACCGTGTTCCGCGCCGCGGGCGGCGAGGTCGAAGAGCTGAGCGATCGTGCGCCGCCCACGAGTGTGCTCGGTCAGGCGGACGGCACGCTCGTGCTGGGCGGTCCCGGCGACCGCAGTGTGGCGTACATCGTGGCGCCGGATTCGCTCTTCATCGCCGACATTGCGAGTGGCGTTCACAGATTCGTTGTCGCCGGCTGTCACCGTGTCGTCGCGTTCGCCCCCGCTGGCGACCGTCTGATCTGTCGGACGGACGGTCCGCGCGCGAGTGGCTACGCCGAAGTCGACATCGCCGGTCAGGCGCTCATGACGCGTCCGTTGATCGGTGGCGCGGCGACCATCCGGATCGTGCGCTGGAGTGCGGCAGGCGTGCGTGTCCTGTTCACGCAGGGCAATCGGTTCCAGATGCTCGACACGGGGTCCGGCGCAGTGACCGCGCTCTGGGTGCCGGCGCCGAGCACCGGTCCGCGCGTCATCGATTTCCTCAACTACGCGTGGTCCGGCGATGGCTCGCGTGTCGCCTTCTGGGTGCACGAGTGCCTCGCCCTCAGCCGCGTCGGTGTGTGCGAGTTCGGCCAGTCGATTCTCTACGTGGTCGATGTGGACACCAACACCGGTGTGGTCGCCGCCGTCGTGCACGGCGAGCGGGGCGCCGAGCAGGTCGCACTCGACCCGACCGGCCGCACGGCCGCATGGGTCTTCGGCGGCCGGCTCTTCTGGCGCAACGTACCGTGACCGTCCGAATGGAGTGCAGAATGATGAAACGCTTCGCAGGTGTTGCCGCCGCCGCCGTGATTGCCGGCTGCATCGGTGACAGCATCACGGATAGCACCGTGGATGCACTGCCCGAGAACCGCGGTACGGAAGTCTCCACGAGTGTCGACGTGTCGCCGCTCGCGCCCATTGCATGGTCCGCCGATGGCACGGAGATCTACTTCCAGACGAACGAGGCACAGCCGCGGCTGATGGCGACGTCGCTGAGCGGAGACACGCGCGCGCTGGATGGTCCGCGCGATGGGTTCTTCGACCTCGTCGCCTCGGCGGACGGCGCCTACCTGTACTACATCGCGAACCTGCGCGGCGGGCGCCGCTCGCTGTACCGGCTGCCCTTGCCCGATGGCCCTGCCGAGGTCCTGGCGGACGACGTTTCACCGACACTGCCGTTGACGCCCGCCGACGGTACGCTCGCGCTGACTGCTCCGTCCGGCGGCGCTGTCGCCTACACATCACTGCCCGACTCGACGTTCCTCATCGATGCGGCGGGCGAGCGCATCGTGCTGGGCAACGGCTGTGAGCGCATGGTCGCGTTCTCGCCCAACGGCGAGCGACTGCTCTGCCAGATCGGGGGTGGCGGCGATGGCGCGTATCTCGACGTCGAGATCGCGACCCGCACCATCACACCGGTCGTCGTGTCGCCTGCGTTCGACGCACTGCTGGTCTTCGTGAACTGGGATGCGACCGGCGTGCGCGCGTTCTACGAGACGCCCAACGGCCTCGCACTCTGGGATGTCGCGCGGCAGGCGGTCACACTCAATGCGTCATTCCCGCCGCGGGCAACGATCGTGCTCGACCGGCGCAACGGCGAGTGGTCCGACGACGGTAACCGCGTCGCATTCTGGCTCCACGAATGCCTGCGCAGCCAGGGGCTCAACACCTGTCTCGAAGGTCAGTCGATGCTCAATATCCTCGAGCCACGCAACCAGCGCAGCTCGATCGTCGCGGTTGCGCACGGCACGGAGGGCGGCGGTTCCATGGCCCTCTCGCGAGCCGGTGACCGCGTTGCCTACGTCTTCCAACGCAAGTTGTACGTCCAGACGACGGCCTTCCAGTGATGGCGAGGGCGCCAGCGGCGCGCCGTGTGCCGCCGGCGCTCGCCGCCCTCACCGGAACAGCCGTGTTCCTCGCTCTGCACCTCGTCTTCGTCGTCGCCTGGGACGCCTTCGAAACTCCGCCATGGCCCGGCTACGAGGAGAACGTACGCCGCGGTCTGCTCGAGCCATGGTTCGTTCACGCACCGCGCAGTCTGTGGCTCACCCGCATCGTCTTCTTCGCCATCGCCCTCGGCTTCGCGCTCGCGGGCAAGCGCCGGCGCTGGATCGCGGCCGCAATGCTCTGGCTGGGCGCCGCCATCGCCATTGCCGGCGCATGGGCGACCACGACGGCGCGCACGCTCGAATGGGGCTGGCTCGGATTCCTGATCTATCCGTTCCGCGTCCTGCTGCCGATCCTGATCGGAACCGCCATGGGTGACCTCGCTCGCCGTACACTGGCTGCACGGCGGGCGTGATCCGGCATGGCGCTGCGTGCGTACGGCTGGAACGCGCTGATCGCATTGCTGGCGCGGCTGCCGCAGGGCGCACTCAGTCGCGCCACGGGCCGGCTCGCCGATCTCCGCATACCTCGACCGCTGCGCGCACCACTGCTCGGTGCATTCGCGCGTGCTGCCGGCATCGACACGTCGGAGGCCGAGCACGCGCCCGCCGAATACGATTCGCTCGACGCGTTCTTCGTGCGTCGGCTGCGCCCGGGTGCGCGCACCTGGCCCGCCGACCCCGACACCGTCACATCGCCCGTCGATGGCATCATCGGTCCGTCCGGTCGCATTGAAGACGGGCACATCATCCAGGCCAAGCGTCGCACCTACACGGTTGCCGACCTGCTCGATGACGAGGACGTCGCCAGCCGTTGCGAGGGCGGCGCGTTCCTCACGATCTACCTCAGTCCTCGCCACTATCACCGGGTCCATGCACCGCTCGCGGGAAGCGTTCGCCGCGTGCGTCACGTGCCCGGTGCGCTGCTGCCGGTCAACCCGCCCGCCATGGAGCGGGTGCCCGGGCTGTTTCCACACAATGAGCGTCTGATCTGCCCGCTCGAGAGCGGACTCGGCGAAGTCTCCGTGGTCGCGGTGGGCGCGTACAACGTCGGCCGCATCACGGTCGCATTCGACGATGCGATCCGCACCAATCGCAAGGGTGCAGCACGGGCCACACACACGTACGATCCACCGGTCGCGCTGGAGCGCGGCGACGAGCTGCTCGCCTTCCATCTCGGATCGACAGTCGTGCTCGTGTTCGAACGGGAACGCGTAAGACTCATGGAACCGCTGGCGGTCGGCCAGGAGATCCGGCTCGGCCAGCCGATCGGACGGCCGTGGCGCGGCGGCATCACGACGGCCTGAAGCTCGACAGTCGCAGTCGCTCGATGGGACCCGCCGCGACCAGCGCGGCAGTCAGATCCGACTCCGTCGGCAGGTGCGCGATCGTCCAGTCACGCGCCGCCGCCGTGCCGGGATCCTCGACGAAACGGCGCACACCGGATGGCGGTGGCCACACGAAATCGAGCGGGTCCCGCGTCGCCAGCAACACACCGCCCACTGCCTTCACCAGCGCTTCCCGCTGCGTCCATGCAGCGAAGAACGCCTGCCACCATTCGTCCGGCCCGACCGTCGCCAGCACCGCGCGCGTCCTCGCCGGAAACACGCGCTCCGCAATGCGCGCTGCGTGCGTCACGGGCCGCACGCGCTCGACGTCGACACCCACATCGAAGCGCCCGAACGCGAGCAGTGCAACGCCGCCGGCATGCGCCAGACTGAAGTGCAGACCAACCGGCGAAGCAGAGTCCAGAGACGGCTTGCCCGCTGCCGAATAGCGCAGCTCGACCGGCTCATCCGTGCCCAGATACCTGGCCAGCAGCTCGCGCAACGCCACCCGCGCCACCACGAATCCACTCCGACCGGGACCATGCCGGTAGCGTTCCGCACGTCGTTGTTCGGCCACCGGCAGTCGCGTCATCAGCTGCGCGATCTCTGCCGCCGGCAGTGCTGTCGTCACTCGCCAGATGTGAGCTTCTGCAGAGTGAAAACCAGAGTGGGAATCGAGCGGCGTGGATGCGTCGTTCCACGCGCTCACGGTACGTCATCCCGCTGTGTTTCGAACCTCGGTCTCATCGTCATCCGCTGCCATCCACGTGCTCCCCGCAGGGCTTCCCTCCCGGGCGCTCAGAGGGCGACAAATGCATTTTTTCATTGCGCGTTGCCGAAAACGCAATAACTTTGCTAACGCGGTTCTGTAGCGGTAGGGGAGCCTTACCGCGCAACACCAACCTCTTAGGGAGAGGTCCAATGGCACCAAAGAAGAAGTCGACACGCAAGAAGGCCGCGGCGAAAAGAGGCCCGGCCCGCAAGAAGGCGGCAAAGCGCGGCGGCCGCAAGGTCGCGAAGAAGATGGGCGCCCGCCGTCCGGCGAAGCGCGCGGCGAAGAAGGGCGTGCGCAAGGCCGCGAAGAAGGGTGCACGCAGGGGCGCAGCCCGCAAGGCTGGTCGTCGCCCGGCGAAGAAGGCCGCGCGCAAGAAGGCTGCACGCCGTCCGGCACGCAAGAAGGCCGCGAAGAAGGCCTCTCGCAAGAAGGCGGCGAAAAAGGCAAAGAAGAAAGCCTCCAAGCGCAAGCCGAATCCAGCCTTCATGAAGGCGATGAAGCCCAGTGGTCCATTGGCCGCGGTCGTTGGGGATGTACCCATGCCCCGAACCGAAGTGACCAAGAAGCTCTGGGCCTACATCAAGAAGCACAATCTGCAGGATCCGAAGGAGCGCCGGATGATCAACGCGGACGACAAGCTCAAGGGCGTCTTCGGTGGCAAGTCGCGCGTCTCCATGTTCGAGATGACGAAGCTGGTCAGCAAGCACCTGTCGTAACACTTCGTCGATCGGACAAGCCGCAAATGCGGGGCGCGCTCCACGGAGCGCGCCCCGTTGTACTTGGGGGTACCAGCCTGCTGCACGTCCGTTGCCGAACGAAGAAGGAGCTGAGCCGGATGCACGAAGCGCTGTCGCTGGACTGGGCGTCGCTGGAAGCGAGGTTGAAGCCACGGCGGCTGCAGCGCGACGTCGCGCTCGCGCCCATGACGACGTTCCGCATTGGCGGGCCAGCGGACCGGCTGCTGCATGCACGCACGCCAGGCGACGTCACCGACGCGATTGCTGCGTGCCGCGAGCTGGAGATTCCCTGGTTCGTACTCGGCCGCGGCGCCAACGTCCTGGTCGGTGATGGCGGATTCCGCGGCCTCATCATCCGCTGCGAGATCGGCGGCATCACGTTTCTCGATGAACGGCGCGTGCGCGCCGGCGCCGGCGTGGACACGTTCCACGACCTGATCGATGCAACGGTGGCGCGCGGACTCGGCGGCCTCCACCACTACGTCGGCATACCGAGTACGGTGGGCGGTGCACTCTGGCAGAACCTGCATTTCCTGTCGCCGCCGCCGGACCGCGAGCGCACCTGCTTCATCGCGGAAGTGCTGGAGTCCGCCACCGTGCTGATGGAGGACGGCGTCATCCGTTCGGTCGACGATGCGTGGTTCCGCTTCGGCTACGACTACAGCATTCTGCACGACCACTCACACGTCGTGCTGGATGCCACGTTCCGCCTGGAGCCGGCCTCGCCTGACGTGCTGCGCTACGTGATCCGGGAGAACCTGACGTGGCGTGATGAGCGTCACCCCGACTTGTGGCTGTACCCGTGCGCGGGCTCGATCTTCCGCAAGATCGAAGGCATTGGAGCGGGCCGCCTGATCGACGAGTGCGGCCTCAAGGGACAGGTGCTCGGCAATGCCCAGATCTTTCACAAGCACGCCAACATCATCGTCAACCTGGGTGGCGCGACGGCGGCCGAGGTGCGCGCGCTGATGGACCTCGCCCGCGACACCGTCGCACGACGTCTGGGCCATGTGCTGGAACCGGAGATCCTGATGGTGGGTGACTTCCGCTGAAACGTCGGGGCCGGGTTACCAGTAGAAAGGGAACCGGCCCAACGGAACCGGGCCCTGCTGCGTGTCCTGCACTGCTGCGGCCGGCCGCAGCGACCGACCTAGACCTCGACGGAATTCTTCACAATGTACTTCTTGTACAGCCAGAGCAGCAGCAGGGCGCCCAGGATGGAGCCGACCCAGCCGTTCCACGGGCCGAGCAGCAGCCCGCCCAGCCATGCGCCTGCCATGCCGAGCAGAATCGTGAACACGATTCCACCCGGATCCTTGCCCGGCATGACCCACTTCGCGATGGCGCCCACGATCGCGCCGAAGATGATGAACCTCAGCATGTCTTCCTCCCCAGCGAGGGTGCAGTTGCGACGCCGCGAGGAAACGACGCGTCCCTCGCGTCCGCCGCGTTACTCGTACGCTGCCTGCTTCTTGTCCTTGCCGAAGTGCTTGAGCACCTTCAGCACGAGCCAGCCGATCAGAACGATCGGCAGCACGGTGAACAGCAGGAACGAGAAGAATCCCGTTATCGCGCCGAACAGGGCCATCAGGATCTTTACCGTGATCAGCCCGATCACCGCGAGTATGCTTCCCGTCAGGAACTTCGAGCCGAATACGCCCATGACGTCGCTCCATGGTGAAGTTGAACCCGGCATCCCTACGGCGGTGCGGTCGCCGCGGATTCAGGCGCCGTTCCACACCGGTCCGGCGGCCGGGCCAGAGCCCGGCGCTCCCGGCAAATGTGCGCCGACCGGTGGCACCGGGCAACCGGGCCGCCAGAGCCTGCACACGCGCTGGCGCCGGTTGGTATCCACGCTTCCTGCCGCCATTTTCCTCCTCGTGGTACCCGGCTGCACACAGATCGGCCGGTTGCGTGACGTCTTCGACCCGGCAGCGCGCATGGCGGGCACCGTGACGATCGTCCGCGATACCTGGGGCGTTCCCCACATCTACGGGCCCACGGATGCCAGTGTCGTGTTCGGAATGGCGTGGGCCCAGGCGGAGGACAACTTCTGGCAGATCGAGGAAGACTATCTCTGGGCGCTCGGCCGCGCGGCGACGGTGTACGGCGAGGACGCGGCACTGCACGACCTGGTGCGCGCGGCATTCGAAGTCGAGCGTCTCTCGCGCGAGGAATACGAGCGCGAGCCACCCGAGCGGCGCCGCCTCTGGGATGCATGGGCCGCTGGCCTCAATTACTGGGTTCGACGCAATCCCGCCGTGCGCCCGCGCGCGATCCGACGCTTCGAACCGTGGTTCGCATTCGCGATCTTCCGCGCAGCCTCACCCGGCACGACGATCGATGGCGCGCGACTGCGTGATGTCGTCGCGATTCCGGTCGGCGACGACGATTCCGGTGTCGACGCCATGTCCGCCTTCCGCTGGCCCACTGCGGGTGCCCGGGTCACGGCGACGGCGGTCGACGCCGAGGCACGCGCCGCTCAGGCCGCGGATGTCGATCCATGGTCGTTGCCACACGAACCGCTCGAGGGTGAGCATGGTGCGGCAACGGCATCCAACGCGTGGGCGGTCGCACCGGCTCGCACCCGCGACGGTCACGCGCTGCTGTTCCAGAATCCGCACGTCGGATTCTTCGGCGGCGGCCAGCGCTGGGAAGTCCACGTGAGTAGCGAGGAAGGCTGGAACGTCGCCGGCTTCGCCATCCTGGCAACGCCCATGCCACGGTCGGGGCACAACGAGCGACTCGGCTGGACCCACACGAACACCGCGGCGGACGCTGCCGATGCGTGGATCGAGCAGTTCGATCATCCGTCCGATCCGCTCGCCTACCGGTATGGTGATGGCTGGCGTCAGGCCGAGCCGTACGACGGCGAATTCCGCGTGCGCACGAGCACCGGCCTCGAGCGCCGGCGCTATCGCTTCCTGCGCACCCACCGCGGACCCGTCGTGACCGCCGGCGGTGGCCAGCGCATGTCCGTGCGCATCGCGCGATTCGACGAGGGTGGCTCGCTCCAGCAGTGGTACGCCATGAATCGTGCGCGTTCGCTCGACGAGTTCCGCGCCGCACTCGCCGGGGCCGCATTTCCCATCTCGAATACGACGTACGCCGATGCGGCTGGCAACATCTTCTACCTGCACGGCAATGCCGTGCCCCGGCGTGATGCCCGCTTCGACTGGACCCGCCCCGTCGATGGCGCCGACAGCACCAGCGACTGGCGCGGCTGGCACACGATCGACGAGCTGCCGCACCTGCTGAACCCGCCGAGCGGCTGGCTGCAGAACACGAACTCGACACCGTTCCGTGCGACCGCCGAGGGCGCGAACCTCGATGCAACGGGGTATCCGTCATACATGGCGAGGGAGGGCGACAACGCGCGGGCTCGCGTCTCCCGACACATTCTCGCCGCTGACTCGCAATGGAACTTCGACACCTGGAGTGCCGCCGCCTTCGACACGTACGTGCTGGAAGCGGAAGCGGCGATTCCTGCGATTGTCGATGAGTGGGAGCGACTCGGCGCCTGGCAGCCGGACCTCGCCGCGCGCCTGGATTCCGCCGTCGATGAGCTGCGCAGCTGGGATCGCATCAGCACGACCGGATCCGTGGCGATGACGCTGTTCGTGCTGTGGACGCAGCGCTATGCGGAACGGGAGTCCGATTCGACTGCGTTCCCGCGCACGCATGCGCTCGGCCGTGCGCTCGATGATCTCGAGCGCGACTGGCAGACGACGCGCGTCGCATGGGGCGACATGAACCGGTTGCAGCGCATCCACACGAGCGGCAACGAGCCGTTCGATGCGGATCGGCCCAGCCTGCCCGTCGCCGGTGCGCCGGGCACACTCGGTATCGTTTTCAACTTCGGCACGCGACCGGGTCCGGCAGGCCGCAGGTTCGGCGTGCGCGGGCATACCTGGGTGAGCGTGGTCGAGTTCGGACCGCAGGTACGCGCGGCCAGTGTCGTCACGTTCGGCCAGAGCGCCGATCCGGCATCGCCGCACTGGCTCGACCAGGCGACGCTGTACGCACGCGGCATCTTCAAGCCTGTGTGGTTCACGCGTGCGGAAGTCGATGCGAATGCCGAACGCCGCTACCGTCCGGGCGAGCCGGTAGAGATCGTGACGGACGGATCCGCGCGGTGACGGCTGAAACGTCCGGCCGTGCGGGCCGTAGAGACCACAGACTGCAGTCACACCCGAACTGATGGGAGGCCATGGTGGACGAGGAGCGGCGGGAACCTCAGGACCAGGATGACCGCGACCGGCTCGGCGAATTGCGCGCGCGCATCGATGCCGCGATCGACGAGATCCGGCCCAAGATCCGCAAGGCGTTCGAGGAGCTGGACAGCCGCGTCGATGCCGCAGTCGCCGAGTTGAAGCCGCGTGCGAAATCCGCACTCGGCGAGGTGAAGCCGAAGGTCAATGAATTCGTCGGTGACCTGCAGCCTCGCCTCGATGCAGTGCTCGAACGGCTGCAGACCCGCATCGAAGAGCTGCGCCGCGATCTCGAGGAGCGTGCAGCACGCAGCGCCGAGCGCCAGGTCGACCGGCCGGCCGGCCAGCTGCCGCCATCCACCGGCGATCGCGAGGAGGGTGACGACTCGCCGTCCAGCTGAGCCTGTGAAGGCGCCGTTCGCGCTCAACCGGCCGTTCCCGAACGCCGATACTCGGGTGGACGACGGTACTCTTGCTCTCGATTCCGGAGCGGTTCGCCATGCGGACCGCATTGTGGATGCTGCGTCCCGTGCCTCGAATCCTGCAGACACCCGATACGACGATGTTGCGCCTGGCCAGCGGCGCGCTGCTCATCTATCTCGGCTTCTTCGCGCTCCTCTCGGCGGACGTACTGGTTCGCATTTTCCTCATGCGGGACCGGTTCCCGACCGCATCGGATGCGGCCATCCTGATGGCGTTCGAGCTGGCACGGCTGCTCACGACCGTGCTCACGATCACCCTCGCGGTCGCCGCTGTGCGGCGGTCGCGCCGCCTGGCCACACGCACGTTCACGTTCCTGCTCATCTTCCTCGGCGTCTGGTACACGAAGGCGTTCGCTTTCGAGAGCTTCCCCGGCTACCTGCAGGAGTGGATCGCGCTCCGGCTCTTCGGCCTGGGCGTTCCGCTCGCGGCCACCCAGTTCATCTTCGGCTCACCGGTCTGGGCGCTCTGGCTCGCGCTCGGCGCGTTCCTCCGCATGTCCGTGACCTGGCCACGGCCGCTCGATGCGCCCCGTATCGCTGACTCCGGTGGCCGCGACCGCACCGGTCTCATGCGCTCCGTCTCACTCGCCGGCGCCGATGTCGGTGCGACGTTCCGCAACGTCGCGGCGCAGCTGCTCGATACCGGGTGGCTGCGCGCGCGCGTCGTATGGCCCGTCGTCGTGGTCGCCGGCACGGTCAGCGCGCTCATCGGCGCCGGCCACATTGCCGCACCGGCTGAGCTGGTGGCCATCGTGCGTACGCTCCTGATCGCCCTCTTCTGCACCGGCTTCGCACTCGCCGTGACGAACCTGCGTGCTGCGTATCAGGTCGCCGGCCGCCGTCACCGCTGGCGCGTGCTGTGGCTCGTGCAGGGTGCGCTCACCGCCGTTGCAGCATTCCTCGTCTCCGGATTGCTCTCACTGCGTGCCGACACGGCGACGGCGACGCTCTCGTTCGCCGTCGTCACGCTCGCCCCACTCGGCGTGCTCATGGCCCTCGCCTCCACCGTGCAGGTACGCGTGCCCGATCCGCGACTGGCCAACCGCAAGACCATCGCACTCGGCACCGGCGCCGTGGTCGGTACGATCGCGTATCTCGTGCTGCAGTTCGCACTCGCGCCACTGGATTCGAATACGGTTCCAGTACGCGAGATCGTCGCGATCGGCGCAAGCGTCCTGATCGTCGCAGCACTCCGCAACCGATTCCGGCTCATGGCAGAACGCATCACCGCCGAACCGGCCGCATCGCACCAGTCCTGAGGGGCCCGCACGGTGCGAGCGTCGGTGGCGGTGACGCTGGAACCGAACTGACGTTCGAAGCCGTCAGTCGGCCGGAGCGAGGTCGTTCTGCGGGATTGCCGGCGTGCTGCGGCCCTTCGCGCGGAGCCTGGTACGCGCGGCCAGAGCGCGGTGCACGATGCGGATCGCGAACAGCACGACCAGGATCGCGGCGAAGATCAGCGGCTCGCGCGTGTCGGCCTTGACCTTCCAGTAATAGTGCAGGACGCCGAGTGATGCGGAGACGTAGATCAGGCGGTGCAGGAGCTGCCAGCGGCGGCCGAGCCGGCGGATCGCGCCGCGCGTCGACGTGAGAGCGAGCGGAATCAGCAGCAGGAACGCGCTGAACCCGACCGTGATGTACGGCCGCTCGATGATGTCTTCGACAATGAAGCTCCACCCGAAGAACTGGTCCAGGCCGATGTAGATCGAGAAGTGAATCGTCGCATAGAAGAACGCGAACAGCCCGATCAAGCGCCGAACCTTGATCACACCGTTCCACCGGGTGATCCGGCGGATCGGCGTTACCGCGAGGGTGACCACCAGAAGTACGAGCGTCGTGTAGCCCGTCCAGTTGGTCAGCAGCTCGATCGGATTCGCTGTGAGATCACCACGCACCGCCCGCACGACCAGAATCCCCGCAGGCACCAGACAGCCCACCCAGATGACCGGCTTGAGTACCCACCGGATGAACGAAGCCTGTGTCATCGGGACGCTGTGAATCTCCGCTCGCCGTGCAACCGTCTTCAGATTGCTGACACCACTCCCGTCGAGTCGACCCCGTCCCGTGGCCATCCTGTGCGCGACCCCGTATCCGATCCGACCCGCTCCTGCTGCTCGCAGCCGGGCGCGTCAATAGAAGCGTCTGAGATCCATCCCGGCGTAGAGCCCGGCGACCTGGTCGCCATAGCCGTTGAACATCAGGGTCGTGCGGCGTCCGAGCTCGCCGATGCGACGCTCGCGCTTCTGGCTCCAGCGTGGATGATCGACATCGGGATTCACGTTCGAGTAGAAGCCGTACTCCCGGCCGTTCGCCTTCATCCACGCGGTCTGCGGCTGCTGCTCGACGAATCGGATCTTGACGATCGACTTCCCGCTCTTGAATCCGTATTTCCACGGCACCACCAGCCGGAGCGGGGCGCCGTTCTGGTTGGGCAGCTCCTTACCGTACAGACCGGTCGTCAGAAGCGTCAGCGGATGCATTGCTTCGTCCATCCGCAGGCCCTCGTTGTACGGCCAGTCCAGTGTGCCACGCCGCTGCTCCGGCATCTGCTGCGGATCGTGCAGCGTGATGAACTCGACGTACTTCGCCTGCGACGTCGGCTCCACGCGCTCGATCAGACGGCGCAGCTCGAACCCGCGCCACGGGATCACCATCGACCACCCCTCCACACAGCGCAGCCGGTACACCCGATCCTCCACCGTGTACGGCTTCACGAAGTCCTCCAACCCGTACACCGCCGGCTTCCTCACATGGCCCTCGACGGCTACGCTCCACGGCCGCGGGCGTAGCGTGTGCGCATTCTTCACCGGATCGTCCTTGCCCGTCCCGAACTCGTAGAAGTTGTTGTACGTCGTCACATCGTCGTACGGCGTCAGCTTCTCCTGCGCCTCCTGTGCGGCTGCATCCGCCGGTCCCGACACCAACGTCGACGCCGCGCCTGCTGCCATCGCGCCAATGAAACGGCGTCGGTTCAGGTACGTGCCCTCGGGCGTGATCTCCGATGATGCAACGTCGCTCGGCCGCAGAATCAGCATGGGGTACCATCCGCAGGGTTCGGGAGAGCCGCTCGATTCGACCGTGCTTTGAATGTACGGAGGTGGGCCGAAGGTTCCCATCGGACAGGGCCTGGGGGCAGGCTACGGCCCGGCCAGGGTACGGCACGGCCTGGCCGTAGCCTTGGCCGTAGCCCTGGCCGTAGCCCTGTCGCCTCCCGTGTGTCCGTAGCCCTAGCCGTGGCCCTTCTCAGGCCGTATCGTAGAGTCCTCGCGCCGCCACGCGCGGAGCCCCAGTTTTTCCACATTCCTACAAGTAGTTGTCAAATATAGAAGTTGCACGATCGGGCATATCGCTTGCATCGCATGAAAAGTGTGGTCTTGGGCGCCGTCCCGATCGATGAAGGCGGTCGGACGTCAGGACTGCGATGAGATGCCGGCCCGGAGCCGGCGGCGCCGTCGAGACGACCGAGGGGAACGGGACCGTTGAACCACCGAGAGACGGAGGTGCGCGAGATGAAGGCAGGCAGACGGAGTCTGGGCACGACGGCACGCGTCGGAGCGATCGTGGGTCTGGCGGCGCTGGCCGGGTGCGGGTATGCGAAGCGGGACGACGTGGATGCGCAAATGGCGCAGATCCGTCAGGACATGCAGTCAGCGGACCAGGCGCTCGAGGGGCGCGTGGACACGCGTCTGAACGACCTGAACGGCCGGATCACGACGCTGGAGGAGCGTGCGCAGGCACTGGAGCGTGAGCTTCAGACGATGCGTTCGGAGTTCAGTGCGCAGATCGAGGGCATGAAGGACATGCTGTCGTTCAATCTGCCGGTGAACTTCGACTACGACGCAACGGACGTCCGTTCGACGGACCAGCCGGTACTGGAGAAGTTTGCGACCGTGGTGCAGGAGTACTATCCGAACGCGATCGTAACGGTCGAGGGCTTTGCGGATCCGTCGGGCAGCGCATCGTACAACCTGCGTCTGGGCCAGGAGCGTGCAGACGCGGTGAAGGCGTTCCTGGTCTCGCAGGGGTTGACGGACACGTCGATCAAGACGGTGAGTTACGGTGAGTCACGTGACCGGCAGGTTGTGCCGGGCGCGCAGGGTCCTGGAGACGAAGGTCTGCAGAACCGCCGTGTATCGCTGGTGATCGACTACAGTGGTGACCCGCTGGCGGTGCGTCCGGTCACGAACTAGCAGTCCGGACGACGAATCATTCGGCCCCGGGGCTTCGGCTCCGGGGCCTTTCGTTGTCGGGATCCGGTCATCTGGACAATGATGGCCGGCCGGCGTCTCTTGCGCGCGGATCCGGAGTCGGGCGTGTGACGCGGGGGCGAGCTGGTGGACACGATGGCAGGGGCGGTGCGCCGCCGGGTGGTACGGAGTGCGACGACGGTAGCGGTAGCGGTGGCCGTGGCTCACGGGCTGAACGATGTCTACACCTCGTTCCTGCATCCGCTGTTGCCGCGGATCATGGACCGGCTGGGTCTGTCGATTGCACTGGCGGCGACACTGGCGACGGTGCTGTCGCTGGCGGCGTCGCTGTTGCAGCCGGTGATGGGGTATCTGGCGGACCGATTCGACCGACGCGTCTTCGTGATTCTGGGGCCGGTCTTCTCCGGCGCCTTCCTCTCACTGATCGGTGTGGCACCGACGTACGCGGTCCTGGTCGGGCTGTTGGTGCTCGGTGGTCTGGGCAGCGCGGCGTTCCATCCGCCGGGCGCGTCGATGGCGGTGGACGTCGGCCGGGGCGGCGGCAGCGGCATCCGGTATTCGCTGTTCTCGTTCGGCGGCGCACTCGGATACGCGGCCGGTCCACTCATAGCCGTTGCGGTCGTCGCGCACTACGGGCTCGACCGGCTCTGGGTCGCGATGCTGCCGGTTCTGATCGCCGCGCCGGTGCTCCTTGCGGTCCTGCCGCGCGACGGCCGTGCGGACCGCATGGCGGCGGCGCCGCCCTCGGCGCGCGGGATCATCTCGCATCTGGGTGGTCCGCTCGGGCTCGTGTTCGGTATCAGTGCAGTGAGCACGTTCA
>Ga0302046_10000614_pt1 | contig 35440 bp, 21 predicted proteins | sample RVTome_11_FD_200261 | JGI IMG/M metagenome (GOLD analysis project Ga0302046, IMG submission 200261) | Soil microbial communities from uranium-contaminated site in the Upper Colorado River Basin, Wyoming, United States - RVT147D111 (version 2) ...
CCTCGAGCTCCGCGTAGGACTCCGCCACGACGGAACCCACGCGGCTCCGAATGCCGGTCCAGAAGTGGTCCGCGTCTTCGATCACGCGGACGTCCCCCTGCGGGAGGTGCCTGCGCCAGAGAGCACGCTGGCGCGCCTCCTCCTCGGGCCGCTCGAGCCCCAGGAGGCCGTCCGAGCGTCCCAGCCAAACGATCGCCGGGAGGCCGCAGACGAGGCCGTCGAGGGGTCGCGAGACCAGATACTCCCAGGACGTCCGCCACACGTGCGCGTCGGCGTAGGAGAGGATCCCGAAGTGGTCGCGCGACTTGTCGATGTCCGGGAAGAGCAGCTCGTTCGTGGCCAGGAGGATCCCGCGCAGGTCGAGCGGGTTGCGCCAGACGAAGCGGCGCTCCCCCGCCGAGTCGCGCGGGCGGAAGTAGTTCGCGAGCAGCGCGCGCGGCGTCGCGACCGCCTGCAGCGAATGGATGGGGTTCACCAGCACGAGGGAGCGGAAGGCGCCAGGCCGCAGCGTAGCGGCGTGTAGCAGGGGGATCGCGCCGAAGCAGTCCGCGAGGCCCAGCAAGGGTTCGTCGTTCGTCGCCCGAAGGACGTCGTCCAGCGCCGCGACAGCGTCGGCGAGCGCGTTCCGGACCGAGAATCGACCGAGGCTCTTGCCGTGACCGCGGTAGTCGAAGGTCGCGAGTCGATAGCCGCGTCGGTTGAGCCCGCGGAAGTAGCCCACCTGTTGCATCCCGCTCCCGCCGATCAGGGGCGGGACGAACACGGTCCCTCGTACCGCCGCCGTTCCGCGCGGCGGCGCGACGAGGCGGACCGCGAGGCGCTCCGCCCCCAGGCGTGCCTCCCGGCGGGTGACCTTGGCCATGGGGGCTCGTTAAGAGGGATTGCGGCGCGAAAGTCCAGGACGAGGAGCCGCTACCCGCCGACACCGCTCGCCCTCCTCGCCAGGTGGCGCGCGCCGCGTTCCCGCGCAGTTGTCACCCCTGACCCGGGGGAACGCGGCGGCGCCCGTTCGATCCCCCTCCGCCGGGCCTGCACACGCACGGTGAGCCGAGGATGAGGAGGGGTCCGGCCCTGCGCGTCGCCTGCCTGAGTGGTGGTCGGGGGAACGAACGACCAGAGGCTTCAACGGGAAAGGTGCCGCGGCGGAGCGACCCGTTGCGTCCGCGCCGGTTTTCTTCGCGCACGGACCGGCCGGCGTGTCGGCGCCGGGCCGCCCACTCGGTTCAATGACCACGACGATTCCCTTGGGGGACGGGCGGCCTTCACGGCGCACGAGCCGCCGAGGGCGCCGATCTCGGACATGAACGACGACGAGCTGCGACGAATCGAATCCGTGTTCCAGGGCGCCGCGGACCTCCCCGCAGGCGAGCGCGCGGCGTACGTCGAGCGCGCCTGCGCGGGCGACCAGGCCCTGCGCGCGCGCGTCGAGGCGCTGCTGATCGAGCTGGACTCCGGGGACAGCCTGCCCATCCCGGCCGCCGCCTGGGGCGCGGGCGACGGCGGAGAGGCGACGGTCCTCGAGGGGCCGGGCACGGTGATCGGACGCTACAAACTGCTCCAGCGCATCGGAGAGGGGGGCTTCGGCGTCGTCTACATGGCGGAGCAGGAGCAGCCCATCGTCCGCCGCGTCGCGCTCAAGATCATCAAGCTCGGAATGGACACGAAGGAGGTAGTCGCCCGGTTCGAGGCCGAGCGCCAGGCCCTCGCGCTGATGGACCATCCGAACATCGCGCGGGTGCTCGATGGTGGCGCGACCGACTCCGGGCGACCGTTCTTCGTGATGGAGCTCGTGCGCGGGGTATCGATCACGGAGTACTGCGACGAGCACGGCCTGTCGACCCGCGTGCGCCTGGAACTCTTCGTCGACGTGTGCCACGCGGTGCAGCACGCGCACCAGAAGGGCGTGATCCACCGCGACCTCAAGCCGTCCAACGTGCTCGTCACGCATCATGACGGGTGTCCTGTCGTGAAGGTGATCGACTTCGGCGTGGCCAAGGCGATGCACTCACGCCTCACGGAGAAGACGCTCTTCACGGCCTTCGGACGGTTCATCGGCACGCCGGCCTACATGAGCCCCGAGCAGGCCGAGCTGTCCGGCCTCGACGTCGACACGCGCACCGACATCTACTCGCTCGGCGTCCTGCTCTACGAGCTCCTGACCGGCACGACGCCGTTCGACATCCGCGACCTGCTCGAGGGGGGCCTGGTCGCGGTGCAGCGCACCATCAAGGAGCAGCCGCCGGAGCGCCCATCGCTGCGGATCTCGACCTCCGGCAGCGCCGCCATCGCGCGCCGGCGCGGCACCGACGTCCCGGCCCTGTCGAGGCTCCTGCGCGGCGACCTCGACTGGATCGTGATGAAGTGCCTGGAGAAGGAGCGCGTGCGCCGCTACGAGACGGCCAGCGAGCTGGCGGCGGACATCGGGCGACACCTCGACCACGAGGCGGTCCTGGCCGGACCGCCGAGCACCGCCTACCGCCTGAGGAAGTTCCTGGCGCGCAACCGCGCGGCGGCCCTCTCGGTGGCCGTCGTCCTGCTGGGGGTCCTCTTGGGCTTGGTCGGGCTGACGCTCGGCATGCTCGAGGCGAGAGCGGAGCAGGAGCTTGCCCTGGGGGAGGCCCGCCGTACGAAGGCAGTGACCGACTTCCTGATCGACACGATCTCGCTCTCCGACCCGCGCGTCGCGCTGCAGCCAGACCTGTCGATCGCGACCTTCCTCAGCACGGTCTCCGAGAAGGCATCGGTCGTCTTCGTGGATCGACCCGAGGCGGAGGCGCGGCTCTTCATCGCCGTCGGTCGCGGCTACAAGGGGCTCGGCGAGTACGAGCGTGCCGCGACGCACCTGCGCCGCGGGATCGATCTCGCGCGAGCCCTGCCCGGCCACGACAAGGGACAGGTGTACGAGGCGATGTGGGACCTGGTGCACGTTCTCTTCTACGTCGAGGATCCGAATGCGCTGGCCTACGCCATGGAGACGCGCGCCGTGGCGCACGAACACATCGGCGCGCGCTATCCGGAGGTGGTAGAGGTCCTCGGACGGTTCGTCGACATGGTGAACGAGGCGTCGTTCTCGCTGGACGCGGAGGCCATCCGCAGGATCCCGGGCCTGTTCGCCGAGACCGTCGCGGTCACGGACCGCATCCCCGCCGGCGATCCGCTCTGGCCGATCCTGGCCGAGGAGTGGATCTCCGCCGGGTACTCGCTGTGGTACGGCGTGCTCGATCCATTGACCGTGGACCTGTTCGGCCGCGCAGCGCAGGTGATGGGGCGGGAGCTGCCGGCGAACGATCCGACGCTGGCCGAGACCCTGGGCCTGTACGTGCACGCACTGAACCGCAACGGGCGAGCGGAGGAGGCGGAGCACGAGATCCGGGAGCTGGTCGACCGAATGCGCACGGTCCTCCCGCCGAAGAACCCGCAGCTCGTGCAGATCGAGGCCATGCTGGGGGAGACGCTGCTCCTCCGCGGGCTCCACGTCGACGCCGAGCCGCTGCTCCTGACCGCCTACGAATCCATGCGCGATGCGGCCGACGGGGACGTCGCGAACTTCTTCGTGACGGAGGAGACCATCAAGCTGCTCCGGCTCTACGACGGCTGGGGGCGCCCGGAGAAGGCGGCGCCGTACCGCGAGGAGCTGCGCGGAGTGTGCGCGCGCTCGCGCGTCACGATGCTCTGGCCGCACGTGCGGCTCGCCTTCGGTCCGGAGCTGGAGGATCTCCTGCTCGCGATGGATCCGATCCAGGAACACCTGGGGGGCGTGCACCGGGTCTCCCGTCCGCCGAGCGTTCCGGAGGACGAGGTCCGCGAGGCATTGGCGGCGGTCGTCGCCTCGGCGCGCGCGCGTCTGCGCGCGGACGAGACGCTCTGGACGGTCTTCCTGCGTCAGCTCCTGCAGTGGTGCGGGAGCATGATGGGAAGCACGGACTTCCGGCGCGCGCTCGTGTCCGAGTGCCTCGACGGGCTCGATCCGTGGCGGGAGTCGTTCCCCCCGGAGGTCGCCGCCGGACACGCACAGCTCGCCGAGATCCTCCTCGCGCAGGGGGAGCGCGAGGCCGCCGTGCGCGAGGCGCTCGAGGCCCACCGCATGCTGGTCGGGCGGCAGGGGGACTGGATGCTGGCGACGACGCGCGTGCGCGTGGCCATGCCGCTCCTCTCGCTCGGCCTGCACGCGGAAGCGGAGGAATCGCTGCGGGTCGGCTACGAAGGCCTGCGCCTGCACTTCGGCGACGGCAACGCGGACGTGGAGCTCGCCCGGGCGCTACGCGTGGAGAACCTCACGGCCTGGGGCAAGCCGGAGGAGGCGCGGGGGCTGGCGCGGTAGCGGGCGCATCCGGGACGCCGGAGGGAACCTTCGCGGGCGGAGGGCGTCCTAGTCGGGTACGCTCCTCCCGGGACGACTCCCTCTCCTCCGATGCCTGGTAGCTCCAAGACCGTCGTCGTGATGCCGGCCTACAACGCCGCGAACACGATCGAGCGTACCGTCGCCGACATCCCCATGGACTTCGTCGACGAGATCGTCCTGGTCGACGATTGCAGCAGCGACGACACGATCGCCGTGGCACAGCGACTCGGCCTCACCGTGGTCCCGCACGAGAAGAACACCGGCTACGGCGGGAACCAGAAGACCTGCTATCGCACGGCGCTGGAGCTGGGAGCGGACTTCGTGGTGATGATCCATCCGGACTATCAGTACGACGCGCGCACGATACCGGCCTCGGTAGCGGTGCTGGAACTGGGCATCTGCGACGTGGTGCTCGGCAACCGCATCCGGACGCGCCGCGAAGCGCTCGAGGGTGGCATGCCCTTGGTGAAGTACCTGGCCAACCGCGGGCTGACCGTGATCGAGAACCTGCTCTCGGGTCAGAACCTGGGCGAGTGGCACTCCGGCTACCGTGCCTACAACCGGCGCGTGCTCGAGACGCTGCCCTACCACCGGAACTCGGACGACTTCGTGTTCGACTCCCAGTTCCTGGTCCAGTGCGTCCACTTCGGCTTCAAGCTGGGCGACATCCCCGTGCCGGTGCGCTACTTCGACGAGGCCTCGAGCATCAACTTCCGCCGCTCGACGACCTACGCGCTGGCCACGTTGCGCACCTTTCTCCAGTGGCACCTGCACCGGGTCGGTCTGGGATCGTCGCTCTTCGCGCCGATCGAGGCGGGAGAGCGGCCGGCCGAAGCGCGGACCGCCTCCTGACCGCGCCGGCGTTCGCTACTCCGTTCCGTCGAGCAGCGCGCGTACTTCCGCCCAGCCCGGGTCGATGCGCAGCACCCTGCGGAAGCACTCGGCCGCCTGCTGCCTGCGGCCGCGCTCCAGGTGCAGCAGTCCGAGGTCGTACCAGGCGTCGGCGTAGCTCGGTCGTAGCTCGGTAGCCCGCTGGAAGCTCGCCGCCGCCTCCTCGAACCGCTCGGTGCTGCCGAGCACCACGCCGAGATTGACGTGCGCTTCCGGGTTCCCGCCGTCCAGCTCGAGCGCGCGCCGTGCGTTCTGCTCGGCGACGCCCCACTTCTCCAGCGCGATCTGCACGGCCGACAGGTTCGAGCAGAGCTGCGAGTCCGTGTGGATCTCGCCGCTGCGCAAGAGAAGCGCTTCCGCCGACCGTGGGCGGCCGCTGACCAGCTCGAGGTCCGCGAGCTGGATCAGCGCGACGTAGTTGTCCTCCGTGACCTCGAGCGCGTGCTCGAAGAGGGTCCGCGAGTCGCGCCAGACGCGTGACTGCCGCGCCGTCACGAAGGACAGCGCACCGAGCGCGGCGAGGCCGAGGACGATCAGCGCGCGGCGCGCGCGCGGCAGCGCCTCCCACGCGGTCCAGCAGACCGCGGCGTAGAAGCCGATCAGCGGGAGGTAGGCGTAGCGATCGGCGCGGCTCTGCACGCCGACCTGGACCAGCCCGCTGAGAGGCACGAGCGTGCCCAGGAACCAGCACACTCCGACCGTGATCCAGGGACGCCGGCGGCGCGAGCGCCAGGCGGCGGCGAGCGCGGCGGCGATCGCGAGGAGGGCGAGCAGCGCGCGTGCGTTCCAGGGCTCGAAGCCCGGGTCCAGCGCGGCGGGGTGGGGATAGAACGCCGCGAGGTTCGTGGGCCAGAGCGCCTTCCCGAGGTAGGTCGCCGCGGCGGTCGCCGCGTTCGACACGCGCGCGTCGAGCGGGAGGCGCTCGAAGCTGGCCGGCGTGCCGTAGGCGCTCTGCGTCGCAATCGCCGTCGCCGCGATCGCGGCGGCGAGCAGGAGCAGCGGCAGCTTCTCGAGCACCAGCCTCCGCAGGGGCTCGCCCGACCGGCCGTCCGTCGCGCGCAGGCGTCCCAGCGGCCAGAGGTCCATCAGGAGCAGCACGAAGGGCAGCGTCACGCCGGTCGCCTTCGCCAGGAGCCCGAGCAGCAGCGTGCTCGCCACCAGGAGGTAGCGCGCCCAGGACGGACGGCGCGCGTAGTGCGCATGCGCGAGGAGCGTCGCCATCCAGAAGAGGCCCGACAGGACGTCCTTGCGCTCGGAGATCCAGTGCACGGACTCGACGTGCTGCGGATGGAGCGCGAAGAGACCGGCAGCGAGGAAGCTGGGCGCCGGAGCACGCGTCGTGCGCGCCAGGAACAGGAACAGCAAGAGGGCGCTCAGGGCGTGGATCCAGCGCGAGGTCCGCTGGTGCGCCGCTGGGTCGAGGTCGAAGAGCTCCACGTCGACCATGTGCGAGAGCCAGGTGAGCGGGTGCCAGTTCGCGGCCTGGGGCTCGGTGAAGGCGCGACGCGCGGAGTCCGCGCTCAGGCCGTACTTCACGATCGGGTTCTCGGTGACGTAGTCGTCGTCGTCGTAGTTCAGGAACTCGACCGCGTGCCCGCGATGGGCCACCAGCGCGAGGACCGCCAGGACGAGTCCCAGGAGCCCGGTACGCGAGCGCTCACTCATCGCCGCCCCCCGCGCCGGTCGAGAGCCCACGCTCGGCATCCCGCAGTCCCGCGCGCGCGTCCGCGTGGTCCGGGGATCGCTCCAGGGCCGCGGCGAAGCAGGCCCGGGCGGCGGCGAAGTCCCGGCGCGCCAGCGCCACGGCTCCGAGGCCGTAGAAGGGGTCCGCCGCGCGCGCGTCGAGCGCGAGCCCGCGCCGGAAGGCTCCCTCGGCGGCGCCGACCTCGCCCAGCGTCAAGTGCGCCATGCCGAGGTTGACGTGGTCGGGGACGTAGCGCGATCCGAGGCGCACGGCCTCCGCGAAGGCGCGCCGGGCCCCCTCGGCGTCGCCCGTGCGGAAGGCGAGTTCGCCGAGCTTCGAGTGCAGGCGCCAATCGCGCGGCGTCGCCGCCGACAGTCGGCGCAGCACGCGTCGTGCCTCCTCGAAGCGCTCGAGCGCCAGCAGCGCCGTCGCGTGGTTCAAGAGCACGCCGGGGTCGAACTCGAGCAGCTCCAGCGACGCAGCCAGCTCCTCCGCCGCGCGCTGCGCGTCCCCCGCGCGCAGATGGGCGTAGCCGAGGTTCGCGTGCGCCAGATGGTTCCCGCGCGTGACGTCCAGCGCGTGGCCGAAGAGCGCGAAGCTGTCCCTCCAGAAGCCGACTTGACGCGCGCTCGCGACCAAGAGCAGCGACAGGGCGAGGGCGCAGACCGGCGCCGCGCCGCGCGCGAGGATCGGCATGCGGACAACGAGGTCGGCGGCGCCGTACGCGAGCACGACCGCCAGCCCCAGCGAGGGCAGGTAGGTGTAGCGGTCCGCGTGCGCCTGCAATCCCGTCTGCACGATCCCGGAAACGGGCACCAGCATCCCCAGGAACCACAGGAGGCCGACCAGCGCGAAGGGTCGCTCGCGGCGCCCGCGCCAGGCCCAGCTCACGAGACCGGCCAGGACGAGCAGCGCGACCAGGGCCGGGAGGAGCAGCGCGCGCTCGGGCTCCTCGGACGTGGCCGCTGCGTGCGGGTAGAAGCACGCGAGCCCGGTGGGGAGGAACGTCTGGCGCAGGTACACGCCGGCGGAGGCGAACGCGTTCTCGAGGCGCACGAGAGCCGGCAGCTCGCCGGCCGAGACGACCGAGCCGCCCGCGTCCTGGACGAGCGTCGTGACGACGGCGGACGCGGCCGCGAGCAGTAGGAGCGGGAGCTTCTCGAGCACGCGCCGGCGCCAGGCGCCGTCGCCGAAGCGGCGCTCGAGCGGCCAGGCGTCGAGCAGGAGGAGCACGAAGGGCGTCGTGACCAGCATCGGTTTCGCCATCAGCCCGAGCGCGAGCAGGAGGGCCGCGAGCGCGTACCCGCCCGTGGTCGGCGCCCGCGTCCAGCGCCGCCAGGCGAGCAGCGTCAATACGAAGAACACGCCCGAGAGCACGTCTTTGCGCTCGGCGACCCAGGCCACCGACTCGACTCGAAGCGGATGCCACAGGAAGAGCGCCGCCGCCGGGAACGCCGGCCAGGTGCGCTCCGCCGCCCGCAGGAGGAAGAGGAAGAAGAGCAGGCCGGCCGCAAGGTGCAGCAGGACGCTCGTCGCATGGTGCCCCGCCGGCGCCGTTCCGAAGAGCTGCGCGTCGAGCATGTGGGACAACCAGGTCACGGGGTGCCAGTTCGACCCGTGCCCCGTCGTCGCGGCCCAGCGCAGGCCGTCGAGCGTCAGCCCCGAGCGCACGACTTCGTTCGCCGTCACGTAGGTGTCGTCGTCGTAGTCGACGAAGCCGTGACCGAGCACGTGCGCGTAGGCGCCCAGCGTTCCGGCGGCGAGCAGGAGCGCGAGCAGCCGGCGTCGCCGTCGCTCCGTCATCCGTCGTCTCCCGAGCCCGCGTCGAGCGCCCGCAGCCGTTCCGCCGAGTGCCGGAAGCCTGGATCCAGCTCGAGTGCGGCTCGGTAGGCGGCGCGCGCGCCGTCCATGTCCCCGGCACGCTCGAGCGCCGCGCCGAGGTTGTGTTGGGCGATCGGGTCGCGCGGTGCGAACGCGAGCGCCGCGCGGTGGGTCGCTACCGCCTCGGCGGTGCGTTCCGCAGCTAGCTGGCGCCGGCCGAGCTCCCACAGCGCCTCGATGCGCAGCTCGTCCGGCAGAGCGTGTCGCAGGAGCGGTTCGTGCGAGCCCTGCTCGAGGGCGTCCTCGACCCAGAGCGGAACGAGCTGGTCGAGGAAGTCGCGCGCGTTGATCCCGGTGGCGAGGCCGTGCTCGAAGGCCCCGATCGCACGGGCACGCTCGCCGCGAGCGGCCTGCGCCCGTCCGAGCTTGTCCCAGGCGACGAAGTTGCGCCGCGTCACGCGCGCGGTGTGCTCGAACAGGGTGATCGTGTCGTGCCAGCGGCCGACCTGCCGCCAGGTGGCGACGCTCAGCGCACCGAGGACGAGGGCCGAGGCGAGCGTCGCCGCCCAGACCGGGAGGCGCGCGCGCCGTGCCAGGGCCGCGGCTCCGTGCACCAGCACGAGCCCGAGGCCGATCGTCGACAGGTAGGTGTAGCGATCGGCGTGCGCCTGCAGACCGACCTGCAGCAGCCCGACCACGGGCAGCAGCACGAGCCCGTACCAGGCGAGGCCGACGCCCAGCCAGGGCACGCGCGAGCGCTCGCGCCAGGCCAGTGCTCCTGCGGCCGCCAGGACGAGTCCCCACAGGGCGGCCGGCACGAGCTGGGACTCGCCGAAGATGCCCGGGTGCGGGTAGAGGACCGCCAAGCCCGCGGGCCAGACGGTCTGGCGCGCATAGGTCCCGGCCGCGACCAGCGCGTTCTCGACGCGCGCCGCGCCCGGCAGGACCGCCAGGGTCGCGGTCGCCCCTTCGGCCGTCTGCGTGGTCAGCGTGACGACCACGGTGACGGCGGCGAGCGCGAGGAAGGGGAGCTTCTCGCGCCATGCGAAGGCGGGACGCCGCAGCGGCCAGCGATCGAGCAGGAGCAGCACGAACGGCAGCGTGACGAGCATCGGCTTCGACATCAGGCCAGAGGCGTACAGGCCGAGCGTCGCCAGGTAGCGGCCGCGCGTGGGGGCGCGGCACCAGCGGGCGTAGGCGAGCAGCGTCGCGAGGAAGAAGGAGCCCGACAGCACGTCCTTGCGCTCGGAGACCCAGGCGACGGACTCGACGCGCAGCGGGTGCCAGGCGAAGAGCGCCGCGACCAGGAACGCGGTGCGCAGACAGGCGGTCGCGCGCGCCAGGAACAGGAACAGGAGCGCCGCGTTCGCGCCGTGCAGGAGCAACGACGTCGTGTGGTGCCCTGCCGGGTCGAGGTCGAAGAGCTCGACGTCGAGCGCGTGGCTGAGCCAGGTCAAAGGATGCCAGTTGCCGTGGCGGCTCTCGCGGAAGGCGCGGAGCACGGCGGTGCCGTCGAGCCCGTGCGCGACGATCGGGTTCTCGGTGACGTACTCGGGGTCGTCGTAGTCGACGAAGTCGTTCGCGCTCGCGCCGAGGAAGAGCGCGCAGGTCGCGAGGAAGAGCGCGAGCGCAGCGAGGCCGGTCCGCGGGGACTCCTCGCGGAGAGTGCGCGCCCGAAGGAACGCGGCTCTGCCGCGTTCCGAGGAGGCGGACGCGCGACGAGCTTCCGGATCGGGATCTTGGCGGCACGGCAAGATCCCGAGGCGCGGGAGCTCACTCGCCCCCGCGCTCACCGCCCTCCCGCCCCGCGTCGCGGGCCCTCCGCAGCTCGAGCAGTCGCCGGTCCACGTGGGGATGATCCGGCTCCAGGCGGCGCGCTTCCAGCAGCTCCCGCTCGGCCTCGTCCAGGCGGCCGAGCGCTTGCAGCGCCAGCGCCAGCTCGTAATGCCCCGTGGCCCGCTCGGGGCGGATCCGCACCGCTCGCTCGAGGTGATCGAGCGCCCGTTCCGGCTCGCCCAGGATCCGCAGGGCGAGGCCGAGGTTCAGGCGGCTCTCGAAGAAGCCGGGCGCGAAGGAGACGGCCGCCTCGAAGTGCTCGCGCGCCTCCCGCGTTCGATCGGTGCTCCGCTCGAAGCCGGCCAGGCGGCCGAGGTTCGTGTGCGCCACGTAGTTGCGCTCGGTGACGCGCAGCGCGTGCTCGAACAGCGTCCGGTCGTCCTTCCAGACCGGGATCTGGCGCAGGGTCGCCGCGGAGAGGAAGCCGACGGCGACGAGCGCCAGGCCTGCGAGCGACGCGCGCAGCGCAGGTCGGCGCGCGAGCGGGCCGAGGCACCACACCGCCGCGACGTACAGGCCGACGGTGGAGAGGTAGGCGTAGCGGTCCGCCAGGGCCTGCCCGCCGACCTGGACCACGCCCAGCACGGGGACGAGCATGCCCAGGAACCAGAGCCAGCCGACGAGCAGCGCCGGGGAGCGGCGGCGGAGAGCGGCCGCGAGCGCGCTCGTGACGAGCAGGGCTCCCGCGGCGAGGGCGGACGCGAGCGCGCGCGAGGTCTCGGGCTCGACCACGGCCGGGTGGGGGTAGAAGACCGAGAGGCGCGCGGGCCACAGCGTGTGCCCGACGTACTGCCAGGTCGCGATCGCCGCGTTGCCGAGGCGCGAGCCCGCGGCGATGCCCTCCTCGACGAACCCGGTGCAGCCTCCGCGGCTCTGCGCGACGAGCGTGAGCACGGCGGAGCCCGCGGCGAGCACGAACAGGAGCAGCTTCTCGCGCAGGAGCTCCGGCCAGCCTTGGCGACGCCCGAGCGGCCAGCGGTCGAGGAGGACCAGCAGGAAGGGCAGGGTGACCGCCATGGGCTTCGCCAGCAGCGCGAGCGTCAGGGCCGCGGCGACGAGGACGTGGCGAGCGCGCGTGGGGGAGCGAACCCAGCTCGCCCACAGCCAGAGCGTCGCGAGCGACCAGAACCCGGACAGGACGTCCTTGCGCTCGGAGATCCAGGCCACCGACTCCACCCGCAGCGGGTGGCAGGCGAACAGGGCGGCCACGACCAGGCTGCGCCAAAACGCCCCCGTGAGCGCCCGCAGGGCGAAGAAGCACAGCACGGCGTTGGCGGCGTGCAGGACGGCGCTGTGCAGGTGGTGCCCGGCCGGGTCCTTCGCGAACAGGCTCATGTCGAGCATGTGCGAGGCCCAGGTCGCCGGGTGCCAGTTGCAGGCGTACGTCACGCTCGTCAGGGCCCACCACAGTCCGCGGGGCGTGACCCCGGACACCACGTGCTCGTTCCGCCGCAGGTAGATCCCGTCGTCGTAGTCGAGGAACCCGAGCTCGCGCACCCCGGCGTAGAGCAGGAGCGTTCCGAGGAAGAGGCCGAGCGCCGCGAGGACCACGCGCCGGCCTTCGCCCGCCTCCCAACTCATCCTCGTCACGGTGCTCCGGCGCTCATCGCGGCTTTGCCGCGTTCCGAGGCGGCGGAAGCGCGACGCGGGAGCTCAGAGGCTGTGAAGAAAACCTGCGCGACTTCCAGCACCCCCCGGCTCCGCCCTGGCGGCGTTGCGCCTCCTCCGAGTATCGCTCAATACGCGTCGTCGGCGCGCCTTGCCAGGACGAAGCCGGGCGGCACTGGAAGCCGCGCAGGTTTTCTTCACAGCCTCTCACTGCTCCTCCCCGCCGAGGTAGCCGAGGCCCTTGAGAAGGTCGAGGTCCTCCTGGGTCGTCTCCACCTCCATCGCCTCGCCCGGCCTCGGGAGCGCGGCGAAGTACGCGATCAGCTTCTCCTCCAGGCGCTGCGCGACGTCCGGCCGGGCGTCGACCAGGTTCTCTAGCTCTCCCGGATCGGCCTCGAGGTCGAACAGGAGATGGCGTCCTCTCCCGCCCCAGACGAACTTCCAGGGCCCCTCGACGATCGCCTTCCAGTCGCCCTGCTGGCGCCAGGGCTTGCCCGCGTTCATGAAGGGCAGCGGATACACCTCGGCCACGATCTCGGCGCGCGGGTCGTCGAAGGAGCGTCCCTGCAGGTTCGGCGGGTGGGGCAACCCCAGGCGATCGAGCAGCGTCGGCATGACGTCGACCTGCTGCACGAAGACGTCGCTCACGCCGCGCGGGCGGCCCGGGCCGGGCTCCTTCACGATGAGCGGGATGTGCACCTCGGCCTGCGACAGCGAGTCTCCGTGCCCGCCCATGGGCGTCCCCTCGTCGTCCTGCTCGCCCATCAGCTCGCCGTGGTCCGCGGTGAACACGATCCACATGTCCTCGTAGAGACGCTTCGCGCGCAGGTGGTCGAGCAGGCGGCCGAAGTGCTCGTCGGTGTAGCGGATCTCGGCGTCGTAGCGCGCGTTGTTGAACTCCCAGCTCTGCTGTCCGCGCGCCGGGAGCGGTCCCGACCAGAACCTGGCCAGGTACTCCGGCGCCGGCGTGTAGGGGCTGTGCGGGTCGTAGTAGTTCAGGAACAGGAAGAAGGGCTCGCCCGCGTGGGCGTCCACGAAAGCGATGGCGTGGTCGGTGATGTCCTCGGCAGTGCGCCCGTTCAGCTCGCTGCCCTGTTGCAGCACGAAGTTCGAGTCGTCGTAGCTCTCGAAGCCCTCGTCCAGACCGAACACCGCCTTCATCCACGGCCCGCCGATGATCGCGTGCGTCGCGTAGCCCCGCTCCGTCAGGATCCGGGCCAGGGTGATCTCCGTCTTCGCGATCGTGTTGGCGCGGTACTGGTTCCAGGCAGGGTTGCCCTTGATGCCGCCCTCCATGACCAGGTTGATCTTGCCCTCGGGGTTGTAGCGCGCGCCGTGCGCCGAAGGGAACTTGCCGGTGAAGAGCGAGGCGTGGGCGGGCAGCGTCCAGCTCGACACCGAGTAGGCGTTCTCGAAGCGCAGCGCGTCCGCAGCGAGCTGATCGATGCGCGGGCTGGTCTTCTTCGGGTAGCCGTAGCAGGAGAGGTGGTCCGCGCGCGTCGTGTCGAAGGTGACGAGCAGGATGCTCGGACCCTCGGCACCGTGTCCGCAGGAGGCGAGCGTGAGGAGCGGCGCCAAGAGGAAGGGCTTTCGCATGTGGATGGGCCGCATCCTAACGGCGGGGGCGCGCAGTCCTACGAACTGGAGGTGCGGGACGTGAGGGCAGAGCGGTTCGCCGGGAACTACGACGCGCGCTCCTCGAGACGCGGCGCGAGGGGGCGATCGCCCGGGAATCCAGCGGGCTTTCCCGAGCTCCTGGTTCGAGACCCCGGCTCTCCGACCGCCCGTCCGGCCTTTCGGGACCCGACCGCGCCTTGGTAGGATGGCCCGTCTTTGACTCCGGTCTCGAGGGATCCGTGGCGCGGAGCCCGAGCGGGGTCGCCCCCCACCTCGAACGATGCCGCCGGCCGTCGGAACGCCTGGTCCATGAGCCCTGGAAAGGGATCCGGGCGCGTCGGGACGGCTCTCTCCGGGACGCTGCCTTCCGGGACGCTGCCTTCCGGGACGCTGCCTTCCGGGACGCTGGATGGGGGGACCGGCCCCACCGTCCGGGACCCCATCCGCGTCCGGGGGGCGCGGCAGAACAACCTGGCCGGGGTCGACGTGGACATCCCGCGCAACCGGCTGGTGGCGATCACCGGGGTCTCGGGATCGGGCAAGAGCTCCCTGGCCTTCGACACGCTCTTCCGGGAGGGGCAGCGGCGCTTCCTCGAGACGCTCTCCGCCTACGCGCGCCAGTTCCTGGGACGCATGGAGAAGCCCGACGTCGACCACGTCGAGGGCCTCTCGCCGGCCATCGCCGTGGACCAGAAGGCGATCCAGCGCGGGCCGCGCTCGACCGTGGGGACGATCACGGAGGTCTTCGACTACCTGCGCGTCCTCTACGCCCGCGCCGGTACGGCGCACTGCCCGGAGCACGGGATCCCGCTCTCCTCGCAGACGCCGGAGGCGATCCTGCGCCAGACGGTCGAGGCCTTCCGCGGCGAGGCGGTGCACGTCCTCGCTCCCCTGGTGCGCGACCGCAAGGGCAGCCACGTCGCCCTGCTCCAAGACCTGCGGAGGTCGGGCTACGTCCGCGTGCGCGTCGACGGCGAGCTGCGCCGCATCGAGGAGGTCCCGGAGCTGGAGCGCTACCGGCGGCACTCGATCGAGGTCGTCGTCGACCGGCTGAAGGTCACGGAGGACGCCCTCGAGCGCCTGCGCGAGGCGCTGGACGGAGCGCTCGACGCCGGCAAGGGCGAATGCATCCTCGTCTCGGCCGAGCGGGAGCACGCCTACTCCACCCAGCGCACCTGCACGCAGTGCGGACGCGAGGCGCCGCCGCTGGAGCCACGGCTCTTCTCCTTCAACTCGCCGCACGGCGCCTGCGAGGCGTGCGACGGGCTCGGCCTCCTGCGGCGCCCGAGCGAGCGCATGGTGGTGAAGGACGCGACCCTCTCGATCCGCGAGGGCGCCCTGGCCGTGACGCGCGCGAGCGGCGGCGCGCTGCTCTTCCCGCGCGTCGACTTCTCCTTCCTGGAGTCGGTGGCCGAGGCTTCCGGCTTCGACCTGGACACACCCTGGAAGGAGCTGGGCAAACAGGCCCGCAAGGTGATCCTCACCGGCACGGGCGACGAGCGCTTCGAGGACGAAGCCTCCTGGAACGGCAAGCGCTACAAGGGCTCGGTCAAGTGGCAGCGCCGCTACAAGGGAGTGTTGACCGCGCTCGAGAGCGCCTGGAAGCGCGGCAGCCGCCGCAAGATGGTGCAGCGCTTCCTCGAAGAGCTGCCCTGCTCCGCCTGCGGCGGGTCACGGCTCAACGCGATCGCGCGCGCGGTGACCGTCGGCGGGACGCGCCTCGCCGAGCTCCTGCACGCGCCCGTCGGACGGCTCGACGCGCTGTTCGAGGCGCTCCCGCTCTCGGAGCGCGAGGCGCGGATCGCGGAGGGGCTGCTGCGCGAGATCCGGCGGCGCGTGGCCTTCCTGAACGAGGTCGGGCTCTCCTACCTCTCGCTCGATCGCGCCGCGGACACGCTGTCCGGCGGCGAGGCGCAGCGCATCCGCCTGGCGGCGCAGCTCGGCGCCGGGCTGCAGGGTGTGCTCTACGTGCTCGACGAGCCCTCCATCGGGCTGCACCCGCGCGACCACGGCCGTCTGTTCGGCGCGCTGCAGCTCCTGCGCGACTCGGGCAACACGGTGGTAGTGGTGGAGCACGACGAGGCGACGCTGCGCTCGGCCGACTGGTTGATCGACATCGGACCCGGTCCCGGCCGCCACGGCGGTCGCGTGGTCTGCGCCGGGCCGCCGAGCGAGGTCGCGCGGGCCGACTCCCCGACCGGCAAGCTCCTGCGCGGCGAGCTCCCGATGCCCGCGCCGGAACGACGTCGGGCGGGCAACGGCAAGGCGTTGCGGGTCGTCGGTGCGCACGGGTTCAACCTCAAGGGCATCGACGTCGAGATCCCGCTCGGGACGCTGACCGTCGTCAGCGGCGTGAGCGGCTCCGGCAAGTCGACCCTGGTGCACCACACCCTGCAGCGCGCGATCGCGCGCCACCTCGGGCTCGAGGCGCCCTCGCCCGAGGGACTCGACGCGATCGAGGGGCTGGAGCACGTCGAGGAGCTGGTCTTCCTCTCGAGCGCGCCGATCGGACGCACGCCGCGCTCGAACCCCGCCACCTACTCCGGTGCGTTCACGCCGATCCGCGACCTGTTCTCCAGCCTGCCCGAGGCGCGCATGCGCGGCTGGGCCCCAGGTCGCTTCTCCTTCAACGTCGCGGGCGGCCGCTGCGAGGCCTGCCAGGGTGCGGGGGCCAAGTTCGTGGAGCTGCAGTTCCTGGCGCCGGTGACGGTGCCCTGCGAGGAGTGCGGCGGGCACCGCTTCCAGCACGAGACGCTGGACGTGCGCTACCGAGGCCGTTCGATCGCGGACGTGCTGGCGATGACGATCGAGGAAGCGGGGGAGCTCTTTCGCGACGTGCCCAAGATCGCGCGCCCGCTGGAGGCGCTGGTCGAGGTCGGGATCGGCTATCTCACCCTCGGACAGCCGTCCACGACCCTGTCGGGCGGCGAGGCGCAGCGCGTGAAGCTCGCCAAGCACCTGCAGAAGCGCTCGCGCCGGCACACGCTCTATCTGCTCGACGAGCCCACGACCGGACTGCACCACCTGGACGTGCAGCGGCTCGTCGGCGCGTTGCAAGGGCTCGTGGACCAGGGCCACACGGTGGTCGTCATCGAACACATGATCGAGCTCGTGCGCGCGGCGGACCGCGTGATCGACCTGGGTCCGGAGGGTGGCGACGGCGGCGGCCGCGTCGTCGTCAGCGGGACTCCCGAGGAGGTCGAGGCCTGCGCCGCCTCGCACACCGGGGCCGCGCTGCGCAGCGATCGCGTGAGCCGCGAGCGCGTGCTCGTCGCGCCGGACGACCAGCCGGTGCTCGAGCCGCGCAACGGCCTGGTGCTCGTCAACGCGCGCACGCACAACCTCAAGGGGATCTCGCTCGAGATCCCGCGCGACGCGCTGACCGTCATCACCGGGCCGAGCGGTTCGGGGAAGAGCTCGCTCGCCCTGGACACGATCCACGCCAGCGGCCGCCAGCGCTTCGTCGAGTCGCTCTCGACCTACGCGCGGCAGTTCCTCGCCTCGCGCGACCGGCCGCCGGTCGACCGCATCGAAGGGCTCGGACCGAGCGTCGCCGTCGAGGCGCGTACCTCCGGCGGTCACCCGCGCTCGACCGTCGCGACCCAGACCGAGATCCACGACCACCTGCGCGTCCTGTGGGCGCGCGCCGGGACGCGTCGTTGCCCGGAGCACCTCGAGCCCTTGGTCCGCACCGACGCCGGCGGTCTCACGCGGGCGATCCTGGCGTCCTTCGCGGGTACGAAGGGCTGGATCGTGGCGCCGATCCTAGGTGGCCCGTGGGCGGAGGAGCGCACGGACCTGGCCGCGGCCTACGCCGAGGCGCGCGAGGAGTGGATCAAGGCCGGCTACGTGCGCGCGCTCCTCGACGACGTCGAGGTGCGCCTGGCGGAGACGGCGAAGGCTCCCGCCGGGACGCATCGCGTGGACCTGGTCGTCGATCGGCTCGCCTTCGACGCGTCGAGTCGCGCGCGCATCGCCGAGGCGGTCGAGTCGGCAGAGGCGCTGACCGGCGGACAGGTCTCGGTGCTCGCCAAGACCGCGGACGGAACGCTCGTTCGCCGCGAGCTCTCGACGCACGGAGCCTGCACGCAGTGCGGCTTCCGGCTGGCGGAGGAGCTGGAGCCGCGGCATTTCTCCTTCAACGCCCACGTCGGCGCGTGTCCGAGCTGCGACGGGCTCGGCGAGAGCTGGCAGTGCGACGACGCGCTCCTGGTGGACGACGAGTCGCGTCCGCTCGTCGCAAAGGAGGGCGGGCAGACCGCGATCGGCGGGAAGCTCGGCCGCTACCTGACCAAGGGCAAGGGCTACTACGAGCATCTCCTCTTGACGGTCGCCCGGGCGCACGAGGTCGACCTCGCGAAGCCGGTGGGGGAGCTGAGCGAGGCGGAGCGCGAGCTGCTCCTGCACGGGAAGGGGGCGCGCAAGTCCTACGACGTCGAGATCGAACGCAGCGGCTCCACCTACGAGCTGCACGAGAGCTTCCGCGGCGAGTGGCCGGGCCTGTGCGGCCACGTCGACGCCTGGCACGCGAAGTCGGAAGATCCCGGCTGGCGTCAGGTCCTCGAGAAGGTCATGACGCGCAAGGCCTGCGCGGCCTGCGCCGGAGAGCGCCTCGCGGCGGGTCCGCGCGCGGTGACGGTCGGCAAGAAGAGGCTGCCGGAGGTGTTGCGGCTCTCGGTCGGCGAGGCGCTCACCTGGCTCGCAGGAGTGCGGCTGCGCGGCGCGGCGCGGGAGGCGGTGGCGCCGGTGATCGAAGAGCTCCGGTCGCGCATCGCGCTGCTCGAGAAGGTCGGGCTGGGCTACGTCTCCCTCGACCGGGCGACCTCGACTCTGTCCGGCGGCGAGGCGCGCCGGGTGCGCCTCTCCGCGAGCCTCGGATCCCAACTCGTCGGCGTGTGCTACGTCCTGGACGAGCCCACCGTCGGTCTCCATCCGCAGGACGTCGACCGGCTCACGGACGCGCTGCTCGCGCTGCGCGACGGAGGCAACACCGTGCTCGTGGTCGAGCACGACGAGAGCCTGATGCGCCGCGCCGACCACCTGGTCGACATGGGTCCAGGTGCCGGACGACATGGCGGCGAGGTCGTCGCCAGCGGGACTCCTGCGGAGGTCCAGGCGAACGGGACCTCGACCACCGCCAGGGCCCTGCGCGGCGAGTTCGACCTGGTGCGCGTCCGGCGGGCCGATCGCGGACGACCGTCGCAACGCATCCGCCTCGCCGGCGCCCGACTGCACAACCTGCGCGGGGTCGCCTTCGAGGCGCCCTTCGGAACGATCACCGGCGTGTGCGGCCCCTCGGGCTCCGGCAAGAGCACGCTGATCCTGGAATGCCTCGTCCCCGCGCTGCGGGGCGAGCGGCCGGAGGGCCGCTGGACCAGCATCGAGAGCGGGACCGTCCGACCGCGCGTCGTGGTCGTCGACGCGAGCCCGATCGGCCGCACGCCGAAGAGCGTCCCGGCGACCGCCGTGGGACTGCTCCAGCCGCTGCGCGAGCTCTTCGCCCGCACGCCGGAGGCGCGCATGCACGGCTATACGCCGCACGCCTTCTCGTTCAACTCGAGCAAGGGCCGCTGCCCGGCCTGCGAGGGCCTGGGCGCGACGAAGGTCGAGATGCAGTTCCTGGCGGACCTGTGGCTGACCTGCGAGGAGTGCGACGGCCGGCGCTATCGACCCGAGATCCGCGCGGTGCACTACCGCGGCCGCTCGATCGCGGACGTGTTGGCGCTGTCGGTCGACGAGGCCGCCGAGTTCCTGGCGCACGTTCCTCGCCTGGCGAGCATCCTCGAGACTCTGCGTTCCGTCGGGCTCGGCTACCTCACCCTCGGGCAGAGCTCGACGACGCTCTCCGCCGGCGAGGCGCAGCGCGTGAAGCTGGCGGCCGAGCTGTGCGGTCCCGAGACGACCGCCCCCGGCGTCGTCGTGCTCGACGAACCGACCACCGGCCTGGCGAAGTCGGACGTTGCGCACCTGCACGCCGTGCTGGAGCGGCTGGCCGCGCGCGGCGACGCGGTGATCGTGATCGAGCACCAGGTCGACCTGCTGCGCGCCTGCGAGCACTTGGTGGAGCTCGGGCCGGCCGGCGGAGAGGGCGGCGGCCGCTGCATCGCGACCGGCGCGCCGGAGGAGCTCGCCGCGAACCCGGCTTCCGTGACGGGCCCGTGGCTCGCGCTCGCCCGCGCCGCTCGCCGCGCTCCGGCGAAGGCGCGCACAGGCAGGAGGGGCAGGAAGGTCGCGCGATGACCATGCTGCCCGACAACCCGCTGATCGTGCAGGGCGACCGCACGCTCGTGCTGCACACCGTCCGCGCCAAGTTCGACGCGTCGGGCAAGGCGGTCAAGGACGCGGACGGGCGGCCGATGACGGAGGAGCACCCGCGGTTCGCGGCCGCGCGCGACGCCCTGTCGGCCTTCGCGGAGCTGGAGAAGAGCCCGGACTACCTGCACACCTACCGCATCACGCCGGTCTCCGTCTGGAACGCGGCGGCCCTCGGGCTGACCACGGCGGACCTGGTCGAGCGCATGGAGGAGTTCTCGTGCGTCCCGATCCCGCGCAACGTCGTGAGCGACGTGAAGGGCTGGATCGACCGCTACGGCCTGCTTCGCATCGAGCGCGAGGACGAGCGCTTCCGACTCGTCTCGGACACGCCGGAGGCGCTGGAGGACGTGCTGGGGCACGAGTCGATCCGCGACTTGCTCGAGCTCGACGAGGACGGCGCCGCCTGGGTGAGCGCGCACGATCGCGGCTCGATCAAGCAGGCGCTCATCAAGATCGGCTACCCGGTCGACGACCGCGGCGGCTACGTGGAGGGGGACCCGTTCGAGATTCGGCTGCGGTCCGCGACGCGCTCCGGATCCCGCTTCGGGCTGCGCCCGTACCAGAGCGGCGCTGCGGAGAGCTTCTATCGCGGCGGCAGCGTGCTCGGCGGGAACGGCGTGGTGGTCCTGCCCTGCGGAGCGGGCAAGACGGTGGTCGGCCTGAGCGTGATGAGCCTGGTCGGCGCCAAGACCCTGATCCTGACCACGAACACGGTGGCGGTGCGGCAGTGGCGCGACGAGATCCTCGACAAGACCGAGCTGACCGAAGACGACGTCGGCGAGTACACCGGGGAGGGCAAGAACGTCAGGCCCGTGACCATCACCACCTACCAGATGCTCACCTGGCGCCGCGCGAAGACCGAGGACTTCGAGCACTTCGCGCTGTTCTCCAAGGAGAACTGGGGCTTGGTCGTGTACGACGAAGTGCACCTGTTGCCCGCGCCGATCTTCCGCGTCACCGCGGGTCTGCAGGCTCGCCGGCGCCTGGGCCTGACCGCCACGCTCGTGCGCGAGGACGGCAAGGAGGACGAGGTGTTCTGCCTGATCGGTCCCAAGCGCTACGACGTGCCCTGGAAGGTGCTCGAGGGGCAGGGATTCATCGCCACGGCAGTCTGCACCGAGGTGCGGGTCGGGCTCGACCCGGCGCTGCGCTCCTCCTACCTGCACGCGGACGCGCGCGGCAAGTTCCGCGTCGCCTCGGAGAACCCGGCCAAGGTGGCCGTGGTCAAGGGGCTGATCGAGCGCCACCCCGAGGGCAGGATCCTCGTGATCGGCCAGTACATCGACCAGCTCCAGGAACTGACGCGGCACCTTGGAGTCCCGTTGATCACGGGCAAGACGCCGAACGTGGAGCGCGAGCGGCTCTACAAAGCGTTCCGTCTTGGCGAGGAGCGCATCCTGATCGTGTCCAAGGTGGGCAACTTCGCCATCGACCTGCCGGATGCGAACGTCGCGATCCAGATCTCCGGCACCTTCGGCTCGCGCCAGGAGGAGGCGCAGCGCCTCGGACGCATCCTCCGGCCGAAGTCCGACGGCTCCGCGGCCGCCTTCTACGCGGTCGTCACGCTCGGATCGCGCGACCAGGAGTTCGCCCAGAAGCGTCAGCTCTTCCTGACCGAGCAGGGTTACTCCTACGAGATCGTCGAGGCCTCCGAGCTCGTCGGCCCGCTCGAGTCGGGCGCACCGGCTGGATGACCATGAGCAGCAACAACGGACGGAACGGTCAACGGGCCAACGGATCGACCCAGTCGACGGGATTCGCGGTGGCGGACATCCTGCGCCATGCGCGCAGCACGGACCTCGTCACGCTCTATCGCTTCTGGGAGGGCGGCGGGAACGGCGCGGCTCCCGAGAGCGAGGAGGAGCTGCGCGGAAACCTGCGTGAGTGGATGAACGACCCGGTCGTGGTCGAGGAGCGCATCAATGGGCTGGGGCGCCGGCTCGGAGCGGTGGTGGAGGACCTGATGTCCGCTCCGCGCTTCCAGAAGAGCTGGGAGGAGCTCGCCGGCGCGCGCGCGCTCTCGTACCTGTCGGACTACGACCTCGAGGCGTGCATCGCCACGCTGGCGCGCAACGGGCTCGTCTGCGAGGGCGCGGACGCGCGCTTCGAGCGTTCCGGCGGACGCGTGATCGGCATCCCGCGCGAGGTGGCCGACGGCCTGCAGCGGCGCCGGCGCGAGAAGATGCAGGGCGTGTTCGGGATGCTGACCCTGCGCGGGCACCTGGACCAGGTCTACTCCGACCCGGAGAAGTGCGCGCGCATGACGCCGCAACGCCTGCGCGAGCTCTACAAGATGTACTCCCAGGAGTCGGCCAGCGCGTCGCGCATCGACCGCCTGCCGGACGGCGTGCGCGGGTTGGTGGAGAAGGCGATCCTCGAGTTCGGTGGCGTGCTCCCGAAGCACCTGTTCGAACGCATGGAGACGAACCTCCCGCACTGGAACGGGCGGCGCTGGGGGATGATCCTCGAGCAGTCCCTGATCGGGACGGTGAAGGCGCTCGACCTCTTGCGCTACGGCGTCAACCTGCAGGACGATACGCTGATCGTCTTCAACGAGGTCGCGCTGGCCTGGCTGCGCAGAGTGGCCGTGCCCGGCGACCCGGACCGGCCGCACGAGGAGCTGTCGCTGGGGATCGACCTGGTCTCGAACATCTCGCGTTTCCTGGCCTACATCGACGAGAACGGCGTGCGCTTCACCGTGCGCGGAGAGATCTTCAAGACCACCGAGAAGAAGATCCTGCACCACCTGATCCCCAACCCGGGACGCGAGCTCACGCGCGAGGCCGTGCTGCGCTTCATCTTCCGCTTCACGAAGCGCACCGGCCTCATCGACCGGACGGGCAAGCGCACCTTCAAGGTGACTCCGGTGGGACGCGAATGGGGCGGGATGTCGCTCGGTCCGAAGCAGCGCGCGCTGCTCGATTTCATGCTCGACGAGCGCCCCAAGGACGGCGAGCTGTTCCACCAGGCGCGCATGCGGCGCATCTTCCTGCGCCTGCTCAAGCGGATCGAGCCGGGAACTTGGTACGACCTCATGTACCTGCCCTTCGTCGCGCGCAACAACTACATGTCGACGCTCGACGACCAGCGCGTAGAGGAGGAGTTCGCCGGCCGGTCCTCGAGCGGTCGGTTCCACACCTTCGAGGATCCGCAGCGCCTGGCCTGGAACCTGGTGAAGTGGATCCGCCAACGGCTGTACCTCCTGGGCCTGATCGACCTGGGCTACGACGCGGGCAAGCGGCCCGTCGCCATGCGCCTCACGCAGAGCGCCGCGCGCCTGCTCGGCATCGACCGCATCGGCCCCGTCGCGCCGAGCCGCGTCGGCTCGCTGGTCGTAACGCCCGACTTCGAGGTCGTGCTGTTCCCGACCGGCGACGACGCCGAGCTCATCCACGACCTCGACCGCTTCTGCGTGCGCGAGAAGATCGAGTCGATCCTGCACTTCAGGATCGCGCAGGAGGGAGTCGTCCGAGCGCTCAAGGACGGCATGGACCTGGACGCGATCCGCGGGCTGCTGGAGGAGCACTCGCGCACCCCGGTACCGCAGAACGTGATGTTCTCGATCCGCGACTGGGCGATCCGCGCGGGCCTCATGCGGCTCACGAACGACCTCGTCTTGGTGTGCGAGGACCCGGACGCGTTGCGGCGCTTCCAGCAGGACCCGGGCACGCGGCGCTACATCTCCTCGACGATCGATAGGCGCTCCGTCAAGCTCAAGGGCAAGGTGACGCCCAAGCGCATGCAGTCGTTGCTGCGGGAACTGGACTACCTGGTGGAGCTCGGTGGCCCCATTCCCTAGGAGCCCATCCACCGCGTGCCGAGCACGGTGAGGAATCCGATCCCCAGGCTGGTCGCGATCACCCCCGGCGATCTCGTCGAGGAGGACCTGCCGCGTCTGCGCGCCGCACTGCTCCCTGCCCTGCGCGCGGGCCTGCCGGGCGTGCTGCTGCGCGAGCCGCGACTGCAGGATCGGGCCTTCCTGGCGTTGGCGCGCGTGCTGCGCGAGCTGGTCGGCGAGGGTTGGCTCGCGTTGCACGACCGCCCGCACCTGGCGGAGGAGGTCGGGGCGGACGCGGTGCACCTGGGGTCCGGCTCGCTGCCTGCGCATCGCGTGCGCGCGACCTTCGGCGCGCGCTTCGCGCTCGGGCTCTCCACCCACGCGGGCGACGACCCGGACGGCTGGCGAGCGTGCGACTACGTCTTCCACGGTCCCGTGCGCGCGCCTGCGTCGAAGCCGCTGGGAAGTCCCGCGCGACGCGCGCCGATCGGGTTCGACGGACTCGCGCTGGTGACGAGCGTCGCTCCCTGTCCGGTGCTTGCCCTGGGCGGTCTCCGTCCCGAGGACGGGGCGGCCGTGCGCGCCGCCGGCGGGCACGGCCTGGCGGTCCTCACGGGGATCCTGAGCGCGAGCGATCCGGCGCGGGCGACGCGGGACTACCTGGAGCAGCTCCCGTGACGCGCGCGGAGGATGCGCTGGGACGGCAGCGACAGATCGGTCGCGCACTCCGTCGCGCGCGGCTCGCGATCTACCTCGGAGTCGTCCTGGTCGTGGCCTACCACGTCTGGCGCTACGACCTGACGCAGCTCCCGGCCGGCGGCGTCTCGCCGCTCGAGGACGTCCCGCCCGGATCGCGGCTGGTCGTCGACCTCTTTCCGCGCGCTCTCGTAGCCGGGGACGCGGTGCTCTACCGCGACAGCGGTGGACAGCTCCTGCTCGGCCGCGTGAGCGCTCCGCCGGACTCGGCGCCGGCCTCCGTTCTGGATGCCTGCGAGCGCGGCGCTCTGTGGGTGCGCAAGGACCGACCCGAGGTCCCGGGCGCGGACAGCCTGCTTCTCGGTCCCCTGGAGCGCAGCGCGATCGTCGGGCGGATCGCCCTCGCCCTTCCCTGGTAGCCGCGCCGAGCGGCCCCGGTAGCATTCCCGAGCCCATGACCTGGTCCGAGACGAGACTGCACCGCTGGCTCGCTTCGCGTGCTCGTCCCCGGGTCCTGGAGGGCTCGCTCGGACACGACGCCGCGGTGTTGCGCGTCGCCGGGTGGCGCGTCGTGGTCTGCGTCGACCAAACCATCGAGGGCGTGCACTTCGACGCCGCGACCCCGGCGCCCCGCGTGGGGCGCAAGGCCGCCGCGCGCGCCCTCTCGGACCTGGCGGCGACCGCCGCCCAGCCGCGCGCGATCCTGATCGCGCTGTCGGCGCCGAAGGCCTGCGGCGAGGCGTGGATCCGGGCCGCGATCCGAGGAGCGCAGGAGCTCGCCCGTCACTTCGATTCGGCGCTGGTGGGCGGAGATCTCGCCTGCGCGCCCGGGCCGCGCGCGCTGGTCGTCACCGCCCTGGGCACTCTCGCGGGACGGCGGCGGGCGCCCGGTCGCGACCGCGCGCGACCGGGACAGGTGCTCGTCGCGACCGGAGCCTTCGGCGGGAGCCGTCGCGCGCGTCACCTCGCGCTCGAGCCGCGCCTGGATGCCGGCCGCTGGCTGTTCGAGCAAGGAGCGACTGCGCTGATGGACGTGTCGGACGGCCTCGCGCTGGACCTCTCGCGGATCGCGGAGGCTTCGGGCGTGCGCATCGACCTCCTGGACGTCCCGATCCACCCGGACGCGCGTCGAGCTGCGCGTCTCTCCGGCAGGAGCGCGCGCGATCACGCGCTCTCCGACGGCGAGGACCACGAGCTCGTCGCCACGCTGCCCGCGGCGACCTGGAAACGCCTGGCCCGCGCCGCCGCCCGCCGCGAGCCCGTGATCCGGGCCATCGGTCGCGTGCGCTCCGGACGCGGGCTGTGGATCCTCCCGGAGGAAGGTGCCGGGCAGGCTCCGCTGCGCTGGAGCGGACGCGGAGGGTTTCGTCATGGGGAGCCCGCGTAGCTTCCTCTCCACAGGAGTGGAGGCCACGGAGGCTCTGGCCGAGGCCCTCGGCCGGGAGCTCGTCCCGGGCGCGGTCGTCGCGCTTTGCGGCGACCTGGGGGCGGGCAAGACCGCCTTCGCGCGCGGTCTGGCGCGTGGGCTCGGCGTCCGCGAGGGGGTCACCTCGCCCACGTTCACGCTCCTCCAGGAGCACCCGGGCCGCATCCCGTTCTTCCACTTCGACGCCTGGATGGCGGGACGCGAGGCGGCCTTCCTGGAGGGCGGCGCGGACGCCTACCTGAGCGGAGAGGGGGTAAGCGCGGTCGAGTGGGCGGAGCGCGTGGAGGGCTACCTCCCGCTCCCGCGCCTCGAGGTGCGGCTCGAGCACCGCGGTCTCGGCGAGCGCGCCGTCGTCCTGTGCGTGCTCCCCGGTCCCGGTCCCTTGCAGGGGGTGCTCGAAGCGGCCGTCGCAGCGGTCGAGACGGGCCCGGGCCTGCGAGAGGTTTCCGGCGCCGCGGATGAACCGCCGGCGGACGGCTCCGTTGGGACGGGAGCCTGATGGCGGACCGGGACGACCCGCGGGATCCGATGGAAGCGCTGCGCTCCGGGGATCCCGGCCCCTTCGAGGCGTTCGTGCGAACCCATGCCCGCGTCTTCTTCGCCTACTTCCGGCGGCAGGGGGCCGGGATCCACCGGGCCGAGGACCTGACCCAGGACGTGTTCCTGAAGCTCTACCACCACGCGGACCGGTACCGCCCCCAGGAGCGCTTCGGCGCCCTCGCGTTCCGCGTGGCGCGCAACCTGTGGATCGACGACCGCCGGCGCTTCGCCGCGCGCGCCCGGACGCGCGGCCCGGACCTCGGCGACGGTCCCGAGCTCGCCGACGAGGGCGTCTCCGCGACTCCCGTGTTGGAGCGCCTGTCGACGCGCGAGGATGCGGACCGCCTGCGGGCCGCGCTGCGGGAGCTGCCGGAGACGCACCGCGCCGTGTTCGAGCTCGGCGCGCTGCAGGAGCTGGGCTACGCCGAGATCGCCGCGCTGCTCGACATCCCGGTCGGCACGGTCAAATCGCGCATGTACCACGCCGTGCGCAAGCTGCGCCGCGCGGTGGGGGAGGACGTGGAGTCCGAGGGAGGAGCGGCGTGAACGAGCACCAGCAGGCCGAGCTCCTGGAGCGACTCCTCGCAGGCGACGGTGACGCGCTGGCCGCCGCCCGCGGCGACGCACAGGCGGCCCGCGAGCTGGAGCGCCTCGAGTCCTTCCTGGACGGGGCACGCGAGCATCTACGCGACACGTCCGAGTGGTCCGCCGTCCGCGAGGGCGCGCTCGTCGGTCGCGTGCTCGCGCGCACGACGCGGGAGGATCTCTCCTGGCGCGGCGAGCTGCGCCTCTTGGGCGGGTTCCTGCGGGATCGATTGTCCGCCTCGCCGGCGCTCCGGCTGCTCGCGGCCTGCGTGCTCCTGCAACTCGTCGCCGCTCCCTTCGTGCTCGCCTACGTCTGGAAGCAGTCGAAGCACGACTTCACGCTCGGATTGGAGCCGCCGCGCGAGGAGTCCCCCTTCGCCGAGGAGCAGGAGGAGGAGCCGGCCGACCTCGCTCCCGATCGGTACGGTCCGACGGAAGCGGAGATCGAGAACGCCCTGCGCCGCGAGCGCTACGTGCTCGCCACGGCTCGCGGCCCGGTGCTGGCGGACGAGGGAGAGGCGGGACTCGAGCTGCGCGTGCTCGCGGCGCGCACCCGGTTCCTGGCCGAGCGCGAGTGGACCCCCTGGCTCGACGAGCGTGAGCGCCGGCGGGAGGGTTCCCCGCTGGCGAGGATCCTGTGGGCCGAGGTGCTCCTCGACCGGCTCGCGCTCGAGGGAGTTCGTTCGCCGCTGCTCGGAACGGGTCTGAACGACGTCGCGCTGCTCGGAGAGGAGCTCGCGGACGACGAGCGCGAGCTCGCGGAACGATGCCTGGACCGGGCGCGCGCCTGCGGAGCGTGGGAGTTGGAGGCTGGCTTCCGTCCGCTCGAGGTCGAGCCGCCGCTCGCGGCGAGTTGGTTCGACGCGCTGGAGCGTGCGGCGGCGGGGACGGAACTGGCGGAGTCGGTGGTGCGCCTGCGCGATTGGTCGCGCTAGGCGGGCCGCGGAGCGGAGGCCGCGCAGCACGGAGGAGGAAGAAAGGGAGGGGATTCCCGAGGGGTATGGATTTGGTTCCCGTGCGCCCCGCGGTGGCCCGTCCCGACCCCCGACTCTATGCTCCCCAGCCCATGAGCTTCCCTGCGCGCGTCTCCACCCGACTCCTGCGCGGAATCCCGGCGTTGCTCCTGTCACCGATTCTCGGCAGCGGCCTAGGCGCCCAGGACGAGCCGCGGCAAACCGAGTCCGAGCGCGTGCTGCAGCTCAGCCTCGAGGACGCCGTGCGTATCGCGCTGGAGCAGAACCTGGGACTGGAGGCCGAGGCCATCGCCACGGAGGTCGCGCGCTTCAACGCGCTCGGGAGCTGGGGCTCCTTCGACCCGATCTTCTCGACCACGGGCACGGCGCAGGAGCAGGAGCAGCAGGGGCAGAGCCAGCTCTCTGGCGGTTCGGTGGTCGAGGACGACAGCCTCCAGCTGAACTCCAGCCTGAGCCTGCCGCTCACGACCGGCGGCTCGGTGGACCTCACCTGGTTCCACTCGAACGACAGGACGACGAACTCCTTCTCCCTGTTCGACACCTCGACCACCGACGTGGTCACGCTCTCCGTCCGCCAGCCGCTTCTGAAAGGTGCCTGGGAGCGCTACGCGACGACGCTCCAGCGCGAACGGGAGATCGACCTATCCACCCAGACGGCGCGCGAGAAGGAGATCCGCCAACGGCTCGTGCTCGACGTCTACCACGCCTACTGGGACCTGGTGAGCGCGATCGAGCTGGTCGGCGTACGCGTGCTCGCCGTCGACCGCGCGCAGACCCAGCTCGGTCAGGACAAACGCCGTCTCGAGCTCGGCGCGGGTACGGAGATCGACGTGCTCCAGTCCGAGACGACCCTCGCGCAGCAGGAAGAGCGACTGCTGAACGCGCGGTTCCAGCAGCGCCAGGCCGAGGACAACCTGCGGCGAATGCTCTTCCAGAAGCCCTCCGGCGCGATGGAGGAGTTCCTGCTGAGCTGGGACTGGCCGATCGAGCCGCTCACGCCGTTGCCGCGGCTCCCGGCGGACGAGACGCCGGCTCCCGACTGGCGCCGGTCGTGGCAACTCGCGATCGAGCGGCGGGCAGAGCTGTGGCAGCGACGCCTCGCCGTCGACCGGGCCGAGGTGCAGCTCGCGGCCTCCGAGTCCGGACGACTTCCCACGCTCGACCTGAACCTCTCCTCGAGCAGCGCCGGCTTCGACTCGGACCCGGACGAGGCTCTCTCCGAGGCCCTGGGCTGGGACTTCCCGACGAACACCGCGTCGCTCGAGTTCCGCGTGCCGCTGCGCAACCGGTCCGCCAACTACGCCGAGCGCGCTGCGCGGGCCGCCGTGCGCCAGGCGCACATCGCCCTCGATCGACAGGAGCTCGACATCCTGGCCGAGGTGCGCGAGGCGGTGCGCGACCTGCGCTACCGCGCGGAGGCGTTGCTCGCGACCGAGAAGAGCTCCATGCTCGCCGAGCGACAGCTCAAGGCCGAGCGCGTCCGCATGGACATTGGGCTCTCCACGACCTTCCAGGTGCTCCAATTCCAGGAGACGCTGGCCACGGCACGATCGGACGAGGTCGCTGCGCGCGCGGCCTTCGCCAAGGCACTGGTGAAGCTCGACCACGTCGAGGGCGGGCTCGATCCGAAGCTCGGTGCGGACGAGTGAGCCTCGAATGCGGCGGATCGCACCGTTCCTGCTGCTGCTGAGCGCCTGCGGGGAGGAGCAACGAGCCGCGGAAGCGCACCCGCTCCTCTCGGACCCGCGCATCGCCCCGCTCCTCGACGCCTGCCCGAAGAGCGGCTACTACGATCGGTTCGTCGACGACATGGTCCCGGTACTCATCGAGAAGCTCCAGGTCGCCGGCGGGGATCCATTGCAGCGCGCGAAGGAGGAGTTGGGCGCCATGGGCACTCCCGCAGCGCAGGAGATCCGGCGGCTCGTCGACCAGAGCTTCACGAACGCGTTCCTCGGGGCGCACCTCGAGAACGCGCTCGACGCCGCGTCGATGAACGAGACGCCCGTTGCCCACGACGTGCTGTTGCGCGCCCTGGACCATCCCATGGAGTCCGTGCGGCAGCGAGCGATGCTCGGCATGCTCGCCCGGCACGCGACGCCCGCGGACTACGACCTCTTCCGGTTCCGGGTCGACGGCACGGAGCCGATCGAGATGCGCCGGCTCTACCTGCGCGGGATGTTCGCGGCAGACCGAGCGCGCGCAGAAGCCGACACGCTCGCCTGGTTCGGAACGCGGACGAACCAGACCTTCTGGCTGGAGGTCTGCGCGGAGATCGGGCGCTCCCGCAGCGCCGAGATCGGCCGGCGCTGCGCCGAACTCTTCGCCGACTTCGAGCCGACGCAGGCGGCGTGGCTGGCGGCGCCGGCCGTGCGCGCCGGCGACGAGCAGGCGCTCGCCTTCCTGCTCTCCGAGTTGGAGGCCGAGTCGCCGAACCAGCGGCTGAACGCCGTGCGCGCGCTGACCGCGGCAGGTCGCATCGACCTGCTCGAGCGGCCCGCGACCGAGGATCCCGACCCCAACGTGCGCGTGTTCGCCATCGACGGGATCGTGAAGGATCGCCCGCCGACGGCGGAAGAGCTGGGCTGGATTCGCGACTCGCTCACGGCCGACGCGGAGGTCGTGCGCGGGCACGCGTTGCAGGTCCTGTGCGAGCACGGGGACCCTTCCGCGCTCGACCAGGCCCTGGCTGGTCTCGGGCAGAGCGTGCGCATCCTCGGACCCGCGTTGCGGGCGCTGCAGAAGCCGCTCGAGGCCCCGGCGCTCTCCGAGCGCGCCTTCGAGCTCTTGATGGAGCGGCACGCGCTGGAGGAGCATCGGCCCCTGCAGGAGCGCACCGCGACCTACAAGGCCGTCGGACTGGTGCAGCTCCCGGAGGCGGCGGCCTTCCTGCGCGGGATCGCGCTCGCCTCCGAGCGAGAGCGGATCGAGGGCCTGCGCGCGCACGAGTGGCTCATGATCCAGGCCTCGAACACCGGCCCCGAGGGACGCGCCTGGCTCTGGTCGGAGCTCGAGCGCGAGACCGATCCGAGCCGCAGGATCGACCTGCTGGGAGCGGTGTGCTCGACCCACGACCACGAGGAGCGCGCGCAGGTGCGCGAGTTGCTCCTCGGGTTGTGCGAACGCGGTGCTGCGAGCGGTTTCGAGCTGGTGTGGGCAGCGGACCGGGCCGCCAAGATCGGGCCCGCCGTGATCGTGGCGCCTCGGCTCAAGCTCGTGACGCAGCGGCTCGACGAGCCCAGGATCCAGGTGGCGATGCAGTGCCTGCTTTGGCGCTGGTACTGAGCTTCAGCGCCACGCGCACTCGATCCAGGCGCCGTCGTCGGCGAGGCTCGCACGTACCTGATCCAGGACGAGGTCGACGCGCCAGGCCTGGGCGCTCCAGGGCAGCGCCGTGCTGGCGCGGGCGGCGGGGGAGTCGTGGGCGGCGAGGAAGCCGCGGATGCTGTCCGGGCCGTAGCCCTCGACCCGCGTTCCTCCGCGCAGCGGATCCGGCAGGACCTGCAGGAAGTGCGGGTTCACCTGGTCGAAGCGGTCCTCGGACCACAGCTCGAAGCCGCGTTCCTTCTGGTCCGCGACGATCCGGCCGTGGGTGAAGATGCACTCGACGCGCTGGTGGCTCTTGGCGGGCGTTCCGCCCGGGTCGTTCCAGCCGACCTGGAAGTCGGCGCGCAGCGCGCGGCCCGCCACGGCGAAGTCGATCACTGCGTGCACGACGTCGTGCGCCGGCCCGCCCTCCGCCGCCAGACGTCCCGGGAGGCCCGTGGCGCTGACACGCCTCGGCACGGCCTCCGGGAACAGGAAGAAGAGGAGGTCCACGTAGTGGCAGCCGATGTACTGGAACACGTCGACCTCGCGCGACCAGGTCGACAGCTCGCGCAGCGGCAGCCTCCAGGGCTGCGTGTACTGCACGGAGTAGAGCAGCATGCGCCCCAGCGATCCGCCGTCGACGAGCGCCGCGAGCTTCTTGTTCGATGCGTCGAAGCGCTTGTGGTAGTCGACCCACAGCGGCACGTCACGCTCGCGCGCCAGATCGTCCAACGCTCGGCTCTCGTCGCCGCGTCCGGTCATCGGCTTGACCAGCCAGGTAGGCACGCCACGCTCGACGAAGGCGCGCGCGTAGGTGGCGTGCCGGCTGTCGGGGACGCACACGAAGGCTACGGAGTCCTCGAGCGGCAGCTCCTCGAGCCCGGCCTCGCTCGCGAGCACGTGCTCGTGGATCGATGGGTCTAGCCCCAGCTCGGCGCCCAGGGCGGCGAGGCGGGCGTGGAACGCGGCGTCGCGTGGCGTGCGCACGACGAGGTGGATCGAGTCGAGCCCTCCGCTGCGCCGCTCGTCGAGGAGCGTGGGCAACACGACTCCGTGCCCCCAGGAGTCTCCCAGCACGTAGGACCCGGCGCCGACGACGATGGCCTGGCGCCTCACTGCATCTCCTCCAGGAGCTCGCGTACGAGGTCGCGCGCGCGCGCGTCTGCACTCGCCCGGTCGGGGCCGGTGCAAACGACGTAGCCGATGCGGTCGTGGTGGGAGGTGACGCGCGGCTGGGTGAGAGTCCGGAGGAAGTGCGGAGCCAGGACGACCTCTACGGTTCCCTCGCGCGACGTGAAGTCCGTCACGCGCGGGAGTCGGCGAGCTCTCGCGCCCTCCGGCAGGAACAGGTAGCGTTGCGACACGCCGCGCCGCCAGCGCGGCTCGAGGAGCGAGCGATCGACCGGCTCGCCCATCGCGAGCTGGATCAGCGGATGGAGGATGTTCACCCCGCAGTGCAACGGCGTGACGAGGTCCGCGAAGCGGCCGCCCGAGGTCCGGATCGCCATCTCCAGCACGACCGGCGTCCCGTCGGCGCGCACCAATACGTCGCCCTTGAGGACGCCGTCGTGCACGCCGATGGCTTGCGCGGCGGCGGCGATGCACTCCTCGATGCGCTCCTCGAGGTCGCGCGGCAGCTCGAGCTCCATCGAGTGTCCGTCCTCGATCAGGAACGGGTGATAGCGCTCCATCCCCTCGTAGTGCCGAAGCGCGAAGCTGTGCCAGGCGGCTCGCCCATCGAGGAGCACGCTCTCGGTCGAGATCTCGAGCCCGCGCTCGAAGGCCTCGAGCACGAACCATGGCGACGACGGCAGGCGCGCGGCGTGATACGCGTCGAGCTCGTCCGGATCGCGCACGAGACGCACGCCGAGCGCGCCCTTCTCGTTCACGGGCTTGGCGACCAGCGGGTAGCCGAGTTCGAGCGCGGCGGCGCGCCAGCGGATGCGGTCATCCTCCGCGCAGAGGATGCGGTGGTCCGGAACGGGCACCCCGGCCGCCTGCAGCGCCCGGATGCGCAGGTGCTTGAGCGTGCCGCGCCGAGCGGCCTCCACCGAGAGGGCGGGCAGCCCGAAGCGCTCCGCCACCTGCGCGAGCTCGACGCCGAGCTCCGCGGCGTGCGTGAAGACGCCCTGGAACTCCAGCGCTCCCAGATCCCGGTGCAGCCGTTCCACGTCCTTGATCCGACTCGCGAGGAAGCGGTCCGCCAGGAGGCGCGCCGGCGCGTCGGGGTCGTCGTCGACGACCAGGGTGGCGAAGCCCAGCTCGCGCGCGGCTCGGACCGCGGCGCACTGCTCCGCGCCGCCACCGAGCAGGGCCAGGGTCCGTTCGGGGGTGGAGGCCATCGATCCCGCCGCCGCTGCGGGTCGGTCCTTCCTTCGACCGGACGTCCGGGTTCCTGAAGGCATCGGGGCTGGACGCGGAGCGGCTACCGCACGGGCCGCCAGCCGTCCCAGGACGTGAGTGGCCCGGGCTCCTCGGAGCCGGCCCAGCGGCCGTGCTCGTTCGCGTGACGCAGCAGGCGTCCGTCGGAGGTGCCGAGCAGGGACGCGGTCCCCGTGCGTCCGTGAGCCCAGGGCCAGGCCTGGACGGCGAGGGGCGCCCCGGGCCGGAGGGGCTCGCCGGCGAGCACCACGCCCGGCGGGAGCGGCGGCGCGCCGCCTTCCAGCCGGACCACGGTGAAGAGGTAGCCGTGGCGGCGCAGCAGGCGCCCGTCCGCGAGAAAATCGGCGTCGGACAGCGCCTGCGTGACGACCTTGGTGTCCGCCAAGGCCTGCACGGTAGGAGCGGCCGAGTCCGGTGTGGGTCGGCGCAACACGAGCTCCCGTCCGAGCAGCTCGACGATCGCGCGCGCGTCGGCTTCGTTCTCGCTGCGCGCGAGCCCGCGCAGGCGCGGGAGGGAGACGAACACGAGCACGGAAACGACCGCGAGCAGGGAGACGGCGCCCGTGAGCGAGAGACCGGTCCAGGAGCGAACACGCTCGTCGACGAACGCGGTCCGCGTCCGCCGCCTGGGAGGCGCTTTCATGGAACCGGATTCTGCGAACCGGTTTGCTACGCTTCAAGCGATGGAGCGCTCGATTCGCCGCCCCTCTACCAGGGATCTCGACGAGCCTCTCCTCGGATCCGCTCGACGCGTGGCGGCGCGGCTGCAGGAGATCGGTCGTCAGGCCTGGATCGTGGGCGGAGCGGTGCGTGACCTCGCCCTCGGGATCCCGGCGCAGGACGTCGATCTCGCCACCGACGCGCACCCGAGCGAGGTGGAGCGGCTGTTCGAGCGCACCGCGGCGGTGGGGAAGGCCTTCGGCACCGTGATCGTACTGGGCGGAGAGCGCGAGGTGCAGGTCACGACCTTTCGGACCGAGCGCGGCTACTCGGACGCTCGGCGGCCCGACGAGGTGACGTTCGGAACGAGCGTCGCAGAGGACGCGGCACGGCGCGATTTCACCTGCAACGCGATGTACCTCGGGCCGACCTCGGACGAGTTGCACGACCCGACCGGCGGGCTGTCGGACCTCGGCGCGGGCCGGCTCGTGTGCGTCGGCGACGCGACGGAGCGCTTTCGCGAGGACGGGCTGCGGCTCCTGCGCCTGGCGCGCTTCGCGGCCGCCTTCGGTCTCGAGGTGGACGAGGAGACGCGGGCGGCGGCGCAGGCGAGCGTGGGACGCGTCGTCGGCGTCTCCGCGGAGCGGCTCCACGGGGAGCTCGTACGCGTAGCCGCGGGCCGCGAGCCGGGACGGGCGTTGCGCCTGCTCGAGGAGATCGACGTCCTGCGGCGGATCCTCCCCGGGGTCGAGCTCGACGTCCCCGCGGTGGAGCGCCTGGGGCCGGAACCGGGACCGGTGCGCATGCTCGCCGCGCTGCTCCGCGGCGGGAGACGCGCCCAGGCCCTCGAGGGTCTGCGTCCGTCGCGCGACGAGCGGGCCCGCGTCGAGGCGGCCTGGAGCGCCGAGGACGCCCTGCGGGAGCTCGCGCGTCGTGAGGACGGCGGCTCGCGCTCCGAACTCGTCCTGTTCCTGCGAGA
>Ga0302046_10000617_pt1 | contig 35379 bp, 24 predicted proteins | sample RVTome_11_FD_200261 | JGI IMG/M metagenome (GOLD analysis project Ga0302046, IMG submission 200261) | Soil microbial communities from uranium-contaminated site in the Upper Colorado River Basin, Wyoming, United States - RVT147D111 (version 2) ...
TCGCTGCAGGACTTGAACCTGCGACCCCCACGATGTGAGCGTGGTGCTCTACCAGCTGAGCTAAGCGACCCGACGGTGCGAGCTCCGGAGCTCGGCTTCCCGCGTGCCCCGGACCACGGACACGGTGGTCCCTCATACCCCCACGGGGACTCGAACCCCGGTCTTCGCCGTGAGAGGGCGATATCCTAGGCCACTAGACGATGGGGGCTCGAAGCGGCGTCCCCCCTTTCGGGAGGGTCCAAATGTTAAGAACGCCACGTCGGGAGCGTCAACCCCACGGCCTCCCCTCAACGCACTGCGCTCGTCATGTGTCTCAAAGGAGGCCCGCGCCATCCCGGCACGCCCGGAACTGCGGACGCGGAGCATGATAACCCGTTACCACGTACCGAGTTGGATCAAGCGCGGGGGGGCATGGCGTCGAAGTTGAACAGCGAGTCCATCCGAGGATGGCTCGACCGCCGGAAAGGCTGGAAGCGGCGCTCGAACAAGCTGCACAAGGACTTCCAGTTCACGACGTTCCGAGATTCCATCGTGTTCGTGAACCGCGTCGCGACGCTTGCCGACACGTACCAGCACCACCCGGAGATCGACGTACGTCACACGGTCGTGTCGCTGACCCTGTCCACGCAGGATGCCGGCGGGATCACCGAGAAGGACCTGGACCTGGCCGAGCAGATCGACTTCGCGACCTCGGCCCGGTAGCCGGCCAGCTAGGGCCCGCCGTCGGCCGGCGCCACCAGGAAGTCGCGTACGATCTGGAAAACCTCCCGGTCGCGCAGTAGTCCGTCGTGGGTCGGGCAGCAGACCAGGTGGTCGGGCACGCCCTGAAGCGTAGCGCTCTCGGGTGGGATCACGTGTGTATCGAGCAGGGTCCGCACGGTGATCGCCTCGACGCCTTCGGGGAGCGCCCTTCCGGTGTTCAGCGTGTCGAGGAACGGGCTTTCCGGCAGCATGTCGTCCCGCCCGTCGCCCCACGCGAAGTGCGCTGAGAGCGTTCCGTGGTGCGGAGAGGCCAGGAACACGACCCTGCGCACCGGCGCCGCGGCGTGCGTCCGGAGGTACCACCGCGTGGACAGGCCACCCATCGAGTGCGCCACGATGTCGACGGCGCCGGCGCCGGTACGCTCGAGCAGCCCGGCGACCGCCGACGCGATCTGCAACGCGTGTGCCCTGTTGCTTCCCGTCGGGTCCTCGAACGTGATCGCGTCGATGTGCTCCGACGGCCATCCGGCCGCCACGAGCCGGACCTGCAGCGCCGCCAGGTCGCGATCGGTGTCGAACCAGCCCGGTACCAGGAGCACGGGCACGTCGGTGGCACGGGGAGTCGGGCCCTGGCGGGAGGGCGCGGTCGCCTCCGAGCGAGCGGCGGTCGCGTCCGGCCGATCTACCGCATCGATCCGCGGGCTCGCCTCGCCCGTACCCGTGAGCACCAGAGCCCAAACGCCGACGAGCGCCGCGCGGGCCCAGGAGCGGCCCCGCCTTCCGGGTCCGCGAGAGCGGGACGGAGCGCCGGTAGGCGCCGCATTCGTCATGCGACCTCCTCGACGGCCCGAGCGAGCGCGCGCACGGCGTGGGACAGTTGGGCTTCGGTGACCACGGCCGGAGGCGTCAGCTCGACGACGTGTGCGTGCGATCCCGCGGGCAGCACGAGCACGCCGGCCCTCAGCGCCGCCTCGGCGACCCGCGCCGCGGCACCCGGGGCCGGCATCATGGGCTCACCGGAGGCGAGCTCGATACCCACGAGCAGGCCGAGGCCGCGCACGGAAGCGACGCGGGGGAGGCCATCGAGCTGAGCACGGAGCTCGCCGACCAGCGCGAGGCCCCGCGACGCCGCCGTTCGGGCGACCGCCTCGGCTTCCACCACGTCCAGCACCGCCAGCGCGGCCGCGCATCCCAGCGGATGCCCGAGAAACGTGCTCGTATGGATGGCTTCCCCGCCGCTCGGCGGCCACGCATCCATGATCCGGGCGGGCGCGAGGCATGCGGACACCGGCAGGCCGCCCCCGAGCGCCTTGCCCAGGCACACGATGTCGGGCGACAGCCCCACGCGATCCGACGCGAGCGTGGCGCCGCACCGTCCGAGTCCGGTGAGGACCTCGTCCGCGATGACCAGCGCCCCCGAGTCGGCCGCCATCTCGCTCACCGCGGCCATGAACCCCTCCGGGGGCACGCGTGCCCCCGCACGCCCCTGCACGGGCTCCACGATCAGCGTCCCGATCGGGTCGCCGCCCGGCGCGCCGCGCCGAAGGAGGTCGTGCACGCACGAGAGCGCCTCGGGCACCTGCTCGCCGCTTACGGGGAACGGCGCGAACGCGACGCCCCCGTAAAGCCTCCGCTCGAACGGGCCGCGGAAATGGCCGCGCTGGGTTGCGGCCAGCGATCCCAACGTGAGCCCGTGATAGGCACCTTCGAACGCGAGCACGCCGGCCCTGCCGGTGGCGAGCTGGGCGGTCTTGAGCGCGATCTCGACGGCCTCCGAGCCGGTGGATGCGAGCACGCCCCGCGCGTCCCCCCACGGCGCGAGCGCACACAGCCGCTCCAGGAGCTCGACCTTGAGCGCGGTGGGATGCACGTCGCCCATCGCGTGGATGAGGCACTCCGCCTGGGTCCTGACGGCGGAGACGAGGGCGGGATGCGCGTGTCCGATGAGCGCGGCTCCGAACGCCGCCGTGAGGTCGACGTAGACGTTCCCGTCCGCGTCCCGCACGTTGGCGCCCCGGGCCTCCTGCCAGAAGATCGGCCACGCCTCGCTCAGGTGCGTGACGTTCCTGGACTCCGCTCCGGCCAGCCGCCGGCTCAGGCGGCGCGAGGCCTTTCCCGGCGGGGGGATCGGGACGTGGGGAAGGAGCGTTCCCAGTGGTTGTCTGCTCGGGTACGTCACGCGTCCTCCGCGCGGCTCGTTCTCAACGGGCATGGCCGCGCCGCGCGTCCCACACGCGCGTCGTGACCATCGCGCGTTGGCGCCGCCGCCCGACGCGTTGGCGCCGCCGCCCGACGCCTCGGCGCCGCGGCCGATGACGCGCGGCTCACCCCGCTACCCGTCGGCCAGCCGCGGCTCCGCCGGCATGGCCATCGCGTGATACCCCTTGTCCACGTGCAGTGTCTCCCCCGTGATGCCCGACGCGAGCGGCGAGCACAGGAAGGCAGCCGCGGTGCCGACCTCGTCGGCCGTGTTCGCTTCGTGAAGCGGGGCGTTCTCGGCATAGTAGTCGACCATCTTCTCGATGCTGCCGACGGCCCTGGCCGCGCGACTGGCCAGCGGCCCGGCGCTTATGGTGTTAACGCGGATCCCGTGCCTCCGACCCGCCTCGTAGGCCAGCGTTCGGGTATCGCTCTCGAGCGCCGCCTTGGCGGAGCTCATGCCGCCGCCGTAGCCCGGAACGACCCGCTCCGCCGCCAGATAGGAGAGCGAGACCAGCGCGCCACCGGGCCGGAAGAGTGGGGCGAACCGCTGGACCATGCCCACCATCGAGTACGCGCTTGCGCTGACGGCCGCCAGGTAGCCTCCGCGGCTGGTGTCGAGCAGCGCCTTCTGCACCTCGGGCCCGTTCGCAAGGGAGTGCACCACGATGTCGAGACACGGCGCGCCAAAATCGGATCGCAGTTTGTCCGCGACCTCCTGGATCGTATAGCCGTCGACCTCCGCGTAGCGCTTGTCGGCCAGCACGGCCTCGGGGACGTCGCCCGGATCGTCGAAGACCGCGTCGAACGGGTAGATGCGCTCCAGCACGATATCGCCTCCCTCAGGCAACGAGGTGTCGAGCTTTCCCCGCTCCAGGCTCTTCGTGAAGATTCGCATGGTGGGAGGCCAGGTGCCGACGCAGATCGAGGCGCCCGCCCGCGCGAGCGCGCGCACGATGGCCCAGCCGTAGCCCCTGTCGTCGGCGACCCCGGCGACGAAGGCACGCTTGCCCGCTAGGTCGATCGAAAGCATGGGACGGAGCTCCTCGACGGTGTCGAAACCTGCGAAGCTACGCGCACGTGGGGGGATCGCCTACCCCGGCGCGGCGGAGGTCGCGCGAGCGACCACGCCCGGCCGTTCCCCTCCTACGACCAGGTGAGGAGTCCCGGCGTGTCGGGCACGCCACACTCGGGACACTGGATCGCGATGTACCTGAGCCACTCGACGACCTCGTGCGGCGTCGGGAGCCTGTGTCCCTCTCTGTCACGAACCACCTCGTAGATGGCGCCCCACCGGTCCGCCACGACCACGGCGGCACACCCACGGCCGATGTGCGGCCACAGCTCGTCGTGCTCATCGTGCAGGGTGAAGACTTCCTTGCGCGTGTCCAGGGCGCCCTCGCCGACCAGTGGCCCCTCGGGGAGCACTACGATCAGCCGACCGTCCCAGCGTCTGAAGCCGTCCCCGGAATCCGCCAGCTCCTCCACGTACGCCCGGCACGCAGCGCACCCGGGCTCGTGGGGAAAGACGATCACCACGGACTCCCGCGCGCGGCCCCGCCACCGACTCATGCCCTGGCCACCCACCGTGGGCAGGCACACGTCGGGAATGCGGTCACCTATCTCGTAACGCTTCTGCGGGGCGGTCGGCATGGGGGTCTCGAGCTCGTCGGGGTGGCACCTGAGACGGAGGCGCCGGGTTCTCCTATAGGCCGTAGCCCGCCCGTAGTTCCCGACGCTCGATTTGCGTATACGCTTCGAGGCGAGAATTGCGCGCGCGACGAACCGGCTCGTCTCTACGGCCACTGCGCCGTGCCGCTCCCGCTCGCCGTGCCGCTCCGGCTCACCTCCGCCGATCCAACCAGGCCTTGAGCTCCGCCCAGGGGCGCGCGTTCAGCACGTCCGCCGCTTCCAGCCATCCGCGCCGCGCCTGGTCGACGCCGAAGCGCATGTCGGCCAGCCCGCGCGTCGAGTGCGCGTCCGTGCTCACCGCCACCGGCACTCCGAGCTCCTTGGCGCGATGCACGTGCACGTCGTTCAGGTCGAGACGGTTGGGGTGCGCGTTGAGCTCCACGGCGACCGAGAGGTCCGCCGCGGCCTCGAGCACGCTCTCCACATCGATCTCGAAGGGCTCGCGGCGGTTGATGCGCCGGCCGGTGGGGTGGGCCAGAATGTCCACCCGGGGGTGTGCCATGGCACGCAGCACCCGGTCGGTCATGGTCTTGCGGTCCTGGCTCATGAGCGAGTGCACGGAGATCACGACCACGTCCAGCTCCTCCAGGACGTCGTCCGGCATGTCGAGCGAGCCGTCCGCCAGGATGTCCACCTCGACGCTACGCAGGAGCACGATCTGGGGAACCAGCTCCCGCACCTCGGCGATCTCGCGCCACTGTTGGCGCGCCCGCTCCGGCGTGAGCCCCTGCACCATCGCCATCGCCTGGCTGTGGTCGGTGATGGCCACGTACTCGTATCCGCGCTCGGCGCAGGCCCGCGCCATGTCCTCGATGGAGGCGCGCCCGTCGCTCCACGTGGAGTGCATCTGCAGGTCGCCACGGATGTCCTGGAGCGTGACGAGCTCGGGCAGCGCTCCCGCTGTCGCCGCCTCGACCTCGCCGCGGTTCTCCCGCAGCTCGGGCGGGATCCACGAGAGGCCCACGGCCTCGTAGACGCCTTCCTCGGTCTCGCCCGCCAGGCGCTGGCCGTCCTCCTTGCCCAGCTCGGACGGGTCGACGCCCTCGGGCACGCGGAAGACGCCCCATTCGTTCACGCGCAGGCCCTTGCGGACCGCGCGCGTGCGCACCGCGACGTTGTGGCCCTTGGAGCCGGTGAAATACTGGAGCGCCGCACCGAAGGAGCGTGCGGGTATCACGCGCAGGTCCACCTGGAGGCCCGAGTGCAGCACGATGCTGCCCTTCGTGGGGCCCGATCCCTCGACGCGCGCCGCTCCGGAGTAGGCCACGAAGTGCTCGACGACCCGCGTGCCGTCCCCCTCGTACTGCGCGAGCAGATCGACGTCGCCGATGGTGTCCTTGCGACGTCGCATGCTACCCGCGACGTCGATGCGCGCGACACCCTCGGCGGCGCGCATGTGCTCCAGGACACCCGCGACGAGCTTCTCCGTCTCGTCGATCTGGAAGCGGCCGGTGTGCTGGCGGTGCGCCTCGATGGCCCGCGCGATCTTCTCGGCGCTCCGCGCGCCGAACCCCGACAGCTTCTGGACCGCGCCCGACGCCAGCTGCGCCTCGAGGTCCTCCACAGAGCGCACGCCCAACTCCTCGAACAGCCTCTTGGCCTTCTTCGGCCCGACGCCCTCCAGCCGCGTCAGGTCGATCAGCGTCTTGGGGACCTCGGCGCTCAGCTCCTCGAGTCGCGTGATGGTCCCGGTCTTCAGCAGCTCCTCGATGTGCTCAGCGACGCGCTCGCCAATGCCGGGGAGCTCCGTGAGGTCCTCGCCGGCCGCCACCATAGCGGTGAGGGGACGGCTCAGGCCGTTCACGGTGTTGACAGCGTTCCGGTAGGCGCGGATCCGGAAGGGGTTCTCGCCCTTGATCTCCAGGAGGTCGGCGAGCGTGTCGAGCGTGCGCGCGACGTCGAGGTTCTGCATCAGGAGCTCTGGTCGCGCGCTTCGCCGGCGCCGGCCGCGCGGGTGCGCGCCGCGCTCCCTGAGTCGCCGCCCCCTGCCGTGGTCGCACCCCCGACCTCGCCACCGAGCTCGCGCACCCTCGCCACGAAGGCCTCGAAGTCGAGCACGGGGACGCCGAGCGTCTCCGCCTTGGCCAGCTTGGACCCCGCGCTCTCGCCCGCCACAACGAACGCCGTCTTCTTCGAGACCGACGCGACCGCTCGCCCCCCGACCGCGCGCCAGGCCGCTTCGGCCTCGGAGCGCGGGATGGGGAGCGTGCCGGTGAAGACCGCCGCGCCGGCGTCGGGCTGCCCGCGGGGAGCGGGCTCGGTGCTCTGCGGTCTCACGCCGCGCGCGAGAATGGCGTCGACCGCCTGCGTGTTGCGCTCGTCCTCGAAGTAGCCCGCGATGGCCTCGCTCATCTTCGGTCCGATGCCGGCGATGGCCTCCAGATCCTCGCGCGTTGCGCGCCTGACGCGCTCGAAGGCGCCGAAGTGCTCCGCCAGCACACGCGCGACCGTGACGCCCACCTCGGGGACCCCCAGGGCGACGAGGAACCGCCGCAGCTCGGGGTTCTTGCGGGCGCGAATCGCCTCGACGAGCGCGGTCGCCGACTTGGTGGCGAAGCCCTCCAGCTCCGCGACCCGCCCCGCATCCAGGTCGAAGAGGTCGGCCAGCTCGGAGACCAGCCCCCGCTCCACGAAGAGGTTGGCTCGCTCGTCCCCCAGCCCCTCGATGTCGAGCGCCTCGCGCGCGCCGAAGTGCACGATGCGGCCCTTGAGCTGCGCGGGGCAGAGGTAGCGGTTCGGACACACGACCCTGGGGCCGTCCTCCTCGACGGGTGTGCCGCAGGCGGGGCATCTCGTGGGCATCTCGTAAGGCGCCGGGCGCGGGTCGGCCGGCTCGACGACCTCCACGACCTGCGGGATCACGTCGCCCGCGCGCTGGATACGGACGACGTCGCCTTCCCTGAGATCCCTGCGCTTGAGCTCCTCGCGATTGTGCAGCGAAGCGCGCGAGACGGTCACTCCGCCGACGATCACGGGCCGCAGGAGCGCGAGCGGTGTGAGCACGCCCGTGCGTCCGACGGACACGTCGATCTTGTCGATGCGCGTGATCTCGTGGCGCGGCTCGAACTTGAACGCGAGCGCCCAGCGCGGGTGATGCGCGGTGGAGCCCATGGCGCGGCGCGCAGCCAGGTCGTCGAGCTTGATCACGACGCCGTCGATCTCGTAGTTCAGCTCGTCGCGCTCCCCAGCGAAGCGCGCGTGGTAGCTCAGGATCTCCTCGACAGATCCGGCCGTCTGGACACGCGCCGGGACCTTGAAGCCCCAGTCCCGGATGGCCGCCACGCCCTCGCTGTCGGTCGTGAAGCCCGCGCCATCGCTCGTGACCACGTCGTAGATGAGCACGTCGAGCCGCCGCTGGGCGGTCACGCGCGGATCGAGCTGCCGGATGGCGCCGGCCGCGGAGTTTCTCGGCGAGGCGTATGGCTCCTGGCCGGTCTCCACGAGGCGCGCGTTGAAGTCCTGGAAGTCCGAGATGTACATCATGACCTCGCCGCGCAGCGCGACCAGCGCCGGCGCCGGCCGGTCCTGCGTGCGGAGCCTGAGCGGGACCGACGGAATCGTCCGGATGTTCTCGGTGACCGCCTCCCCTTCCCGGCCGTTGCCGCGCGTCACGGCACGCGAGAGCGCGCCGTCCTCGTACACGAGCTCGATGGATGCGCCGTCGAGCTTCGGCTCGAGCACGTAGACCGGCTCCCTCTCGCTTCCGAGCGCCTTGCGGATGCGCGCGTCGAACCGGCGCACCTCGTCCGGGCTCTGCGTGGAGTCGAGCGAGAGCATGGGCGCGACGTGGCGCACCGTCTCGAAGCTGGTCTGGGGCTCCGCGCCCACACGCCGGGTCGGCGAGTCCGGCGTCGCCAGCTCCGGGTGGGCCGCTTCGACCTCCTGCAGCCGACGGAACAGCGCGTCGTACGCGTCATCGGAGATCTCCGGGCGCGCGCGCACGTGGTAGAGGTGGTTGTGCCGGTCGATCTCCGCGCGCAGGCGCTCGGCCTCTCGGACGACGGCTGGGTCGGTCCGCTTGGCTCCGGATTCGGTCGGCGTCAAGGAATTTCGCGGGCGGTGGACGGTGACGGGGGCCCGGAATATGACGAAAGGCCCGCGCGAGAGGCCACGGGGCGGACGCAACCGCGCGGGCGCGTCCCCCGTGCTAGCGAATCACGTCCATCAGCACTTCGTGCACGACCTGCGTGGCGACCTCCACGAGGAGCACGTCGAGCCCGACCTCCACGAGCTCGTACCCCTCGGCCAGCTCGATCCGGGAGCGGAGCTCGCCGGGCGCGACCTTCTTCGCGATTCCGGGCGGCAAGGGCTTGCCCCTCTCCAGATTCCTCCGGATGCCCGGTGGCAGCGCCGCGGCGCCCGACTCCGGGCGGGAGCCGTAGAAGTCCCGGATCTGCGCCTCCAACTCCACCGACACGCGTACGCCGGCCAGCCCGGCGGTGCGGCCACGATCGCTTCGACCTTGCGCCGCCGCTTGTGCCGCGGTTGATGCCAAGAGACAGAGACACAGCGCGAACCCGACCCGGAAGCAGCCGAATTTCCTTCCCATGATGGTCCTCCGATCACGTGTGCCAAGGCCCGGGGGGGCGCGCACCCCAAGATAGACCAGCGCGGGTCGGTGGGGGAGGAAAACCTATGTGGCGGCTTCGGGATCGGGGCGCCCGACTCCGCCCCCCTTTCGGAGCTCCCACAGGTCCGCCCCGTGGTCGATACGCTTTCGCTGCGTCCGATCGCCATGGTATCCTTGCGGTCACTCCTCCGAGTGCCGTCGCACGATCCGATGACTCGAGGCGCGTGTCACCCTCTCTCGGTGGCCCGCATGGTCCCCCCGCGCAGACCTTCGGCATCCCTGTGCCCGGCTTTTCGAAGCGCCGCGCTGGCCACCCTCGTGCTCGCGGCATGGTCGTGCGGGTCCGACACGACCGACCCCGGCGACACGACGCCGCCCGCGGTCACCGGCAGCACCCCCGCTGCGGACGCCGCCAACGTTCCCGTGAGCACGACCGTGAGCGTCACGTTCTCCGAGTCGATCGACGGTGCCTCCGTGACCGCGAGCTCGTTCACGCTGACGGGTCCGGGCGGTCCGGTGAGCGGGGGCGCGAGCGTCGCCGGCAGCACGGCCACGTTCACGCCGGGCTCTTCGCTCGCCGGGGACGCGTCCTACACGGCGACGGTCACGACGGCTGTGCGCGGCCTGGCCGGCAACGCTCTGGCGGCGACGCACCAGTGGTCGTTCTCCACCATCGAGACCACGCAGCCCACCGTCGCCACGGTGGCGCCCGCCGCGGACGCGACGGACGTGCCGCTCGAGGCGACGATGAGCGTCACGTTCTCCGGGGCCGTCGATCCCGCGACGGTCACCTCGGCGACCTTCACCGTCACCGGCCCGGCCGGTCCCGTCGCCGGGACCCTCGCGGTCGACGACGACGAGGTCACCTTCACGCCGACGGACCTGCTGACCGAGTTCACCACGGAGTACACGGTCATGCTGACGACGGGGATCCTCGACCTGAACGGCAACGCGCTCGCCGGCGAGGCGACATCGATGTTCACCACGGTCCTCGTGCACCGCGGCTACTGGTACCGTCTGTCGAACCTGCAACTCGGTGACGATCGCTCGTTGGATACGCGCTCCAACGGTTCGGAAGCGTGTTTCATGACCACGACGGGCGGGTTCACGGGTCAGCGCTGGCGCTTCACCGCGACGAGAGCCGGCAAGTACCTGCTGAGCAACCTCTTCCGCGGAAGCAGCTCGCTGCTGGAGGGCGGCGACGGCGTGAACCCGTGCCTGCTGACCGGGGGCGCCTTCACGGGCCAGGTGTGGACGCTGGTGCCGGTTGCGGCCGGTGGCATCTACAGGCTCCAGAACGCGTTTCTCGGCACCGCGCGCTCCCTCGGCACGGACGAGGGAGCGGACGTGCCGTACATGGCCACGACGGCAGACGTCGGCGGCCAGCACTGGAAGCTCCGGAGGATCGTGAAGATCGAGACCACGCCGCCCACCGTCGTGAGCACGACCCCGACCGGGGGCGCGACGGACGTCGGCATCGCGAGCGTGGTGGAGGTCACCTTCTCCGAGCCGGTGGATCACCGCACGCTCACGGCATCGACGTTCACGGTCACGGGGCCGGACGGACCTGTCCCGGGCACGGTGAGCGTCAGCGACGCCGTCGCGACGTTCACCCCGGACGATCCGCTGACCGAGTTCACCTCCGCCTACACGGCGTCGGTGACGTCCGACGTGCTCGACAGGTCGGGCAACGCGCTCGACGCGGATCACTCCTGGAACTTCGCCACCGTGTTCGTCGACCCGGGCTTCTGGTACAGGCTCTCGAACGCGCTTCTCGGCGACGACGGCTCGCTCGACACCTCCTCGGGCCCGCCGAACGCCTGCTTCATGGGTACGACGGGCAACTTCACCGGCCAGTTCTGGGCGTTCACGGAGGAACCGCCGCCGCCCGACCAGCAGCTGACCCACGTATATCGGCTCACGAACCAGTTCGGAGGCGCCGCGCTGTCACTCGACGGCGATGGCTCGGCGGCCTGCCACCTCTCGGCGAGCGACAACTTCGACGAGCAGCTCTGGACCGTGACGCCGGCCATCGACGGATACTACAAGCTCCAGAACCTCGAGTTCGGGACCGCGCGCTCGCTCGACACGCAGGCCGGAACGGACGTGCCCCTCATGGCCGTGACCGGCGGCGGCGGCGGCGGGCAGAACTGGAAGATCCGGCGCGTCGGGCCCATGTAGCGCATCAAGCGGCTCTCGCCACGCGCAGCGCCTCCATGAACGCCAGGGCCCGACCGGCCTGCTTGGGTACGATGATCGCGGCGGCGGGCCCCGTGTAAATGAAGAAGTGCGACGCCGACTCCTCGATGCGCCGCACCGCGGAGAGCGCGAGTCGCGAGGAGCCCTCGGGCCCCTCGACGAGGAGCTGACCCGGGGAGTCGAGGCGGACCCTCATCGCGCCCAAGCGGGGGCCGTCGGGCCCGGCGTTCAGGCGAAGATTCTGGCGAACGTACCACCAGCGATTCAGCGGGCCGTAGAGCGCGAGAAAGGTGACCAGAAGCACGGTGAACGCGATGCCCCACCACACCGACATCCTGGCGTAGGCGACGGCGACCAACGCGCCGAGCCCACCCCACAGCAGCCGCATACGGCGATTCCGGCTGGTGATGTAGGGGGCGCGGGTGGCGTGATGGATGAAGAAAGCCTCCAGGTCGCCCGGGCCGAGGTCGTACTCGAGCGTCGCGTTCATGGCCGACGATGCAAGCGCAGCGTGCGCGCGGCAACGGGCTCGTGAAGGGCGGGACCGGATCGCGGCTCGAGCAACGAAGTGGGCCGGGCTCAGGAGGGCGACGCGGACCCCGCGACACGGACCCCGCGACAGGGACCTACATCCCGCCTCTTCTCCATACCATGACCGGCATGGTCTTCGCCATGATCAGGAGATCCGCGGTCGCGGACCGCCTGTCGATGTACTCCAGGTCGAGCTCGACCTTCCGCCTCACGTCCTCGACGCTCGTATCGTACGCGAGGTTGACCTGCGCCCAGCCCGTGATGCCGGGCAGGACCCTCTGGCGGTCGCGGTAACCGCTCACCTCGTCGCGTAGCTCGGCGAAGATGATCGGCTGCTCGGGCCGGGGGCCCACGATGTTCATGTCGCCCTTCAGCACGTTGAGGAGCTGGGGCAGCTCGTCGATGCGCGTGGCTCTGAGGAGTCGGCCCACGCGGGTGACCCGCCGGTCATTCCTGGACGCCCTCGTCTGATCGTCGTCGCGGGGGCTCGTCCTCATCGTGCGGAACTTGTAGATCGTGAAGATCCGCCCGCCGAGGTCGGCCGATCGCCCGTGGTTCTCGGCCTCGGTCCCGCGACGGCCACGCCGGTCCAGCCCCACACGCTGTTGCTTGTAGATGACCGGTCCCGGGGAGTCCAACTTGATGAGCACGGCGACGACCAGCATCAGCGGCATGCTGATGACGATCCCGAGGAGCGCGACGAGCACGTTGAGCGCGCGTCGCGCTGACTCGTTGGGGAGCCCAGGCCGGCCGGGCGCATCAGCCTGCCGGGGCATATGGGATGGATTCGTCGTTTGAGACGGAGTCGCGCTTACGCCCACTGTCGACGCGAGGGTCTGGGGCCCGCTCGCGAAGGAATGCGGCATGCGGTTACGGCCTGAGGTCGAATGCGGAAGGGCTGTTCGTTCCGGGTCCCGCTCCGGATCCGGGCGGGGCGAGCCACGAAGGGCTTCGTCAGTCGCCTTGTCTACAGCAAGCCCGATGCCGATAGGGCACGGGATCCGTAAACCACCTTCCGAGCGCGTCTTACGGAAGATTCACGAGAGTCGACGTGAGGCCACGGCGCCGGACACTCTGGCCGATTCGGTCAGGCCCGCCGGACAGGTTGGCCGGGGTGGGGGTAGGGGCGCGTGGCTGACCGCGGCCTCAGAAAGTGGCTGACCGCGGCCTCAGAAAGGAGTGCGCACGAGCAAGCCGCGCGGGCCGGGCCGAAGCGTCGTCCCGAGCCACTCGTGCTCACTGCCTCCCAGGGCGAGGGCGGACAGGAAGCTGGCCAGAACCACCACGTTGAACCCGATCGCGTTCGTCCAGAACCGCTCCTGGCGACGCGTCGATCCGCCGGCCGAGAGTTGTACCAGGACAGCCCCAGAAGGCCCAGGCCGTAAGGCACCATGAGCTCCGGCATGGCGGACCCACGGTCGCGGAAGGTCGCTGCGGCGAGCACAGCCAGGCCGGAGACGCCATGGATCGCGCCCACCACCCGCGCTCCCTTCTCGGAGCGGGCCAGGGCGCCGCTGCCGAGGGCCGTCGCCTCCACGATGAGCAGGCCGGCTGCCCATGGCCACTCCCTCGCGGGCTCGGGAGACTGTGCCATCGCGCCGGCGCGTGACGCGTGTACGCACATGACCACGGCGACGGCGATCCGGAGGAAGGCGGCGGCCGCGACCCGTAAGACCCTCACTCCCTCACCGGTCTGGCTTCCGGCCACACCTCCGCGCGCTCGTCAACGCACGCCGTCCGCGCGCACCTGGCCCCGCGGCTTCAGGTACGTCTCCCACCACCGGAGCTCGTGCATCATCCGGTGCACGTTGTTCCAGTGACCGCGAATGCCGTGGGGCATGCCCTCGTAGATGATGAGCTGCGTGGGCACCCGCTGCTTCTTCAGCGACGTGTAGAGCTGGATGGCGCCCTCCAGCGGCACGCGATAGTCCACCTCTCCGTGCACGAACAGCGTCGCGGCCCGCACGCCGCCGGAGTTCAGGTACGCCGACTGCCGGATCATGATCTCACGTGCGCGCGGCTCCCAGGGCCGCCCGAAGAACTCCGTCTCCTTGGTGCGCGCCACGTCCGAGTGGGCGTAGTTGCTCGTCCAGTTGGAGGCGCCCGCACCGCTGATCGCCGCCCTGAAGCGGTCGGGATATCGCGTGACCAGCCAGTTCGTCAGGATACCGCCGTAGGAGTGCCCCGTCGTGCCGACCCGCTCGCGGTCCACCGGCAGGCGCTCGATGAGGTGGTCGACGCCGGCCAGCACGTCCTCGCCGTCGAGCGTGCCCCAGCCTCCCCAGGTCGCCCACTTGAACTCGTCGCCATAACCGGTCGAGCTCCGGAAGTTCGGGAGGAAGACGAAGTATCCGTTGGCCGCGAAGAGCTGGTTCTTGAAGCTGAACCCGTACCCGGACGCCGAGTGCGGCCCGCCGTGGTTGACGATGATCAGGGGGTAGGGCCCCGCTTGCGGGTCATATCCGTGCGGATACAGCAGAAAGCCCTCCACGGGCGTCCCGTCGTAGCTCGCGTAGAGGATCCGCTCCGCGCGGGTCGGGGCGACCTCCGCCAGGAACGCTCGATGCACGTCGGTCAGGCGCCGCTCGTTGCCTCCGTCGATGTCGGCCGTCCACACGTCCTCGGGACGCTCGAACTCGCCGACCGTATATGCCATGCGACGGAAGGAGCGGTCGATGTCCAGCCCCTGGATGCGGCGCTCCCCGGTCGTGACCTGCTCGACGGGACCGCTCATGGGGGCGACCCGAAACAGATGCGTCGCTCCGCCGGTGCCGGTCGTGAAGTACATGTGACGGCTGTCGGGCGACCACATGGGGGTCCCCGGGTCGAGGTCCCACTCGGCCGTCAGGTTCACCGGCTCGCTACCGTCGGCGGGTCGCACGTACAGGTCGCGCGGACCTCCGTGATCCAGCTTGCGGTCGATGATGAAGTCGGTCCCGAACGCGCGGACGTAGGAGATCCAGCGGCCGTCCGGCGAGAAGCCCACACCCGAGTAGGTGTAGCCGTCGTCGGTCAGGCGGGTGAGCTCGCCGTCGAGGTCGACCACGAACAGGTCGGAGCGGGAGTAGGCAAGCTCGTCGAGGTCGGCCTCGTCCGCGGTGAAGAGCAGGACGCTTCCGTCCGATCGCCACGTCAGGTTGCCCGGCCGCAGCCCCAGGTGCGTGAGCTGGCGGGCCGGACCCGCGCCGTCCGCCGGCTCCAGGAAGACCTCCTGGGCGGGCTGACTGCGCGGGTCCGGGAGGGGAAACGGTTGCCCGTCACGCACGAACGGATACCAATCGAAGTTGACGCCCTCGAAGCGCTCCTCGTGGCGGCGCTCGAAGTCCGTGAGCGCCCGCCGCGGCCGCTCGGGCGCCGGCACGTCCCGGAGGATGGCCCGCCACCGGCCATCCGGGCTCGCAACGCCCGAGGGCTCCGCCCCATCGTCGCGCTCGGCCGGCCCGGCGGGCCGCGCCGGGTCCACGAGCCAGGTCGTGCGATCGAGTGCCGTGACGCCGAGCCTCCCGTCGTCCGCCCAACGGGGGCTCGAGACGTCCTCTCCTCCGCGCGTGACGCGCTCGGGCGCGCCCGCGCCGTCGGCGCGTACCACCCACGTCTCGGTCGTGGACTCGTTGGTCTCCTCCACGGGCGCGGACACCGTATACGCCACCCACGCACCGTCCGGGGAGATGCGCGGCGAGCCGACGTCCTTCAGACGGTAGTAGTCCTCGACGGTGAGCGCCCGGAGGCCCCGCGAGGCGGTGGTGGCCGCTTGCGGTGAGGCCGGCGAGGGCGGCCAACAGACGAGAGCGAGCACGAGGAGAAGCGGCGCACGGCGCATAGGAACCTCCGGCAAAAGCGCTGCGGTCTGCGGCGGGTGGAGAAAGTAGACACCGGAGGACCGCCCGGCGAGATCCACCTCCTGCGGCCCGTGGTGGAGAAGCGGCCACGGGCTCCTACGGGCATTCCGAGACGACCATGACGCCGTTCGCCTCCAGCGCCGCCATGTCCGCGCAGCTCACGTGCGTCCCAACGAGATGAACGGTGTCGCCGATCCCGAGCCCCGTGTTGTCGATCAGCGGCTGGATGTCTACGAGGTCGTTGTTGTCGTCGAGCACGACCGTGCTCAGGAACGTCAGCTCGGTCAGCGGGCCCAGGTCGGAGATCGCGGTCCTCTCCAGGCCCAGGACCGTGAGGTCGGCGAGTCCGCTCAGGGGAGTGAGATCGGGAACGGAGTTCCGCCCGAGGTCGAGCAGGAAGACGCGCGTCAGGCCGCCGAGCGGGCCGAGGTCGGTGATCGAGTTGTCGAACAGGACCAGGCGAAGGAGGTTGGTGAGCCCGGCCAACGGGCCGATGTCGCCGATGGCGTTGTGGTCCAGGCCGAGGAGCTCCAGGGCCACGAGGCCGCTCAGGGGACTCACGTCGACGATCGAGTTCCGGCTGAGGCTGAGCCCGACCAGGCCCGTGAGCCCGCCGAGAGCGCCGAGGTCCGCGACGGCGTTCTCGCGCAGGTCGAGGAACTGGAGGCCCGAGAGGCCGCTCAGCGCGGCGAGATCGGAGATCGAGTTGGCCGCGAGCAGAAGCTCCTCGAGGCCGACGAGGTTCTGCGCTCCCAGGAGGCTCGTGATCCCGGCGCCGTTGGCGCCCAGCGACCTGAGCGAGGCCACGCGCTCGCACGTGAGCGCATCGTCGCCGTCCGGCCCGAGAGCGGCCCGCACGGCCGCCTCCAGGCCCGGGTCCTCGAACGCCGCGACCGCGTCCGACTCCGGACCGCAGCGCTCCGCCGGGTCCAGCAGCGGCCCGGTGGCTTCGCTGCAGGCCGGTCCGGCCAGAAGCAGCCCGGTGAGCAGGACACGTGGTCCTCTCCTCATCGGAACACCCGCCACACGAGCTGAACTCCACTCCACGGACCCAGCGCAAGCCCCTTCGGCAGCTGCCCGCCCGGGGGCGGCGACCCTCCCGCCGAATCGCCGGCGACGCTCGCCCACCCGATCGACGCCAGGGCGATGGCCGCCATGAGACCTATCGTCCTGGTCGCGCTGAACCGGGCCACCTCGAGCGAGCGGACATCCTCCGACACGACGCCGAGCCTGGGCGGCGCGACGACCGCGCCGGGTGGTGGCGCCACGGACGACACGATCGAGTCGTCGACGATCACCGGGTTCCTCAGGGTCACCGTGCCGCCACCTGAGACCGTGACCCGCACCGAGGCCGGCCGCTCCTCGGCGAGCAGCCTCTCCGGGGTCATGGCCGTCGGTTGCCACGTCTTGCACGCGGCAAGCGGAGCCGACAGGGCCACGGCCACCAGCGGGCACACGACGGACAACCTGATCCTCATGCCTGCGCTATCCTCTCGTGGTGCTCGTGCCGTGGTGCTCGTGCGGACGACGTTCCCCGGCCGCGCGCCGCGCGGTCCCGCCGAGGGGTGAACCTATCGAGGTCCCGCGAGTATGGTACGTTATCGCTCGCTTTCTCACGGCGCACGGAACCCTATGCGCTGCTCCATCTCCGGGATGGCCGGCCCGCTCCTCGCGGGCCTCGCCGTGGCGCTCACGACCGTGGCGTGTGCCGGGACGGGCGTGCCCAACCCGTTCACGGAGGTGCAGGCGTCCGTCGCGCCCGAGGACGAGCGGGGTTCGCCGGACGAGCTCCGTCGGCCCGAGATCCTGAGGCGCGGGAGCAACGACCTCACCGCCATGGCGTTGGTCCGACGCCTGCGTCCCGCGTGGCTTCGGGCGCGCGGTCAGAACTCCTTCAGCGACCGGAGCGCGATGTATCCCGTCGTCTACGTCGACGAGATCCGTCACGGGAGCCTGGATTCGCTGCACCGGATTCCGTCCAGTGAAGTCAGCAGCATGCGGTACTTCAGCCCGGCCGATGCGACGACCCGCTGGGGCACGGGGCACCCATCGGGCGTCATCAACGTCGTCACCGGACGCTGAGCGGGCCCGCCGGTCCGGTGGCGGGCCCGCGCTCGAGCATCAACCTCCCGTGAGGGTCGGGTTGTTCTGGAACTCGGTGGCCGGCAGCTCGAAGCAGATCTCATCTCCGTAGGCCCCTCCGAACCCGTCGTCGGTCCCCGTGGCCGGATAGAGCGGAACGGCGAGGCGCTTGAGGTCCTGGAGGTGGTGCCCCTCCAGGAACATCTCGGCCGCCCGCTCGTAGACGATCTGCGCCATGAGCTCCGTCTCGTCCAGGGCACCGGAGTACAGCGGCAGACCCACCGCGGTGTGCAACGCGTCGATGATGTCGGCAGCGTCCCCGTAGTTGCCGGCCTCGATCTCGGCCTCGGCGATGATGAGCTGCGCCTCCTCCCAGCTCGCCATCTCCACCGGGCTGCCCGGGTCGGGGTACTTGCCCGCTATCCAGATCGCGAGGCCCGTTTGCGGGTTGGTGGTCCCCCGGTCCATCACCGCGATCCGGGGATCGGGCTCGCCGCCGTACGAGACGGCGCGATACGGCTCGGCTACCGTCACGTTCTCGTCGTCGAGATTGAACTCCCACTGCTTGTTGCGTGTCTCGCTTTCGGCGTTCGAGTAGCTGATTTGGAAGGAGAAGCCCGGCGGCACCGCCGCCGCGGTGGTCGCGGCCGCCGCCTTCTGGCCGAGGTTGAGCTGCGCCCGGGCCTTGCCGACCCGCGCCGCGTTGAGGATGTCACCCTCCGCGCCCGCGGCCATGGCCTGGTCGAAGCGATCGATGGCGAGGTTGAACGCGTCGGTCGGGGTCTGCTCCGGCCCCTCGTCGAACGCGACGGAGCACATGGATTCACCGAAGAGCGTGTAGGTGTACCCGGCGTACATCGCCACCTCGGCCTCGAGCTCCGCCTTGTTCGGAACTTCGGCGACGTCCCATTCGGCCAGGAGGCCGAGCGTCTGGTCGGCGAGCCAGCGCGTTCTGGAGAGCGGTTGATAGATCGCCGGCTCGTTGCTCCCGCAATCGGCGCTCGCGTAGCGGGACCCGTACCCGCTCGTGTCGTGGACCCGCTGGTCCCAGATGTTCAGGACCGAGTTGTTCGAGGCGTCCCTCCACTCGTTGCCCGTCAGGGCGCTCGCGGTCGCATAGTAGGTCAGCGCGCACCGGAACTCGTTGGCCACGCTCGCCGCGAGCAGCTCGGCGGCGGCCGGATCCTCGAGGTCGCTCGCCACGACCCTGGAAGGAGTCTCCACGGTCAGGAGGTCGTCGAGCGCGCTGCACGCCCCCAGGGAGACCGTCAGGGAGAGCACGAGCGGGGGAATCGATATCTTCGTCATGATTCTCACCTCCTACATGCCGAGACGGACGGTGACGGTCAGGGACGTCAGCGGCGGGACGCCTGAATCTTCCTGCGGCTCGCGGTTTCCGCTGAACGTATTGCTCGGATCCAGGACCTCCGGATCGTGGTGCGGCCACTCCTGCCAGTTCGTCCAGATCATCCCGAGGTTGCGGGTCGCGAGGCTGACGCTCCCCCGCGTCGTGCCGACCTTCTCCACCCACGCGTCCGGCAGGCGGTAGGTGAGTGAGAGCTCCCGGAACCGGACGAACGAAGCCTCGTTGACCCAGAGGGCGAACTCGCCGCTCGCGCCGTACTGGGCCTCGGCCACGTCGTTGATGTCGTACTCACGCGGGTAGAGGTTGAGGTGGGTCTGCTGGTACGCGGAGTACCTCCACCAGGCCTGCAGATCGTACTTGCTCTGGCCGATCTTGCCCTGGACGAGCGCGTCGATCGTCAGGCGATCGCCGATGTTGACGGACGAACCCAGGGACACCTCGTAGTTCGGATCCGGATGCCCCTGGTAGATCCACGCGTCCGGGTCGCATTCGACAGGCTGCGCGTTGCCGTCGTCACAACGCATCGTGTCGCGGTTGATCTGATCGGAACCCGCCTCGTACTCGGCGAAGATCACCTTCGGCGCGAACAGTGAGCCCACCGGGAAGCCCTCGGCGTGCCGGGTCGTCCATCCGAGCTGGAGGAAGCCGTCCAGCCCGAGCTCCTCGATCCGGTTCCTGTTGGTGCTCCCGTTGAGGCTGAGGTCCCAATCGAACGACTGGGTTTCCAGGATGCGGGCGTTCAGGCCGAGCTCGATGCCACGGTTGTTGATCTGCCCGATGTTCACGAACTGCTCTTCCGTGAAGCCGCTCGAAGGTGCGACGTTGCGCCCCACGATCGCGTCCTTGGTGGTCTGGTCGTAGTACGTGAAGTCGATCGCGACCCTTCCGCCGAACAGGCCCGCGTCGAAGCCGGCCTCGATCTCGACGCCCCGCTCAGGGCCGAGCGCGCTGTTGCCCGGGGAGTCCGGCCGCAGCGTGGCCGACCCCGACGGAGAGGCCCGGGTGGTGAAGCTGCGGAGGGCGTCGAAGGCGTCGGGCTGCTGACCCGATTCACCGTAGGCCGCGCGGAGCCGGAACGAGTTGATGAAGTCGAGGCCCCAGAAGCCCTCCTCGCTCATCACCCACGAGGCGCTCACCTTCGGATAGTAGACGAGGTCGAACTCCTCCCCGAACGAGCTGTTGTCGTCGGCCCGCAGCGCCCCGATCAGGAAGAGGCGGTCGCGCCAGCCGATCTGCTCCTGCACGTACACGCCGACCGTATTGTTCTCGACGAGGTTGTCCGAGCCCGACCGAATGCCGGCGGCGCTGACGCTCGCCAGACCGATGGCCGGAAAGCGCGAGCCGTCGGCCGAGACGTTCTCGATGGACCTCGTGTATACCTGGAAGCCCACCGACGTGGTGGATCGCAGGGTCTCGGACACGTCCTTGGTGCCCGAGGCGGCGTAGTCGAACGTGCTGTAGATCACCGACTCCCGATTCAGCGACCTTCCGCCGAGCGCGGCGTTCGTGGAGTAGAACTGCGCCGACTCGGGGTTCAGGAACGTGTCCAGCTGATCCTCCAGCTGGTCGGTGACGTCGAGCCCGAACGTGAGCCGGTGCATGAACCAGTCGAAGGGCGTGTGGGTCGCCGTGAGACCCGCCGTCATCCGGTTCGCCTCGTGGAGATCGACGTCCTTCTCGATGCGGGACTCCGGCGTCGCGGTCCGATAGCCGCGCCGGGCATCACCGTCTCCCAGACGGGTCGGGTCGGCGTACACCGCATCCTCGTACGGGAAGTCGTCGGGGAGGCGGAGCCGCGTGAGCCCGAGCCCGGCGTTCGCCGAGATCGTCAGCTCCTCGTTCGGCTGGGCCACGACGTTCACCCGGCCGTTGTACTTCTTCGCCCAGCTGTTGAACGTCACGCCCTCATCGGACGAAGCCGAGCCGGCGATGAAGTACTGGAAGGCCTCCGTGCCCCCGGACACGTCCATGCCGTAGTACTGGGTGTGGCCGTCGCGGAACATCAGGTCCGACTCGGCCTGGTTCTCCAGGATGTTGAGCGACTCGATCTGCCCCGTGCTCGGGTTCACCCCCCAGTTGGTGGGCGTGCGTCCCGCCGGGTCGCGGAACCACTGCGCACCCTGCCGCAGGGTGAAGTTCCACTGGGCCGCGCCGACGGCGCCCCGCTTCGTCCTGATGTTGATGACGCCGTTGGCGGCCTCGGTGCCGTACAGCGTGGCCGCCGCCGGCCCCTTGATCACCTCCATGCTCTCGATCATCGCAGGGTCGAGGTCGTCGATCCTGGAAACGTCCCGGGTGCCGCTCTCCATGCTGTTGTTCACGCGAACGCCGTCGATGTAGATGAGCGGTCCGTCGTTCACGAGGCGCATGGTCGAGCTGCCGCGGATCTTGATCGTGGACGCGGTGCCGGCGTCGCCCGAGCCCTGCTGCACCACGACTCCGGCCACTCGTCCCCTCAGGAGGTCCGAGACGTTCGTGATCGGCTGAAGCTCCGCGACCTGTGCGTCGAGCACGGCGACGGAGTTGCCGATCTCGCGTACCCGGCTCGCCGACGCCGTGCCCGTCACGACGAGCTCGTCCAGCTGGAGCGCCTGCTGGCTGAGGAAGAGGTTCTGAACCACGGACTGGCCGCCACCGACGGTCACCGGGACGGACTCCGTCCTGTAGCCGAGAGACTGCACGGTCAGCGTGTGGGTTCCGGCCGGAACGTTCAGCAGGATGTATCCGCCGTCGGCACGCGTGAGCGCGCCGAGCTCGAGGCCCTCCAGGAAGACCTGAGCCGACTCGACGGGGTTGCCGGTAGCCTGATCCCGGACCGAGCCCGCGATGGTCCCCTGGGCGACGAGCGGGCCGGGAAGGACCATGAGCAAGGTGACCACGAACGACGAGAGCGATCTCATTCGACCTCCAGCGGCAAATGAAAACCGACAAAGCACGAGATCGACGATCATCACGCCCTAGCTACGCCGAGCTTCGCGCTGATGGCTCACCCTTGAAGCGGCGAAGGTACGACGCGCGTCGATCGGCCGACAGGGTGCCCGGGGCGACCCGCGCGACGGCCCCTCCTGCCGCCGGCGCGACTCGACGGACCGGTCATCGGAGCCGCAGCGCGACCCAGCCCGCGGGGTGGTCCTCCCCTCCGATGGCCACGACGATGTACTGGATTCCGTCGTGGAGGTAGGTCATCGGCGCGGCCGTCGTGCCGGCGTCCAGCTCCGTCGTCCACATGACCGCCCCTGTCGCCTTGTCGTAGGCCCGAAAGTGCCTGCCCCAGCCGTCGTCGCCCGTGCCGATCACGGCGTCGCCGCCCTCGCCGATGAACAGGAGCGTCTTGGTGAGGAGCGGCGCGGCGCGTCCCGCCACGCCGAGTGGCGGAAGGTCGAGCCCCTCGAGCAGCGGGTGATCCCGCGGACCGTTTCCGTTGGCGACCACCCAGGCGTGCTCACCGCGGCCCAGGTCGATCGCCGTGATCCGGCCGTAGGGCGGCTTGAAGATCGGTAGACCGTCGATGTCCGGGACGGCGGGCCCGTCGGGCCACTCACCCGCGAAGGGCACCCTGGCGCCCTCCTGATCCGACGTGCGCGCGATGCTGTACACGTCGGGCAGCATGTGAGAGACGGCGTAGTACATGCCCGTCTCCGGATCGAACGCGCCGGTGTTCCAATTCCCCGACCCCCAGACGCCCGGCCGCGCGAGCGTTCCCCGCTTGCCCCCCCGCTCATCGCTCCTGAGCGTCGGTGGCGTGAAGATCGGCCCGAGAACGAAGGGCTCGACCAGCTCCAGCGCCCGCGCGCGCAGCTCGGGGGTGAAGTCGATCAGGTCGTCTTCCGTCACACCCTGCGCACCGAACGGGGGTGGCTTGGTGGGGAAGGGCTGCGTGGCCGAGGTCACCTCGCCGGGCACCGTCGACCGGGGCACCGGGCGCTCCTCGATGGGCCATACCGGCTGGCCGGTCACGCGGTCGAACACGTACAGGAATCCTGTCTTGCTCGGCTGCATCACCGCGCGGATCCGCCGTCCGTCGACGACGATGTCCCCCAGGATCGGCGGACCCACGGTGTCGTACTCCCAGACATCGTGGTGGACCATCTGGAAGTGCCACCTGAGCTCGCCGGTCCGGGCGTCCAGCGCGACGAGGCTGTTGGCGTAGAGGTTCCAACCAGGCCGGTGGCCACCGTAGTACGCAGCGGTCGGTGAGGACAGCGGAACGTAGACCGACCCGAGCCCCTCGTCCGCGCTGAGGCAGCACCAGGACCCCAGGTCACCTGACCACTCCCAGGCGCCCTCGCCCCACGTGTCGTTCCCCGGCTCGCCCGGCCGAGGGACGACGTGGAAGGTCCACAGGAGCCTGCCCGTGCGGGCGTCGAACCCACGGACGTCCTCGGGCGCCGCCTCCTTGGCGACCCCGCTGTCACCGGCTCCACCGATGATCCCGGCCACCACGACCACGTCGCCGACGACGATCGGGCCCGAGCTCCAGCGGAAGCCCTCCGCCTCGGGCGACGGGGCCGTAAGGTACGCGCGTCCCCCGGCTCCGAAGTCGGGAATGTACTCGCCCGTCTCGGCATCGAGGGCATAGAGGTATGGCTCGCGCACCGCGAAGAGCCGCCGGCCGGAGCCCTCGCTCCACGAGTCCAGCCCTCGATTACTCCGTCCGCTCACGAACTCCAGCGTCGACTCGAAGGGCCGCTGGCGCCAGAGCGTCGCCCCGGTGCCGGGATCGAACGCCTCGATCAGCCCGACGCCGTTCGGGGCGTAGAGGACGCCTTCGATCATCACGGGGGTCGACCTCAGGTAGCTCGAGACCGTCAGGTCCGGGAACGCGCGGATCAGGGCCGCATCGACGGCCGGACGGCGCCAGGCGATCTCGAGCCGCTCGACGTTGTCCCGATCGATCTGATCGAGGGCGGAGTAGCGCGTGAAGGCCTTGTCCGAGCCGTAGTAGCGCCACTCGTGCTCGGGACGGCCCTGCTGGGCGGGCCGTCCCTCGGCGGGCGTGCCCGAAAAGAGGCCCACGAAGACGAACGCGAATACGAGATCACGAATACGCGACACGAGAGTCCTCCGGCTCGGGCGGAATTGGGTCGTCAACATACGCGCGGGCGGCTCCATCGAGCGACCGCGCGCTGGCCGGGCCGCCGGGCCGCACCTATTTTGCGAGCAGTCGGACAGGTGACGGGTCACGGCGCGGAGACTGCGGCCCCGGGACCGAGGACGGAACGAGAGATGCCGGTAAGCAAGACCCTTGCCGCCTCACTGGCCCTGTTCGGGACGCTGCTGCTCCATGCGGGCGTGGGGAAGGACCCCGGCGTCTCCGTAGGCGCCTTACGGGCAGGTCACCGCGCCGACGACATCGCACATGCGACGCGCACTGCGGTGGACGACAACGCGGTGATCCGCCAGTACTGCGTCCGCTGCCACGACGACCAGAGGCTGCGCGGCAACATGTCGCTGGAGCGCTTCGACGCCGAGGCGCCCGAGCGGCACGCCGAGCTCACCGAGAAGATGATCGTGAAGCTCCGCGCCGGCATGATGCCGCCACCGGGAGTGAGCCGGCCCGCGGGAGACACGCTGCTCGCGCTCGTCACCGCGCTCGAAGAGCGCATCGACGCGGCCGCCGCGGCCGCCCCGAACCCAGGAGGGCGCGCCTTCCAGCGCCTCAACCGAGCCGAGTACGAGCGCTCGATCCACGAGCTGCTCGGCATGCGGGTCGCCGCCGCCGACTACCTCCCGCCCGACACCAAGAGCGAGAACTTCGACAACATCGCCGAAGTGCAGATGATGTCACCCATGCTGCTCGACGCGTACCTGAACGCGGCGGCGGAGATCAGCAGGCTGGCGGTCGGAGACCCGCTCGCCGCTCCGTCCGTGGAGACGTACGCCGTCTCGGGGTACTCGTCCCAGGTCGAGCGCGTGGAAGGCGCCCCGCGGGGCACGCGCGGCGGCCTGTCGGTCGTTCACAACTTCCCCGCCGACGGGGAGTACGCGTTCAGCCTCGTCTTCGAGCACACGACCACGGGGGACGGCTTCGCGGGCCAGCTCGCGCGCGGGCAACAGGTCGAGATCTCCATCCACGGGGAGCGCAGGGCGCTGCTCGACGTCGACGCCTGGATGACGTACGCCGATCCACAGGGGATCTCGATGCGGACCGACCCCATTCCGCTGCGTGCCGGCCCGCAGCGTGTCACGGCGGCGTTCCCGAGGACGTCGGAGGGGCCGGTCGAAGACCTTCTGTCGCCACACGACTGGTCGATCGCGGACCGCCATACGGGGATGGGTGGGTACGGCCTCACGCTGCTTCCGCACCTTCGGGAGCTGACGATCTCGGGACCGTTCGACGTGACCGGGGTCTCCGCGACACCGGTGCGGGAGCGCATCTTCACGTGCCGGCCGACGAGCCCGGCGGAGGCGCGTCCCTGCGCCGAGGAGATCGTGGCTCGGCTCGGGCGCCGCGCGTACCGCCGCCCGCTGACGGATCGCGACCGGGACGCGCTGATGCGGTTCTACGACGAGGGCGCGCAGGAGGGCGGATTCGAGTTCGGGGTGCGCACGGCGTTGCAGGCGATGCTCGCGAGCCCGCACTTCATCTTCCGGATCGAGGAGCCGCCCGCCGGGGCCGAGCGCGGGCAGAGCTACCGGATCCACGACCTCGACCTGGCATCGCGCCTCTCGTTCTTCCTGTGGGCGCTCCCGCCCGATGAGGAGCTGCTGACGCTCGCCGCGGCGGAGGAGCTCTCGAGGCCCGACGTCCTCCGCGCCCAGGTCCGCCGGATGCTCGCCGACGAGCGGTCCGCCGCGCTCGGGACGCGCTTCGCCGCTCAGTGGCTCAGGCTCCAGGACCTCGACAAGGTCCACCCCGACTCCTACTGGTTCCCGGACTTCGATCAGCAGCTCGCCGACGCCATGCGGCGCGAAACCGAGCTGCTCTTCACGAACCTGGTGTGGAGCGACGGCAGCCTCCTCGACCTCTATACGGCCGACTACACGTTCGTGAACGAACGCCTCGCGCGGCATTACGGCATCGACGGCGTGACCGGCCCCGAGTTCCGCCGCGTTACCTATCCCGATCGACGCCGCTCGGGCCTCCTCGGTCACGGCAGCATCCTCACCCTGACGTCGCACGCCAACCGCACGTCACCCGTGCTGCGGGGCAAGTGGATCATGGAGGTGCTCATGGGCACGCCGCCCCCGCCACCGCCGCCCGGCATACCCGACCTCGAGGAGACCGACCCTGCCACCGACGGTCGAATGCTGACGACACGCGAGCGCATGGAGCTCCACCGCGCCAACCCCACCTGCAACGCGTGTCACCGCTTCATCGACCCGATCGGCTTGGCGCTTGACAACTTCGACGTCACCGGCCGCTGGCGGATCCGGGAGAACGGCACGCCGCTGGATACGCGCGGCGAGCTGTACGACGGCACGCCCATCTCGTCTCCGTCCGAGCTGACGGAGGCTTTGCTGCGACGCGAGGAGCCGCTGCTCAGGACCTTCACGCAAAACCTGATGGCGTATGCGTTGGGGCGCCGCGTCGAGCACTACGATCAGCCGACCGTGCGCGCCATCGTGCGGGGGGCGGAGGCGAGCGGCTACCGGATCTCCGCGTTCGTGATCGGCGTCGTCGAGAGCGACGCGTTCCAGTTGCAGCGGGTGGCGGCGGCCGACCAGGACGCGGGGGATGGGCAGAAGCCGGAGACATCGGAGGACTGATCATGCAGTTCATCACAGGAAAGCACCTCGAGCGCCGCACGTTCCTGCGCGGCATGGGCGCGTCCCTGGCGCTCCCGTTCTTGGACGCCATGGTGCCCGCGGGGAGGATGTCGGTCGGGGGTGCCTCTCACGCGGACGCGGCCACACGACTCGTGGCCATCGAGCTCGTGCACGGCGCGGCGGGATGCAACGAATGGGGTGCGACCCTGAATCTGTGGAACCCCGCCGAGATCGGCCGGGATTTCGACCTGACGCCGAGCGCGCTGCGTCCTCTGGAGCCGTGGCGCCGGTACCTCACGATCGTCAGCAACACGGACTGCAGGATGGCCGAGGCATTCGAGCCGCACGAGATCGGCGGCGATCACTTCCGCTCGAGCGCGGTCTTCCTGACCCAGTCGCATCCGAAGCAGACGCGGGGCTCCGACATCTTCGTCGGCGCCTCCCTCGATCAGATCTGCGCACGGCGCTTCGGCCAGGATACGCCGATCCCTTCGATGCAGCTCTGCATCGAGCCCGTGGATCAGTCCGGCGGGTGCGCGTACGGCTACTCGTGCGTGTACACCGACTCGATCAGTTGGGCCTCCCCGACGGAGCCGCTTCCGATGGTCCGCGACCCCCGCGTGGCCTTCGACATGCTCTTCGGCGCCGGGGGAACGCCCGAGGAGCGGGCCAGGCGGCGCCGCACGAACAGCAGCATCCTCGACTGGATCACGGACGAGGCCGCGTACCTGCGAGCCCGGCTCGGGCCCAACGACACGGAGCGCCTGGACGGGTACCTCACGGCCGTCCGCGAGCTCGAGCGCCGCATCCAGGCGGTGGAGGCTCAGAACAGCACCGGAGAGGTTCGCGAGCTACCGGGCGTGCCGGCCGGCGTGCCCGACTCGTTCGAGGAGCACATGAAGCTGATGTTCGACCTGCAGGTGCTCGCCTTCGCCTCGGACACTACCCGCATCTTCTCCTTCAAGACCGGGCGGGACGCGTCGGGTAGGATCTACCCCGAGAGCGGCACGGACCGGCCCTTCCATCCCGCGTCTCATCACGGCGGGAGGGAGGAGGCGATCCTGGAGTTCCACAAGATCAACACGTATCACGTGGGCATGCTGCCGTACTTCCTGGAGAAGCTGCACGGCATCCAGGAAGGTGACGGCACGCTTCTCGACAAGACGATGATCCTGTTCGGCTCACCCATGGCCGACGGCAACCTGCACAACCACCGACGCTGCCCCCTGGTGGTGCTCGGCGGCGCGAACGGTCGCCTCGGCGGCAACGTCCACGTCAAGGCCCCCGATGGGATGCCCATGGCCAACGTCATGCTCGGCCTGTTGCACCAGATGGGGATGGACGATCTGGAGAGCTTCGGTGACAGCACGGGGGACTTCCCGCTCACGATGCCGTCGTCGTCCACGGCCCAGGCCGGCTGAGCGCGCGCGCGGCTGAGCAACGGGCCGCCCAGCGCGGTGTGATCCCATGCTAGGGGGCGAGCGCCGATTGGTTCTCGCCCGGTAGGACCTGACGCAGATCATCGACCGCCACGGAGAGGACGACCGCGTCGCCCGCCGACTGAACCATCCTGGTCGGGATCTCGAGTGCCCCGGCGTGGAACACGCCGCGGTCCGCGCCCAACCGATCCGCCACTTCCTTGCGCAGCTTCACCTGCAGCGACTCCACGCGCCAGGAGTCGCCCTCGACGAATAGAGCGGCGATCTCCCCGATCGCCAGCCCGTCCGAAGCGATCACGGTCCGCCCGCGAAGGTTCGCGTCCGATAGCCTCATACCCTCGTCCTCCCATGGAAACACGATTCCGTGTTTCCATCCATGCACGTCCCGAGCCAGACCGACGCTGGCGGCCGACCCGAGGGCTCGTCAGCCCTGCCGCAGCCGATGCCACGCTGCGAGGACCGCGCGCTCTCGTTCCGGCGCCAGCCCGGCGACGGGCGTCTCGCGTCGCGTCGCGGGAAGGCCATGCCACCACTCGAGGGTGTCTTTCGCCGTATCGGCCAGGGGCCGGTAGGTGAGGCCCGCGGCGATCGCCCGCTCCACGCGCACAGCCAGCACGCCTTCCGTGGAAGGGCGGCGCCAGACGGTCAACTCCGACCAGGGCTGGATTCCTTGCTCGAGAAGAAACTCGGTCGGTACCCAGGCGATGCTCACCTCCGCCGCGGTCACCGCCCGGATCCCGTACAGGAACTCGGCCATGGAGTAAGGAGTGCGCGGGCCGGTGGCGTTGAACACTCCCGCCGTCGCCTGCTCGGCCATGTGCACGATGAACGCGGTCAGATCACGAACGTCGATGACCTGAACGGCAAGACTCCCGTCTCCGGGTGCCAGCACCTCCCCGCCTCGGTGCATCCGGACGGGCCAGTACGTGAACCTGTCGGACGGGTCACCCGGACCCACGATGAGCCCTGGGCGAATGATGGTGGCGCGGCCAGGAAAGGAGTGCTCCACTTCCCTTTCCGCCTGGGCCTTGTTCGCGCCGTACGCGCTACCGCCGGCGGCCAGAGCGAGCTCGAGGTCCTCCGCCGTGTAGACGACGCCCTGTTCGTTCGTTCCTGGATGAACGGGGCTCTTGTAGACGGACAGAGTCGAAATGAAGACGTAGTGCTCCGCCTGATTCGTGAGCAGACCGGCCGAGTCTCGCACCCACTTCGGAAGCGTGGCGTGGTTGTCGATGACCACATCCCATTCCCTCCCGAGGAGCGCCCTGAGGTCCCCGTCCCGGTCTCCTCGCAACTGCTCGACGCCGGGGAAGAGACCGGGGTTCGTCCGACCCCTGTTGAAGAGCGTGAGGGCATGACCCCGTTCCAGGGCGTACCGCACCTCCGGCGGTCCGATGAAGCCCGTTCCCCCGAGTATGAGAATCCGCTTGGCCCTCGCGGCGCTGGAGCCGACGCCCGGGCCGGGGGGGAGCGGGGTGTCGCTGTCTCCGGCCCTGTCCCCGGCCACCCTGGGCAGGCCGAAAACCGCTCCCGCGGCGGCGGATAGCCTCAGGAAGTCCCGCCGGGTCGTCACGTCTCGGCCCCGTTCGCGGCTCCGAGCCGTCAACGCGGCGCGTCTGTCCCGTCCGTGGTGGTCGTCCTCCGGTGCCGCTCGAACCATTGCCTCATGTACAGCTGCGTACGCATGAAGTTGGAGGGCCGAGACGTCGTGCCGTGCCATTCGTCGTTCATTTGCACCAGGGCGGTGGGGACCCCCCGAAGCTTCAACGCCCGGTAGAACTCTTCGGTTTGGCTCATGGGCGTACGCAGATCCCTGACGCCGGTCATGAGCATCGTCGGTGTGGTGACGTTCCCGACGTGGAATAGTGGCGACCGCTCGATGTATTGAGTTGGATCCTCCCACGGCCACATCGCGAAGTTGCCCATCAACGAAGCACGGCGCGGATCATCGACAGTGCCCACGAAGCTGATCCAGTTGATCACGGGACAGTTCACCGAGGCGGCGGCGAAGCGGTCGGTCTGAGTCACGGTCCAGGCCGTCAACACGCCGCCGCCACTGCAACCGTACACGAACAGGTTTCGCTCGTCGATATAGCCGCGGTTGATCAGCGAATCCACGCCGATCATTAGGTCATGATAATCCCTGTCGGGAAACGCGTTCGAGATCGCGGCCGCGAACTTCTCCCCGTAGCCGGTGCTCCCACGCGGATTCGTATAGAGGACGACGTAGCCGTTCGCTGCGTGCTCCTGCCAGCCGAAATTGAACCCCACGTTGTACATGGAGTGCGGCCCGCCGTGGATGGCCAGAATCAGCGGGTACTTCCTCGCCGCATCGAAGTCCGGCGGCTTGACGATCCAACCCTGCACGCGGAAGTCATCCAACGAGCGGTACCAGATCTCCTCGACCTCGCCGAGCGCGCGTCCAGCCAGCACTCCGTCGTTGACGAACGTGAGCTGCCGTATGGCCTCTGGCCGCCGGACGTCGAAGCCAACGATGTCGCCTGGCTCGTGGAAACTGCTCAACGTCCCCACGGCTTGACCGGTCTCGGTGATCGAGGTCACGGAAAGCATGTGGATGCCCTCCGTGATCGGCCGGACCTGCCCGCTCAACGATACGAAGTACAGGTTCTGAGTCCCTTCCTCCGGGACCGAGAGGTAGAGGCCACTTCCGTCCGGAGCCCACGCGAGCACTTGCGGTGAGCGATCGAGATCCGCGGTCAGCACCCGTGGGTTCGAGCCGTCAGCGTTCATCACGTGCACACGCGTCTCGACCCGTACGTTGTCCGTCACGTCGTAACCCGTGTAGGCGACATACTGCCCGTCGGGTGACACGGTTGGATTGCCGTCAGGCCCCACGCGACGGGTCAACTGTCGTATGCTCCCGGTCGCGACATCGACGGAGTAGATGTCCGACTCCCGCCAAACCAGCTCGGCGCCCGCGACTCGATTGGACGTGAACAGGATGGAAACGCCGTCGGGCGTCCAAGCGGGCGACGAGTGATCCCAGTCGCCGCTCGTTAGTTGCCGGGCGGCCCCGCCGGTGCTCGACACCACGAAAACGTGCTCGTACCCCTCTTCGAGGAATCCCGTACCGTCGGCCGTCGAGACGAGTCGCTCAATCACGCGAGGATCAGGCGTCCAGTCGGCTCCGGCAGGTCTCCCCGGCAGGGGGACGTTCCATCGATCTTCGGCTCGCTCGTCAACGGGAACGGACATCGTGAACGCAATGGAGTTGCCGTCCGGCGACCACTGAAGGTCGGAGGGCGACGCCGTCAGTCGCGTGACTTGACTCACCGCACCCTCGGCGTCCATCCACCGCACGAAGATCTGCGAGCTCCCTTCGCCGGCACGAGCGACGTAGGCAAGGCGCGTCCCGTCTGGCGACCAGGTCGCGGAGGACCCGGACAGCAGGTAGCGGTTTCGGCTGCCGTCCGCATTCATGATCCAGACCGCGGAGCTCCGGCTGTCATTCATCTTGTCCACCCACCGGCGGGTGTAGACGATCTCCTGCCCGTCCGGAGAGAGCTGGGGACTCGCTACGCTCTCGATGTCGAGAAAGAGATCGAGGGTCAACTTCTCCTCGCCGCCCTGTTGGGCGGCAACAGGCCCGGCAAGGAGCGCAAGAAGCGCCAGGGTGAGGATGCGTGCATGATTCATGTGTAGCCTCCTATTGCGCGAGTGCGCGGTACTGCAGGTGCTCGGCCAGGAATACCGTCATCCGCTCGAGGCGGTCGCGAACCGTCGCCCTGTAGCGCGACAGCCCGTGGTCCTCATGAGGGTACTCCACGTAGGTCAGCAGCTCTGCCTTGCCCAACTCCGCCATGCGCTTCGCCCATACCCGAGACTGACGTGGCGGCACGGACGAGTCTCGCAAGCCCTGGAAGAGCAACTGCGGCACCTGGACGTTCTCGACGAAGTTGATGGGCGAGCGGTTGTAGTACTCTTCGGGAATCTCCGCGGCGGGTCCGCCGAACTCCGCCCGTTCGCGCACAGGTGTCCGGCCAGCTGTCCACGCGATGCCCGACGCCCCGAACCGGTCTATCGCCAGGAGCTCCCAGTCGGCAACCGGGGCGCGGATGACCTGGGCCTGGAACGCATCCGGTCGTTCGGTCGCGATGACGAAGCTCATGTACCCGCCACCGCTCCCTCCCCAAGTGGCTTTGCGGGTCATGTCGATGTACCCGAGCCCCTCGAGGTACGGAAGGACGCTCATCACGTCGTCGAGCTCCATTCCACCGTAGTCGCCTATGTGGAGGTCGTGGAAGCCCGCACCGAAGCCCCGACTTCCCCGAGGATTCGGCGCAATGACGACGAACCCCCGATCCACGAAGTACTGGTTCATCATCTGGAAGCCGTGGTTCCACTGACCCGGGTGGCCGTGCAACCGGACGATGACGGGATATCGACGACCAGGATCGAAATTCCTCGGCTTCCACAGAATGGCCGGGATCTGGAGGCTGTCCGTAGAAGGGAAGAAGACCTCCTCCGGGACGCTGAGGCTCGTGGGGTCGACTCTCCCCATCGAGCTCGTGATCTGACGAGCGGTACCGCCTTCCGCTGGAATCACCCAGAGATCTCGCGTCGTGACCCCGGTCGTCTCCGTGAACGCAATGCTGCGTCCGTCCGGTGAGAACTTGGGCCCCGAGCGGCTGCCCTTGGGTCTGTCGGCGGTGAGAATCCGCACCTTTCCCGCCCCGCTTGCATCGGCGACCGCCAGGTCCTGACTCATCCCGACGTCGTCGCTACGGACGAAGACGAGCTCGGTTCCATCCGGCGACCAGGAGGCGCCGCTGTGCTCGTGCGGGCTGTGCGTGATGACCGTTACGCGCCCGGTCTGAACGTTCACCACGCCGACCTGTGAGAACCCGCTGGCCCCCTTCGTAAAGGCCATGCGGGTTCCGTCCGGCGACCATGACACGGAGCCATTGCCGCCAGTGAAGCCGCGCTCCACGATACGCCTGGCTTCACCCCCGCTGGCGGGGCGTACCCAGATGTCGCCCTGTCTCGAGAAAGCCACGGTCTGCCCGTCGGGCGACCATGTAGGTGACGTTTCCTGTGCGTCTCCCTCGGTGAACTGACGGGGCCAGGCGACGTCGGACTCGAGATCCCGCAGATAGATCCGGGCTCCGCCGCCTGTTCGCGCGTAATAAGCGAGCGTTCGCCCGTCGGGAGACGGCGCAGGGCCCGTCTCGATGCTCCCGTCGTTGAACGTGAGGGCCCTCGCAGGGCCGCCGCCAGCGGGCATCATGAAGATGTTGTCATAGCTCTGGAAGTAGCGTGCCGACGTGAAGAAGATCGTGCTCCCGTCGGCTGACAACGTGAGCTGACCCTTCGGCTCAGGACGCTCACCCTCCGGGTTGACACTCAGTAGCTCCGGCTCGCCACCACCTGCCGATACTCGGAAGATCTCGTCCGTGTCGCTCTCCGCGTTGTCACTGGTGTAGTAGATGTGCGCACCGCTGGGCGACCAGTCGAAGGAGCCGACGCCGGTGACGGTCATCCAATCGTCGAGCGAGTATAGAGGCTCGGGTGTGGGCAGGTCCGCCCCACCCCCACACGCGGCGGCCACGCCAATCACCGCCAGAGCCATCCCTGTCAGGGCTTCGAGGCGCTTCCGTCGCATCATGAGCTCATCCTCGGATTGGTGTTGAACCGCTGTTGTTCTCCCTACGCTCCGCGCCGGCTGCCCCCCTTCCTCGCTGACGGCTCAAGCGGCCTCCGAAAGACACGCTTCCGTGAAGTTCGGATTGTCACGCTCGATCCGTGGAACCGGGAAGTTGACGAGATCTCCGAACGTCGGATAGTGCGGTCTGAAGTAGGCGCCAGTGGGGTACACGCTCTCACTGTCCAGCCCGTAGTTGCGAACCAACCGACGCAGGTCTCCCAGGCGCTTCCCCTCCAGCCATGTCCATAAGGCGCGCTCCTGAAAGTGGAACCTCACCCGCTCCTCCTGCGTCATGCCGAGGACGTCGACCGAACCGAGGCCGATCGACGCCCGCAGGTCATCATGGACGGCCTGGAACGCATCCGCATCCCCGACGTCCAGGTGAGCCTCAGCCTCCGCAAGGCGTGCCTCGATCCCGCTGGCGAGCGGCACGGGACTGTCCGCAAGTGGATACTTCAGCTGGCGAAAGTGGTCCGTCTCGTCGAAGCCCCTGCCGGCTTCCTCGTACGGCGTCCTCGGATCGCCACTGTCGAAAGCACCGAAGTAGTCGAGCCCGGTAGCACCCTTGTTGGTGGTCGCCGAGTTCCTCTGCTGGACGTTGATGACGCCGCGAATCCCGTTCTCCTGGCTCGCCGTATTCGTGGAATACTTGACGGTATAGAGGAAGTCGGTGGGCACCGGCGCCACGACTTGAGCAGCCTGTTCGTAATCAGCCAGGTTGAGGAGAACCCGTGCCTTGCCCACCCGTGCGAGATACTCCAGCTCGTCGAGTCCCGCCGCGGTGGCGGTGGCGATCGCAGCATCGAAGTGATCGAGTGCTCGGTCGAGCACCTGCTGCGTCGTCTCGGGTTGGCCGAACGTGATGGTCGCTCCCTCGGACGTGCTGAACGGTACGCCCGAGCAGAACGACTCGGCGAACTGGATGTATGTGTATCCGGCGAGGCTCTGCATCTCGGCGATTGCCTCCTCACGCTCGTCGACCTCGGCGGCATTCTCGTACCGGCCTATGGTACTCTCCATCGCGAATCGCGCCCTGTGGAGATCGGTGTAGTATGCGCTCAGGTCGCCGTTCGTATCGGTCGTACGGCGCGCGTCAGTCTGATTGTCGTCACCCTGGGTGTTGGTGGAGTGGCATTCGTCGGTGAAGAGGCAACCGAGTTGTACGTGGCCCGACGGAGCCGTGTCATCGCCCTCACCGGAGAAGGCCCGTACGAAGTCACCGTAGGCGCCCGCCCGGAAGGCGGCGAGCCCCGCGGGCGTATTCAGGTTCTCCGGCCGCACGATATCGGGTGTGTCGACGGAGAGGGTGTCCTCGCACCCCGTCCCCGCGACGAGCGCAGCGAGCAGGAGGATCGCCGGCCCGCCGGACGACCTCGAGCAATTGA
>Ga0302046_10000618_pt1 | contig 35362 bp, 33 predicted proteins | sample RVTome_11_FD_200261 | JGI IMG/M metagenome (GOLD analysis project Ga0302046, IMG submission 200261) | Soil microbial communities from uranium-contaminated site in the Upper Colorado River Basin, Wyoming, United States - RVT147D111 (version 2) ...
ATTCGTCCCTCCATGACAAGGAGAGACCTTCAGAATCCAAATCTTCACAAAAAGCAATACTCGACAAACATTCATATGCGATTCCCCTGCCCAGCGGGGGGCTGAAACGCCTTCGGCGTTTCAGGGGAGGGGAGAGGAGCGGCCAACGAGGGCGTCCATTTTGGGTGTCCGAGACGGCCGCAATGCGCATATGCAGGCCGCCTGTCGGCGGCAGCCCCCCACCCTTGCCCTCCCCCCTTCGGGAGGAGGGGATTACGTCCATCCGACCGCATGGCCCCGCTACAGCGCCTTGGCCTCGTCGCGGAGCAGGAATTTCTGGACCTTTCCCGTGGAGGTCTTGGGCAGCTCCTTGAACACCACGGTCTTGGGCGCCTTGAAATGCGCCATGTTCGAGCGGCAATGCTCGATGATCTCGACCTCGGTGGCGTTGGCGCCGGGCTTCAATTCGACGAAGGCGCAGGGGGTCTCGCCCCATTTCTCGTCGTCCTTGGCGACCACCGCGGCGAGCGCCACCGAGGGGTGCTTGTAGAGCACCTCCTCGACCTCGATCGAGGAGATGTTCTCGCCGCCGGAGATGATGATGTCCTTGGCGCGGTCCTTCAATTCGACATAGCCGTCGGGGTGCCAGACGCCGAGGTCGCCGGTGTGGTACCAGCCGCCGGCGAAGGCCTCGTCGGTGGCCGTGGGGTTCTTCAAATAGCCGCGCATGATGGTGTTGCCGCGCATGAGGACCTCGCCCATGGTCTCGCCGTCGCGCGGCACCGCCTCGGTGGTGCCGGGCCTGGCGACGCGGAGATCCTCGAAGATCGGATAGGCGACGCCCTGGCGCGCCTTGATCTCGGCCTGGCGCTCGATCGGCAGCGCGTCCCATTCCTCGTGCCAGGCGCAGATCGTCGACGGCCCCGAGACCTCGGTGAGGCCGTAGACGTGCTCGACGGCGAAGCCCTGGCGCGCCATCTCGGCCAGCACCACGGCGGGCGGCGGCGCCGCCGCGGTCATGATCTTGACCTGGTGGTCGAAGGGCGTGCGCTCGGCCGCGACGGCGTTGGCGATGAGCTGGAGGACGATGGGCGCGCCGCAGAGATGCGTCACCGTGTGCTCGGCGATCGCCTGGAAGATCGGCTTGGCCTCGACCCGGCGCAGGCAGACGTTGATGCCGGCCATGGCGGTGTTGGTCCAGGGAAAGCACCAGCCGTTGGCGTGGAACATCGGCAGGGTCCAGAGATAGGTCGGGTGGAGCGGCATGCCCCAGGCCATCACGTGGCCGACCGCGAGCATGTAGGTGCCGCGGTGGCTGGCGACCACACCCTTGGGATTACCCGTCGTGCCTGAAGTGTAGCTGAGCGCGATGGCCTGGAACTCGTCGTCGGGCAACGACCAGTCGTAGGCGGGGTCGCCGGTGGCGATGAAGGCCTCGTAGTCCATCTCGCCGAGCAGCTCGCCGCCCTCGGCGAGCTTATCGTCGATGTCGATGACGGGGATCGCATGGTCGAGCCGGCCCAGCGCCGCCTTGATGGTGGGCGAGAACTCGCGGTCGGTGATCAGCAGCTTGGCGCCGCCGTGGCCGAGGATGAAGGCGATGGTGGCGGCGTCGAGGCGCACGTTGAGGGTGTTGAGCACGGCGCCGGTCATCGGCACGCCGTAATGCGCCTCGAAGAGCTCGGGCACGTTGGGGGCCATCACCGCGACCACGTCGCCCTTCGAAATGCCGCGCCGGGCGAGCGCCGAGGCGAGCTGGCGCGAGCGCGCGTAGACCTCGCGCCAGTTGGTGCGGCGCTCGCCGTGGACGACCGCGGTGCGCTCGGGATAGACCTCCGCGGCGCGCGGCAGGAAGCTCAGCGGCGAGAGCGGGACGTAGTTGGCGTCGTTGCGGTCGAGATGGTCCTCGAACGGGTTCGCGGCGGGTTTCTTCGCCATCGCAACACTCCTCCCTCATGTCGAACGGCAGGTTTTCCGGTTTTCTTACGCTACCGTAAAAACTATTTCACTGCGACGGCCCGACGCCGTCAAGGTCCGAGACCCGAGCGCGCGCCCCGCGGGCAGCGCATGTCGGCGCCGGCGCGCCGCGCCCGGCAATGCACGCGTCAGATCGTGCGGCCGCCGTCGACCTCCAGGCAGACGCCGGTCAGGAACTCCGCCTCGTCGGAGACCAGGAAGAGCGCGGCGTTGGCGATGTCCTGGGGCACGGCGAGGCGGCCGAGCGGCACCGTGGAGACGAACCTGGCGTAGGCTTCGTCGGTGCGCGTGCCGCCGAGGAACTCGTCGAGCATCGGCGTGTCGGCGGCGACCGGGCAGAGCGCGTTGACGCGGATCTTCTGCGGCGCCAGCTCGACGGCCATCGAGCGGGTGAGGGTGATCACCGCGCCCTTGGAGCCGTTGTACCAGGCCAGGCCCGGGCGCGGGCTGATGCCGGCGGTCGAGGCCGTGTTGAGCATGACGCCGCCGCCGCGGCGCCGCAGCGCCGGGATGCCGTGTTGGGCGGCGTGGTAGAGGCTCTTCACGTTGACGTCGAAGATGCGGTCGAACTGCGCCTCGGTGACGTCGAGCATCGGTTGGTTGCGCTGGGGCGTGCCGGCGTTGTTGACCAGGATGTCGAGCCCGCCGTAGGCGTCCTCGGCCTCGGCGACCATGCCCGCGACGTCCTCGGCGTCGGTCACGTCGGCGTGCACGTAGCGCGCCGTGCCGCCCGCCGCGGCGATCTCGTCGGCGAGCGGCCGGCCGGCATTGTCGTTGAGGTCGGCCAGCACGACGGACGCGCCCTCCGTCGCGAAACGGCGGGCGATCGCCTCGCCGAAGCCCGAGGCCGCGCCGGTGACGATGGCGACCTTGTCCTGGAGCCGCATGGGTGTCCTCCCTGGTGACGAGCGACGGCTGCGCCGCTCCGTTGCCGCAGACGACAATACGCCGTGCGGCGGGGCGCACGGAAGCCGGTTTCAGGAAGATGTCGTCGGCGGTCGGTCCGGCGGGGCGGGAGAGGACGCCGCGCGCCTCAGTGCCGCGGGCCGCGGTCGCATTTGGGCTTGGCGCGCGGCCCGACGATCAGGGCATTGCCCTCGCCGGTCGTCATGCCGCAGGGCTTGGACGTCGCCGGTTTCCGCGGCCTCGTGGCCGGGCGCCGCTCGCCGCGCGCGACGGGGGGCCGACCCGCGGGGGCCGGCCCGCCCCCGGCCCGCCGCGCCCGCTCGTGCGCCGGGGACTGGCGCGGCGCGCCGTCCTGGATCGCCTGGAACAGGCGGATGAGGACCGTGTCGAGGTCGAGCGGATCGATGAAGTCGTACTGCTGGACGATGCGGTTGATGAGATCGCTGATCTGGGCCTCGGAGACCTTGGCCTCCTCGCCGGCCTCGCGGCCGTTCACGAGCACCTCGACGCCGGCGCGCAGCGCCGGGACCAGGAGCTCGGGAACGCCGGCGCGCCCGAACAGGTCGGCCTGCTGCTCGGGATGGCCCGCGCGCAGGATCGTCTCGACATGGGCCGGTTGCATCCGGGTGCGGCAGGCGATGCCGGCGACGAAGACGCTGACCTTGCCGTCGCAGAGCGCGCGCAGGAGGAAGGTCGGGGTGAGCCGGCCGATCTCGTTCAGGTGCGTGACGAAGCGATGGGCGGTCTCGATGTTCGCCCGGTTCGGCAGCAGCGCCGAGGTGGCGGCCTCGCGCGACAGCACGCCGAGGCCCTCCAGGAGCTCGGGCGGCATCGCGAAGCGCTCCACCAGATGCGCGCGCAGATGGTCGGAGACCATGGTGACCAGCCGCTCGCCGATCGAGACGGGCAGATCCGACCGGCCCGCCAGGCCTTCGTGGATCGCCTCGCTGGCGATGAAGCCGTCGACGATCCGGTGCATCAGGCGCTCCGACAGCCGCGCCCCGACGTTCGTCACCAGCGCCGCGACCACGCCCTCGTCGCCGTTGGCGACCAGCGCCTCGGCGACCGTGTAGGGCACCTCGCGCCGCCGCGCCACCGCGGTCTGCCGCGCCGGATCGGGGGTGCGGGCGAAGCCGCCGAGGTCGTCGTCGTTCAGGCTTTCGGAGAACTGCAGCATCGGCACCGCGACGCTTTCGAGGTCGCGGGCCATTTCGAGCGCCAGCTCGCGCGGCAGGAACGGGCAATGGGCGAGCTGGCGGGACAGCGCCTCGCGCACCTCGGCCGCCGCCTTGGCGACCCAGACGGCGATGATCTCCTCGGCGAGCTGTCGCTTCTCGCTGTCCGCGGAGGACTGGCGATAGACCGCCGCCAGCCGGTCGGCCGTCGGCGCGATGGCCGCGCTCATGCCGCCGGCCCTGACCTGCTCGATGTCGGTTTTCGTCAGCATCGCGATTTCACTCCAACCGAACGGTGCGATTCGACGGCGCTGGCCGCAGTCAATCCGCCAGAAGGTGCAAATATATAGGAATAATAATGATCAAATGTAAACAATAAACTGCCAGTTTACTATAATTATTCTATTAATATTCGAAGTTTTACAATAAGTTATCTTTATTTTTACTAAAATTATTCTAAAATTTTAGAATCACGTTAGAGAAAGCGTCATTTATTCTTGAGCGGGCGTGCCGGATGCGCCGTGTCGGGCGATGCCGACCGGCGGCGGGCGGAGTAGCGGGGCGGGCGGGGCGACCGGGGCCGCGGGGAGCCGGCAGCACGGTCGGGTGCCGGACGGGGTGGCCGGTCGGGGCGGGATCACGGGCGGCGCGACCGCCCGACGCCGTCGGACTTGCGGTCGCCCTGGAACGGCGGTCGTCCTGGAACCTATGCGGCCTCGCCCGGCAGGGCCGGAAGGTCAGTTGGAGTCGACCTTTTCGGTGACCTGGCCGCGGACGACGTTGAACATGCCGTCGACGCCGTTGGCGAGGTACTCTGCGCCGGCCAGCAGCGCGGCCGCGACGAAGGCGACGAAGAAGCCGTATTCGAGCGCCGTCGCGCCGGTCTCGTCGAGCATGAAACGCCGCAGCGCTTCGAAGCACAAATTGATCCCCAGAACGGTTCCCATGTCGATCCCCTTGGAAATCCCCGAAGCGATTCCTCTGGCGTTGCCGGGCGGCCCGGCCGATCGTCGATCGTTATACTACCATAATAACAAGCCCTGTCATTAAATAATACTGGACAATTGGAAGGTTAATTAAATATGTATCAAATAATATATCTGCAAAATTAAGTAAAATTGTTTCTATTTATTGATGATAGTCGAGAAACCGTTGACGATCGCGGGCCTCCTGCGCCGTCGGCGCCGAAATACCCGCGCCCGGGGATGGCCCGCCCGGAGGCACGGGGGCCATTGCATCGCCCCGGGGCGGCCCGGATCCGGCGGGCTTAACGAAGGATTCACCATGTTTTGCTGGAATGCCCGGCGTCGCTCCCGCGCTTTGCGCCAGCCAACCCGAACCGCCGGTAAGAGGCTTCCCCGATGGATAAATCCGACCTTGCCGCCGCCATCGCGAGCACCTCGGCCATTTCGATGGCGGAGGCCGCCAATGCCGTGGAGTTCGTCCTCTGCGTGATGGATGCCGAGCAACGCCTGGCCGAGACCGAGATGCCGAACGCGGCGAACTCGAACGTGCCGTTGCTCGAGCAGCTGGTGCTGTTCGACGAGCTCAGGGCCGGCGACGGCGGCGCGTCGCCCTCACGCTGACGGTCCGCGCCCCGGCCGGCCCCGCGCCGCGTCCGCCGCGTTCAGGCCTCCGCCTGCTCCACGACGGCGGCGTCGGCCAGCGGATCGACGCCGCGCTCGACGAGGCCCTGGGCGATCTTCGCGGCGGCGGCCTGTAGCGGTTCCAGGTAGCGCGCGACCACCTCGTTCAGCATCAGCGCCGACAGGATGTAGTGCATGTTGATCGCCGCCACCGGCCGGCCGCGCCAGATCACCGGCACGGCGATGGAGCCGGTCTTGGGCGACATGCCGCCCTCGCGCACGCCGTAGCCGCGCTCGCGGGTCTCGGCGAGCAGGCGGCCGACGGCCTCGCGGTTCCCGGCGAGCGCGGCGTCGGGCCGGCCGCTCGCCGCGATGTTGCGCAGGATCATCTCGCGCTCGCGCTCGGGGCAGAAGGCGAGATAGGCGTGGCCCAGCGAGGAGCCGAGGACGGGCGGGCGGAAGCCGGCCTTCTCGCGGTTGATCGAGAGCGGGCTCGACATGTGGGTGGTCTCGCGCACCACCATGGCGTCGCGGTCGAAGGTGGCGATATCGGTCGGCCAGACGATCCGGCGGCCGAGCTCGGCCAGGACGGGCGTGGCGATCTCGGTGACCCAGGCCTCGTCGTGGAAGCCGTCGGAGAGCGCGCGCACCTGGATCGTGAGCTGGTAGGTCTCCTTGCGCGCGCCGATGCCGACGTAGCCCGCCGCCATCAGCGTGTCGAGCAGGCGGTAGACCGTCGAGCGCGGCAGGCCGGTGCGCTTGCTGAGCTCCAGCGCGGTGGCGTAGTTGGTCTCGTTGAGGGCCCGCAGCACGGTGAGCCCGCGCAGGAGACCGCGCACCAGGCGGGGCTCGCTCATCGGTTTCCTCCCGTTACCCTCTGTCCGGTGACCGGGACTTGTTGCCCATGTCCCGGACAACGGCATGTTAGCAGGTCGGGCGCGGACATGGCGAGCGCCGGGCGGTCGCCGCGATCAGGCGGCGAACGCGGATCACCAGGCGCGCTTTCTGGGAGCAGACCGACATGCGGTTGTGATGGAGGGTGAGCATCGGCTTTGCCTCCGGCGCGTCAGGCCTTGACCAGGTAGAGCGTCAGGATCGGAAACAGCGTGAGCACGACGAGGCGGGCGAGGTCGGAGAGCACGAAGGGGGTGACGCCGGCGAAGATGCGCGCCAGGCGGATGTTGGGCGCCAGGCCGTGCAGGACGAAGACGTTCATGCCGATCGGCGGGGTGATCATGCCGAGCTCGACCACCACCACGTTGATGATGCCCCACCAGATCGGGTCGTAGCCGAGGTGGACGACGATCGGCAGCACGAAGGGCAGCGTGATCAGCATCGCCGAGACGGTGTCGAAGATGGCGCCGAGGATGACGTAGACCGCGAGCAGCACGAAGATGATGGCGAGCGGCGGCAGGGCGAGCCCGCCGATCCACTCCGTCAAGGCCGGCGGCACGCGCGCCACGGTGATGAAATAGGCGAAGACCGAGGCGCCGAAGATGATGACGTAGATCATCGCCGTCGCCGCCGCGCTCTCGATCAGCGCGTCGAAGAAGCGCCGCCAGGTGAGCCGCCGGCGGAGGATGGCGAAGCCGAGCGACAGCATGGCGCCGAGCGCGGCCGCCTCGTCGACCGTGACCACGCCGCCGTAGATGCCGCCGAGCACCGCGACCATGAGGATGAGGACGGCCCAGGCGTCCCGGGTCACCGCCCAGCGCGCGCGCCAGCCCAAGCGCTCGCCGGCGGGGGCGGCCTCGGGGTAGCGCATGAGATAGATGCGGATGGCGCCGAAGTGGAAGAGGATCGCCAGGATGGCCGGCACCACGGCAGCGACGAAAAGGTCGAGTATATTCTCCCGCGTGACCACGGCGTAGATGATCATGATGACGGACGGGGGCACGAGCGCCCCCAAGGTCCCTCCCGCGGCGATGGTGCCGGCGGCGAAGTGCGGGGCGTAGCCGCGCTTCAGCATCTCCGGCAGGGCGACCCGCCCGAAGGTGGCCGCCGTCGCGGTCGAGGAGCCGCAGACCGCGCCGAAGATGCCGCAGCCGCCCATGGTGGCGAAGGCGAGCCCGCCCTTGCGGTGGCCGAGGAAGGCGTTGGCGAGGCGGTAGATCTCGGCCGAGAGCCCGCCCGCGGTGGCGAAGCTGCCCATCAGGAGGAAGAGCGGGATCACGGCGAGGCCGGGGTTCTCGATGTTGCCCGCGGTCTCGCTGACCAGGGTGGAGAGCGCCGGGCGCAGGCCGACCAGGACCGCGTAGCCGCCGACGCCGACCACCATCATGGCGATGCCGACCGGGACGTGGAGCGCGATGAGCACGAACATCGCCCCGATGCCGAGGAGCACGATGAGGAGCGGGTCCATCAGGGATCAGGGATCAGGGATCAGGGATCGGGGATCAGGGATCGGGGATCGGCGCGGGGCGGTCGGGCCCGGTGGGCCCGGCGGGCGCGGGCGTCGGGATCGGGGCGCCGCGGAGGACGGCGCGGCCGGTCGCGGCCACCACAAGGGCCTGGATCGCCACGCCGAGATAGAACAGCACGGTCACCGCCTGCCACCAGGGGGCGACGGGCATGCCCAGGTTCTCGGTGGTCTCGCCGGTCTCACGCAGCTCGATCACGTAGTCCTGGAGCTGCCAGGCGAGCACCGCCAGGGCGATCAGCGTGACCAGCGCGCCGAAGAGCTCGAGGATGCGCTCGCCGCGCGGGCTGGTGATGCGGCCGAGGAAGCGGATGGTGATGTTGGCGCGCGTCGCCAGCACCGAGGGCAGGCAGGCGGCGATGGCGATGGCGACGATCAGCTTGACCCAGTCGCGCACCCCGTCGATGGGGGCGGTGAAGAGCCAGCTGAGCGCCGCGTTGGCGAGGATGACGGCGGCGAGCGCCAGCAAGGCGACCAGCCCGAGGAAGGCGACCATCCGCGTGAACGGGACGGTCCAGCGCTCGAGCCGGTCCATGCCTTGCCGCTGCTCGCCCGGCTCCGCCTGCCTACTTGCCGGCGCGGATGTCGGCGAGCTCGGCCTTGAGCGCCGAGAGCAGCGCCTTGCCCTTGGGATGCTTGCCCTGCCAGCCGCCGATCACCGGCGCCAGGGCCGCGTCCCACTTGGCCTTCTCCGCGGCGCTGGGCACGGTGACGGTGCGCTTGGCGTCCTTCGACCAGATGCCGCGCAGCTCGGCGTTGCGGTTGTCGGACATCTCGCCGAAGGCGACCGAGAGCGCCTCGCCGCTATGCTTGTCGATCGCCGCCTTGGCTGCCGCGGGCAGCTTTTCGTAGACCTTGCGGTTCATCATGATGGCGAGGTTCACGGTGCCCAGCGTGCCGAAATAGTGGCTGCTGGTGACCTTGGCGACGCCGAAGTCATGCAGCGCGATCGGATGCGCCGTGGTGCCGTCGATACGCCCGCGGCTGATCGCCTCGACGATCTTGGTGAAGGGCATCGGCTCGGGGGCGGCGCCCAGCGCCTTGATCGAGGCCACCATGGCGGGGCCGACGGCGCGGATCTTCTTGCCCTTGAGCTCGGCCATGCTGGTCAGCTTGGCCTTGGTGTGGATCGTGTAGGGCGAGGTCGCGAAGAGCCCGATCACGTAGTAGTCCTCGTAGCCGCGCAGCAGGCCCTTCTTGTAGAGCCGCCAGGCCGCGACCGAGCCCTCCTTCGAGGTGTTGATGAGGGCCGGCAGCTCGAAGACCGCGTTGTCGGGGAAGCGGCCGGGGGTGTAGGCGGGGATCACCCAGGCGATGTCGGCGACGCCGTCCTGCACCATCTTGAGCTGCTTGCCGGGATGGCGGCCGAGCGCGCCGTTGGGGAAGAGCTGGACCTGGAGGGTGCCCCCGGCGTCCTTCATGACGCGCTCGGCCCAGGGCTTCATCACGACCTGGAAGGTCATCTCCTTCTCGGGCGTGAAGACGGCGAACTTGAGCGTCGCCTTCTCCGCCGCGGCCTGGGTCAGCGCGGCGACGCTCATTGCCGCCGCGAGCGCCGTGAGCGTGGCTATCTTCCTGATCATGGGATTTCCTCCTGGTTGCGTCTTATCGGTTGTTCGTGGACGTGACGATGACGGAGACGGGGACGCGGGCCCATCAGGCGAGCGCGTCCTCCAGCTTCTTCTTCAGGCCCTCGCGCCAGACCTCGGCCGGCTTGAAGCTCGGGCTATCCTCGATGGCGGCGAGCGTCCTGGCGTGGATCTCCTCGTCGGAGAGCGTCAGGTCGAGCTCTTCGAGGACCGGCTGCTCGCTGTACCAGGGCGTGTCGACGAAGACCTCGATGCGGTTCTTCTCCGGGTCGCGGAAGTAGATCGACCAGGCGTTGCCGTGGCTGACCGGGCGGACGTCGCTGACGCCGGGCTCGGCCTCGATCACCGCCATCATGTCGCGCAGGTCCCGCAGCGCGCCGGTGCGCAGCGAGATCTGGTTCAGGACCAGGTCGTCGAGGCCGCCGGTGCGGCCCTCGGCCATGACGATCTGGTGGTGCTCGCGCGGGTCGCGGGAGAGGAAGACGATCGGATGGCCCCGCACCACGCCGCGGTCGGTCTCCACGAAGCCGAAGACGCGCTTGTAGAAGGCGCTCATGGCCTCGAGGTCGCGCACGTAGATGCCGACATGGCTGAACGCCAGCGTTTTCGGCGGCCTGGTCATGGCGTCCCCGCTGCTGTCTCGGGTCGGTGTCCGGCGGGCGGCTGCCCTGCCGTCGTCCCTTGGTCTGCTCCGGCGATTGGGGCGGCAGCGGGCCGCTCCGGTCAATTCGTTCCGGTCGAGTGTCCACAATGCGGACTCGGTTGTCCAATCCGGCGCGGGTTTTCGGCCGGCCCTAGATCCGCGGATCGGAAAGGGGCAGGCCGAGCAGGGCGCGGCCGTGGTGCTGGCCCTGGATGTCCCAGCTCAAGGCCGCGTGGGCGGCCTGGGCGTGGATGTCGCGCCAGGCGCGCTGGACCGGGCTCGCGGCGGCCAGGCCCTTGGCGCCGCCGAGCGGGTAGAGCCGGTCGATCGCCCGGGCCGACAGCGCGACCGCGTAGCCCCAGTCGCGGCGGCAGCGGGCGCGCGTCTCCATGTCGGGCAATTCGCCCGCCGCGCCGAGCCGGTCGAGCTCCTGAAGGTCGCGCCGCAAGAGCGCCATGGCGCTGTCGATCTCGGCGGCGGCCTCGGAGAGGCGGAGATGGACCGTCGGCAGGTCGGCGACCCGGGCGCCGGCGACGTTGGCGCGGCCGCCGAGCGTCTCGGCCATGGCCTCCAGGACGCCCAGCGCCACGCCGGGCGCCGAGACCGCCGCGCCGGCCGGGAAGACGGTCATCAGGGGGAGCCGGTAGAGGTAGCTCTCGCTGGCGGCGCTGCCGGGGGTCGGCCCGCCGCGGCACGCGAGGGTCTTCAGCGTGCGGTGCTCGGGGACGAAGACCTTCTCCAGCACCACCGAATTGCTGCCCGTCGCGCGCATGCCGTTGGCGTCCCAGTCGTCGAGGATGCGGTAGTCGGCGCGCGGCACCAGCATGAAGCGATGCTCGGGCGGGCCGCCGTCGCGCGGGACCATGACGTTCAGGTTGTTCCAGGCGCAGTGGTCGACGCCGCTGGAGATCGTCCAGGTTCCGTCGAGGAGGAAGCCGTCGGCGACGTCCTCGCAGCGCGTCTCCGGGGTAAAGAAGGCGTTGGCGACGAGGGCGTCGGGCGCGTCCTTCCAGACGTCGTCCTGGGCTTGCGGCTCCATCATGCCGACGACGTGGGGGTGGGTGGCGTAGAACATCGCGACCCAGGCCGTGGAGGCGCAGCCGCGGCCGAGGGCGGCGCCGAGGTCGAGCTGCAGCGCCACGTCCATCTCGTAGCCGCCGTAGCGGGCCGGCTGGTAGACGCGGTGGATGCCGGCGTCGACCAGCGCGCGCACGCTCGCCTCGGGGATGCGCCGCGCCGTGTCGGCGTCGGGCCCGCGTTCGCGGAGCGCGGGGATCATCGCCTCGGCGGCCTCGATCAGCGCCTCGCGGGACGGGGTGTTGGGCGTGGCGGGCATAGCGAGATCCCCAGGGATGTCACGAGGCGGCGACGCGGCGCGCGGCCGCCTGCCCGGCCTGCAGGCGCTCGATCACCTTGTGGACGGCGACGACCGCGCGGTCGGCGTTGATCGGCACCGCGGCGACGCCCGGATCGTCGAGCATGACGCGCTGCTGGGCCTCGATGACGGCGACGTCCTCGAGGATGACCTGGGTGTTGTCCTTGATGGCGCCTTGCGTGAGCGCCTCGTCGTCGAGCGCGAAGTCGCGCGCCCAGCCGATCCAGAAATGCGCGGTCGTCGCGGTCTCCGGGGTGATCGGGTTGATCACCATGATGGTGATCGCGCGCGAACTGTCGGTGGCGTCGGCGAACTCGGCGCGGATCTCGACATTCGAGGGCGGCCGCCAGACATACGTGGAGGTGCGGTTTATGCGGCCTTCGAAACCGCCCCAGCGGGCGATGAAGGGGCCGGGCTCGACGTCCTTCAAGGCGCGGCGGCCGCGCACCACGTCGCCGTCGGTCATGGTGTCGAGGTCGGCCTGGGCGTCGGCGGCCGAGGCGGCGCCGATCGAATTCCTGTGGGTGAAGGCGACGTGGGAGAGGTCGAGCAGGTTGTCGACGAAGAGCTGCGTCGCCGCCTCGACGTGGAAATAGAGCTGGAAGGCGTTCCAGGCCGGGTCGTCGAACCAGTGGAAGTCGGGGATCGCCGAGGGGTCGGCGCGCCCGGCCTCGCCGAGCCAGAGCCAGACCCAGCCGTGGCGGTCGATGACGGGAAAGCTGCGCACGCGCAGGCGCGGCGGGATCTGCGCCTGGCCCGGCACGTGGACGCAGCGGCCCTGCGTGTCGTAGCGGAGGCCGTGGTAGCGGCACTCGATGGTCCCGCCCTCGATCGCGCCCATCGAGAGCGGCGCGTGGCGGTGGGCGCAGCGGTCCGCCAAGGCGGCGGGCGCGCCGGCGGGCGTGCGGAACAGCACCACCGCCTCGCCGCAGATGCGGCGGGCGAAGGGGGTGCCGCCGATCTCGTTCGAGAGCGCGGCCGCATACCACTGGTCTTGCAGGAAGGCCATGGACGTCCCGCCTTTCGATGATGCCAAGTCACCTAACTGTTTGATAATAGAACAGGTCGTGATCAGGTCGGATCCAGACGTGATCACGACCTGATCACGACCTGTTCTAGGCGTGGTAAAGGTGGGCCGCAACAGCACCGGGACGGCGTGTCCGGTGACCGGACAGGCGACGAAGGGGCGTTGCCGGCGCCGACGATCCGCCGCACTCTCCGCCGCTTCCTTGACGAATCCAGGGGCGATCCTTGTGACCGCGCAGCCCGCGACCTATCCGATCGACCACCTCTACCGGGGCCATGCGCTCGACCCGGCCGCCTTGGCGGTGGCGGACGGCGCGCGGGGGCTTAGCTACGCCGAGCTGGTGGCGCGGGTCGATGCGCTGGCGGCAGGCCTGCAGGCGCTCTTCCCCGAGCCCGGGGCGCGCATCGGCATCTGCGCCTACAACACGATCGAGCACCTGGTTTCGGTGCTCGCCGTCTATGCCAGCGAGCACGTCTGGGTCACGCTCAACCCGCGGAACAGCAAGCCCGAGCTCGACGCGATCGTCGAAGCGATCAGGCCCCAGGCGATCATCGCCGACGAGGACTGCCTGGAGCTCTTCACGGCGGGAGCGACGCCGGTGATCCTCGGCCGGCCGGCGGGCGAGAAGGCGCAAGGCCGCTCGATCGGGGACCTCATCGCCGCGCACGCGGGGTCGCGGCCGGCGCGTCGCCTGCCGCCGCCGGAGGCGCCGCAGACCATCAAGTTCACCGGCGGCACGACGGGCCGGCCGAAGGGCGTCATCCAGCCCTACCGGGTCGTCGCCGCCTCGGTGGCGAGCTATCTTGAGCTGTTCGGTTTCGACCGCGCCGACCGCAACCTCTGCGCGGCCCCGATCACCCACGCGACCTCGCACTACCTCCTGCCGATCTTCTCGGTGGGCGGCTCGCATCTGCTGGTCGACCGGCCGAAGGCGCCGCGGCTGCTCGACGCGCTCGAGCACGAGGGCTGCACCACCGCCTTCATGCCGCCGACCATGATCTACAACCTGCTGGGCGAGCCGGGCGTGCGCGGCCGCGATTTCAGCGCGGTCCGGCACCTCCATTACGGCGCCGCGCCCATGGTGCCCGAGCGGATAACCGAGGCGCGCCGGGTCTTCAACAACGCCCTGGAGGTGATCTACGGCCAGGCCGAGGCGCCGATGCTGATCACCGGCATGACGGCGGCGGAGTTCGAAGACGAGCGCAACCTGACCTCGGTCGGTCGGGCGACGCCGTACATGGAGGTGCGCATCGTCTCGCCCGAGGGCGCGGTGCTGCCGCCGGGCGAGACGGGCGAGATCGTCTGCCGCGGCGCGCTGGTGATGAGCGGCTATCTCGAGATGCCGGAGGAGACGGCGAAGACCATCGTCGACGGCTGGCTGCACACGGGCGACGCGGGCCTGCTCGACGCGCGCGGCTACCTCTTCATCAAGGACCGATTGCGCGACGTCATCATCTCCGGCGGCTTCAACGTCTATCCGAGCGACGTCGAGGCGGCGCTGGCCGAGCACCCGGCGGTGGGCGAGTGCATCGTCTTCTCGATGCCCGACGCGAAATGGGGCGAGCGGGTCGAGGCGGTGCTCAGCCTCAAGCCCGGGGGCGCCTTCGACGAGGCGGCGATCCTGGCCTTCCTGCGCGAGCGGGTCGGGCCGGTGAAGACGCCCAAGCGCCTGCACCTGGCCGACGAACTGCCGCGCAGCGCCGTCGGCAAGGTGCTGCGGCGCGAGGCCCAGCGGCGCTTCGGCGCGGCCGGCGAGGCCGGCGAGGCCTGAGGCCCGCCTGTCCGCAGCCCGGACATTCGACGCTAATGTTTTGACCGGGTGCTGCGGCCCGCGGACGATTGGCCGATACGCATGTCGTTGAGGATTCCTTCCAGGGAGGCGAGCCCATGAACCAGGAGCCGATGCATCCGATCTCCGAGGCCGATATCGAGGCCTACGAACGCGACGGCGTGGTCCGCCTGCGCGGCCTGTTCGACGCGGACTGGGTGACCCGGATGCGCGAGGCGACGATGGCCTACCGCGCCGCCGGGACCGGGCGCCTGCGCGTGGTCCAGAAGGCGGCGGAAGCGGGGCAGTTCTACTCCAACGTCTTCATGTGCGGCAGCGACCCCGATTTCCTCGCCTTCCGCGACACGTCGCCGGCCGCCAGGATCGCCGCGGCGCTGATGCGCGTCGACAAGGTGCGCTTCTGGTACGACCAGCTCTTCGTCAAGGATCCCGGGACCTCGGCGGTCACCCAATGGCACCACGACCTGCCGTTCTGGCCCTTCCTGGGCGAGCACCTGGTCTCGATCTGGGTCGCCTTCACGCCGGTCGGCAAGGCGACGAGCGGGGTCGAGTACATCGCCGGCTCGCACCGCTGGGGCAAGTTCTACCGCCCGGTCACGCCGGACGAGGACCCCGCCTTCGCCGATCCCGACCTCGAGCCCTGCCCCGATTTCAGCGAGCGGGCGGACGACCCGGACTTGCGCTTCCTCTCCTGGGACCTCGAGCCGGGCGACTGCGTCTGCCACCACCCGCTGACCGTGCACGGCGCTGGCGGCAACAAATCGGCCGACCAGACGCGCATCGGCCTGTCGATCCGCTTCCTCGGCGACGACGTGGTCTGGGATCCGCGGCCCTACACGGTGAAGCTGCCCAAGGCGCCGGCGGTGGCGAAGGGCGCCTATCCGGCGGACGACACGCTGTTCCCGGTGATCTGGCAGCGCGGCGACCGGGCGGCCTGACGCGCGGCGGGTGGCTGTCCGGACAGTGGACGCCGCGTCCGGTTTGCGGACGGATGCCATCTTCCGATTGTCCGCGGCGCGCCGCTGGTGAAGCATCCGGCGGCCACGCACATCGAGGACGCAGACCATGAGCCAGACCGCGCAAGCCGTGCCAGCAGACGGGCTGTCCGGGACGCCGCCGACCGCCGAGACGCTGATCGCGCGCGCGCGGGACCTGGTCGCGAGCCTGCGCGAGCGGGCGCCGGGCGCGGAGAAGCTGCGCCGGCTGCCCGACGAAACGGTGCGCGACCTCGAGGCGGCGGCGCTCTGCAAGGTCTGGGTCCCGAGGGAATACGGCGGCTCGGCGCTCGATCTTGCCGCCGGGCTCAAGGTGCTGCAGGAGACCGCGCGCGGCTGCGCCTCGACGGCCTGGTGCCTCTCGGTCTACCAGCAGCACAGCTGGATCGTCGCGCACTTCCCCGAGGCGGCGCAGCGCGAGACGCTGGCGGCCGAGCCCGACTTCCATATCGCCGCGGTGCTGGCGCCGCGCGGCACGGCGCGCAAGCTGGCGGACGGCTACGAGCTCAGCGGCTTCTGGCCCTTCGCCTCGGGCTGCGACCACGGCAGCTGGATCATGCTGGGCGCGCTGGTGGTCGACGACGACGGGCGCGAGATCACGCTCGATCGCGAGATCGACGGGCTGGCCGCCCAGAACGCGCGGCTCTTCCTGCTGCCGGTCGGCGAGGTCGAGAACAAGGGCGACTGGGAGGTCGCAGGTCTCGGCGCCACGGGCAGCCATTCGATCGCCGTCGACAAGGTCTTCGTGCCCGAGCACCGCAGCCTTTCGATCCCCGACGCCATCGAGGGCAGGGCGCCGGGCCAGGCATTGCACGCCGCACCGCTCTTCCAGGCGACCTACTATTCCTTCCTGGTGACGGCATTGGGCGGGCTCGCGCCGGGCGTGGCGCGCGGGGCGCTGGAGGCCTTCGTGGAGAACATCGGCAAGCGCGTGGTCATGCCGATGAACACGCTCCAGCGCGAGATGGCGCGCACACATCGCCAGATCGGCGCGGTCGAGACCGGGATCAGGCTCGCCGAGCTGATGCTCGAGGACTGCGCGGCGCGCATCACGCAGGCGGCCGAGGCCGGACGGGTGCTGGACCTGGCCGAGCGCGCGCGCTGCCGGCTCGACGTGGCGAGCGCCGTCGACCTCGCCTACGAGGCGACGGAGACGGTGTTCTTCGCCGCGGGCGGCTCGACGCTCACCCTCAAGCACCCGATCCAGCGCGCGATGCGCGACATGCACGCCATCAAGGCGCACTACTTCATGGACCTGGAGACCGCCCAGGAGCTGCGCGGCATGACCGCGCTGGGGATCACGCCGTATACATATGTGTTTTAGGGTTGTCGGAGCCAGGTAGCCGGCTACCGCGCAGCTATGCTCGTCATTTCGACCGAGCATAGCTGTTGGTTTCCGTCCCCCTCACGGCGCGGCCTGGTCGTACCAGGTGAGATCGACGTATTTGCGCGGGTCGGCGAGGGTTTTCCGGGGCTCGCCGTACTTGCCGCGCAGCTCCAGCACGGTCTCGATGCCCGCCCAGTCGATCGCCGCCGAGGGCTCGAAGCCGGCCTCGGGGTCGAGGAAGATGTCGCAGGCGGCGCTGGCGACCCGCGGCGTCATGTTGGGCACGCGCTCGACCAGGATGGCCTCGGCGGCGGCGCGGTTGGCGGGATCGAAGAGCCAGGCGAGCGCGCGGCGATAAGCGCGGATGTAGCCGATCAAGGCCTCGCCGTTCTCCGCCGCCCAGGCGCGCCGCGCGGCGCCGATCACCCCCTGATAGGCCGGCAGGTGGTCGCGCGCGCGCGCCAGCACATTCAATCCGATCGCCTCGCCGATCACGTCGAAGGGGGTGAGCAGGAGCGTGCCGGCCTGATCTCCGTTCTTCAGCGCTTCCCAGCGCTCCATCACGCCGCCGACGCCGAGATAGCTCACGTCGCCCTCCGCGAGGCCCGAGCGCGCGACGATCTCGCGCAGCACGAAGGCGAACCCCGTGGTCATGGCGTCGACCGAGAGGGTGCGGCCGCGAAGGTCCTCGAAGGTCTCGACGTCGCCGACCGTGACCAGGCTCAAGAAGGCGTCGTCGCCGCCCATGAAGGTGAAGAGGTCGGGGGCGGCGTGGATCTCGGCCTCGCCCTGGCCCTCCATGTAGGCGACCACGTTGTCGATGCCGGTCATGGCGATGTCGTACTCGCCGTGGATCATGCCGGCGAGCTGCTGCTTCGAGCTTGTGGTGAGCTGGATGTCGAGCTCCAGGCCTTCGCCGGCGAAGAAGCCCTGGTCCAGCCCGCTCCAGATCGGCAGGTTGAAGCCGCCGGGAAAGACGATCAGTTTCAGTGTCCGGGCCGCCATGTCATGTCGCCTTTCGCTTTGCCTTCAAGGGCTTGGCCGATTTCTTCACGGGCAGGTGGCGGGCCAGCCAGTCGCCCATGATGGCCCGCACGATGCCCCGGTCGTCGTCGAGCATGAAGTGGTCGACGCCGGAGACGAGGTGGAGGTCGCAAGGCTGGCGCGCGTGCTGGAAGAGCCCGATCGCCTGGCTGGTCGGCGTCGTCGTGTCCTGCGCCGGATGCAGCAGCAGGAGCGGGCGCGGGGCGATGTCGGCGACCACGTCGTTGGCGCGGAAGTCCATCATGCTCATCGCCGTCTCGGCGGGGAAGCGCCTGATCCAGTCGCCGGCGAGGTGTTTGCGCTGTGCCACCGGGATCGGCACGATGGAAAAGCGCGGGATCATCAGGGACCTGCCGGTGCGCGCGCGGTGGCGGCGGCCCTCCTCGAGCCGGCCGATGAAGCGCTTCCATTGCGCGGGCGTGGGGTGCTGCTCGCGGAACTTGCCGACGCCGTCGCCCCAGGCGCCGCAGCCGATCACCGCGGCGACGCGCGTGTCGACGCCGCCGGTATAGACCGCGACGGCGGCGCCGAAGCTGTGGCCGAAGACGCCGATGCGCCCGGCGTCGACGCCCGACTGTTTGGCGAGCCAGGAAAGCGCATTCGAGGTGTCGCGGACCTGGTCCTGGCAGAGGATCCAGGCGCGCTCGCCGCCGCTCTCGCCGCAGCCGCGCATGTCGAAGCGCAGCACCACGTAGCCGAGCGCCTCCAGGATCGCCGCCGCCTTCGAGGGGGTCGAGCCGTCCTTGCTGGTGCCGAAGCCGTGCAGGACGAGGAGGGCCGGGCGCTTCTCGCCGGGCCTGGCGCCGCGCGGCGTGTGGAGGATGCCCGCGAGCGTCAGCCCGTCGGAGTCGAATGAGACCTGCTTCTGCGCCACGCCGCCCCCCGCTTTTCCGTCCCTTTTGCCGCACTCATTTCCGGCGCGGCTTTCCCGCGCCTGTTTCCGGCACCTGCTTCCGGCACTGGCGCTTGCCTATCCGCCGGCGGCAGGTTCATTTAGCGGATCAGCCGAGGGGGGGAAAGCCGCGATGGCGGATTGCCGTTATGAGCATGGGGCGCTCGAAGGTTTCGTCGAGGCGCTGTTCGTCGCGGCGGGCCTGCGGCCCGAGGAGGCGGCGGTCGAGGCCAAGGTGCTGGTCTGGGCCGACCTGCGCGGCTTGAGCGGCCACGGCGTCTTCCGCGTGCCGATGTATCTCGACTGGATCGCGCGCGGCTTCCGCAACCCCAACTCCGCGCCGGAGGTGGTGCGCGAGAAGGGCGCGGCCTGCCTGATCGACGCCGACCGGGCGCCCGGGCTCTACATGATGACCCGGGCGATGGCGCGCGCGGTCGAACGCGCGCGGGCGCACGCGGTCGGCTGGGTGGTGGTGCGCCGGACCACGCATACGGGAGCGATGGGCTACTACGTGCGCCAGGCCGCCGAGGCCGGGATGATCGGGCTCGCGACCTGCGCCTCGCGGCCGCTGATGGCCTATCACGGCAGCCGCGTGCCGGCGCTCGGCACCAGTCCTTTGGCTATCGCGGTGCCTCGGTCGAAGGCTGCGCCGGTCGTGCTCGACATGTCGAGCGCGGCGATCCCCTGGGGGCGTCTCGCCCAGATGCGCGCCAAGGGCGAGACGCTGCCCGCGGGCGTGGCGCTCGACGCGGCCGGCCGGGCGACCACCGACCCGGCTGCGGCCGTGGTGCCGCTGCCGCTCGCCGGGCCGAAGGGCAGCGGGCTCGCGCTGATGATCGAATGCCTCGCCAGCCTCGCCGGCGGCTTCCCGCTGGTGGCGCCGGCGCTGGGCGGCGAGGGGCCGGTCCACAACGTCCAGAACGCGGCGGCGATCGCGGTCGATCCGGGCGCCCTCGTCGACCTCGACGGCTTCGCGCGGGAGGTCGACGCGCTGGCCCGCGCGATCGCCGCGCTGCCGCGCGCCGAGGGCGTCGACGAGATTTTGATGCCGGGTCAACGGGGCGACCGGCTGGCCGAGGAGCGCAGACGCGATGGCGTGCCGGTTCCGGCGGAGCTGTGGGCGCGCCTCGAAGCCGTCGCCGTGGAGCGCGGCGTGGCGGCTCCGGCGCCGATGGCTTTCGAGACGTAGTCGCAAGGGGTTATGAGCCGATGCCGATATATCGATGTCACAACAGCATATGTAATCCGAGGAGGGTCGCGCCGGGCGGTATGATCGTCGCGCATGGTTTTGCCGGACATGCGGCGGTTCGGCCGGGGGCCGTCGGGCCGCGACCGGCGACATCGACAGCGTCAACCACGTCGGCCATGTGGTGCGCGACCTCGACGCCGCGGCGGCGCGCTTCGAGGACTTCGCGGGGAGATAGCCAGGCCGGCCGCGCGGCTCAGGCGGCGGCGGTCGTGCCGCGGCCCTCGTAGAGGTCGCGGCCGGCGGCGAGGGCGCGGATCTTGCCGTCGGCGATCGAGCGCTTGAGCATCCAGAAGCCGCAATCGGGATGGATGTAGCGCACCCGGCCCGCGCCCAGCAGGGTCTCGGCGCGCTCGATCGCGCGGGCGACCTGGTCGGCGCTCTCGATCTCGGTCGCCTTCACGTCGACCACGCCGATGCCGAGGCCGATCTCGGGCCGGAGGTCGCGGAAGGCCGTCAGCTCCTCGGGCGGGCGGTGGGCGACCTCCATGACGATGTGGTCGACGTGGAGCGCGTTCAGGTAGTCGATGAGGCGGCTCCAGGTGCCGGACTGCACCGACTGGCCGCCGTAGTTGCCGAAGCAGAGATGGACGGCCGGCGTGCCGGCGACGGCGTCGAGCACGCGGTTGATGGCCTCGGCCGCCCATTGCCATTCCTCGGGGCTGCCGGGGAGGTTGGCCTCGTCGACCTGGACCACCTCGGCGTCGAGGTGGCGCACCTGCTCGGCGAGCACCTCGGCGATGGCGTTGGCGAGCGCGGGCAGATCGCCGTAGTGCCGGTCGACCAGCGTCTTGGCCAGCATGTGCGGGCCGGTGAGGGTGAACTTGAAGGTGGCACCGGTGAGCGACCGGGCGGCGCGGCAGGCGCCCGGCAGATCCAGGTAGCCCGCGCCGATCGGACCCTCGACCACGCCCGGCGGGCGGGAGCGGAACCGCATGCCGGGCTGGGCGCGGTACCTGGTGAGCTCGTCGAAGCCGATCTCGGTGGTCACCCCGGACATCGGCCGCACGAAATACTCGATCATGCCGTTGGTCTCGGGGTGGCTCGGATCGAAGCGGTAGAGCTCGCCGTCGCAGACCACGTCGACGCCGGCCTGTTCCTGGGTGTGCAGCACCACCCGGGTCGCGTCCGCGAGCGCCTGCTGCGAGGGGTTGTTGATCAGCCAGTCGGGCACCGGATAGGAGCCGACGACCGTGGTCTTGATCCTCGACGTCCTGGCCTTGGGCTCGGTCGCGGCCATGACCCCTCCAGCTATGCGTTGATCGGCGTTGGCATGCGCCAAATTGGCAGGAAACGCGCGGCCGAACAACCTTGGCACGGCGGGCCTCCCGTGGCGAAATAGGGCGCGAAGCGGCACCCTGCGGCCGCCGCGCGTATTCGCCCGGGGCGAGACGGCGCGCGGGCGCGCGGGACAGCCCTCCAGAACCGACGGGACCAGCGAATGAGCAACCACGATCCGGCGACCATGCCCACCGGCTTCGCCGACGAAGAGGACCTCGAAGAGTTCATGACCCGGCCGTCGGAGGCGCTGGTGCGCGACCTGGAGAGCGTGCCGGGCGACGTCATCATCCTCGGCGTCAGCGGCAAGATGGGCCCGACCCTGGCGCGCATGGCGAAACGCGCGCTGCCCGGCCGGCGGGTGATCGGCGTGGCGCGCTTCTCCGACCCGGCGATGGCGAAGAAGCTCGAGGGCTGGGACGTGGAGACCGTCACCTGCGACCTGGCGGACCGCGAGGCCGTGGAGGCGCTGCCGAAATGCCCGAACGTGATCTTCATGGCGGGGCGCAAGTTCGGCACCGCGGGCGCGCTGTCGCTGACCTGGGCGATGAACGTGGCGGTGCCGGCGATCGCCGCCGAGGCCTTCCGCGACAGCCGCATCGTCGTCTTCTCCAGCGGCAACGTCTATCGATTCGGGCCGGTGGCGGCGGGCGGCTCGGTCGAGGCCGACCCGCCGGAGCCGGTCGGCGAATACGCCCAGAGCTGCCTCGGCCGCGAGCGCATCTTCGAGCACTATTCCGAGAAACACGGCACGCCCGGCCGCACCATCCGGCTCAACTACGCCATCGACATGCGCTACGGCGTGCTGCACGACATCGGCGGCAAGGTGCTGGCCGGCGAGCCGATCGACCTCACCACGGGCAGCGTCAACGTGATCTGGCAGGGCGACGCAAACAGCCACATCCTGCGTTGTCTCGCGCACTGCACCACGCCGGCCACGCCGCTCAACGTCACCGGGCCGGAGACGGTGAGCGTGCGCGCGGTGGCGCGCGCCTTCGGCGAACGCTTCGCCAAGGAGCCGGACTTCGTCGGGAGCGAGTCCGACCGCTGCTGGCTGGTCAACGCCGGCGAGGCGGCGCGGCTCTTCGGCAATCCGGGCGTGCCGTTGCTGAAGATGGTCGACTGGGTGGCCGACTGGCTCGAGCGCGGCGGCAGCGGCTACGGCAAGCCCACCGGCTACGGCAGCCGCGACGGCAAGTTCTAGGCATGGCGGCGGGCGGCGCGGCCGTGGAGGCGCTGCGCGAGGTCGACCTGACGCCCGGCCACGCCGGCGCGGCGCTGGCGCTCTCGACCCGGATCGGCTGGAACCAGGCGCGGCCGGATTGGGACTACATGCTGGCGGCCGGCGAGGGGGTGGGGCTGGCCGCTGACGACGCGCTGGTGGCGACGGCGATGGCCTTGCCGTATGGGGGCTTCGCATGGATCTGCATGGTGCTGGTCGACCCTGGCTACCGGCGCCAGGGCCTGGCGACCCGGCTGATGGAGGCCGTGGTGGCGCGCCAGGAGGCGGCGGGGCGGGTGCCGGGGCTCGACGCGACGCCCGACGGCCGCGAGGTCTATCGCCGGATCGGCTTCCGGGACGACTACCGCTCGGGGCGCTACCGGGCCGAGCGGGCCGCGCCGGCCGCAGTCGGTGCGCCGGGACCGGCGGCGCTGACGGTCCGGCCGCTGGCCGAAGGGGACCTGGCGGCGGTCGCGGCCATCGACCGAGGGGCGTTCGGCGGCGACCGGAGCGACTTGCTGGCGCAATTGCTGGGCCGGGTGCCGGGCACGCCGCAGGGCGCCTGGCGCGGCGGGGCGCTCGCCGGCTACGTGTTCGCCCGCGAGGGCCGCGAGGCGCATCAGGTCGGCCCGCTGGTGGCGGTGGACAGCGCCGTCGCGGCGGCGCTGGCGCGCGCGGCGCTGTCGCGCATCGCGGGGCCGGTCTGTCTCGACGCGCCGGATGGGCAGGGCGATTTCGTCGCCTGGCTCCGGGCCAGCGGCTTCGCGCCGCAGCGGCCGTTCTTCCGCATGTACCGGGGGCGATCGCGGGGCTTCGACGATCCGCGGCTCGTCTACGCCATCGCCGGGCCGGAGCTCGGGTAGATCGCAATTCGAACGGTCGATGCTCCTCGAGCCGCCAAAGAGAAACGAGGCGGCCGATGGGCCGCCTCGCGACTTCGGTATTCTCGCCGTGGATCAGTCGAAGGCGGACTTGCGGCCGATCTTCGGCATCTTGATCGACTTGTCGAGGAACTCGTTGGTGTAGACCTTCTCGATGTCGAACTTGGTGTCGATCTTGAAGTGGGTGTTGATGAGCTCGTGGTCGGCCTTCATGCGTGCGGGATCGAAATAGCCGAGCGCGACGGTGCGCGAGACCTTGTCGCTCATCAGCTCGGTCACCAGGCCCCAGTTCTCGGTCTCGTTGGCGACCTTGAGGCCCTTGTTCGCCTCGACCAGCGCGGCGACGCAGGGCGCCGGCGTCTTGACGCAGCCGGCGAAGGCCTGCTGGGTCACCTTGACGAAGGCGGCCACGGTCTTCTTGTTCTTCGCGAGGTATTCGGCATTGACGATGATCGAGTTGCCGTAGGGGTTGATGCCGTATTTTTTCCACGGGAAGAAGCCCATGTCGTCGCCGAGCTGGGCCTTGAAGATGTGGTGGATGTTGTAGAAGGAGGTCGTGGCGTCGATCGACTTGGCCTTGAGCGCCGCGAGCTTGGCGTTGGGCTGGATGTTGACCCACTTCACCGACGAGCCGTCGACGCCGACCTTCTTGGCCAGCGCCGGCCACATCTGTCGGGCGGCGTCCCATGCCGGGTTGCCGATCTTCTTGCCGGCGAGGTCTTTCGGGCCTTTGATGCCCGAGCTCTTCAGCCAATACATGCCGTAGGGCGAGTTGGCGTAGATGTTCATCACCGCGACCATCTTGGCGCCCTTGCCCATGGTGACCAGCGCGGTGCCGAGGTCGGCGAGGCCGATCGGGTTCTTGCCCGCGCCGGTGCGGCGCGAGGACATGGCCGAGCCGCGGCCCTGCTGGATGTTGAGGTCGATGCCGGCCTTCGCGTACATGCCGGTCTTCTTGGCGAAGTAGTAGGGCGCGTGGTCGCCGCCGGCGATCCAGTTGAGGATGAAGTCGACCTTCTCGGCCGCGCCCGCCGAGCCCGCGCCGAGGCTCGCCGCCGCCGCGATGGCCAATGCCGATACCGTGTGTCGCCCAATCATGGTCCTCTCCCTTCTCCTGTTTCGCGCGTTTCGCGTTTGCCGGGTTTGCGTCCGCCTCGCCGCCGCCTGGCCGCCCGCCGCGGCGTCCGGCGATCCTGTCGCGCCGACGATCTCATAAGTAACCAATCAGGTACAAAAGCCTAAGCGTTCCGGCGCGGGCCGACAAGCATGTTGTTGCGCCGGCCAAAGGCGTCGGGGGTCGCGTGGCCGGCCCCGGTCATTCCATGCCCAGGAGCTGGTAGATGCGGCGGGTATAGGTGCCGAAGCGCTCGTGGGTCTTCATGTCGAGGGTGCGCGGCTGGGGCAGGTCGATCTCGATCCGGTCGGCCATGCGCGCCGGGCCCGCGGTCAGCACCACGACCTTGGTGCCGAGGAAGACCGCCTCGGTGATGCCGTGGGTGACGAAGAGGATGGTCTTGCGGCTCGCCTCCCAGATGCGCAGGAGCTCGAGGTTCATCTTCTCGCGGGTCAGCGCGTCGAGCGCGCCGAAGGGCTCGTCCATCAGGATCAGCTTGGGGTCGTGCACCAGCGATCGGGCGATGGCGGCGCGCTGCTGCATGCCGCCGGAGAGCTCGTAAGGGTATTTCTGCTCGTGGCCTTCGAGGCCGACCATCTTGAGGAGCTCGCCCGCGCGGTCCTTGGCCTCGCCGGCGGGCAGGCCGAGGATCTCGGCGGGCAGCATGACGTTCTCCACGACGCGGCGCCACTTGAGGAGCAGCGGCGCCTGGAAGACCATGCCGATGTCGCGCGCCGGATCGAAGCCGCTGCCGGCGCCGCCGATGGTGACGCTGCCGCCGTCGTGCGGGTGCAGCCCGGCGATGATCTTCAAGAGCGTGGTCTTGCCGCAGCCCGAGGGGCCGACGAGCGAGACGAGCTCGCCCTCGTTGACGTCGAAGGTGGCGTCGGAGACGGCGAGGAACTCCTGTTTGCGCGCCCGGAAGACCTTGCGCACGCCGTCGAGGCGGATGAAGGGCTCCGCAGCCATCAGACGGTCTCGACCCGCGCGTCGCGGACCACCAGGATGCGCTCCAAGGCCAGCACGATGAGATAGAGCACCACGCCGACCAGGGTGATCAGCAGCACCGACATCATCATCGCCGCGGTGTCGAGCGTCACCTGGACCTGGCCGATCAGATAGGCGAGGCCGGAATCCGAGGCGATGAACTCGCCGACGACGGCGCCGGCCACGGCGAGGACGACGGCGACCTTCATGCCGGAGAAGATGTAGGGCAGCGAGCCGGGGAGCTGGATCTTGACGAAGACCTGCCAGCGGGTGGCGCGCAGCGTGCGGACCAGGTCGATCAGGTCGGGCTCGATCTCGCGCAGGCCGCGGGCGGTGGTGATCAGGATCGGCAGGAAGCTGATCGAGAAGGCGATGATGGCGTTGGTGGTGGGGCCGTAGTCGAACCAGACGATGATCAAAGGGCCGAGCGCCACCTTGGGGATCATGTTGAGGCTGACCACCAGCGGCATCAGCAGGTTCTCCACGGTGCGGAACCAGGAGAAGACCAGCGCCAGGCCGACCCCGACCACGACGGCGAGGAAATAGCCGCCGAAGATCTCGATCGTGGTGATGACGGTGTTGTCGAACCAGGGGTAGGTGTCGAAGAGCGACATCATCGTATCGTAGGGCGAGGCGATGACGAACTTGGGGATATCGCCCAGCTTGACGACCAGGTACCAGATGGCGACGACGGCGAGATGGACGCCGAGGATGGCGCTCCAGCGCCAAGCCGTCTCAACCCCGATTTTCGCGGTCATTCAGCCCTCCCTCGCTGGCCGGGTGCGCGCCGGCCTCACGGCGACAACCATCTTTCCAGATTGGCGGCGACGAATACATCGTCGCCCAGATGCGGGTAGTCGCGGCAGACCCGGTCGATCTCCCGCGCCTGGCCCGGGCTCAGGGTCTCGTCGGGATCGAGGCACCAGATGCCCTCGAGCAGGCCCTGGCGGCGCAGCACCTCGTGCATGCCGGCGATGCAGCCGCGGAAGTCGTTGGCGACGTCGAAGAAGGCGGCGTTGACGTCGGTGACCTGGCCGGCGAGCGCGAGGAGGTCCAGGTCGACCCGGTCCGCCGCGACGGCGGCGTGGATGCGCGCCAGCAGCGCCACGACGGCGTGCACCCAGACGCTCCAATGTCCGAGCAGCCCGCCGCGGATGCTGAGCTCGACCGGGGCGCCGTCGCGCATCAGGCGGTAGGGCGAGACGAGGTCGGCGACGATGGCGTCGTCGTTGCCGGTGTAGAGGGCGATGCGGTCCTCCGCGCCGGCGGCCGCCACGCCGCGCACCACGTCGAGCGTCCTGTAGCGGTCGAAGGGCGCCATCTTGATGCCGACGACGTTCTCGATCGCGGCGAAGCGGCGCCAGAAGGAGAAGGGGAGTGGGACGCCGCCGACCGCCGGCTGGAGGTAGAAGCCGACCAGCGGCAGGACCTCGGCGACGGCGGCGCAATGCGCCACGATCTCGTCCTCGGAAGCACCCTTGAAGGCGGCGAGGCTGAGGAGGACGGCGTGGTAGCCGAGCGATGCCGCGGTCCCCGCCTCGGCGACCGCCTGTTCGGTGCGGCCGACGGCGCCGGCGATCAGGATGGGCCGCGCCTCGCTCCAGTCGGCGGCGGTCTCGGCGGCGAGCTTCAGGACCGGCTCGTAGAGGCCGGTCTCGCGGATCGCGAACTGGGTGGTGTGGACGCCGACCGCGAGACCGCCGGCGCCGGCGTCGAGGTAGTAGCGGGTGAGGGCGCGCTGGCGCGTCTCGTCGAGGTCCCGCTGCGCCGTGAGCGCCAGCGGATGGGCGGGGATCACCGTGCCGCGGCGGAAGCTCGCGAGCGCCGTTTCGGGGATATCCGCGATCGTTTTCGCCATTTCCCTCACACCACCGTCCGGTGGCGCTCGACGCAGGTGCGCAGCACCTCGTCGGCGTCGCGGGTCCACCAGTTGTTCGCCGAGAATATCTCGACCTCGCAGAGGCCGTCGAAGCCGGCCGCCTCGACCCAGCCGCGGATGCGCGGGATGTCGATCACGCCGTCGCCCATCATGCCGCGGTCGAGCAGGAGATCGGTGGTCGGCACCAGCCAGTCGCAGACGTGGAAGGCGAGGATGCGCCCGGCCGCGCCGGCGCGCGCGATCTCGCCCTCGAGCGCCGGGTCCCACCAGAGGTGATAGATGTCGACCGCGACGCCGACGCCCGCGCCCAGCGCCTCGCAGAGGTCGTTGGCCTGCTTCAGCGTGTTCACGCAGGCGCGGTCGGCGGCGTACATCGGATGCAGCGGCTCGATGGCGAGCGGCATACCCGCCTTGCGCGAATGCTCCAGCGTGGCGGCGATGCCGTCCCGGACCTGGGCGCGCGCATCGGCGATGTCCTTGGAGCCCTGGGGCAGCCCGCCGACCACCAGGATCAGGCAAGCGGCGCCGATCTCGGCGGCGTCGTCGACCGCCTGGCGGTTGTCGTCGATCGCCGCGGCGCGGCCGGCGGCGTCGGCGGCGGGGTACATGCCGCCGCGGCAGAGCCCGGAGACCGTGAGCCCGGCATCCTTGATCAGCCGCGCGGCCTTGGCGGTGCCGCAGTCGGCGAGCTTGTCGCGCCAGGGCGCGATGCCGCCGATGCCGTGGCGCTCGCAGCCGGCGATGCATTCCTCCAGCGACCATTGCCGGCTCACCGTCGCGGTGTTGAGCGACATCCGGCGCGCATCCTGGCTGAAATCGCGCATCCTCGCGGGTCTCAGGCGATGCCGCGCACGGCGAGCACGGCGCGCATGCGGGCGGCGGCGCGGTCGGGGTCGCGGAGCAGGCCGGCGCGGTCGGCGAGGCGGAAGAGCTCGGCCAGGTGCAGCGTCGAGCGCGTGCTCTCCTGGCCGCCGACCATGGTGAAGTGGTCCTGGTGGCCGTTCAGGTAGGCCATGAAGACGACGCCGGTCTTGTAGAAGCGCGTCGGCGCCCGGAAGATGTGGCGCGAGAGGGGGACGGTCGGCTCGAAGATGCGGACATAGCCCGCCATGTCCTGCCTGGCCATGGCCAACAGGGCCGCGCTCGCGGCGGGGGCAATGGCGTCGAAGATGCCGAGGAGCGCGTGGGAGAAGCCCTCTTCGTCGCCCGCTATGAGGGTCGGGTAGTTGAAGTCGTCGCCGGTGTACATGCGCACGCTCGCGGGCAGGCGGCGGCGCATGGCGATCTCCTTCGCGTCGTCGAGCAGCGAGATCTTGATGCCGTCGATCTTGTCGGCGTGGTCGGCGAGGATGGCGAGGCAGGCCTCCATCGCCGCCATGGGGTCGCGGTCCCCCCAATAGCCTTCGAGCGCCGGGTCGAACATCGCGCCCAGCCAGTGGATCAGGACGGGCTCCTTCACCTGGGACAGGATGCGGGCGTAGACCGTCTCGTAGTCGGCGGGCCCCCTGGCGCAGGCGGCGAGCGCGCGGCTCGCCATCAGGATGATGCGCCCGCCCGCGGCCTCGACCGCCGCGCATTGCTCCTCGTAGGCGCGGATGACGTCGTCGAGGGTCACGTCGGGGCCGGGGGCGAGGTGGTCGGTGCCGGCGCCGCAGGCGATGAGCGCGCCGGCGCCGCGCGCCTTGGCGGCGGCGACCGAGCGCTCGATCAGCTCCAGCGAGGTCGGCCAGTCGAGGCCCATGCCGCGCTGGGCCGTGTCCATGGCCTCCGCCACGCCGAGGCCGAGCGACCACAGGTGCTCGCGGTAGGCCAAGGTCGCCTCCCAGTCGAGCGCGGTGTCGAGCCAGGGGTCGGTGTCGGCGAGCGGGTCGGCGACCACATGCGCGGCGGCGTAGGCGATGCGCGGCAGGGCGTCGGCGCTCGCGGGCGCGAAGTCGAGCGGTTTGGAGAGCGCGTAGCTCTCGATACGGCCCTCGGTCGTGGGCAGATCGATCGCGGTCATCGGCTCAGGCCTCCAGCTCGGGCACGTCCATCCAGCGGCGCTCGGCCCAGCTCTTCAAGCCCAGCTCGGCGAGCTGCACGCCCTTGGCGCCGGAGAGCAGCGTGTATTCCCAGGGGCCGTCCTCATAGAGGTGGCGGATGAACATCTCCCACTGCGCCTTGAAGCCGTTCTCGGCCGGCTGGTTCTGCGGCACCTCCTGCCAGTGGTCGTGGAACTTCATGGCCTGCGGCACGTCGGGGTTCCACACCGGCATCGGCGTGTTGATGCGCGACTGGGTGAGGCATCGGGTCAGCCCCGCCACCGCCGAGCCGTGGGTGCCGTCGACGTGGAAGGTGACGAGGTCGTCGCGGCGCACGCGGGTGCACCACGACGAGTTGATCTGCGCGACGATGCCGCCCTCGAGCGCGAAGGTGGCGTAGGCCGCGTCGTCGGTGTCGGCGTCGTAGCGCGCGCCGGTCTCGTCCCAGCGCTCGGGGATGTGGTTGGCGCCGTAGCAGCTCACCGCCTTCACCGGCGCGATGGTGTGGTCGAGCACGTAGCGCCAGTGGCAGAGCATGTCGAGGATGATGCCGCCGCCGTCGGACTTGCGGTAGTTCCACGAGGGGCGCTGGGCCGCCTGCCAGTCGCCCTCGAAGACCCAGTAGCCGAACTCACCGCGCACCGAGAGGATGCGGCCGAAGAAGCCGGCGTCGCGCAGCATGCGGAGCTTCATCAGGCCGGGCAGGGAGAGCTTGTCGTGGACGACGCCGCTCCTGATGCCGGCCGTCCTCGCGGCGGCGACGAGCTCCATGGCGTCGTCGAGGCGCTCGGCGACCGGCTTCTCGGTGTAGACGTGCTTGCCCGCCGCGATCGCCTTCAGGAGGATCTCCTTCCTGAGCTGGGTCGAGGCGGCGTCGAAGAAGAGCGTGTCGTCGCGGTTCGCGATCGCGGCGTCGAGGTCGGTCGTCCAGCGGTCGACCCCGTGCGTGCGCGCCAAAGCCTCGACCTTGCCCGGATTGCGCCCGACGAGGATGGGGTCGGGCATCACCCGGTCGCCGTTCTTAAGCGCCACGCCGCCCTGCCCGCGGATCGCCAGGATCGAGCGGACGAGGTGCTGGTTGGCGCCCATGCGCCCGGTGACGCCGTGCATGATCAGGCCGAGCCGGATCTCCGCCATGTCGCGTTCTCCCCTATTCGGTGTCCGTTCCGGCCGCGCGCAGAAAGCCCAGAATGACGTCGATGACGTGCGCGCGCCGTTCGTCGATCGCGCCCTTGGCGCCGAGCGGCCGGCCGAAGATCGTCGAGAGCGTGTGGACGTTGGAGTGATAGAAATAACCGACGCCCGCGATCGAGATATAGAGCTGGACCGGATCGACGCCGTTGCGGAACACGCCCGCCGCCGCGCCGCGGTCGAGGATCGCCTTGATCTGCGCGGTCAGCGGCATGTGCATGTCGCGGATCGAGGGCAGCGCCTTCAGATGCGCCGCCTCGTAGAGGTTCTCGTTGTTGAGCAGGCGAATGAAATGCGGGTTCGCCAGGAAATAGTCGAATGTGTAGCGGACGAGCTCGCGCATCGCCGCCTCGGGCGCGAGGTCGTCGAGGCGCAGCTCGCGCTCGTGGCTGCGGATATGGCCGTAGACCGCCTCGAGCACATGGGCGTAAAGCTGATCCTTGTTGCCGAAGTAGTGGTAGATCATGCGCTTGTTGGCGCCGGCCCGCTCGGCGATGGCGTCGACCCGCGCGCCGCCGAGGCCCTGCGAGGAGAAGACCTCGATAGCGGCCGCGAGAATGCGTTCCTTGGTCCGTTCGGGATTGCGCTTCGCCATCGCCGCCGCCGCACTCCAATTCCCAACCGATCCAGTGGCCTCGCACGCGTGGATCGCGCGTAACTATTCAGTTACTTAGAGCATAGCGGCCGCGGCCTCACAAGGGGAGGCGGGCTTGGGCGGCGGGCCCGACCTTGGTCCGCTTGTCCGCCTCGCCTATAGTGGCCGGGGGCGGCGTTCGGCGGGATCGGCGGGCGCCGGTCGGGACGGTGACGGTACGAGGTGGCGATGAACGGCGCGGCGCGATCCGCTCGCAGGGACCGGCGCCGCCGCTGAACCGAACATCAAATCATGGCCTCCAAACGCAGGGGAGAAGTCCATGCAGTCGATCCGGTTCAAGACATTGGCGGCCGTGGCGGGTTGGTTCGCGGCGGCGGCGCTCGGGATAGCGTCCTTCCCGGCGGCGGGCGGCGCCAAGGAAAAGGTCGTCATCGTCATCGATTCCTCGGGCAGCATGGCGGGGCGGATCCGCGGCGTGCCCAAGATCGACATCGCGCGCAAGGCCGTGCGCGACCTGGTCCGGACCTGGAGCCGGCAGATCGACCTCGGGGTCATCGCCTATGGCCATCGCCGCAAGGGCGACTGCAAGGACATCGAGACGCTCTATCCCGTCGGCACGGTGAAGCCGGCGCAGATGCTGCGCGCCATCGCGCGGCTGCGGCCGATCGGCAAGACGCCGCTCGGCGCCTCGGTGCTGCTGGCGGCAAAGTCGCTGCGCTACACCGAGGAGAAGGCGACGGTCATCCTGTTGAGCGACGGCAAGGAGACCTGCGGCGTCGATCCGTGCAAGCTGGGCCGGGAGCTCAAGAAGAACGGCGTCGACTTCACGACGCACGTGATCGGCTTCGACGTCAAGCGCGGCGAGGAGCGGGGCTTGCAGTGCCTGGCGCGGAACACGGGTGGGCGCTACCTCGCGGCGGCCGACGCCAAGGCGCTGGCGCGGGCGCTGCTGCGCACGGCGCGCGAGGTCAAGCGCAAGTCCAAGCCGGTCCCCAAGCCGGTCGCCACGACGCAGCCGGGCGTCAAGCTGGTCGCGCTCTACAAGGCGGGCGGCAAGCCCTATGAGGGCGATATCGGCTGGACGATCTTCGACCCGAAGCGGGACCTCGCCGGCAAGCGCCGGAAGATCGCCAGCAGCTGGCGGGCCAAGTCCGGCCACGTATTCCGCAAGGTCCCGCCCGGAAAATACGTCGTGCAGGCGCTGCTCGCCGACGCCCGGCACGTCGTCCGCGAGGTCGAGATCGAGGTGAAGGCGGGCGAGGCCGCCACCTACGTCGTGGTGCTCGACATCGGCAAGGTGCGCCTCGACGCCACGCTCTCCGAGGGCGGCAAGCCCTATCCCGCGGACCTCGGCTGGCGCGTGCTGGCGACCAAGGCCGACCTGGCGGGCAAGCGCAAGCAGCTCGCGCAATTCTGGCGCGTCAAGTCGGGCCGGGTGTTCGTCGTGCCCGCGGGCAAGTGGATCGTGCAGGGCCAGCTCGCCGACTGGCGATACGTCCAGACCGCGAGAACCATCGAGGTCGCGGCCGGACGCGGGGAGGCGCACGCGTTCAATTTCAACGCCGGCAGGGTCCGCTTCGACGCCAGCCTCTCGAAGGGCGGTCCGCCCTACAAGGCGGATCTCGGCTGGACGGTCCTCGCGGCCAAGGCCGACCTGTCGGGCAAGCGCAAGAAGCTCACCAACTTCTGGCGCGTCAAATCGGGCCAGGTCTTCATCCTGCCGGCGGGCGATTGGCAGGTGGACGCAACCCTGGCGGATCACCGGCACGTTCAGGTCAAGAGGACCATCTCGGTCGCGCCGGGCAGCGGCACGGCCCACGCCTTCGATTTTGGCGCGGCGGCCGTGCGGGTCGACGTGACGTTGGGCGGCACCGCCTTCAAGGGCCAGGCGGGGTGGACCGTCTTCGGCCCGGAGGCGGCCACGCTCGACAAGAAGCGGCCCAAGATCATGGGCGCCTGGCGCGTGCGGTCGGGTCACATCACCATCCTGCGCGCGGGCAAGTATCTGCTCGCCGCCGTCAACGCGGACGACCGCAAGCAGGCCGGCAAGACCGAGCTCAGCGTCGTTGCCGGCAAGCCTCAAACGGTCGCGGTGGATCTGAAGAAGTAGGCGCGCGCGTCGGGATCGCGGCGCGCGCGGGCCGAAACGACTGTCCGCGTGGCGGCCGGTGGGGTTGGTTCGCTGCCCGCGGACCAGTCCCGCGAACGCTCAATCGTCGTCGTTCTTACCGTGTCGCCTGCGGTCTCGGCGATATTCACGCCATTCGCGCTTTTGGACCGTTCGATACCGTCGACGCCGGCGCTTGCGCTTCTTGCCTTCGTGATTGTTATTTCCGTCGTGAGGTTTGCCGTGCGTGCCCGGGCTGCCGGCCAGGCCCTTCTCGGGCGACAGCAGGAGCATCATCGCCGGCGCGGTCACCGACGCGTACTTGGCGCAATCCTTGAGGAAGTCACGACGTCCCTTCGAACCGTCGGCGGTGTCTTGGGTCGTATCGGGGGTCGTATCGGGATCCGACATGATCGGTCTTGCTGGCAATCCGGCGGGTCTTGGCCCCGCGTTGGAACCTTATGGTAACACACTTTGTGGCGTCAATTTGTGGCGTCAATGTGAACGACTGCGAGGGGCTCGCTTTTTCGTCGAACGATCGATCGTCGTGCTCCGGGCGACACGCCCGCATTCATCGGCCCACGTCCGGCGCGAAGCCATCCAGCGATCGCAGGGCCTCGATCGCATCGGCCAGCGAGGCGATCCCGAGCTCGTAACACGCCCGCGTCGCGATCCAGGCCGCGAGCGCCTCCACGTCCCGGCGCTCGAGGAAAATCCCGGCCGCGGCCTGCGGCAGGAGCCGGGCGAGGGCGCGGCCGCCATCGATCCGCTCGAGCGCCGTCGGGCGGTCGGGGTCGTAGCGCGGAAAGACGATCCATTCGACCGCGCGGGGCTCGCCCGCCGTGGCCAGGCTCCATGCGTCGGGAGGCGGGATCAGATAGCGCACGCGCTGGTCGTCGGCGCGGAGGTGCAGCGGACTGCGTTCGAGCGCCGGGTAGTGGGAGCGGAGCGCCGCGGCGCCGGCCGCCTTGATGCAGATCGGCAGGGGCAGGCCGCGGACCCGGTGGGCGGGCTGATCGAGCAGGACGATATCGTCGGAGAGATAGCCGAACCCGGCGCGCAGAAGCGCTGCCGTCAGGGTGCTCTTGCCGCTGCCGCTGGCCGCCGGCAGGAGGAGGCTGCCGCCGCCGCTCGACACGGCCGCGGCGTGGAAGGCGAGCGCGTGGGGCTCGGCGGCGATGGTCATCGCGGTGATCTGCGCCTTCAGCGCCGGCGCCAGCTCGTCGAGGCCGCGGCAGCGGGCATAGCGGCCGGCGCCGATCGCGATGACGGCGCCGGCGCCTTCGGATCCATCGGCGATGACATCGATGACCGGGCAGTCTTCGGCCGGATCGCGTGTCGCGAGATGGCCGAGCACCGCCATGACCCTGGCGTCGGCTTCGGTGCTGGTGAGGCGCACCACGAAATCTTGGGAGAGCAGCCGGAGAACCCGCCGGACGGGAAAGCGCAGCCCGGCGGGCCGCTCGAACGGCACGCCGATGACGCCGTCGGCCGCCGCCGCCCGCCGCACCGGCGAAGGCGGTGCGCCCGGATCCTCGGTCCCGTCGAGCAGCATCCGGGACTTTATCCACAGCCCGACCATCCGGTGGACATGCGCATCCGCTTCTGCACGCGTCGCGCGCAGGTCGCCGGCCACCGCCTCGGCGGTCTCGGCGATACCGAGCCCATCCTCGATGCAGGCCCAAATGTAGGCGGCGACGGCATTGAGGGCATAGAGCTCCTGGGTGTCCTCGTTGAACAGGAAGCTCGAGCCGTTCACGATGAGGAGGCCGGCGCCGCCGGCTTTTTTCAGTCGGTCCGACATGCACTTTCACAATCCGGCTGCCCGTCCGGCCGGCTCACGTGTAGCGGTTCTTGTGGATGAGCAGGTACCGCTCGAACGATCCGAGCCGGTACTTCGTGAGGAGATGGACGGCATGACGCAGGCGCTTGGCGAAGCGCGACGCCCGCCCGTCGACGCGTCCGTAGATCAGCTCGATATGATACCTGCGGAATGGATGGGACACCGTGCCGAGGACCATGACGACCGCCCGCAGCGCCGGCCAACGGGTCTGCGCCAGGCAGCGCCCGAGGTGCAGCCTGGCGTTCATGGAAACCGCCCGGCCGGCGGCGATCCGC